>ERZ1740065.715-NODE-715-length-18440-cov-12.099918_pt1 | contig 18440 bp, 15 predicted proteins | sample MGYA00581738_ERZ1740065 | MGnify/ENA primary metagenome ERZ1740065 (study PRJEB43018, sample SAMN04849749) | marine metagenome | isolation source: floating plastic debris | place: Pacific Ocean | collected 2008-09-01 | study: EMG produced TPA metagenomics...
CCCCTACTCCTCGCCCTCCGCTCCTTCCTCCCGCTCTCCTCCCCCTTCTCTGCCTGCTCACCGCCTCTCCGAGAAAGCAGAGTGATTATGTAGACACACCACAGGCGAGACCCCACTACCCATAACGCAGTGTACAACACATTGTGAGGAGGGTGAAAGCCCAGATTCTCTACAATGCCTGACTACTATTGCTCATCAAAACAATACTCGCAGCACATGAATAAAGCTGGCTCTCCTTGTCTCAGTAATAGTCCGTCTACTTACAGTCTTTAAACGTTTAAAATTGATTTCAATGGATCAAATGCCAGTACGAGGAACACAGAGCGCGCTAGCGTGAATGAGCGATAACGCTGCGTATCTTTGAACAAGGTCCAGTATTTACCCTGACTAAACAGATCAGCTAGATTGTGTTACACTTGGATATGATAAACACAACAAGCAGTTGTCTCTCCATCACTCTGTTGGGGCGTAGAATCAGGTCATAAAACTGACAGCAAGAGGGAGAGAAAAGAGAGAGAGAGGGGGGGAGAGGGGGGAAGAGACTTAGTGTGTGGGAGTTTGAGTAGTGTTGAACAAGCATATGTATAGAATTGATGGCGAAGTTGCAGCTAATATTAGCGTGTATATGTAGACTTACACCTGTAGACTATGAGTGATTATTAATGCAGCTACTAATATCATTATTGCTGTACACAGCCATATGTATCAGCTTTGCGTTGCTGGATACGGAGCACTGATGTGGCCAGCACATCCTGTGTGATCCAGAACTCTGAATATGCTAACATGCAGATCCACCCTAGCTCAGTAGGTGGGCACCAGTAGGCAATGTGAGTCACTCACACATGTACTGCACAAACATGTATCACATCAGTCTGTTACTGGCTCTGTAGTTCCACAGGCCTATCTATGTTTTCTATGTAGCTTATTATATACGGATACAGATGAGAGGATAGATATAGACTCACGAAGTGGTGTCTCCAAGACATTAAGCTCTTTAGTCTGCTGATCGAGCTCCCATACTCTGACTTTGAGTCTCTGTGCTCTGTCTATGACCAGCCTGGATTCTTGACACAGGTCGGCGAATATATCATTCGCAAATACAGATAGCTGAGAGAGCTGTAGCAATATCAAGCTGTAACTCTTATTCACAACAACCTCGTGTTCTTCTCCAAGACTGACATGCACCTTATCCAAAGCTCCTTGGCGAATTTGTACAGGTTCGATACTCCTCTTGGTGAAAGGCATGCTCAGTCACTCTACCCTTCAAGTGTACAGATTTCGACCCATCAGACGGAAGCAATGCGGTATATGGATAATCCACATGAGGCTAGGCAGTCAGTTATATCAGAAAGAAGTGAAACCAGTGACTCCTGCCATCACTCATGCTTGACTTTCCTCGAGTGATTGAACGCGTACCAAAACACCGTACGCGTACGCGAACCACTTGTTCATAGCCTCAGGTACTAAAGACATTAGACTAAGCTTATAAACCGCGGTCATTTTGCAGGAGGAGACAACTCTACTAGCTCGTGGTCCCTTCCATTTACACCGTTTATAGGATTCGTTCTTGCGGCTAGCAAAGCTGCCGCTTCAACGGCTACGCAAGGGGACGAGTGAGCGCAACATATTAGCTGTGAACATAGTCTGTGCTGCTACTTCAAGAACGAGAGAAAAGGTAGTCTTTGCTGTTTACCCCTAAATAACGTCATGTCTACTCTAGTGTGCTCATATATCACTCCATGCTATAGTTCGTGCTTCTTTGCTCGTGACTAAATTGTCACCGATGCTCTCGAATGAAAGGCAAATGCTTGCATGCTATGCATTTGATGTGGAATAAAAAATCAGTGTGTACATTCTAAACGATAGACACAAAGTCGTCTATCTACAATCTATTTATATACCTACAAATAAATGTAGGTCAGTGGGTGCCGATGTAGTACGATCAGCCATGCACAACACTACTGTCTACGTATCATATGAGCTGTGCCAGTAACGCAAGATATGATATGTAACAAACTACTTTGATTTTTAGAGTAAAGACACCATGGGGCACAAGGTTATACTCGCAGTTTGCTCACTAAACCAGTGGGCTATGGACTTCGACGGCAATCTGAAGAGGATTTTAGAAAGTGCGTTTTACCTGTGAATAATTGCTATGAAACTGTATCTATTTATGCCCTACGTATAACCAGTTTTATTTAGCACGAAGGGTAATGATTGCACGTGGTCACGTGGTCATGGAAATTTCATTATTCCATTCTGTTGTGTCTCAATTGGCATAGTTGCTGTTTATGTATGTGAATTAGAGAAGTTGTACATGAGATGGAGTCGAGGTCATGAGATCATTGCATGCAGATCTTGACCTTTGACACACGAGTATGAGAACTGGTCATGGTAGCAGCATGGCCAGGCCTTCGGTTGGAAGAATATAGCCTCGATGCAAAGACTTATACAGTACCATCTACATGTAATATACGTGAGGACTGGTAGTAGTTATCACTGAGCCATAGGCAGTAACACAGTTGAAGATGCATGCTTGTGATAGTCATGATTAGTGATGACATTCTGTAGGTATCAGACTGGCAAAGCTTGCTGGCGCTCGCTACAGACTCGGCCCTGAATTGGAGATCCCGTGAGTACGATCATTATCACTGCCGGTGGTGTGGATTGGTGTGATCGATGCACCAGCTAGTCATGACTGAGCTTAAACTAATTGAATATCACACTGTTAGCTGATTGCTAGTATGATTGCCTGCGCTGTAGGGGGTACGGCTGTGCAGACCATTTCCTCGAGTCAGACACATTTCTCCACTCATGGGAAGCGTTGGTGGAGATCATGACCTACCCCGAGAGCACTGACATACTCCTCGATCTGGGCATGTATGTATTCAGGCTAGGCATTGATTATGAGTAACATTCGGTCTCCTTATTGCTATACTGATAACGAGCCTGCCACATCAGGCCTGTCATGCACAAGAACGTCGCCTATAACTGTCGGGTGTTTGTCCTGAACAAGAGGATTGTACTCATCCGTCCCAAGATGGCGCTGTGCGACTGCGGTAACTACCGCGAACCTCGCTGGTTTACTGGCTGGGGTGAGCGGCGCCAGGTCAGTGAGTGGGCGTGGCTTGTCTAGAGATCTAGTCTGATAGTAAGGATATTCTGACTACCGCAGGTTGAAGATCATTACCTGCCGTCTATTATCCGGCGAGTGACGAGCCAAGAAACCGTGCCGTTTGGCGACGGTGTGATTTCCACAAGGGACACTTGTCTCGGCAGCGAGATATGCGAGGAGCTTTGGACCACTGACAGGTGTGGATAACTCTATACCGGTGAGCTGATCAGCAGCCTGGCTACAGCTGCTTGACTGTATCAATGTTACTTACAGCCCTCACATTGAGATGGGGCTGGATGGAGTGGAGATATTCGCTAATGGAAGTGCCAGCCACCATGAGCTGAGGAAGGGCTATGTGAGAGGTGACCTGCTGGCGTCTGCCACTATGAAGGTACTGAGTACTGACGCTGTACTACACGTACCCTGAGTACTGACGCTGTACTACAGGACTGCGACTGTGAGTAGTATATATGCTGACAGATACATGTCATTGTTGTGCAGGGTGGAGGTATCTACTGTTTCTCCAACATGCTGGGATGTGATGGCGAGAGGGTTTACTATGATGGCACCTCCTGCATCTACCTGAATGGAGAGCCACTAGCCCAGGGTGCCCAATTCTCACTCAACGAAGTGGTGCGTTTCCTACCGCACCCTGTCCGCCTTGGTCTAACAGAACTGTTGCTATCAATGGTTCAACTGCAGGTCATGGTCAGTGCCCAGGTCGATTTGGAGGACGTCCGCTCATACAGGAACTTCTTCAAGAGTCGGTGTGTCATGGCTGCACGCAGTCCCAGCTATCCGCGGATGACAGTCGACTTCTCGCTGAGCCAAGACAGTCTACGTCTGCCTGTGAGCCTCGGACGCTATGAGTACCAGCTGCTGTCGGCCAATGAGGAGATCAGGTATACCTTACCTACTGTCTAATCACTAGGACTATCGGTATGAACAGCTGACACTCTCCACTGCAGCCTGGGGCCAGCACTCTGGATGTGGGACTACCTGCGGCGCAGCGGTCAGGCCGGATTTCTACTGCCCCTCAGCGGTGGAATTGACAGTTCGTCGGTCGCCTGCCTCGTCTACTGCATGTGTCATCACGTGTTTGATGCTTTCAATGCTAAGAGTAAGACATTGTGCTGTACATCGAGTTTATGGAGTTGCCTCCTCAATGCCATCCCCTGCATTATATAGCCGAGTCCGTGATCCTTGACTTGCGGAGGATTGTGGGTAATGAAGCATACGTCCCAAAGAGTCCCGAGGACATATGTAGCCGTGTACTGACCACTGTATATATGGCATCAGAGAACAGTTCCACACACACCAGATCGCTGGCTACTCACCTATCGACACAGATTGGCAGGTCTGGTCATTTTTTACGGGAACATCTTATGCTCCATTCATTCTGCAGTTGTGTACAAGAGTCCAGTTTTGTTTCGACTGTAGCCATCACCTCCAGCTCAACATAGATACAGCCGTCAGCGCTCTCATCGCCATATTCCAGACAGTTACTAACGCATCACCAAAGTTCAAAGCTCACGGCGGCATGCATAGAGAGAACCTTGCTCTGCAGAATATTCAGGTTTGAATTAGACCTGTCTGGTCAGTTACCAGCCAGCTTTATTCACTATGGCTGTATTTCTGCTCCAACAGGCCCGCGTTCGAATGGTGTTGGCTTACCTGTTTGCTCAGCTATCGTATTGGTCGAGGGGCAGAGCAGGCAGTTGCTTGGTGCTTGGCTCAGCTAATGTTGATGAAAGGTTGGAATAAGCCATGTGTTGTATATAGCCTGTAGTGGCAGGTTTGCTATTCATTTATGAATATCTCTCAGTTTAAGAGGCTACATGACTAAATACGACTGCTCCAGTGCCGATCTCAACCCTATCGGAGGAATCAGTAAGACGGACCTTAGATCCTTCATCAACTACTGCATACAGAAATACAACTTACCCGCACTGCAAGAGTAAGTAACGACTGTATGATGTTCTGCCCATCGATGTTGATATATTGATGTTGAGATTAACTGCAGTCCTGTTTCCTGTATTCAGTATATTGATGAGTCCTCCCACAGCAGAGCTGGAGCCACTGGCAGATGGTCAAATCGCCCAGACTGATGAGGTAGGTAGTACAACGTATGTGGAGTTATCTTCTCGATGACGGTATGGATATTATCGAGTGACTTTGTGGTGTACTAGGTAGACATGGGTATGACTTATGACGAGCTGTCCGTGTTCGGTAGGATGAGGAAGAATCTTCTGTGTGGTCCGTACAGTATGTTCTGTAAACTCGCTGAACGCTGGTCCAACCACCTGTCACCCGTTGAGGTCAGTTCTACTCGGACCATTTGTCTTCCTATCGAACTTATGATGGCTGATGGAGCGATAAGATGTAGTGTTTAATTTATCAGATAGCCTCTAAGGTGCAGCATTTCTTCCGTTGCTATGCGATAAATCGACACAAGATGACGGTGATGACGCCATCTTACCACGCCGAGCAGTACAGTCCTGACGATAACAGATACGACCTGCGGCAGTTCCTCTACAACGTCAACTGGCCATGGCAGTTCAGGAAGATGAACCAGGCTGTGAGTTATACTGTCGCTGGTACTTGCCTAGTTAGTAGTTGGGTTACGCAGTATTGATGGATATTATAGTACACTTAGTTTTATTAGTCATATCCTGGCTCATGAATTTGGAGTCTAAAATTAGCTAACTTGCCAACTCTCCCTGTGGTTTGTCCTCTGGGCGTGTACAGAGGCCAGTGTTGACTCACTGCTACCCGACCTCTGACCTCTGTTATAGGCTGAGAGACTTCAGTCAGAGTACAAGCAGTGTGAGGCCAGCGAAGATGTGGAGGTCGAATGAGAAATAAACGGCTCAGATTTCGGGATCGATCCGATATAACTGCAGTAAGCATCATTCATGTCGTTGATGTGCCCATATTTATGTTGATTACTTTTGTGCAATACTTCTGATGGATATCTCCATGTATTTTGTTGTAAAATTGATTTATCATTTTTTAAATTTGTTGATTATAACAAAAATAGTCATAAAAATATATACATGTAGTCAGGCGCTGCATCTACAGCAGGGCAGAGCTCACATAATCATACAGCTTGACTGCTGTGCCTCATCTTCTCTAGCCAGTGTGTCGGCTTCCTGTCGAAGTGTCTTATCCAGTAGTGTGAGATTCGGAAGGACCTGGAAGACCCTGGAAGTATTTTATGCATACGCTATCAGTGTGTTTTTCAATGGTTTACATATGGCTTTGTGATCGTCTCACCGTTGTCGGTATGTTTTTGTGAAATAGATTCCATTGCCAGTGAGCTCCAGGAACTGAAGATGAGTGAATCGTTTTAGCCCGTCGAGGTCGGCCAATTGATTGTACGACAGAATCAGGTGTCGCAGTTCTGGCATCTTAGGTAATGACTAAAATAATCAATCAAGTTGGTCAGTAGCTGGTCTTCGCTCTGTAGTATCTTTGCCACGTGTGCCATGTGGCTACCTTGAATGTCTTGAAGTAGTTTTTCGACAAGTTGATAACTTTGCATCTGAAAATAAGCGGAATATTTATTGTAATGCAAGCTGAGATTATAGTCGTATTCAGTGTAAGTGTGTAGTTATGTACCTGGGGAATGTGATCCCTCTGAGGTCGTGCAGCTCATTACCCATCAACAGAATCTCCTCGGCTGATTTGAGTCGGTGTAGTATCCTCGTCAGATTTTTACGTTGGTACGGGTGGCTCAATTCCTGGTGTGACAGGTTCACGTGCTAAAGTGGAAATACCACCGTTAGTTGAACTGTTCCAACTAGGAGCGAGTCACATGTACAGACTTACTGTTGCTGTCTCCCAGTTCTCTTGGCTGTTGCGATAAACGACCAGTTCTTTACCCTTTCTACTGTGATGTATCAACTCTCCCTGGTTGTCAGATGTCTTATAGAACGTGTCAAGTTTTGATTGAGGTCCATCTCGTACTCTGGGAGCTCTTAGCTGATCACCTTTCACTTCTGTGTGCCTAAGCTCGTGCCATATTGTGTATTGGTATCGATGCGATGGTAGCTGTGGGAGACAGTTTATCGTGGATTAGTTTACCCTAGCAGGATGTCTGATGGTGGTCCTGTCCTATGAGTGGATGTAAGCAGACTCCGCCATATACAGAGGATGGAAACGGGTTTATACCAAGAGAGTTACTTCACTCACAGCTATGCGAATAGGAAATATGCCAGGGAAGGCCTTGATCAAGATTTTAGTATGTAGTAAAAGGGAACATCAGCAACTGAAATATCAACACAGAGATGGCAACCACTCATTCAGGACTCAGAGGAAGATAATTCTGGTAACAAGAGAAATATATGACGATCGTGTTTGACCACCAATGGACTACCAGAGTGAATTCACTCATAGTTTATAACTAATGCCATTAATGGAGATAAAGAATAGCGAAAACCACTGTACCTGAGGTAAAAGTTCTGCCTGATTATTTGCATGCAAGTCTCCATACTCTCTAGATGATACTTCAATGAGTGGTACTGTGCTCCCTACTTCAGAGCTATAATATCGTGATGGATGGGCCGTGTCGGAGAAACTAAATGAGTTGCTGCTACAACATAAAGGATTTAGATCTATCTGGGTAAGAGTGCCTGGAAGTTCCAGTGAATTAAACCACAATTCACAACGGTAATTAACTCCATGACTTACGACGTCTTCATCATATGCTGCGTTGGTAAGTATTAACTTTCAACAGCCGATTTTTAGTTCTTCCGGATTCCTGTTTTATTCAGCAGCCTACTATTGGCAAAAAGCTCAACAACACAACACCAGAGACTGACAACACTATAAATCGTCGGCTAAGCAACTACGTAAATAAGTCTTTCGGGGGGTCAAGGTCGTATCGTGCGCTTGCGCTCATCCGATAAAATTCACATGTACAAAAATTGCGTGTGACTGATTTTATGAAACGCGATCCTTTCCTGCCGGCTTTTTCCTAGCAACTGATTTCGCTGCCTATACTCTTGCTCGATGGATTGGATATTTGGATCAGGGAATAAGAATAAGAATGATCCAAAAAATATATCACAGCTCCTCGGTGCAGCTATGCCCGGTGCTGCAGGAGCAGGTGACCTGAGTGCAGGAGTAGGCGGCGGAGCCGCAGGTGGCAGTTCTGATTCAGGAGCTCCGCCACCGCCTACTGGCTCTCAAACTGCATACAGGTTCGACTCGACTGCACTTGAAAAGGCAGCGGCAGCAGCAAAAGAACTAGAGAAATCAAGTGAGTTAAATCGTTTAATCGATACGTGTAATTCTTTTTTACACAGTAACATTTATTTGGTATTCTAGAATATGCCACCCAAGCCTTCGAAGCGATTATGGCCCAAGAGAATACTAAGAGACAAGAGATACAAGCTCAAGCTAAGATGTTTGAAGCTCAGATTGAGGATTCTAAAAACCAGCAAATTAGAAGCCAGCATGAAGAACGCCGTAAAACACTGAAGGTAACTTGTGTCTACACATTGCAATAAGACGAGTAGTCAGCTAACGGTTAAAGAGTGTCTTGTTTCAGAGTTTCTGAGTGAATAAAATATGACGTATTCAATTAAGAAATTGCTGCTCCCACCATCTTTTTACTGCCTTCCCTGGTCAATAACCCTTGTATGTAAATAGTGGGAGGAAGACCATTAGGCTGATGGTCAGGTGCAGTCAGATGCAGTGTTGGTAATTACCGGGGATTTTTTGTATGGAATCAAATATACGTCGATGGCACGGCTAAGTATGGTGCAGAATTTTTATTTCTGAAATTGCCAAACCCCATTTGCTCAACGATTTGGCTGTTGGCATGGAAGACAGTAGATCATCATCTGATGCTGAATGCCAGTGTGGTCCAGCTCCCTCCCCCCCCCCCAACCAGTCACATGTTTCTGTGTAGGAAGAAGAAAAGATCCAGGAGAGGAAGTCACACCTGGAGGACCGGTTGGCACGGCAACGTCATGACGACCAACTCTCGCAGACTCGTCGCTCACAGGAGGAGCTGCTCAAGATGCAGGAGGACAGTGTAGCCAAACAGGAGGCAATGAGGAAAGGTTGATAGCTAACATTCTCTCCTCCATTCCGGTCCTTTTCTCTTGTCAGGACATGACTCTTGAGTGTAATAATTACTTCCAGCTTCGATGGAATACGAAGCTGAACTGAGACATAAGAATGAGATGACGAAGCTTGAGGCTGAACTGAAGGGAAAGGCCAAGATAGAAAGAGAGAATCGGGATATCAATCTAGAAATGATGCGAGAGAAAGCTAAAGAGAATCGCGAGACAGTTTTGGAAGCAATCAAGTTAGGAGTTATCATCCCTTGCACAATGTGGTTAACAGTGTATGAGTCAGACTTGCATACTGTGGTATGTTTGTAGAACGGCAGGCTCAGTTTTAGGATCAGCTGCTAACAGCCTGCTGACTGACAGGACTAAGCTGTACGCTGCTGTAAGTGTGTCCGTCCATTCCTAGTCACATGTACCAGCCACTACTGTAAATCCAATACTAACCCCCTGTACTGCAGGCGACAGGCATCACAGTGGCGGCGCTGGGTATATATGTAGCTAAGAACAGCGTCGGCGTGGCGGCCAGATTTGTCGAGGCTCGTCTTGGCAAACCATCATTAGTTAGAGAGACTTCGCGCTTCACAGCTGTCGGATTTCTAAAAAACCCTGTCAAGGTCAGTCAGGCTACTCTTCATATCTACGCCGGCTCTGAGAGTTAAGGTACTTGCAGGTGGTTGTACTGTTGTAGACTAGTAGGATTCTATTCAGCAGACCCAAGGATCCTTTGGAAGGAATTATATTGCAAGTAAGCATCCATTGCTGTGTGGCTGCAGTTAACTTCTGCTTGTCATCTAGCGACTGACACGCCCTCTTTTTGTGATCTCTCTTCAGCCATCGCTGGAATCAAGACTTAGGGACATCGCCATAGCGACCAAGCATACCAAGAAGAACGCCGGCTACTATAGAAATATAATGTTCTATGGTCCACCTGGAACAGGAAAAACCATGTTTGCTAAGGTAAAACCTGTCCACGATGATTAGATTCTTCATCTTACATTAAATATACAGAACTTGTATTTTAATTAGATTTGTGTGTTCAGTAGTCTTGATTGTCACTGTATTACATTTCACCCTGTCGTTGGGAGATATTCGGACCGTGAGACATAACGTCTGCTCATTTTAAAAATTCTGACTGGATTCCGCTCATCTGCCTGCCGTTGCTCGTACTTACACCTTATACTTACACCTTACCGCAGTACCGTCGCTCTATATCTACTTATACTTACACCTTACCGCAGTACCGTCACTCTGTATCTACTTATATGCTATATTATGTAGGCTCGAATATTTTTGTGCTGGAAAACATTTGCGAAAATGCCAGAAAACTTGATGGATTGTTCTTGTGATCGAATAATGTTTGCAAAAATCTTGACTACTGTTGAAATTCTTCACAATTCATAAAACTTTTCCCTTTGCCAAAATATTGCGGTATATCTCTATGTACTGTAGTAAGCATAGATATTTTAGCGGGAAAAATATAGTATTTTGCTCAAATCAGCAGTATTTGGAATGGTGGGGCCTCGGATTCCCTTCCAGCTTCAGCTTTAGTACCCTTGTCTTCAAAGCGCTATTTATATATATTTAATTTATTTTACATATATTTTGTATTGCTGTTATTGTGAGATCCCTAGAATTTCAATGTTTACAGTATTACTCTCCCCATCTATGCTAACTTGGATGAGGAGTTGTGTTATCCTGAATTCGTATGTTCCTGCAGTAGATGGTAGAGTTGATTGCAGGGTCAGCCATCCATGGAGACATGGGGCTGTTTCAGTGAACTTCCTGTTCTGAGCCGTTTTATGGACCTCATAGAATCCGTGCCTATGTTATGTTGTTAGCAAAATATGTATCAATACGCTAGAGACAGGTGCTTGCAGGTTTGTGTCAGAATCGTGTAGCTAGTTGAGTCTGCTCCCATATTACTACTATTGGTAATTCCATTACCTCCATTGTAGAGTTTAGCCTTGAACTCGGGGATGGACTACGCCATCATGACAGGCGGAGACGTTGCTCCCATGGGACGTGACGGTGTGACGGCCATGCACAAAGTGTTCAACTGGGCCAATTCCAGTAGGAGAGGGTGAGACACCGGCAATCACATGACGCAATCACTTGACGCAGTCACATGACACGGCTGTATGAGAAATTGTGTTATCGTTTGTTTGTCGCCCTCTTCAGGCTGCTCTTATTTGTGGATGAGGCAGACGCATTTCTACGGAAGAGGAGTACAGAACAGATCAGCGAGGATCTCAGAGCCACCCTCAATGCATTCCTTTACAGAACTGGAGAACAGTCTAAGAAGTGAGTGCTGTGCTGGCTATGGTTGTGAACTGGCTGGCTGTACAAGGAACCGAGTAAACTGGTGGGCTGGCACTAGTTACAGTCACGGGCTGGGCTGCATAGATGGGCCGTGACAAGTGTGACGTGACGAGTGTGACCGTAAGGAGTGTGATGTGTCACAGGCGCCGATGGGTTTTCTAGGTTCATGTTGGTGCTGGCGAGTAATCAGCCGGAGCAGTTTGATTGGGCCATCAATGACCGCGTGGACGAAATGGTAGAGTTTGACGTGCCCAGTCTCGAAGAGAGGGAGCGTATGGTCAGGCATTACTTTGACAAGTTTGTCTTGCAGCCATCCTTTGACAAGCGCAGGTATGTTTATCTATCTAGTCCTACTAACTCAGCTCTCATAACTCACCACTATGCTGTATCGCCACATCTCAACAGCAGTGCTTGGCTGATACTTGGAGCAGAAGCGATATCAATACTGATACTCAATACCATCAGAGATCATCAGCAACGTTGTAGAGAATCTCTGATACCATGGAGCTTTGATACCCGCGAGATCAATTTGATACAGTCTGTCTGCCTGTCCATTCTTGCTAGTATGCAGAGTGATTTCCAGGACAATTAGGAATATCTAGGGTCAGAAAGTATCAAAAAGTAACTTGCAGCTGGTATCCAACCCAAATTCAGGTATCGAATATCAACACAGTATCGCGACACTTCCCATACATGTAGTATAAGCCAAACACTACTTAACATTACTTCAGATTGTAACTGAAGGCTTTGGTTGATTATCCAATAGGAGAATGTGCATCTTCTCTAACTCGATTCATAGTGTACCAGGACCTCCGCATGCCATTACAATCGTAGGGAAATACTACACCAGACACTGCTCACTGCTGACTACTCACTGCTAACTCAGAACTAGAATCTCTCTTTCTAAGTAAATTGTACCGTTTTATCTCTTTTTACATTTGAATTTATTTGTTTTTCTTGTTGCATAGGAAGGTTAGCAATGTTAGGCTCCGTAATTTCCTAACAGAAAGACTTTCAAAGCTCTTGATGATTCACTCTATCTTGATGTTGCCCTCACGAAATTCTAGTAGTCATCAATTGCCCTATCTCTGATAGCACCCATTGAGTTCCTTACATTTACACCTATGGTAGAGAACATACGTTGTCAATCCCTACTATAGCAGCTTGTGTTTCGTTGTAGTCGGATTGCTGTGGCGGAAATGGACTATGGGCAGAAATGCAGTGACATAGCCAAGAAAGCTGAGGGTCTGTCAGGCAGAGAAATCTCCAAACTGGGTGTCGCTTGGCAGGTCAGTGCAGATGTTATGGTCATCACAAACATCCGAATGGCTGCTCCCAGTCACTCCATGGTTTGCTACACTTTAGGCATGTGCATATGCAGCAGAAGATGGTGTGTTAACTGAACAAATGATAGATGAGAGAGTGGAAGATGCCATCTCTGGCCATGCCAAGAAAGCGTTATGGGAGAAGGATCAACAGATGGTCAGCTACAAGGCCGCCACAGCCACCATGTGATGAGATTGTTGTGTACATAACTTAGCCAGTGTTCTACATAATCATGCTGCAGTAGGTAATTTAAGTCTTCCAACCCTCCGGGTTCTGAATCAACAAGACAGTAGCTCATCAATGAAATAAAGAGAATTTTATACGACTGCAAACAAACTGCACAGCAATCATCTCACTGGAGCTGAGCTCTATGATAGCCGGAGGCCACAACTCCGTACAAGTATTATTTCCTACGCCAATTGATCAGGTTCAGCTAACTCTATATAGCCTCCTTGATGACGTTTGTATACATCTTGATCTTGGAAGCAGTTGACATGTCCACATACTTGTCTCCAATGGTTATGACCATGCCACCAAGGATGCTTGGATCAACCTTTCCATGAAAAGATAAAAATAGCTGGAAACACGCCATCAGAAGAAATATGACCAATCTCCAAACTGCTATACTTACAGTAGCATCGAGATGCAAGGTTTGTCCCTTCTGCAGGAATCCTGTTAGCGCGCCCTTCAGTTCATCCATCGATTTGGCGTCTAGTGGTTTGGCAGTAGTGACAGAGCAGGTCACTTCCCCTCGGTGAGCACTCATCAGTGTTTGAAATGACTTCAAAACTGCACTCAACTTTGGGAGTCGACCATTCTCAGCCATGGCAGAGAGTGCGTTCACAGTTACATCACTCAAACCTTGTTTTTTCATGGTTGATTCAATAACGTCTACATGAAAACAGTGGCTAGCACTCGACGCAATTTAATTACTACCTGGACAGCTGATTCACATCGTGGCGTACCTTTTTTCTGCTGACGTTTAAGGGATGGATCCATAACGAATGCCGAGAACTTTGAATCACCGTCCATAAACTTTTCCACCTTCTTCAGGTCTGCATCAACAGTGTCCAACTTCTTGGATTTGGTAGCTGCCGAATAGAGCGCGTGTGCGTATCGGCCTTCAATTCCAAATACTGCAACTGGAGGCTTGACAAGCTGGCCCAATCGAACAGCTGATGTGCTCATACATCTTGCTTGAGCAGCCTGGAATCAATACGTTTGATCCATTCAAAACATTGTCCAAAAGGCAGCCAGCCAGTGGTGAAACAAGATATAGCGTCAGAGAAAGTACAAATATGAGCACTGCTGGTGAACGAACGCCAGCGAGATGCTCTGCAGATGGGAATGAAACTCAATCCATGAATTTTAGTATGTATGAAAAGCTAACTAATCTTCATATATAATCATGCTACTTGCATATTTCAGAAGAAAAGTAATGTCTAACTTACAAACTGCATTAATCCCGTGGACGCCATCTTGCTGATGCCGGTACTAGTCTGTACCAGGGAGCTCTACTGAAACTAGTCGGGCACACAGTAGGGCATCGTCTATGTTGTTATACATTTCGCGCTCATATTCTCTACGGCTCTATAAATCAATAGGTACGATACGCATACTTTTCTTCCTCTATTTACAGCCTTAACCGCGCCGGAGCCGATGGGTAATTGCAAGTTGGTACCCGTCACGTGCGTGCGTGCAGTAGTACCAGTACCAGAGCAGCAACTTTTATTGAGGTCTGACTTCGGTGTACAAAATGTAAGTTAAAAAAACAAGGAAGTGTATGAGAGTAGGGACAAGTAAAAAATTTAATCCATCTCAACCTAAGTCCAAGAAAAATCCTTGCTGCAAGAGTCAAAGAGACTATTGAAGCGCCATCAGCCATTGCTATCTGCTGCCCCTATCTCTTACAGACCCAGCCCAGCTAGGGTCTCAGGTTACGGAGCTGTCGCTACAATGCCTCCTCCCGGGTGGTAGTGAGGGTTACTGACACTACAGCCACACTTCAGCTCTCTGTGGGTTTGTCCATAGACGAAGACAGAATACACCCAAACGACCTTCCTCTCCAGCTACTTCACAACACAAGGCACCTAGGTGGATTCACATTCTTCATTCTCAATAGTTGCTATCTCAAGTTCAATACAATGCTAATCGGCCTCCCACCCTTCTCACGCTCACACTAGGAGGGGAGGGAAGGGAGAGAGCTGGATTGCCCCATTGTCCCTGCGTAGCTGTCCAGTGTGGTCTCCCTGATCACGGTCCGGATGGCTTCCTTGTTGAGTGCCTGGAGTCAGCTGCACCTGTTGACTCTCCCGTCTCTGTCCGGCAGCTCCATAGCTCTTGATTGATGTGGTGTCTCAGTGTCCATAAGCGAGCAGCCATGGCGGCCTGCTGGTATGTTGGGAATCATCTCCCTGTCTCAAACCAGCAGCAGTTGGCAGGGCTCATCTCCTTGACATCAAGAAAAAACTTTGAAATTGGGAAGTATTATAATACCGTGAATAACTCAGCATCACCATGTTATTACAATATTTTTCTACATTTGCAGCATGGAAATCTGATTTTTAGTTCATTAGGGTTAGAGACACTTTGCTTACTTACTACAAGTATATCATTTTGCCCAGGGAGGTGAGTAACATCTGAACCAAAAGGCTAAAACCTGAGTGAATCAGTGAAAATCCTTCTGCTACATGAAATCAGTCCTTTCGTCCTTATGCAAGCTGACAATGCGAACAGTAAAGATTAAATGTGAGTAGTTGAGACGAGTAGTAGACGAGATCCCTGCCATCTATCAGTTGGTCGATACAACAACTAGAAACTCTTGTCATCATAATGCCATGTGGGTCCGAGGTATTTGGCGAAGAAGTTGAGTAGACGATTCCTCATAGTCACAACCACTGGCAATAGCAATCAATCAGGCTGATACTGGTTCCTTCCCTGTGTGTGAGTGTAGGTGAGTGTGTGTGTGTGGTATGGTATAGATAGATACACATCCTAACTTGCATATCATGACTTGCATAATTTCATAAGCTCACATGTTTCCATTGATGAGAAAAAGGAGACAAGAGGGAAAAATTGTCTTCTCTAGACCACTATTTTAGCCTGAATAACCCATGACAATGTCATATAGATTCATATAAATACAAGTAATGGATGTAAAACTGAGTGCATAGAGGAAAACCATTTATGATGACTATATGATACCCATATTATAATTACAGCACAGCTACTCGATGCTAATAACGCTGGCTACTGTTTGTTGAATTAAGCCAACCACCCACTTTCCAATCAGCATGCACAACAGTAGGTGACATAGGTCAGATATCACGTCCTGACATAGGTCAGATATCACATGAATCATACAGGCAAAGTTCTAGGATGAAAGAAAACAAAAATAATGGTATTCGGTACTAGTCACAGTACTAGTCACAGTACTAGTCACAGTACTAGACACAGTACTAGTCACAGTGTGTGTGGCATGCATCTGTCACGTATGACAAAGCAAGGCATCTTCTAACTAAAATCCGTGGCGCTTAAGGTGTTCCTCACGCGGCTTCGTCAGGTTATTGCTGGTGTCACGGAGACGGCCAGCATGTAGTTTGGACCTCCAGCTAGGCCGATCTCTAGAAAGGGATATCCAAGACAGAGGTTCACAGTACTAGAGTCACAGTACTAGTCACAGTATGCACCAATTCCTGATTCATCTGAAGTGCTGCTGAGTTCTCAGTGGTACTATCACTATTGCGGTACTACCACCATTACAGTATTGATCACTGTTACAGTACTGTCACTATCACAGTACTACTACTATTGCAATACTACCAAACACTCCTCTCCCAACAGACAGCAATGACCTCCTGACTATTACTACATTGTGATGTAAATGTGTAATAATAACTGTTGATAAACCTGCGCTAAAACTCCAGTAGAGGCAAGTGAGCAGCCCGCAGTGGACACTGATGCTCTTGAAGAGAGGCGCAACACAGGTGGAAAATCATGGATGATGAGTTATTACTCAAAATTGTTTGGAGATACATGGATTATATTAAGTTAGTATTAGGACTAGTATGTGTGTGTGCACACGTGCGTGGTCTATGGGGAGGAGAATGGGTAGTGTACAGGCACATGTCTATCTGGACATATCTAAGATTCAGGGGTTAGAGGCTAAAGGGACAGCTCTGTGGAGATCAATTTGAATCGAGCAGAAAGGAAAGCTGCACCCAAAGTGTTACAGTCTGGAGAGAGAAAGAGAGAGAGGGGAGGGGGAGAGAGAAACTGGTACACTCAGATCAGTACAGGAGAAGCGATGTATGTGGCAATGACTGGTTATGGACATGTCTCACCAGACTATTATACACACCACTGTGTCACACACTGTGTCACACCACCGTGTCACACCACCGTGTCACAATGATAGTCTGGTCAGATCTTATTATTCGGATGGTGGTTAAGAATTTTTTGCCTCATGGTGTTTCTAGGCCAGGTACAGAGCAGATATATTTGGACCAATGGTGGTTATACAGCGATTGAATTTCAATCAGTACCAGCGTGTGAAAGGAACAGTTTGTCAGGATATGCATTCATATATAGGTGTCTACGTGCGGACATCTCTGAACGGTCATTGATGGAAATTGAGACTATTATTGTACCATGCTCCTTTCACAGCGTGGTACAGCATCTCACAGTTATTCCTTGCACATTGATGGATGGGCAGACAGTCTGCACTCCACATCCCAGCAGCATTACAGCAGTAATATACTGGATAATTCCTGCAGTCACCCATTACTGTCACCTCCACTGCTGCTGTATGGCTGGCGTCACCGCCTCACTGCTGTCTCATGGCTGCTGCCGCTGTCGTGCTGATGCTGCTGCTGCAACTCTCACAAAACAAAGGCTATTGGGTTGAGTCAAATGCGTCCGTTATAATTATTTTCCTTCATTTTAATTGAAACTCTGGCAGTGAAAGTCTGTCTAAATGTTGCCGCGTCATCCACGGTTGACCTAATATCGCTTACTTTCAATAAGGATCTGCGTTTGTAGGCACAATGACAAACGATGGGATTTAGTGTCTGATCAGTTTCAGGCCATTCAGTCAGGAGCTCATCATCTGTGTCTCCGAAGGGTCAAACCCCAAAATAGTTATGTCCTGATATTGCATCAGGGCTATATATGTCTAAAACTTCTGTAGCATGATGTGCAAGTCTCCCTCCCGCCATATTTTGACCACTCCATTTTGTGAGGCCATGTTGTGCTCTTGTTGCGATCACACATTCTCACAATGACTACGTTTGCTACGATGGGTATGGAAACTGGGCTTATATAATCGACATGTGGCTAGGGAGTTACCTCCCTTGGGACCTACCAGCAGCAGAGCTGAGAGACTGCCTCTAATGCTAGTTGTCAATGTTCTGCTATTACTCCTACTAGTACTAGTATTACTCCTACTATTACTAGTATAGTATTACTAGTATTACTACCTCAAACCACATTGAAGGCTGTCCCAGACTTGTCAACAGTTCATCTCATTCTCAGCATACTACACACTCCGCTATACATACTACACACTCCGCTATACATACTACACACTCCGCTATACA
>ERZ1740065.716-NODE-716-length-18425-cov-11.676320_pt1 | contig 18425 bp, 17 predicted proteins | sample MGYA00581738_ERZ1740065 | MGnify/ENA primary metagenome ERZ1740065 (study PRJEB43018, sample SAMN04849749) | marine metagenome | isolation source: floating plastic debris | place: Pacific Ocean | collected 2008-09-01 | study: EMG produced TPA metagenomics...
ACCTAAAATATGGGGGGGGGGGATACGGGAGACTTGACAGGTATGCCTCTTCCGCTGATCTGTTGTGTGTCTGAACGATTTGTGTAGCAAACAAAACAAGTAGTTATTATTCTCACATGTTGCAAACAAGTGTAGCGACAATACTATCAATCGCTGCTGCAACGAGACGATACCGTCAATCGCTACCGCAACGGGACAGTATTAAACTCGTGTATTTGGGCATCTCAAAATGCATTCATTTGCAAATAGGGAGACAATTCTCAATTTCCAAAGTAGTGAAATCCTGGTCAGATGGAGTGTTTTCACTACTTGAGTCGTCCCTCCATCACCACCCAAATTTTTTCTCACTTAAATATAGAGATCTTTATAGTTGGAGAAAATCATAATGAGCCAATCAGATATAAAATCCATTTCTTCTAAAAATAGTCGAGTCAGGGAACAGGAGAATGAAATATTGGCCTCAAAATTGGATCAAAAGTCAAAAAATTTCATTGGCAACAAACCTCTTTACATAACATTCTTTCTAAAACAGCAGCCTACACTCCGCCTACACTCCGCCTACACTCCGCCTACACTCTGGCCTCACCAAAACATTTTGAGCAACACAGTGTCGCATTATCCAGTCGCCGTGAGATTCAGATGAGACGGCATTGTAATGAGCTGTATAGGCTCGTTCTACGGCTCATATAAACCAGGCATTAATAAAATTGTTGTCAAATTGAATCCGAGTTGACAACTCAAGAAGTAAAATATGTCTCATGTGACCAGATCATTAGTAGGTTATGCTGGCTGCTGGAGAGGAAAGTACAGATGATCGTCAATGGGCAGCCAGTTTCTACAGCATACCTGCAATAGCTTTGGTCTGGTCAAAGACAACTTGGTTGGTGTTTCCAGCCTCCCGCTCGCTAAGCTGCTCGCCAATGCAGGCGATGACGGACATGCCCTGGGACAGCGCGTGAGCCACCTTATCTCCAATCAGCTGAAACAGTGACACCATGTCAGCAGTCTGAAATAATGGAGGCTACATAATGATAGATAGCTGCTTTACCTCACTGCTCTCACCAAACACGTGCCTCCTCTCCGAATGGCCAATGATGACCCAGTTAACGCCTAGGTCCTTCAACATGGCTGGACTAAATGGGTAAATGAATAGTCTTACATTGATAGTTTCTCTTGTTGAAATAAGGTTTGACAGTAAACAACAGCTTACCTGATTTCGCCAGTAAATGCTCCTTTCGGTTCTTTGTAGCAATTTTGTGCTGCTACATGAACGCCATTCTTCAGTGCATTCTTGGTATACTCCAGATACAAAGTTGGAGGCGCAACTACCACATCTGTAAGAGTACAAAACGAATATACCCATGTACATACTACTGATACAGCAGCTGTTTGTAATAACTAGAAGTTCATTACTGCTATACATCTAAGCTTAAAAACTACAGGCTGGCTTTTAGTGGACATGAAGATAAGTAGGCCTACAGTGACGTAGCCTGTGTTATAGCTTGAGGTGGTTTCACGTGGAAACCTTAACATACCAATTTTATGAGATGACAGCAGATATGAGTTACATCCCAATCGAATAATAAAAAATAATACAAATAAAAAAAACAAGGAATTTACCACATTGACATGGAAGCTCTCAATCCAAGACTTGTTACCTGTTTCATCAGGAATTTTACTTGCGTTGAGACCGGATACTATTGTGTCGATAGTGGATTTGCTTCCATTCATTTTCCAGTTACCACCAACGAAAAATCTTCTTGATGTAGACATTTTTGCAATTTCAGTGATCCTTGAACAGCAGTAGTAGCCACTGAGTAAGATCTATGACACTACCGTAGAAAATTCAGAGTCCACGAGCGTTTGCAGATGTGCAAAATGCCGGTTAATTAGACCTTGAAAAGACCTTGACATAATTAGCGTAGTCCCCACCCTCTCATAAATCCTTCCCCCCCTCCGTTTCACTCTGTCAAAATTCCCGCGTAATTTTCCCCTTAAATTCCTTTTTTAAAATTTTTTTTTCCCCCCCCCCCCCCCCCCCCGCGATAGCACGAATCATTATGGGAGTTGTCTTCCCCTTTCAACTCGCCAGACATCCCCCCCCCCCACTGGTTATGTTGGTCGTTGTTATGCGTATGTTCAGCATTCAGCAATCATAATTAATCACAAAGTATACCGCCTGCTGCTGGCAGTGTAGTCGTATTCACGGATAGTTGGGAGAGGTATAGTGAGTCATTACATCATATCGCACCATACTATAACACAGATGCCGTGTTCTTTGTTCTCAATCCTATCATGCAATGTCTTGTACATGTATCAGTATCATGCCTCTATATTTTATGATAATATCTCTACCACTTGAGAATAAATATGGCCTCAGTCACATCATGGTGAGAGTGAGAAATGCACATGGATTGCATTGGCAACAGCAGGTGTCAACAACAACCAATCTATGATTTTAGCGCGGTAGATGAAGAGGCAGTTGAAAAAGGATGTAAGCGTTCATAGGTTTCACAAATGTGCACCAGGATCGGTTCCTGATCCTGATATAGAGAAAATATTGTTTACAGAATAACTTTCATCATCAGCTGCTCTGACAAAGGTCAGCTGCTCTGCTCTGCTCTGGTTATTTGGTATAAAATCAGACCTATAGAAAATATGAACATTTGTATGCAAGTGATGTGTATAAATGTGCACCGACACCATGTCACACGTACACACATGGGGCTTTTTGACACATTGCACTAGCGTACTCCAGTGAATCACAGACAGATAACAGTTGTCATAAGCCTAAACAATGCCTGGTTGGTTTATAGTATCATGAGAGAATTGCTCTCCCACGATGACTTCCATTGAGAAGGAACAAATTCTAGTGCGACAGTGCCTCTCATCTGGAATTATCGTATTGTTGAAGACCATAGAGTTAAAAAGTCTTCAACCAGAATCATGAGCTGAGAGATGATCTAGACTTGTCACGCGGTGCAGCTCCCTGCTGGAAAACTTGAAATGATAACAGCTGCGCCGATGAAATCATTCCTGCGGTGATGGTGACAGGCCCAGCTGACTCCTTGAGTAATACAGCCTGTGATCTCTGGCCTCTGTGAAACCCTGGACACTGAGAAACCTTGCAGTGACAAAGAAACTATCTGGCAACGACCCAAATTACCAAACCCCTGCAAATCTCAGGCCTTGGTAGTTTACATCCTAAGTCGATGAAAAGAGGTAATATAATTTTGATCAAATCAAATTCGATTGTTGGCTAACTACCTCTTGAATGGAAGAAATACTCGCTGCTGAAACGGTCATTTGAAGCAGGGCTAGACACATCAATCTAGTTAATGGTAGCAGCATTGATTTACTTTTATCCTATTACTCATTCCGACAAGGCAAGTAAGCTACCAGATTTGCATTACAAAGAGTAGTTATATATGCCATGCTGTTATACACGTCAAGATGTATGAACTGCTCGTTGAATTTGAGCTTCTGTGAGAGAGAGAGAGAGAGAGAGAGAGAGAAGATATTCCTCTTGGAGTTGACCTCTTGTCTAGTGAGTCATCGCCAGCAGGCTGTATACAGGACATTGTCAATCCGCTGTCAGTCTGCTGTAATGAGAAACATTCAGCATTGGTCATTGCATATTCATGATGAGCTGCCAGCATTTTTTATGACTTGTAGTGCGTTCCTCATACCTAGTTGTTAGCTGCAATATCTGCTGGAGGCAGCGCAGACGTGGCTCTCTGAAGAACAGCACCAGCTTCAATCTCTGGGAGGTAATGTCCGCCTAAAATCAACAATGATATCACCACTCGTTAAGAGCTACAGTGGCGTTTCGTGCCTGTGCCATTTCTCCACCGTAGGGCCTTGTGCTGTGTTGTATATCTGCTGTATTTGTCTCCTCATTTTCCTCCACGCATCTGTATCAATTTTCTATATTCTCATTCTATAGATGGGGAAATCACTAGTGTCTCTGACACTGCCACAAATTAGGGATCAAAAAAGTACTTTCCCAGAGCTTCAACCTATTCATCACGCAGCATTGCAATTAGAAATCTATTGTGGTCAGCATTAGTGGTTGCTGTAAACAACTACTTTCTTTGCCAGGCATCCCGAATGAGTGATAAGTTTTTTCACATTGCAGTGTTGTGGCTTGTTCCTGGGGACTTGTGAGACAGTACTTGGTTGAGTGACAACTGGCTGTCAGGCAGTTTGTTTAGGGTCGGGGCTGCTCTACATAGGCTGCTGTATGCAGGCTGGGTGGGCATGCGCCGTATGAGGCGAGCCGGAGGAAGGTGTCAGCTGTTTTACTGCTCTTCACTCGTCACTTCGCTGCCTGCTAGCTGGGAGAGCCCAGTTCATGTTCTCATGCATATTTCATTAGCACTGCAACGCACCTCTGTTTAGCTATTGGCCGAATAGTACTGGTGAGTTTTTTATCACAACTTTGACACATTGTATGCGTACACAGCAGTAGGACACAGTGAATGGCATCAGTCGCGTGGAGCGAGCCGAGCCGATGAATGCTCAGTAATCATGTGGCTGATTTCAGCTTGTGAATTGAAGGATAGGAACTCGCGTTGAGAGGTCTGTGTGCATTGTAACAAGAAGTTCTGTCAGGCGTGGCGACAACGGACAGCGTGTGGCTAGTGGCAGATGTCAATGAAGACAAGGTGAGCTGATCACTTCTGCCAAATCTGTATGCATGCATCAAGGGCTGCGGAGCAATGGGGTATTTGGCTTGTCAGTCAATCTGTCATCTAAAACTGTGATACAAAGCAATGGCGAGAGCGGCAGGCGACGAAGAGCATCACTTCACATATCTGAGAGAGCAGTCATTTATGTTTCACTGCTGCCTGAGGCTGTGGGCGAGCACTTGGTGTGTGTAATTTGATAAAGGAATAGCGTTGTAAACTTGGACTGTCTCTGACCAAATTACTGAATGGTGATCAAGTAGCAGGGACCAGGTGGGTCTGAGATTGGAAGCTGTGTCGGATTAATTAGAGGAAATGTGGCTGAATTCTCACATTGACGAGCTGGAGGTTCTGTTTGTTTGATATTGATTGATCAGCAGGTGCTTGCTATTGAGCAAACTTCGATTATCATTGTGCTCATCACACCACACTATCAGAGAGAGGCGAATGAGAGAGGGGGGAAGAGATAGGGGAACGAGAGAGGGGAGTGAGAGAGAGAGGGAAGTGAGTGAGAGTGAGAGAGAGAGAGGGGAGTGAGTGAGTGAGTGGGTAAGAGCGAGGGGTGTGATAGAAGGAGGGAGAGAAGGTGAGGGAGGAGTGAGAGAGGGGGAGGGGGGGTGAGAGAAGAGAGAGGGGAGCGAGCAAGGAGGTGAGAGAGGGGGTGAAAGTGAGAGGTGATAGAGGAGATAAAAGAATGGGCGCTTGAGGAGGTGAGAGAGCGGCTTGTCACGTTTACTCTTTCGATGTGATTTAAATAACTGTATCAATCCTTGATTGATGCTGATGATGGCAGTAACCAGCTAAAAGATGTTATGACAGCACTGACCTCTCTAGGTTGTTATTTACTCATCTCGTACCTGTGGTTGCTGTCACCTGTTGGTGTACATGAGCCTGAAGTAAGTACTTGGCTGCAGATCATTAGCTGCATTACCGCTGTCATGGTGCTCATGGCGCTGACCTGATTGCATTCAAAGTGTTCTCTCTCTCTCTCCCTCATTCTCTCCCTCTTGTTATGTGCTACTGTACGTACAAGACCATTGAGGCGGATAAACAGAGTACGTTCAGTCAGCGGTTTAATTATCATTATTAATGCCTCAGCATGCAGTGATTATTACAAATTCTTGTCTGGGTGAGTAATACTCTATTACTGTTGGCTATTGACAGCTTGTTAATGCCATAAATATATATAATGGACCCATTATACTGTCGGGTGGTCATCCTTATGAGTATACTCTCTGGATCGGCAGCAGGTCTGTGTAGCAATCACCCACCAATCAGCTGCTTGTCTGTCCGACATAAGCTGGATGTATCTGATAACATCTGCAGTGTGTTTTCTGTGTTGTCAAATAGTGAATAGCTCTTTAGCTCGCCGCACTGTGACTCTGGAATGCTTGTGACACGATTTCGCTTTTGTTTTTCACAGACACCAAGATCAACCGCATCATGGCTACGAATATACAGGTAGGATGTTGCTATGGGAACGAGATATTTAGTACTACTCTTGCGTTCGATAAGTGAGTGTTGGATACCGCGACAGTAGATCGAGTCAACGCGCAGCGCTGAGTCAGATTTTGCGGTATATAGGGAAAAGTAAGTCGAGTGCGCCTGCCAGTTGATCAGAGCGTGTTCAAGAGGGATTATCCATGCAATACCTAAACTGTTAGAACGCAGGTACATAATGCTGTGTGCTTGGCAGCTGATATACATTTGTTTTATTAGTCAGCTATGCACGTTTTTGCCGCTGAAGAAGCTGGCAGCTTGAGTACTGGTTTTTATAGAGCTTGTTTTCTGATTCCTATGTTCTCATTTTAGAAAGTGATCATGCTGGTTTGGCTTGCGGCATTGAGTGTGGTCCAGGCGGCCACCGCAATCACACCAAACGTCATCGTTTTCACCGTGGACGACATGGTAGGTCCTGCTTGTTGATTTGAAAGCATATCATGCCGACTGTTGTCAAAGCGCCTGACTAGCCAGTCGGGCCATCCATCATCTAACTTTTTGTGTTCAGATTAGGGGTTTAAGTTAATCTAGACTAATGAGGACTGTGTTCACGCTTGCTCTTGAAAAGCTCATAATTTCAGGTCCTGAGGGCTGATTAGCAACATAGAGCTGGCTTCCTAAATGTCAGCATGTGCGGTCTTTGTTTCAGGGGTCCAATGACATAGGATACTACCAGGGAAGTGGGGGGGACATCAGAACCCCCTTCCTCGATCAGTATGCGGCAGTGTCCACCAAGCTGAATAACTACTATGCTATGCCCAATGGCCACAGCTCTCGAACTGCACTGCTCACAGGCAGGCATCCTGCTGTGCTTGGTGAGTAACTGCATCCATGGAGATCAGGCTCCATGGAGACGTATCTGAGATCCAGGATCTCTCTATCTTCCATCAGCCAGTTGGTACAATTGGCAGCAGCGCAGCCTCTTTGGAGTGAGATAAGCTACCTTGTTTCTCAATGCACAGAGGTGTTCTCCCTTAAGTTTCAAATTTCGTGATCCTTGTCTGATTTCAACACCTTGATGAGCTCAGTCTCAGATTTCTGTCTCTTGTTTCGGGTAAATTTACTGCTAGATGAGACTCACAGTTAAAGGTATTTAGAACTGGAGAGCGCTGTGTGTGCTTTCAACTCCCTCGTGCATCTAGCCATGGTAGTTGAACAATAACTTCTGCTGGTTGCCTCATGATCATTACTTCATTTGTCTTTATATTCACCCTAGTCATGTCTGTATGTCAGTCCCATGTGATCAATCGAGGTGGAAGCAAACAAATACCTATAGGTTACCTACAGACTACTAGCGCGTCTGCAGGCATATGGGTCTCCAATGAATGCAGTGATTTATGTGTTCGATATCGCTGGAGCATTGACTCGGCCTAGAGCAATCTGTCAGCTGTTAGGTCATATGAATTGGTTCCTTCTGTGCCGGTATGTGCTAGTTGTATCAATAAGGCCTGCTTGGTTTTATCGTCTCTGTCCTTGATTATGTATAGTGACATGATCAACTGATCCAGGGGTCAGCTAATGGTGTTTTTTTCTCACTATTTTCAGGCACTCAGTTTCCAGTTGATGACTACACCAGAAAGTATGGCCTTGACCTAAAGACTAAGCTCCTACCAGAAATTTTAGGAACTTTGGGCTATGTGTCACACGCAGTTGGTCAGGTAGGCGACAGATGGATAGTTGTGTAATGCTTTACGAGCTAAATGACACGAGCCATTTAAAAAACCTGCTACGGTGTAATCAATGTTGTAGTGGCTATTTCCTGTGAAACCAACACGCTATTTCCTCAAATCAATTTTTTTATTTGTGCGGAATTTAAATGCTGGAAGTCATAGTTGAGAGGTTATTGGATACTGAGTATGTCAATACCATGCCACTCGGTGACCTCTGGGCTCTATGCCCTTGTGAATCTCTGGAGTTGAACATCATGAGGAACAAAATACCCATAGCGCCAACTCTGCTCCGTCATAGGAATGGAATAGTGTAACAGGCATCCTCTCTCTCTTACTATCACACATGCTAGCACCTGCTTGATAGATGTCATGTTTACTCTACAGTGGGATTTGGGTTTCTACTCTGATGGCCACTTGCCCACATCGAGAGGTTTCAAGTCATTTTATGGCTCCTACACGTCATACGGGAACTACACCACTCACTGGGCATACGATGAGGTATGCATAGGGGCAAGATGTTGCGTCAGGCTTGTGTAAAGACAAATATTCATTATGATTTCACGCATGCATCCGATAGGCTGGACACAATGGTCATGACTTACACAGGAATGAAGTCAAAGCCTATGATAAAACTTTTAAAACGGAACTATACGCAAGAGAGGCACAGAATAAAATTCTGAATCATGACACCAAAGAGGTAAGGGTGTCAAGGCTGTTTGCCCTGTCCTGTAGGCCGTTGCTCAATAAAGTGCAACAGGTTTGTCTAATGTTGTTTTCAGCTAATCATCTTGTTCACATTTTTACAGCCTCTCTTCCTTTACTTGGGATTGCAAGCAGCACAGATGAGAGAAGAGCTCTGTGGCTCGGGTAGTTCGAAGATGATGCCCAACGACTATTTGCGACCGGTCGGCCATATTTCAGATAATAAGCGGCGGTGCTATGCTGGTACGTTCATTCTTGTACCTATTGACCTATGAGGAAATAGAAATTCAATTTTATGGCATGAACTTCCACTTTCAGCACTGCTGAAGGCAGTAGATATGGCATTCGGTAGAATTGTGGAGACTTTACAGAAACAAGGAATGCTGCAAAACTCTATCATTGTGTTTACGACGACCAGTGGCGGTCCCGCGGCTGGTCCTGACTTCAACGCAGCGTCTAACTCTCCACTGAGGTAAGTGAGAAAAGTCAGGTGTGAAATGGCTGATTGATTCACACGCGTGTTAGAACTGCATGAGCATTCTTGCATTCAGCTCTGTCTGCACTGTTGAAATGTCAGTTATATCAGGTTACAGAGTTGTTCATTTTTTATGAAGGATATTATTCATACTGCGGTGACCACATTGAGGGGAGATTGCATCGAAGGTGGTGTTTTCACTAACTAGAAATCAGAAATTGCATTGCCTATCACCTATTCCAATCTAGGCTTATCTAGAATCTTATTGATAATTTTTGGGTGCGGACAAAAGACAATGTTTCCATTGATGTTCGTAGAGGGTCAAAGAAGACTGGATGGGAAGGTGGCATAAGAGCCATAGGATTTATCTATTCAGCGTTTACGCCATTCAAAGATACAAGGACGTCAGAATGTCGCGTTCATGTCACCGACTGGGTGCCTACTATACTGGGAATGATAGCCCGTATTGCAAATGAAGGTATGTTATCAATGACTGCTGATTATCATTGCCTACAACAATGCAGTGAATCAGGACGCTTGAACTGATAGCTTGGCTGTTTCTGATATCAGCGTGGATTTATGACTTGATGCCTTTGTCATTGAACTTGTATCTGCTAGTATTGGATAATTTTAGCTCTGTTACATGGCATCAGATAATATTCCTTTGATCCGCATTGAGGAGGGCGCAGTTTCAACCAGTCATTGCTAATTCTATTGAAAATGTGGATCATGTCTTGAGCCTGTTTGTTTTAGGTATTTCTGTAATACCTCCTATTTACACACTACTTATACTCATGGCACTGTATATTTAATACTGTTCCTGTGATAGCTACGTTCTAGAAGAATTGACCTTCCTATTTGTCATCTCGAACTGTCACTGTGGCAGCGGGTTGACTTCTTTGCTTGTCGCTCTGTGTCTTTGTTTGGCTACGTTTCTATGACTTCATGAAAACTTTTCTACCTTTTGTTCTCAGACATAGAGAAGTACAGTAACGAGTTTGAGCTCCTCGAACTGTATGGCAAAGATCAGACAGGGTGTATTTTCAACGGCCAGTCCAATGCAAGGAAATGCACAGTACATTTCCTATTTGAAAACAGTGCAGCAATACAATGCGGCAGCTTGAAGATGCTGGTAAGTGAATCTGTTTTCCACATGACCATTGAGTTGTTTTCACGCCTGTTGCAGATGTTACTTCACTCTCAATGCATTATGCGGTTGGTTAACTGGTTTTGGTGTTATTTACTCATCTCTCACTCTCACCACTGGATTCAGCGAAAACTCCCAGATTGCAACTCCAGATGACGTCTGGCAATATCTTTTCAGCTGGACAAAAGTGGTCACTTGAACCTGCTGAAGATGAACGAGTGGTACAACAGGCAGCCATCCACCCACATAAGCTGTGCTTCTGAGAGGAGACAGTTCACGTGCATCCCTAATCAAGACCCATGTATATACAACATTGACATGGATCCTTGTGAAAAGTATAACTTGGCTCCAACTCACGAGCGACAAATAGTTGAATTCTTGCAAGAGTTGCAGAGGTTCAACTCTAGTGTGAACTATGACCCATTTCCACCAGCCGATATCGCTGGTGACCCCGAAGGGGTAGTTTGGATGCCATGGATCCAGTCTAGCAGCCCTGTGACTGTTGTACAACTGTGGCTCCTTCTGCTGACAACTCTGGTGACTCTACTGCATACACTGCAAGCTTAGTGTAGTCATGCTGATTGGCAGCACTCCATGCAACAGACATGTGCTCCATTTTTTCTTGCCCAAGAGATCAAGTGATGATACTATGGAACTGCTGTGCGCATGATGCTTTTTGAAAGCATATTTTAGTCATTCCAGGGGACATGATTAGCAGTGCAATCTGGTGTCCAGATCTGAACCCGCTGTTCATGTATTTGTGCTCAAAGTCTGAGTCGCCACTCAATATTGTACCAAGTTTTTGAACTTTAGGAATAAGACACATGAATTTCAGCCGTTTCCAACATTATCATTGTACTCAGAATTTATATTTTACCATGTCTCATCTAATGAATATTCATACTTTTTATTCCATCTTTTGGTCTCACTGCAACAACAGCGCCTTCTCTTTTTTTCCAAATAAACAACAATATGATGAATTTTGGCTGAGTACAAAGGAAATGGGCCGGACAAAGCCCCAGTTCAATAACTGGTAGCTACTCAACCAGTGTATAACTACATTTGATTGTCAACTAGGCAGCAACTAGTGCAGACCTAGCTCTATCGCTTCTATTTTTATAGGACAGTGATAGGAAGACTGGAGGTTGCAGAGCATGCTGTGACGCACTGCATAGTAGTTGACACAGATGGGCAACAGGCTATTAGGCTAGGGATAAAATCACCAGTCAACTGTCAAAATGATCTCTGGTTTATTATCATTCTAAGAAAGGTGACATTAGTACACAGCTAGCTGCATCCATAAGAAGTACAAAAGTATATTGAAGATATTTCAGGAAGTTAATCAACGGATGATGTCACCACGATTACTTCACAAGCAGCCCAAACGGTACAACCCGGGCCATTGACAATGAAACTATGACAGTTGAGTATAAGTCTAGATAGAATGTGAATGTCAATGGTCTGTGAGGATGTAGTTGGGATGCAACACAAGGATAGGATCATCCTCCTTGGTCGGCTGACTATCACCATCTTTAGATCTCTCTTTGGGCCTCATACCGGTCTGTGTCAGTTGGATAAGGGCGTGATCCTGAATCAAGTGAAATTTAAACTGAGGTCATTGCGCTACAGTATCTCTAGAGAGCAGCTAAACTGCACTGCATCGATGAAACTCAACACGGTGAAACAGCTTTGGGCGAAATACGCACCACATTAACGAGTTTATGGAGGACTTTTTCTACAAGCATCTTCTTTTCCATCAGCTCAGCTTCACTGTCAATCTCATGCTCCATTTCTTTCAAGTACCAGTTGACAAGCTCCGACCTCCGGATGCCTGTCTCTTCATCATCGCCAGCTGTAAGCAGCAACACAAACTCTATTACCGACTGTTTGGAAAATCTCTGCCCGTGTTTGGGTGGTGATTGCATCACCTATCATTGAACAAACACTGCATTCGCAGTGCAGCCGACTTTTGAATGGATGAGTTGCCGTATCAGCAATAGCAAGTGCCTTTCCTTCCATCAAAGTGCTATTACCTCAGCACAGAACATCAATTTCTTTGTTAAAAATCTGATAAGAAAACTGCATGCACTTACTGAGTTCGGCGACTTGTTCCTGTTGCTTCATGTGATAAAGGATAAGGTTAGTCATCTGTTTATATGCCTCATATGTCATTGTCATTGGCTTCTTTGCAGCTGCATGCACTGAGGACTCCTGCGACGCCTGGCTGACATCAGGGGTTGGTGATGGTGGTGTATCTTCCTCTACAGTATGAGATGATATTACAATGTCAGAGTTACGGGATGAAATCAACCTCACAGCACAAACGTTTAGATTCAGCCCTATTGATATGGAATAGTAAATAATAGAGAGAGGGAGAGAGGGAGGGGAGAGAGAGGGAAGGGGGAGGAGAGAAAGGGGGATTTTGAAGGAAAGAAATTGAGAGATACAAGAGGGAGTTACTTTTCTCTACTGACCCATTGCTATCTCCTCATCTTCCTCCAGCTGTATGTCAGGCTGCTCGACTCTGATGATTGATTTATTCAGAAGTCGACAAGCCTCTTTCACATGGGTCGGTCGCACCTGAGTAAGGGGAGATAACCCCAATCACATGCGAGCACAGAATACAAACACTGAAGACAACCTAACAGCTTACATCCGGGAGGCCTGTGCTCTCTCGAATAAACAAAGGAGTAATTCGATTGGTGGAAATGTATGGCCACTAGAGGATGATGGTCATGTTTAGACTCTTGCACAAGTGCGCATCAATTACTCAGTGACTCAGGAGCAACAGATTTTAATTTCAAAACATCTAAACGCCTTTGATTGGCCAGCGGCACTGAGTGACTGGGGGAGCAGTGGGTGTCCATACCTCATCCTGGCAGTACATGCGTGCCATCGCCTCTGACAGTCGAATTATACTCTCCAACTGCCGAACGGTAATTCTCCACGCTGACTTGGTGGTGCCTGAAGCGTCGCGCTGACGCAGCCTCTTGTATTCTTCGACAATAAACTCCTGAGCAGCTTTATTCAACTGAATTGGAGAGATGGGCTCATATACCACCGATACACAAAACTAAATTGGAGAGATGAACCCATATCCCACCGATACGCAACTCAATCGGAGAGATGAACCCATATCCCACCAATACACAAGCAGAAGGAAAGTATGAGAGTGATAGATTCAATCATAGACAGCTCGTAACTATTAATGGAAAGCAGATCAGGCAGTCTAACGAACAGCTGACGGCAGGATCAACACCTTTATCAAACGTCCTCATGACAGCCCTCCCCCCTCAGCCCAGTGACACTGGAGTCAATCAGATCCAGCTGTACAACATGGCACAGCATCTCTGGATCGACGAGGTATTGATCTACTGGCTTGTTGTCAACTCTGCTCTCACTTGTCCCTTCTGATTCTACCCCACCCCAACCGTAGCCTCCCTCTCCAGCATAGTGAGGATATCTGATTCGTTACCACTGCCAGCATGTTTGCAGACGGAGAACTAAGCAGCCTAGTTGTTGTAGAAATGAGGGGAGATTAAATGATGGTGTCAAACACCTACAGACCTGAGGCTTGAACTGTCGGGCAAAGGTGATGTACCTCTGTATCTCATCTGGCGTGTATGTCCTCTCCATGTCACCGATGTTGGCGCTGTGAAGGTCGACGATTCTCCTGGCGATGGCGTAGTCTATGACCTGCAGCAGAGGGTGCTGTCTAACCGAGGAAACCAACGTCAAAGGGTCTGTGACAAGTCTGCCGTTACCTCGTTACACTCGTCCACCAGGATGAAAAAGAGGTCGAATCTGGACATGATGGGCGCAGTCATGGCAATGTTCTGTCGCAGCGCTTTGCTACGGTCGTATCGGCCGTTGATCGGGTTGGCAGCAGCTAGGATTGAGGCTCGGGCGTTCAGTGTGGCCTATATAGGTAAGAGAGGACAACTCAAACAAGCTCTAGCCATAGCATAACGTTTTAGCCTGATGGAGGGAGACTGACCTTGACCCCGGCCTTGGTGATGGATATCGTCTGCTGTTCCATCGCCTCATGGATGGCAATCTGATCATGTGTGTCCATTTTGTCAAATTCGTCAATACAGCAGACGCCCTACAACATTATGGCCAACATAAAGTAACATGTCAATCACATGCTGCTGAGTCTGCGTCAGAGACCACCCACATTGTCAGCCAGCATCAGAGCGCCGGCTTCTATGACAAACTCGTGTGACTCTTCATCCTTGACTACAGCGGCAGTGAGACCGGCAGCGGTAGAGGCCTTGCCGCTAGTGTAGATCGCTCGCGGACTGAACTCCTCCACCATTCTACACAAAATATGGCTGCCTTCATCAGTGGACACGAGAGAAAATACACAAACGCTGTTGAAAACTTGAAAAACAGAGAAAATTAATTGGAATGCAAAACAAACCATACTTGAGAACTTGACTCTTGGCAGTACTGGGGTCACCGACCACACAGATGTTTATGTCTCCCCTCAGATTGGTTCCTTCAGCTGTCTTCTTTGGCACGCCGCCAAACAACATGAGCAATACGCCTCGCTTCACTTCTTCATTACCTACAGAATCAAGTTAAAAGTGATAACATAATGCACTTTTACGTGTCGGAGTGGACAAAATAAAAGGCAAGAGAATACGACTCCGCTGATATATTGTACACCTAAATGATATGGGCACCATACCTGTCGGGCTAAAAATACTAGAGATTCAGTTTTTCTCAACTTTGAGAAGTCATAGCTCAGTACCCCTACCTTCTACAGCTAGGATTCTGGTATATTTGAGCTCAGCAGGATCTAACTGGTGAGCCACAGAAGAACACTAGGAAACCAATAATAACAATTTTGACTCTAAAAATTTTGCCATCCAAAATACTGGGGTCCCCTGAAACACAGGAGAGTAGACAGGTGTGATGGGAGATCAAACTGTCATAAGACCAGAGACGGGCTGACAGATGCCAGGAGACAGGGCAGTACTGACCGTGGATGGTAGGGAACAGACTGCTGCACAGGTTGCTGTATAGGTTTTTATCCTGACTCATTGAGAACACCTTCTCCCACTCCTGCGTCGTCATCCTCTCCCGAAACTTCTCAGCAGTCATCTCCTCATCGCCCATACACCGCCCACCTAACTACAATGTCAAAGTCAATTAATATAGCATTTACCCAATTGGCAGTCAGACAGAAGGCTGCATGGGAGTAATTTACCCTTGGATTTGATGACTTGACGGCGCAGGCGAGGAAAGCAAGGCGGTAGTTGAGATCGCGGACGCCAAGAGCCTTCAGACCTTGTATACCCTCAGACTCATAGCCATCGTTCCGCTTGCCGCGAGGCAACACCTCCGACCTGGCACCTGTGAACACGCCGGAACACTGTCAATTCTGATCTCTGCTGTTGCAAATTTCAGATAAAATTTCACAGAAGGACTTGACTCAAGACACAATACGACAATACCACTACACGACAATACCACTACACAACAATACGGCTACACGACAATACGACAATACGGCTACACGACAATACTGCTACACGCCATGACAACACATCGTCAGCACATAGTAGGCGTGTTCGGAGTGTGGTCGCGTTCTGATCATTAATAAAAGGAGCGTCCTCATGCCAATTCTGAACGGCAATCTATAATAAACTGCGACCGAACCCTCTGCATATTCCGATGAGTTGTCTTCATCTTCAATTTTTACTGTGAGCGATCACATTTTCACCCTTGGTGATATATTTCCGCTATTGCTACGCCGTGTGCCAAACAGCAAGCCATCCTGCTGACGCTTTGTAATTCACTTATGTGGCTTGTACAGCTATAAATGTCTAAGTTTCAGAGCAGATAGATTGATATCTGAGGTGTCTATTGGTGCCGATGATCGATGACACCAATTCAGAGCATGAGGAAAGCAGGCATTGTTAAGCTATTTATCCATGAGATTAACAGTATGATCTGAGACCTGGTATGATAGATAACGAATTTCAAAAGCACTTCAGGCTTTTCCTAAGTTTTCCGTACCCACTTCTCGAGTACAGCTGAACGCTTGGCATTCGGAGTGATAGATGTTCTTCGAACGGCAAGCAAGGCGTTTTGTGAACGTCCACAAAAAATATTCATTTCATTCGATTTACAAATAAATAAATTTTACGAGAACGGAGCACCCACAGTTTGTCCCAAACGTTCTTCCATCCGAACAGGCCTAGTGTAAACTATGAGGCCTTTATGCTCGTATAAGCTATGTGGATACCGCTGTGGCGTAGTGAATACTTGTACATACAAAAATAATCCACAAATACTTTTCTGCCGAATTTATACTCCATGCAGACAGCGATTGCACCAAATGACAAAAATTATTTCTTCCATTTTTTTCAACAGACACAAAAGCAAAGTTGGGCTTACAAACAAATCACAGCGTAAGACACAAGCGCGACTGACCTGGGACATTGAGTTGCTTGACGTCTGGCACTACGATGAGCGTGCCTGTGAAGTCGCACTTGTCACCAGCCTGCGCCACCTCCACAGCCTCCGCCCTCAGAATCACCTCAACACTGTAACCAAGGCAACGGGTAAACAACTAGTGACAACGAATGACTCAACGCATGGGTCCAGCCTTACGCTAGACAGACCTGCGGGGGATGCTGCCGCGGGGCAGCTCAGCCTGCGTCTCCTGAATTCTCACTTTCTGGAAGTCAACGAAGTGTGACTTGTTGACGTCCAGCATGAATCTGGTACGGTTGTTGCAGGTGGGATTCCGACATATTGATGGCTAAAGACGAAGCAGCCATTCAGGTAGACTGGAGCTGTTGCTCACAGAAAGGGTCACAGGTAGGAGGCAGCACTGATCATCATTCACGTAATCCTACCTGCGTGTATTTGAATTGCTGCTCGACATCTTTGATCACAGTTTGGCAGTCGAGACAGACGAATGTACCTTTCATGAGTTCAGGGTGGACGGGGTGCGTCCTGACAACCTGACCAGTGATACGTAGCAGTGAACCCACTTTAGCTGTAGTCAATTCTCGAACTCTAGTAACAGAAAACAGTGTCAAAGACAATTGCATAGGAAATGAAAGAAATGGCTTCACTGCTTCAAATCTTCTGATTCCATTACGACCTTGGCTCAAGAATATCAACACGTACTTATAGGTGGATGCAGAGAGACTCAACAACGGAGAGCAAGGGAACGATGGAGGTAGGACGGAGAGTGCTGGCTGGAAGAAAGGAGAGGAGATGAGGAGAGATTAGAGGGCAGAGGCATCCTGTACATACTTTGCTCTAGCAGCCACGTCAACAAAGCTGACAAAGACATCCTTGTTCAGAGGGATATCTTCACCAATATCCTGGATGTAAAGCTTTAGAGCCGAGCATATATAGGGGTAAACTCTGTAGTATTCCTCCAAGATGGTGGTAGCTAGCCTCTGATTGAAGGCTTCGATATCATCAAAGCTGACCTGCAAATAAATTCTACCGGGTTCACTTTCTAATAACTGATAAGCATGCTACATGTAATTCATTCAAAAGTGAGTTAACTTCATCGATCAAATTATAAAGCACCTCTAGAGTATTTCTCTCGGGCCTGACCAACTCTTTTGCTTCATCTTTGTACTTTGGAACACCACTTCCTTCACTTTTAAAACTGTCAAGAAGATTAAAACAGTGTTGATAATTAATTACTTTGAACGAATGAAAATTTAGCACACCCTATTTCCTGTGGTTGTGAGTAGCTCGAATACACCTCAACACTAAATCAACTGGCAATGCATTTCCCAGACTTACAGTTCAAGGAAGTCTTGGAACAGTTTTTGAGTCTTTTCACCGATTGGATCCTTCTGTTTTTCGGTAATGGCGGTGTTCTCAGTGACATCCATGGTTGAGTTGTTGAACGAAGTGTAGAGGACCTTCGCGCGATGGTGGACAATAACTATTCGCGCCAAAGCTAGTCACGTGATAGGTCTGTTTTCGCGAACGTCCGATTTAAAATGAGAGAAGACAACTGCTAGATCAAGACAGGTGCATCGCATTGAGATAGTAGCGGCAAAGACCTTCCTCTTCTTTGAAGAAAGTCTTTGGTGGCGGCATAGCCACAGGCAGGCCAATAGATTTACTACAAGGGCTGAGTACTACATTAGAAATTATGCACACATGTAGATCTAGGTTATAATGCTATTACATTATTCTATTATATTATTCTATTACATTATTCTATTATATTATTCTATTACATTATTCTATTA
>ERZ1740065.717-NODE-717-length-18403-cov-11.569544_pt1 | contig 18403 bp, 7 predicted proteins | sample MGYA00581738_ERZ1740065 | MGnify/ENA primary metagenome ERZ1740065 (study PRJEB43018, sample SAMN04849749) | marine metagenome | isolation source: floating plastic debris | place: Pacific Ocean | collected 2008-09-01 | study: EMG produced TPA metagenomics assembly...
TTGTCTATTACCTTTTCTTGCTGAAATTGCCGGAAGCGGCGAGCCCAAATGTGATCTGACTGAATCCAAAGTTATCATTCCTGTTTAATTTTTTGTTGACAAACTCGCTATAATCATAGCTAGTCCCCTTTTGATTCTTTCGTTTATGGACTGCTATCCGTCACTGGCTATTCTAATAAGCTCCTCATTAAAGCACTTAGTGAGAGGCTGTTAAATACCTAAAACAAGATAACTACTCATACATTTAATTCTATTTGGAAGTATAGAGAGGGAATGGCTATCATTGTCCTCATAAAACCAGTCCAATATCTATGTAGTGGTAAAACAACTACGGGAGAATTGCAGACAATAAGACTGTGATTTAAGTGAGTTTTATCCTTGCAGCACCCGCATCGACCTGCAGTCAAATCAAGCGCAAGCTCCAAAAGTGCCAGCGACAGTAGCAAGGACAGCGGCAGTTCCGGAGTCGATGATGGATCATCTTCATCCCACTAATGTCTTCCCCCATTGTTGAAACAAGACTAGCGACACGCGGATAAAGAAAGTTTTTGTGAAATCACTTTCTGCCTGTTAACCGTCTTGATCCACAACTACCTTGCAATAAATCGTCGTTTAACAGTGTAGTTCTTACCTTCCTCTTTATTCTTATATTATTTAAGCTAGAAACTCCATCATTGCTTTAAAAAACTGCATGTACATATACCTCTCTTGATTCCTGATAACCATTCACATATAGCCTGATAACACAGTGCGGCCATCTCTAAGTCAAGCCATCACATAGTGATCACACGACCTCACCATTACAACATGTGTCGTAGAAGTTGCCATTATGGTTTACACTGAGGCCGTGGCAAGCATGACCTGATTGATAGTGTAAAACGTTTTTGTTTCCAATGTGCTAAAAATGAAATGGTTCGCATCCCTGCAGTTCTGAGCACAACAGGCTAATTTTCAACTCACTTCCCGTTTTAATTCTGAACCCGATCAACAAAATGGGTCCGTTCCCATAGATTCAGTGTGACGAACGTAAACGAATCAATTGATATACGGACACTAGTCGCTCTAGGTGATACTTCATTTTACCGGACTTCTCAGGGTCGTCTAGGTGTCACTTGAAGAGTACCTGTCGTTGGTTCATACTCATACACTTCTTTGCTCAGTTTTCTGTCTATCTACATAGTTAACTTTTATTCCACTGTTGTGGTTCGGTGTCAGTAACCAGTATGATACGTGGTAAGAAACAAATCATTTCACATATCACCCTATGACCCTATGACCATATGACCTTTATGACCCTTGTCAGCTTGACTTTCTACCGCATGATTCATCTCCAGTTTTAGAAAAATTGAATCCGCCGGCGCTGGCTATTCTATCGAGTGGTGCTCTAACCGTGGCCTAGCTAGCAACAAGGGATGGCTTTATACTAAGCCTCACCTTCTACAAACGGTAAATAAACAACCTGCAGCTCATGATATTAACATTAGCTGATGTCACATTGCTTACACAGTCGAGCCAATTGAGTCCTCTTTCAAAATACAAATTTACTCACCTTGTTCATCTAGAGAAATATCATCAAATGCTAAATAATACTAAATAAAATACTAAATACGGCCTAAAAAATGATATATTGCAGTATTGCTCTCTTCATTTGCAAACTCTTTTGATAGCTTAGAATTATACCTAGATTTGTTTATTTAAAGGCAATGATTGTCAGTGACACAGATTACAATTGTAAAAATTTGCTTAAATCATTAATCATCTAAAGTGCGGATGCTAAGTCAAATGAAACTGTTCAAAAATCTAGAGGTGCGTGGTCTTGGCATTTGACAATAGAAACAACCATTCTTATAACAACCATCCAAAAAGTTGGATGGATCAGAAACGAGCTGCAAAGCAGTCACAGTGCTTAGATAAAAATCTATATCAAGGTCTAAATTCCTTTCTTTAAATTACTCCGTCATCCGGTTCATCTGCTTTTTAGCAGCAGAATTATAACTTAACCCGAAACTGTATGTAAAAACAGGCTTTATCAGAATGCAGATAAAATGATGTCTCTGGGTTGTGCTGCGTTTGAAAGTAAAAAATTTACACATTACATGACGAAAAAAGTGACCGCACTGCAACGGGCGTGGTAATCCTTTATTGCAAGACAAAGCATTATCCTTGGGATTACGCCCATTTTTTGCGGCGCTACATAACCATTTGCAACTAATGCCGCCAGGTTGCCGCTTTGTAATGCTGAGCTGAAAGTAGTTAGAATGTTGCAAGTGTTTACGATCTTCATGAGAGCTTAGGGGAACTTTTGCAGGTGTCATATTAACCAGTGCAGCGTTAGATTGAGTATGATACAAATTTTATTTTGCTAAAACAATCTGAGGATATTTTGAAAATTTTGAAATAGTAAAATGCATTGATAGCCATATCTATAGGTGATTTATGGTGACCTGGTGAAGTTTCAATGCATATGGAGCAAGCGTTCTCAAATGAGCTTGCTTTTAGTAACCACTTTTCATCTACCAATATGGAACACTCGGCTAGAAAGCCACGTGCATTTTATGATGTGTCGAGTCCTCCTTGCTCTACAGTGAGCAATAAGAACGAAGCAGAACGACGTACTCAAAACTAAAGAGTAATTGAATTTGTTTTTTGCTCCGCTGTAGAAATATCACCTGATGGAGAAGTATGCTAGTAAACTTTGACCTGCACTTTCATGTCAAGAGAGCTCTAAGCTCAGAAGGTGTTTTTAGGCTTGCTATACAGTTGAATTCTTTGACAGTAGATGCATGGACACGCATGGCACTACCGGCTAGTAGCGATGAGGAGCCAAGTTGTGTTTAGCCAAGCATGAAGGCTGAGACAATTTCCCGCATAGGCTATCCTTGCTTCAAGAGATCTTGTAGTGTCAATAGTTAGGGGGTAGCTGTGAGCGTTTCTGCTTGCTAGTGGAAGGCAGCATAATTTGAAGTCAACTAGCTCAAGAACGCATAAGCAGGACAACTTACCTTTTTCACAGATTGTGCATAACCACTTCAGGTATCCATGTGTTCGTACATTTTGTCACTAGACCAATAGATGCTTATACTTTTAACATTCTAACGTATTCAATGAAAACTCCGCTTCCTCCTGAAATTGCTAATCTAGTAGGCGGTCGAGAACTCTCGCGCTTCCCTTAAAACTCAAAATATAAATCGTCGGTAATATCTGTAGGCTAATTTTAACACATATAACAGCCCCAAGTGATCTTTACTGTGGCCACCAGCAGTTATTACATAGATGCATCATACCTTGGTAATGTAGTTATAGTCTGTTGGAAATAACCAGGAAAGATAAATAGCAAATAGTTGCATTCTCTTCCTAAGCTTCTTAGCGAATCTAACCAGCTTAGTCACTTACAGTTCTTTCTCTGTGAAACCTGATAACTTAGGATTAACCCACTGATAAATATACCTTAGATGTCATTCGGTCATGCAGTCACTTTCCCACAGTGTCAGATAATCAAACTGTCACATGATCACACTGTCACATTTATATATTGGTATTTCTCGTTTTTACATCGTTATGTTCGTTTCCTCCAGGTACTGCAGTTCTTGTTCGTTGGAAAGGATTATTTGCAACGGCTCTTTTTTTAGTTTGACTCACATCATGCTATTAATAGCCATTTAGTTCCCCATTCTACTATTTACTTTACCTAACCTATATTTATGCATTTCAGGTATCTTTGGCAAACATCCTGTTATATATTTGGGAGTGGTGTGATACACCACCCAGCTGCAATCGGGTCAGACGCTATGTTCTATGAATCCTGCTCCTGCGAGAAGTTTGCACACATATATTAGTGAGTACTGTCACTGGCAGTTGTGTGTCTTCCCTTTCAACACATTACTATACACACCTCCTTTTACCTCCTATTACCAATGGTTGGAAGGCCCGGAAATTTGGTGCAAATAGGTGGAAGTATGTTCACTCATCAACAGGTCTGTTCACCAAACTTGACATTCATCTGTGTAATCCGTACTCTCTCCCTGCCTGCCTGCCTGCCTGCCTGCCTCCATCAATAAATTTTCCATTCTTATGCTTTCAGTACAACCCTAGCAGAGTTCTGACTCAAGGATGGGTCTCCAGTATAGTCGCCATACAGTATAGCCCCCCAAGGCTGACGCTGCATGTAGTCACCCAAGGTGATGCGTGTACACTGCAGCTTCTCATAAGCCATCATTGCCTTTTTGGTACTACGATATGGTCTGATGGCTGAGCAGCATACCACAGCCTGCAATGTCTCGGTTATCAGCATAATTTTTTCAACCACTGCCTCAACTTTGTGGATCCTGCAACAGGTGTGTGTTTTGTAATTTCCAACACATAGCATTCATTCTCGTTTCCTACAGTTAAATCCAAATTCCTGTTATAGACGCGCACACGAATACAGTGGAAGGGTGCTGGAGATGGGCCAAGCGTGCGATGAGTCATGCCAAGGTCCACAGCGATGGGTGGCTGTACCTCTACCTTTGCTCTTACATGTGGAAAAAGCGGACAGGTGAACCATATCTTCCTGGTGTGTTTCATCGTCTTCTGCAGGACATTGTTGCAGTATACATAGTGACATAAATTGGCGACATCTACAGAGACTTAAAAATACTCATTGCCCCGTATGTTGTCCAACAATAACAGTAGGGATATAATATATTAGCATGTCTTTGTGCTATTACTAGATTGTTCTTAGGACACAAATTTAGAACGAGGAAACAAATATTGGTTTACGTTACCAATATTTTTTCTTGCTGCTGTGCGCTTGTACCTACGTTGGTCTGCATCCTAATATGGTGAGCTGTCCATTAATTTCCGTCATCTCCAATATGTCAGGATCCACTTCCCTCCTGTACATAGCATCCAACTCAGATATAGGCTTCTTTCTGCGACTACGCCATTTGCACCAACTGAATAAAGTAGTATATATATATATATATATATATATATATATTATATATACGCAACCATGAGTATTCAGTAGTAACACGTCATGTGACGTGACTTTGCTCACCTCCCTGTACCACACCTCATCTTGCTTGTGCATGTAATATACATGTTTGCAGCTTTGCACACTTTTTCGATCCTTTCCAAGTGATCGCAGGCCCCTATGTACAGACGTAAACCTACCCTGCTGTCTCGCATCATTCAGCCACGTGCAAAACTCTACTGCTGCTTCTGGAGTATCCACTGTGGGAAAATGTAACACGCAGTGTAGGTAGCAAGTATACAGCCAGGTGACCTCATTCATTAGTTTAAATTCACCTAAGCTGAACTGCCCTTTTTCATTTTCGCTGTCAGCACAAACAATTATCACGTCCTACAGCTGTAGTTCCTGACTGGTCCTGTGCAGAATGTGCTGGCTGGCTCTCACGTAGTGGTAATTTAGGTTGATGATGAATGTGGCTCAATTCTGCCTTGTCAGCGTTACGGCTGTTCTACAGATTGTGGAAAACAGTACAAACAGATAAATTTTGTCATGCTGTTCTGCACACATTTACACTTTAGGACCCAAAGTCAACCAAAATATGAGAATGATACGAGCCGCTGTAGGAGGATATAAACTATGTCAACTGTGTAATGGTAAGTCTCACAACCCGTTTGACACACCAATGACTTTTGTGTACCAACCTCACTTGCAACCCTAACCCATATCCGTCTCTATGTGTTGCAGATCTGTTTTACAACCAGCATTATTGCTTGAGCCTGTGAAAAGGACTAGAAAAAACACAGAAGCGTCTGTGCACGTGTATGTGATCATTCGCCATTTTTATTCATGACAACGAATGTGTGAGAACCTGTATGTTGAATGAAATAGAAACGCAATGCGACCTGTTGTTGTGTTAGAAACATAGTTAACAAAAATTGAGATATCTATAGCCTCATTACCTGCACATGTTTCGCTCCTGCTTATGGTTGAGGAGAGGATGATTGTGAGCTAAACGTCAAAGAGACTAGACTGGGCGACCTATAGCGTACAGCATCCAACGGATCACCAACACGTGTTGCTGCAGGTGTAACACATGCTATGTGTTGAGATATGAGCACTTTGAAAGGAATATGCCATGCATGGGTATGTAACATTGAGGTTCCATACCTTGGTTTGCAGATGATGCCTTGTTGTCAGCAGGAGATGACACAGTAGAAATGGAGGGAAGGGAGTTGGCAGTGAGCACAGAAGGCGAGGAAGGGGTGGCAGATGATACCATAATGAGTAGTTCATTTTAATGTAAACATGAAATTCTGATGCAGCAAGAGAAGAGGAGTAACATACTACCTTGGCCTGCGGATGTAGTAACCTGGGAGGCGGAGGTTGTAGCAGTAATCTGAGAGGCAGAGGTTGTAGCAGTAATCTGGGAGGCGGAAGGTGTAGCAGTAATCTGAGAGGCGGAGGTGATGGAATTCGAGTTGCTGGATGTCGAAGCAATCATTAGGGTAGCCAACAATAGCATGATGATAATAAGCTTAGTTTGAATAGGAGGTATAATTAGTTTGTAATCATGAGCGCCTTATCAGGACAAGCAGTTGTGATGATGCGGTACGTACAACAATTCACACACTTGGTTCCCTTAAATCTTTTTCTTAGCTGATACATGGCAGTTAAAAATTGATAGAAAACTAGTTTATTGAAGTTAATATCAAAGCGTGCACGTCTTAGGATGATTGAGTAGCGTAATCCAGAGACAGGTGTTGCCTAATATCAAGTAAGAATAATACAACGACGGAGTCACCTATGTTTACCGGCTGTTAGTAACGAATTATGCGCTCGTAAATAGCGCAATCACACCTTCGGATACGAAATGGATCCAGAGGCGTACCGTCATTGATGTTAACTATGGAAAAAGCACGTGCAGACTGCGGAAAAAATAAAGCCCGCATATCAGACAAAATGTGTACATAAAAAGCGCCTATTAGGTGAGCATACAGACATAAAATTAAACGATGCGAAATACTAGAGTCTCGTGGCAAATCAAGAACAGTTTACAGGTATGCAAAAGTCAGTGCATCCCTTGCTCAAACTAACATGCTTTTGATATCACACTGATACGGTTGTCTGGAGAAAACCTTGACACCACCATACCCATTGTGTTGCCCATGATGAGTTGGAGATGTTGTTAATATGAAGCGTAAAAACAGAGGGGTTAGTAACAAATGCCTCTGCCACGCACATGTATTCTAAAGAAAAAAAATTTAAGGCTTTTCTTCGTTTAACTTTCTGGCTTTTGTTGTTGTCCTGTACGTATTCGTGCATCAGCACGTGCAGGAGTGAGCGGCAGTGAGTGGCAGTGAGCGGCAGTGAGCGGCAGTGAGCAGCAGTGAGCGGCAGTGAGCACTGATAGGCGCAGGAGTGAGCATGAAAATTGGCAGGAGAATGACAAAAACCAAATTTCTATTTATGTATAGTGATAAATAAATCATTATTTTGAATTAATTTTCCTTCCAGGTTATCCTGGTACAGTTCAAGCGAGGTCACCAGGACCCAAATAGAATTGATGATGTGAGTGCTCTCTTACCTTCCTTGTAAGGAGTATTCTTCGAGCTCACGTCTTTCCTGCATGCTTGAGAGGGAACACTACCCAAGTTCAACACAAAGGAAAGATAGTAGGTACTGGAAAAAAAAACCTGTATGTGAGGATATAAAAGCACCTTGTTAGGGTTGGCAAGACCTCCAGAGCTAGCAGTATTCCATGTATGTAGGAACCAACACTATCTTACCTCATGCTTCTCTTGCTGATATGACTCGTAATCATAACTATCCTTTTGTAGGATTCTCTGGATGGCTTGGCTGTAAAGAGGGTGATTTCATATCGTAATATGCATTGTATTACATTTTATTCTATTGTGCTAAATTTTATCATATTGTATTGTGTTGTATTGTATGGCTGGCAGCTGGCAGTAAACAGTAAGCAATGCGTATCATCGGTAGCACTCCGTGCAGAAATGGTATATTAGCAGTAGTTTAGGATCACCACTTTGACAACTTAGAAGATATGAGAATTGGAGAAGTTTATGATTTTTGTGTTTTGATGGCCCGTGGATTTAGTAGCCTGGCTCCAAATCTAAAAGATATCAGTGGTTCAACTTCAAATCACTATCGGTTCCTGGACAGCCCAATGTAACTGATCTGAGGCTGAATCACTAGGGATATAGCAGTTGGATTGATATCAAACTGTTTCATGGTGTGGTTGTTTTTGTCCAATGCCAGTCAAGTATTTCACCGAAAATTATGAAATGGCAACGATCATTCAACAAAAATGTGACAAACCAACAATAGCCAGTCGATTAGATCAGAGTATGAATCAATCAGATCTCCAGTTTCACAGATGGATCAGAGCTCATATCTTGTCTCTATGAACAACTGTTTGAGCCATACATGACAGGTGTTTTGTATTTACAGATAGCCTCCTGTTTTATTCCAACCGTATCTCAGAGCTAAAGTTGTTGCTATTTGTTTCCTAATGTTTTCTGTGGCTCGCTGCCGGCATCTTACTGAGCTGAGCTCAAATCTAGCACGATCTCAGCGGTAGGGTGTAGGGAGGCGTTTGTGCAACATGATTGATGGGCGACATTTCATTATGTTGCACCTGGTACGACTAGCTTCCAAAGGGAAAATAACTTGCTTGATAACAATAGTAAGACAATGCTGTAATGAGCTCCATCAATCACTCTTTGTCTTTAGAAGTTATTTTGAATGTCAGTCGGGGACAGATGGTGTCTTTCAACGCATCAACACGACAGTTGCTTTGTTTTCAGTTGACATATAGAGATAAAAATGCTTGAATAGCATGATTGTAACCGCGCATACTATGTGGGACCTTCAGTGGCCCAAAGCTGTCATATCGTATTTTAAATACCACCTCATACTCACACAGGATTCATCACCTCATGAACAACCATCTCCTCTTTCACTCAAGACTTGTCTCCTCATATTGTAATACCTGCGATCTCAAGGAATACCTCCTCATGCTAGAATCGCCACCTATTAGGGGTGAGATACAGCTCCTAAATGAGAATCCACCTCACACGCACAAATTGAGATTTAGCATCTCATTTACGTAACCATCCACTTGTCGAAGAAGTTTAGAAATGCTTGTGAAGAAAGGGATACCACTAGCTACTATTTATTGATTAACAACTTGAGTGAATTTGTCTTTTGAGGGATGGTTATCCTTGCTCTACTGTTTATACTCCGCAAGCAGCGTGTACACTGGCTCGAAAAAAACCTTATTGAGGGCTTTCACAATGCAACGTCAAATACATCTCCACTCCATAGACTAGTGCAGGAGATTAAATTGTTGCGCTATAAACATCACGTGCCTAGTGATCAGTCAGTGATAGTCTTGTTCTACTCAAAATCTTCATGTGCACCTTTACCATGAACGGTTGTATGAAAAGATAATTGGTCCTGAGAATGATAGCTGAGAGTGCTAGCTAGCCGTTTTTGTGGGTTAGATGAGAGAGCAAAGGACTAGGAAGCAAGCAATTGTCCGAGTGAGTGAAATACCACGAAATCGATAATTACTTTACCTCCGTTGAACTAACCACTTGGGATGCTCACAAGCATAGTAACTGTGGTGCAATGGCTCACATTTCCACTTGCATAAAAATGGGATGAGGTACGGTTGAATAGAAGTTGTGATTCATCAACAGCTAATCTAATAGTCAACTGTTTATTTGTCGTAACAGTTTCCTCAGGCAGTTGTTGACATTTTGCCTGCTTTGGTAAAATACCAGCGTGTGATTGGGCAGTAGGAAAGTTCTCCGCAGATTGGTTAGATTTTGATTAAAATCAAATCCCACTCCATGTTCAATCAGCGGACTCTGAAGTTACGCTGTCCAGGCTCAAAAAAAGTTTATTCCAACTGATCTGTGGATAGCTTTCTCACAGATTTGGAGCCACTATAGATGCACCTGTAGGGAAGTGAGGGTAGGTCAGATTCTCCTTGAGTTATTCACAAATATTTATGAAGTATGTCTTACCTTATTTAACAACCTAAATGCACTGCCTGTAAAAGAGCTGATGCCGTGCGCCCGCATTGAATCCAAAGTACATGTACTCACTATGGAATCTGCTTGGATTTACCTATGTGTTTGAATCAAGGGAATTTGCTATAAAACCACAAAGTCAATCTCCTGAATCATAACCAATTTTACAGCTTGCCATTTGCTTTGACGTTGCAAAGGATGCTTGTTCCACAGATGACATAGCTGCTGCTTGCGCTAGGGTGCTGGCTGACTCATGTGTGATAAGATTTTGTGCGTACTAACCACAACACACCATTTCAAAAGGGCAAAAGCTACTTGGCAAGATGAATCATCTTTATTGCAAAGCTTTCTTATCAACTTTAACCCAAACAGAATCCATCATCAATTTTAACTTTCATAAAATTCTCATGGGAAGTTGGAGGCTGTTCTTGTTTCTGTGGCGATGCAGCTATGAGGAGGAGTCGCTTGAGTCGCTTCCAGAACCTCTGTGTTTCTTAGGATGCTTGCGTCCCTGCCTGCGTCTGCGCTTGCCAGATCCACTGCTGGAGTCACTGCCAGATCCACTGCTGGACCCGCTGCCAGACCCACTGCTGGAGTCACTGGAGTCACTGGAGTCGCTGCTTCCACTACTGCTGCCCTTTCTCGGTGGTTTTGGCTGAGGTAGAGGAGGAGGCAGGGGCTGTGGTGGAGGTGGAGGTGGGGGCTGAGGCTTGGGCTGGGGTGGAGACGGAGGCGGGGGATGAGGCTTACGTTGAGGAGGAGGTCGTGGATGTACCGGGAACTTAAGACGCCGAAAGAAATGACCACCACGCTGCAGTGAATAAAGAAGTCATGTAATAACATTTGACTGACAGGTCTATACAGATAGTTACTACTCCGTAACACAAAATCCCAACTCTGTCGATTAGCTTTAGCACATGTCAGGAGCTGAGAAAGATTACAAAAAGAGAAAGTTTGTAAATAAGCATGTGTTCTGGAAGGTATCTACTGAATGAGACATTGGGCAGCAGGCTCCCTATAAGCAGTATACTTGTATTATTCCTTCCCCCCCTCCCCTCACCATATAGATGAACACAATATATTACGAGAACATCATTCTCGCATGTAATGCATTACTGCCATATCTCAATGCCAATTCTTTTTGTTTCTTATGTCACAGCAATTGAATTAAGAGCTGACAGTTTTTATCATGGAATATCAAACTTACTGGTTTTGAAATTTGTGCGGAGTATGATGGATAAAAAGAAAAAAACATGCATTAACAAACATATGAATCAGAACATGGATGATTTAGGTCAGTGGAATATATCAGGGGTTCATGCTTTTCAAAATGAACAAGGTGGTGAAACATTTCAATGATAGATGTACCGATAAATGGTAAAAGGGATGTAGAAATAAATGAAAGAATGACAAACTTCTAGGAGTTCTTAGAACGATAGAAATAAGATAAAGAGGACAACTGCTATGAACCAAGGTTGTGACATGTCACATGTGACTGTAAAATGCTCACCCATGAGGCTACGGCCCAGCCAAGGACACAAACAAGAACTGTTGCTGCTAGAATCACCCTCATCTTCCAGCTGAAAGTTCAAACATAATATTATGTGATTAGCGTTCAACCTTAGTACTTGCTACTTGCTCATTGCTGATTGTTTGTACAATAGTACTAACTTACCTTTGCTGTGTGATGAGCAAGTATGATGAGCTACAGCCAACCGGGACCCTTATATAGTCCTCTCACCTCTCGACCTATTTCTTTGTCAGCCAATGAAACGCCACTTACATGGAAGTAACCATGGAAATGACTGATATTGTTTACTCTATATCTGTTATAAGCTTCTTAGTGGTTTTTGCAATCAGTGTATCCATTTCCAGCACATTCTCTTCAGCAGAGCCCGGGGATAGTGACACGCATTGTTCTGTTGCGCAACTTGCTGTTGGCACTCGAAGCGTTTGGGAACTGATGGGATAGCTTCTGCTTCCTAGTAGTGGAACGTAAACCCTCCAAAGGTGAATTGCACGGCTCGATGTGAGATGGGATGGGAAGCACCTGCCGAGAAATAGTGGTTCTATAGTTTTCTTCCACCACAAAACAGACACTCCATTGAAAGCAGGGACTGTCACTAAAATTAGCTTTCTGCGGAAATCTGTATTTCTATAATAAAGAAGTTGAACTGCATCAAGCATGGGCCTTATTCTGTTAGAAATCCTCACTGAGGCATACATGCATTATATCCAGCCCCAGCATTCAGGAGGTGCCCCTTGCTCGCTTTATTAGTTACTTCCTGGTGGGGAATAAAATAAGCAGCGTCTCCTAGAATACCAATAAATAAGAAAGTTCACATAAGATGTGGAGCAGACCTAGAATGAGGCTATTCCTGTTATCTACATCCGATTTCAGCTTGTTAACTGAAGAAACATGCAGTTTAATACAGGATTTGAGGTTTCCATGACAATGTTACTTCCAGTAGTTAATGCCATCAGAGCTGTATTCGATGTTCTCCTAGCTGTATTTAGCGTGATCAATAGTCTAGGTGCACTGCTGGGCTGAAGGGATGATTTGGTTAAGTTCAAATCTCTCGCTCCTTCACGTCCTCTCACCCTCGCATCCATGCATCCTCACTCCATCGCTCCCCACTCAGTTGTTCCCCTCCCTTGCTCCTGGCTCCCTCCCTCCCTCCCTGTGAGTGGAGCTATGCTTTTCCTGTTCCTGAGCAGATGAGGTAATTTATTGGACACCTTCCCGTTGCTTACTATAGTGAGATAGACATGCTGGGGTGAGGAGGAAGTGTGCTGTCCCTTTATGTTCTTACATGATAACATGTAGCAAGAAAAATTACAGACATCCTGCCTCACTGAACAATGAGAACCCACACCCCTACAGCTAAGATAATGCCATGTTCGTGCCCAGCCATGTAAGATCTGACTAATAAGTCGCCGGATGACATGACAAAAGCAGAGATGACGATTCTAACCTTCAGTCTCATTAGATGAATACCCAAGGGACTGAGAGAAATACAGGATACTACCCATCTACGCTCTTGTTTGATACGATATAATTCCTAGGAGGTAACGTCTGTTTGAGCTGATCTGTGGTAAGGAGGCTGCATTCATCTCTTTCCTTATAGCATACGGTGCCGAAATTATGTTGTACAAGAATTCTCATCTCTATCTGTCAGCTGACATTAGAGGAATTGTTGCCTCGATGCACGAAGAGCCACCACCGGTCTCCAGCCGACATAGGAACTAATTTCTGAAGACAAAATATGATTGATGGACCTCATAACAGCATTCCTTGACTATTGTTTTCTAACGAGTTACTTTTATTTGGAAGCTAGTTGTACCAGGCGCAGCATAATGAAGTTTCTCCCATCAATCATGTTGCGCTAATGCCTGTTGCCGTTACATGTCAGCTCTGCAAATAGTCCTGTTACCGTGGAAACTATAATCTTCCTTGAATATCAATCAATTTTGCTTTGCAGGATGGGAGATATTTCTTTCAGATTCCTGTAGTTTAATCAAACCTATAGAAGCTGTTTGAAACACACACAGCAAACCTCAGGAAATTTTGCAGTCAGATTTCGGAACTGAATATGTCATTATTGGCTTACTCATGTATTTCTGTAGCTTATCGGCTAGATATTGCTGAGCTGAGCTCAATTATGGCAATACCTTAGCTTTAGGGTACGAATTGTGAGTTATGGCTTCTCACAGTTCAGAACAATTAAGTATTTATGATCCTAGAACATGTCATCCAGGTTGAGTCCGCATTTACACTGGCGCCTAGGTACTCGTGAACTAGAAGACTGTGTAACGCATGAAAAAAAACATCTCCACTCCGTGAGAAATTGCCACAAATATTTCTTCTTCTCTATATATTTCATAAGCTCAGTAATAGGTTGAATTTAATCGAGTGACTCGCTTTCTCTAAAATGTCACTGCAGTGCTCTATAGTTGTAGATGCAGGCTGAATATGAATGAAAGGAGACATAGATCGGTGTGGCTGAGAATGGCGAAAGCTAGCTAATAGTTTTCAGAACAGATCAAAGTGCTAAGAAGCTAGCAATTGTGCTAATGAGATGCTGCACAGGTCGATCATTACCTCCATATAACTAGTCGCATGGGTTCATGCTACCATCGTAACCTCGATATCCTGGCTCACACAGCCACTTATGGAGAAGTATATGGAGTCTGATCTATCTGTGGAACAAGATACTTGATCCATTCTCATTCTGATCGAATCAACTATTTATAGTTGATGTAGCAATAGTTCTTCAGAGCAACAAGTGTCATGTCATAATTCCAGTAAAATACACGCATGTGATTGGGCAATATGTGATTACACTACTGAACAGTTTGATCTTGAACCAACTGCTATTTTGCTCATCATTCAGTTGTGAATTCAATTCATTTTGCTGTCAAGTTTCCGGTAATTTTTTGCAGTCGAACTGCTGCTTTCTCTTAGATTTTGAGCCAGCTTAATAAATCCATGGTCCATCGAAACACACAAATCATAAACCTCTCAGATTATTATGCTGTCTAAGTGATCGATGCTGTGATCCTAAACTACTGCTAATACATCATCTCTGAGCGGAGCGCTAGTGATGATGCACATTGCTTATTGCATGCTGCCAGCTGGTACTGCAGATCTCAGTGTCAGAAAGTAGAAAGTAGCAAAGGTATTAGTGTCACTTGATGAACTGCTATGAGACTACAATTGGCAATTGGCATCGGCACTTTGGTGAGCCTCAGCACTACCAAGCATGCAGTCTAAACTCCACCGTGTAATAAAATAACATACGATGTAATACTATACAATACCACACAATACAGTAGCATATAATACAACGTAATACAATGCAAAAAAATACAGGAAAATACGCTATAACAAACTTTGTAAAAACACTGCACTCGAGATGTGGAGGTTTCAATCCAAAAGACTTTTTCATTGCTATTGGCTTTCGGTTCTTGAGGCTTTTAACTTGGTTACTAAGTAAGGAAATGTAATGAACGGATATCATGGGTCTCATTGCAGGCTGTGAAGTCATGCACCAAGTACAACGCGCCACAGTACACTGTGACACCTGTTGTTGAGGGCTCCAGAACAGGCTAATACCCATTGTATTTGAATTTGCTTAGCTGACATGTGGTGGAATGTAACCATGGTTACTGATCTAATCCTTCCTCTTTTTAGAGAAGGTGCCAAAGAGTGACAATGGGTACCCTTATTATTTCGCAATGGAGATAAGCCATATTACCATATGCCTGGGCAATTCCGGGAGCTAAGTCACTAACAGAAAACTTATCACTTAGAGGGAAATTGTTTTGGCAGAGACATTTTGGACTGGCGCCAAGGCATCAGCGACATTAATCTGAATACACCCCTCAGTTATATAGCAAATTCAAAGACAGATGAGATATCCTCCCTGTTACTTTTGAAGTAGATTTGTTTCACTTTTTTCATTCTCCCCTCCATATCCATACATCAGCACGTGAGAGAGTAAGCAGGAGTGTGTGGGAGTGAGTGGGAGTGTGTGGGAGTGAGTGTGGAAATCAACAGGAGAATGACAAACACCAGTTGTGTTCCCAAGAGCCACACCTTGAAATATAACAATGCAATGTCTCCAATTCATCCGTCATGCTTGCTCTTCCTTCTTTCTCGCCGAAAGATTAATTCTTAATTTTACGTCAAATAATCCTACAGGATGCTTGCATGCCCCTAAATTCCCTGTCTACAGCCATTTTGTCCTCCCTGTGCTAGTGTGACTAAGATTCGTTTGGATTGTAAATCCGCAAGTTTCAGCTTGTACTCAAGGGGTTTTTCTAATATGGGAATGTTTTCCCTCAGAGAGACAAGTTTTGTGTGAGATAGGAAATTGTTGTTGATGAGCAGTTAGATCCTGCATGAGATGGAGATAGCTGTCTATGAGGTGGTGAATCCTGTGTGAATACGAGGTGGTATTTCAAATACGAGATGGCAGCTGTGGGTCATGGCAGTTCCCTCATGTTACGCACTGTTGCTATTATGCTATAAAAAAGTTTTTATTTCCATCTGTCAAGTGAAAACAAAGGAACAGTTGTCAGAATGCACTGAAAAATAACCTCAGCCTCTGGTTCACATTCAAGCTAACTTCTAAAGACAAAGCGTGATTGATAGCAATTATTACAGCAATCCTTGACTATTTTTTTCTAACGACTTTTATTTATTCGGTAGCTAGTCGTACCTGGTACAACATAATGAATTTTCTCCCATCAATCATGTAACACAAATATCTGTCCACACCATATAGTTGAGATCACGCCAATTAGAGTTCAGTTCAGTAAGGTGTGACCAGTGAGCCACAGGATACATTAGGAAACAAATGCTACCAATTTTAGCTCCAAAATGTGGCTGAAGAAATACAAGAGGCTATCTGTAGATGCGTAACATCTGTCGGATAAGGCTCACACAGCTGTTCATGGAAACGAGGTATGAGCTCTGATCCGTCTGTGGAACAGAGTCATTCACACTCTGATCTAGTCGACAAACTCTTGTAAGTTTTGCTGCTTTTTTTCGGATTAAAAGTTGTCATTTCATAATTTTGACTAAAATACCTAAATGTGATTAGACCATAAATGACCACAGCATAGAATGGTTTGTCATCAATCCAACTGCCATCTCGCTCATCATTCAGCAGCGGATTTTTTACATTGTGCCATCCAGTAAAATATAATGTTTTGCAGCTGAAACGCTGTTGTCTTTTAGATTTGGAGCCAGCTTACTAATTCCACGGCCCATCGAAACACACAGATCATAAACCTCTTCAGTTCCTATATCTTCTGAGTCACCTATTTAGTAATCCAGAACTATCGCTATGACACCCCCTTTGTACAAGGTGAATATGGATCATACACATCACTTATTGCTTTTCGCCAGCTGGTACTGCGGATGCGAGTGTCAGAAAGTAGTAAGTAGCCAAAGTATTAGTGTCATTAGAACATGGATGAACTACGACCAGACTACAACTGGCAATCGGCATCAGCACTTGGCTAAACCTCAGCACTACCTACCACATAGCCCGAACTTCATAATAAAATAGAACATAACGCAAGGCAATACGATGCAGGAAAATATAATATGACGAGCTTTGTCAAAAAGCTGCACTGGATATGTGGGCGTTTCATTCCAGCCAGACTTATTCATTGCTATCGAGATTTTGCACTTGGTGACTAAATAAGGAACTGTAATGAAAGCATACTACAGGTCTCATTGCAGGCTGTGAAGTCATGCACCAAGTACGATTTGTCGCAGTGCACTTTGACACCTGTTCTTGAGGGCTCTGAAAGCGGATAATCCCATTGTTTCTAAATTCACTTAGCTGATATAAGGGTGAAAAAAAGTCACAGTGACTAACAGAGAAGTTATCAATCCGTAATACCTAAGCTTGCTATTTCTAACCTCTATAACAGTGCTAACTGACCTTTGCTGCGGCCATTGTGATGGTGACCTGTTCTATTTGCGAGTAATGATATAGCTACGCCGTACATTGACCTGTTTATTTGTTAGGTAATGTAGTTATGGTAAGCTGGAAGTAACGTAACGGGAGGAGACAAATAGCAACTAGCTACATTATCTGCCTAAGCAGCTTTGTGTTATCCAGATCTGGCTAGCCACTTCCAGCTCCTTCTTCATGAAACCTGACAACTGGTGATGAATGTACTGATAAATACTAGCTTAGATGTCACACAGTCATGCTGTCACATTCAAATTTGCTATACAACTATGCCTGTCTAACTTCCAAAAAATGATAAAAATCCCATCTACACAGACTAGAGATAACATTACCAACTGCTCGGCTCATCTAAACGAACTATGTCAACTAAGTAATTAGATCTGGGTAAACCCTAGATGATCGAGCTCATCAACATACATAGAGAATTTGAACGGCAAGTTTGGTTCAGGGAGTTGTCTTCTTTTTGAATTCCCATCTAGTTGTCATGAACAATCTTCGCGGGAGGATGTAATAATCTGCCATCGATTGTTGATAACAAAGAGAATATTCAGTTAACAACTGCTATTTAGCTGCCGTTATTTTTTAGCGAATAACAAGTGAGACTTCAATGAATGATGTTTTGATTATTGATTATCGATTAATTATTGGTAAAAATTGTCATTGACACATTACAATTGCAAAAAGAAAGAAATTAGCTCTCAATTTGTGCTTAACAACATTAGTTATTAAAAGTGATTTCTACACAGGGTATGGATTTCAGTCAAACTTGTGTTTTCAAAGCTGTTTGTTGTTAATAAATGTCATTTGACAAAAAACCACCAAGTATTCCTACGCGTTACGCGTTCAAGCGGCAGAAAATACCCTAGCTACCTACTGCCGCTTCCAGCCAATCAGCGCAC
>ERZ1740065.718-NODE-718-length-18391-cov-10.621728_pt1 | contig 18391 bp, 12 predicted proteins | sample MGYA00581738_ERZ1740065 | MGnify/ENA primary metagenome ERZ1740065 (study PRJEB43018, sample SAMN04849749) | marine metagenome | isolation source: floating plastic debris | place: Pacific Ocean | collected 2008-09-01 | study: EMG produced TPA metagenomics...
GCCAAAGCCGGGGATACACCCTCTATCAGCGAGGCATCAAAATTTGGGTTGAGGGGCAACCGGTCGATATCAATCGGCTGTCGCCGATTGTAGAGCCGCTTACCCATACCTATCAGCGCACTTGGCTGCTGCATCCGGCGGAGATGACGACCTGGTTGAATGAGCAATTGACTCAGTGGACGGTGATGTTGTGAGCGATCGCGGATGGCTTCACAACTCACCTCTGAGTTCAATAACCAAACCACTCCAAGGACTTTCTAGAAAAGCGGGAATGCTCTAATTGCTGTCCCCTGCCTGGGTGATAAGGGCAACTTAAATATATAGCGGCAGCTCATGCAAGAACTGGAACTGTTGATTCAATTTGGGGCGATCGCGATCGTCTGTAGCTGTTCCATCTGGATAGGCTTGGCGATGTTCTCCCTCACCAAGCTTGATCAGGAATTTTCCTCAGCCAGGGAACAGTTAACTCATCAATTTAATAAACAATATTTATGAGGAGAATCCAGCATAAAGATAAATCTGATGGTTTTCATTGAGCAGAGAGAATGGTAATCTCGTCATAGAGCAAATACAATCGTATTTTGATTATTCATTTGCTTTCTTCAATGTAAAACTCAGGTGTTCGCGATGGCACTGACTAACCGCATAAATTTCCGAAACGCACGCGGGGATGTCTTTGGTGGTGTAACTGCAGCGGTGATTGCCCTGCCGATGGCTCTGGCCTTTGGCGTGGCATCTGGTGCAGGTCCCGAAGCTGGTCTCTATGGAGCTGTTCTCGTTGGCTTTTTTGCTGCCTTGTTTGGCGGCACGGCAACCCTTATTTCTGAACCGACTGGCCCCATGACCGTGGTCATGACGGCGGTCATTGCCAAACTCATAGCCTCTGACCCCGAAAACGGTATGGCAATGGCCTTTACCGTGGTCATGATGGCGGGTGTTTTTCAAATTGTTTTTGGTCTCTTAAAGCTTGGGCGCTACGTGACGCTCATGCCTTACACCGTGATCTCAGGCTTTATGTCTGGTATCGGGGTGATTTTAATTATTTTGCAAATTGGGCCATTTTTAGGGCAGTCCAGCCCTAAAGGTGGGGTGATTGGTACGCTTACCAGTCTGCCGGATCTCATCAGCAATACGGTGACGCCAGAACTGATTTTGGCGGTCTTTACGATCGCGATTCTCTTCTTAGTACCGAAGAAGCTGAAGCGCTTTTTGCCGCCTCAACTGCTCGTCTTGGTCGCAGGGACGATTCTGTCGCTGCTCGTCTTTGGCGATGCTGATATCCGTCGCATTGGGCCGATCGAAGCAGGCCTACCGGCCATGCAGATGCCGACTTTCACCGCGGCGCAGTTTCAGATCATGCTGATTGATGCCTTAGTGCTCGGTGCTTTGGGCTGTATTGATGCCTTGCTGACGGCAATGGTGGCCGATAGCTTAACCCGCACCCAGCACAAATCTGACAAGGAGCTAATTGGTCAAGGGCTAGGCAATTTGGTGTCTGGTCTGTTTGGTGGCCTTCCTGGAGCTGGTGCCACGATGGGCACCGTGGTGAACATTCAAACTGGTGGGCGGACAGCGCTCTCGGGTTTGGTGCGAGCAGTCTTGCTGATGGTGGTGGTGTTGGGTGCTTCGGGCTTGATTGCGCCGATTCCTCTGGCGGTGCTAGCCGGTATTGCTATGAAGGTCGGGGTCGATATCCTGGACTGGAGTTTCTTGAAGCGCGCCCACAGCGTTTCTTGGAAAGGCACGCTGATTATGTATGGCGTCCTCTTTCTAACTGTTTTTGTGGATTTGATTGTTGCCGTGGGTGTGGGTGTCTTTATCGCCAACATTCTGACCATCGATCGCTTAACCAAGCTGCAGTCTGAAGGTGTCAAGACCATTACGGATGCTGATGAAGACGAAGATCTGCAGATGACGCCTGAAGAGCAAATGCTGCTTGATCAGGCTGATGGTCGAGTTTTACTGTTCCACCTGAGTGGGCCGATGATCTTTGGGGTGGCGAAGGCGATCGCACGCGAAAACAATGCCATGGAAGATCACGACGTGTTGGTGCTTGATCTGCACGACGTGCCCATTCTCGGGGTGACTGCTGCCCTCGCGCTAGAAAATTCCATTCAAGATGCGAGTGACAATGGCCGACCAGTCTTTGTCGTTGGGGCGAGTGCTCAAGCGCTCAAGCGTTTAGAAAAACTTGGCATCCAGCGGTTTGTTCCCCAAGAACGATTGGTGGGTACCCGAGTGGAGGCACTGCAAGGTGCACTGGATCTGCTGGATAGCCCTTCGGATTCCTCTGCTCCGGTGGTGACTTCTCCAGCGATGTAGTCGTTAGCGGCTAAATCGTGAGCGATTTTGAAACAGTCCGCTCCTGTCGCGGCTCCTGATGTGGTTAGCGCTCTGGGTCTTCGAACACTTGCCTATTTAAGACTGCTGGGCTGGTTCAAGCGATAACCCAGAGCCTGATTCAGGCCACGCGCTAACCTCTGCATAAAGCATAAAAAATTTTGAATCAATTGTGATGGTCTGGGCGGTTGCCCATAGGCGATCTATTTAAGGCGTTGTTTAGGATATGAAATCGTAGTGCTCTCTTTCAATTTTTTCGATTTGCCGACGGTTCTGACCTCGGTGATGGCCGAGGTCCCTGCTGCAGAAGTGGCCCCCTTAGTGTTAGCGGGCGTCTTGCTAAGTCTGATGGTGGTTTATCTGGCCAGCAAGCTGGGTGGTGAGTTATCGAAGCTAGTGGGTCTGCCGCCGGTTTTGGGTGAGCTGGTTAGCGGTGTGTTGGTTGGGGTTTCAGCGTTACACTTGCTGGTGTTTCCTGAAGCGGGAGTAGATGCCTCGAGTTCAGTGCTGATGGGGACTTTGCAAACCTTGATGGGTACTCCGGCAGAAACGCTGACTCAAGTGTTTCAGACTCAGGGAGAAATTATTTCAGTATTGGCAGAACTGGGTGTGATCATTCTGCTGTTTGAGATCGGCCTGGAATCTGACTTGAAGGAATTACAGAAAGTGGGATACCAGGCGGCGATCGTCGCCGTCGTCGGTGTCGTTGCACCTTTTGCTTTAGGTACGTTTGGCTTGATGGCGATTTTTCATGTAGAAGCACTCCCGGCGATTTTTGCCGGAGCGGCTTTAACGGCGACCAGCATCGGGATTACCTCCAAGGTATTGTCGGAATTGGGGCAGCTGCGATCGCGTGAAGGTCAAATCATTGTCGGTGCGGCGGTGATGGATGATGTGTTGGGCATCATCGTGCTGGCGGTGGTAGCGAGCCTTGCTAAGACTGGGGATGTTTCGATCATCAACGTCGTCACGCTGATCGCGAGTGCGAGTGGTTTTTTGCTCGGGGCAATTTTGGTAGGACGTGGTTTCAACAGCGTTTTTGGCACCATTGCCGACCGGTTGCAAACGCGCGGTAATCTGGTGATTCCGGCCTTGACCTTTGCGTTAGCGCTGGCCTTTGTGGCTCAAGTTGTACATCTAGAAGCAATCCTGGGTGCGTTTGCAGCGGGCCTAGTGTTGGACGAAACCGATCAGCGCAAAGAACTCGATCAGCAAATAATTCCAATCGCCGATGTGCTGGTACCGATATTTTTCGTCACGGTTGGAGCGCGAGTTGACCTCAGCGTGCTTAACCCGCTCTATCCCGAAAACCGTCCTGGTTTGATCATCGCCGCCTTTTTGATTGTGGTGGCGATTATTGGCAAAACGATTACCGGCTGGGCCATCTTTGGTAAGGAACCGGTTAATCGGCTGGCGGTGGGCGTGGGTATGATTCCACGTGGTGAAGTTGGCCTGGTATTCGCGGGCATTGGCGCGGCGAGCGGCACGCTAGACCGACCGCTGCAAGCGGGCATTATTGCGATGGTCATTCTCACTACGTTGGTGGCTCCGTTGTTACTACGGTGGGCCTTTAGAGATGATGAGAAGGTGGTCGAACCGGTGGTTTAGGCAATCACGATGCAGTGGTGAAATCATGGCCGTTGTTTGACTTGATGTTGCTAAGCGCTCCCCAGAAGCTGTGATTGAGACTTCTTCTCTGAACGGCCTCTGGAGAGCGCTTGGTCATTGCACTGCTGCTGCCTCCAGCCCGACCAAACTGCCAGCTTTAAAACTGTTAAAAATCGTTTATCAAACGTATAACTAATATTCAATCTGTATCTAACAGTGCGAAACTGAATACACGTCGCTGCGTTTGAGATTTTATGGTCGCAACTGCTTCCCCTTCCCTCATGGATCGCCTGCCTAGTTTGATTGATGGTATGCCGCCGCTAGCGGGCTGGGAAGATCGGGTTCAAGCTGCTATACAGAGCGATCGCCCTGTTTTTTTAGAGCACACCAATTTACGACTAACTGATATTTCGGCCGGGTTTGCGATCGCACTACACATGCATCAGCCGACGATTCCGGCAGGTCATGACGGGCAGCTGATCAACAATCTGCAGCACATGTTTGACCATCCCTACGACGGGGATAATCACAATGCCGGGCCATTTGCCTACTGCTATGCCCGCATGGGTGATTTCATTCCTGAACTCGTTGAGCAGGGGTGCAATCCTCGGGTCATGCTTGATTATTCGGGCACGCTGCTCTGGGGATTACAGCAGATGCAGCGCCAAGACGTGTTAGATAAGCTGCGGCTCATCACGTGTGAGGCTAAATACCAACCCTATGTGGAATGGCTCGGCACGTTTTGGGGGCATGCGGTGGTGCCTTCGACCCCGATTCCGGATATAGAGCTGCATATTCGCGCCTGGCAACATCACTTTGCGGCATTGTTTGGTTGGGAAGCGCTGTCGCGGGTGCGCGGCTTTTCACCGCCAGAGATGCACCTGCCCAATCATCCCGATACGCTCTACACCTTTGTTAAAGCTCTGAAAGACTGTGGCTATCAGTGGCTATTGGTGCAAGAACACACGGTCGAAACGCTAGCGGGCCATGGAATTCAGCAACCTCATCTGCCCCATCGACTGGTGGCTCAGAATTCTCACGGTGAAACGGCAGACATTACCGTGTTAATTAAAACTCAGGGGTCGGATACCAAGCTGGTAGGGCAGATGCAGCCCTTTGCTGAAGCGAAAACTCTGCAGCCGATGTCCCTCGGCAATGTTCAAGTGCCGCCGCTGGTCACGCAGATTAGTGATGGCGAAAATGGCGGTGTCATGATGAACGAGTTTCCCAGCATGTTTAAGCGCTGCTGGCATGAAATGCGTCAGCACGGCAGCGGCCGGGTGGGCACCGTCGGCTTTTTAGGCACGGAATACTTGGAACTGCTAGCGGCGGCCGGGGTGACGTCAGAGCAGTTTCCGACTTGTCAGGCGATCGGCCAGCAGCGTCTGTGGCAGCAGGTGGGCGATCGCATTACCCCAGACTCAGTGCAAACGGCGATTTCAGACATTCAACAAGCCGACGGTAACTTTCATATGGAAGGGTCGTCATGGACGAGCGATCGCAGTTGGGTGGAAGGCTATGGTAACGTAATGCAGCCCATGCAGCAGCTTAGCGCTCGCTTTCATCAGGCGGTAGCAGCAGAACGGTGGAGCGATCGGCGATCAGCGGCCTATCATCGTGCCTTGTTGCACACGCTCTTGCTAGAGACGAGTTGCTTTCGCTACTGGGGTCAAGGGGCTTGGACTGAATATGCTCAGACTCTGTATCGACGTGGATTAGCTGCCCTCGGTCAGCCAGCTTAATCGCTGATTTTGATCGGGCGACTCTGTTGCTTTTCGACACATCTGATAACAGCCGGGCTCTGGTCGTTTAATCTAAAACCCCTTCTAGAAATGCGGTGAATTGCAGGTCTAAAAGGGGTTGCAATTCAGGCTGGTTTTGGATGCTGGCGCTGCTGCTAAAGTGTTTGTCCCGCTTCGATCGCTTGACCAGAGATCTCTTCTAACGCGAATTGTAAAAACTGAGCTGCGACCTCAGCGCTTTCATTATGGGCGGAGAACACCAGCACCATGCTGGACTCTTCACCGCCGCCGTAACACAGAATGCGGAAGACGCCATCATCGAAATAGCCGGTGCGATCGATTTCCCCAGCTTGATTGGGCACGTCCAGCTCAGTAATAAAATCGTCAGCGCGGGTGAGACATTCTGTTTGGCTGACGCCATCTAGCCACTGATCACCACTGGCAATTTCGGGACGAGCCTCAGCAGGCAAGCTTAGGGCGGCCAAGCTAAGACCTAAAAAACTAGTTGAGAGAAGGCGTGAAAGCATCAGATTCATTACACACAACTAAATAAAATTGACGAAAGGCGACGATAAAGGTTTCTCAATAACCGGGTGCCGAATGCTACAGAGCAAAGCCCTAGCTGCACATAGCCTACCCTGATCGCTGGCATATCGTACTAAAAGTTGACGGATCAAAAGGTCATCCATCGGCTCTGTTTCTTACCACATCAGCCAGCTCTGATCAGGATAATTCATGCTGTTTAGGGCCTGTAACCTGTTGAAATTTGTTTGGGGCTTGTCGTGGAAAGGCGAATAGCATGATGGATGGAGCCTGTGGCCGATGAGCTCTGAGGGGGGATTGCTTCCTGCGAGGCAGGGGGCGAAAGTGGTATACGGAGGTAAGGGCAGTGGCGATGGTTGCCTGGCAACGTTCGAGAGGCCCTGCTATCCAGCATGAAGGTGAACAAGAATGTTTATTGCGCCCGGCTTTGAGCAGCGATCGACCGTTATCGATCTCGGCACGATCGCCTATGCTGCGCCTCAACCAGAGTTTTGGCCTGTGGCCGTTCACTCAGATCAAACGCTGGTGTTTTGGCATGGCTTTGGTGGCGGGTCGTCGTCTTATGAATGGTCAAAGGTGTATCCCGCCTTTGCGACGGACTATCGAGTGCTGGCACCTGATTTGCCCGGCTGGGGCAACTCTGATCATCCTGAACGAGACTATCAGGTGGAAGATTATGAGACCGCGATCGCGCAGTTTTTGCAAGCGTTGACCCCTGAGGGAGCTGTGGTGATTGCTTCAGCGCTGACTGCTGCCATGATGGTGCGAGTGGCGATCGCTCATCCCGAACTGGTGAAAGGACTGATTTTAGTGACACCGGCGGGGCTCTCTGATTTTGGCAAAGATTTTCGGCAGGGGTTTTTGCCGCAAATTTTGCGCGTGCCTTTTTTAGATCAAGTGCTTTACCAAATGGCGATCGCCACTTCAGCGGGCATCCGGGCCTTTTTGACAGAGCGGCAGTTTGCGAATGCTGATCTGGTAAGTTCTGAAATGGTGTCGGCCTATTTAGAGTCAGCCACGCAACCCAATGCTGAGTTCGCTGCTCTGTCGTTTGTGCGCGGTGATTTGTGCTTTGACCTAGCCGAGTGGATGCCGCAGTTAGCAGTGCCAACGGCCATGCTGTGGGGGGCAGCGGCTCAGTTTACCGATGTCGACTTGGGTAAACGTTTGGCGGCTTTGAACCCTAACGTGGTTAAACGGTTTGAAGTTTTGGACAATGTCGGGCTGACCCCGCAACTAGAACAGCCCAGCGTGACGATTGCGTTAATTCAAAAGCTGTTGCCGATGTTGATGGCAGCCAGCGGTTCAGCAGATGGAGAGCTTTCCATCTGCTGAGTTGGACAGGGCATCTATTTCAGCGACTCAAAGAGCCCGGCGATCGCGATCAGGCTGGCGAGCGAGACGGTCAACCGAAAGAAAAACGGCATGGCGACTCGAATCAACGTCTCTGCCTGATCGACAGCGCCAAACGGGGCGAGAAATAGGCAAGCAGAAATGAATCCGGCCACCATGATGGCTAAGAGCTTTAAGCCTTCACAAGCGGCGCGAAACAGCAGGTTATGGCGATGGGGTCTTCTCATCTGTGAGATCTCCTACACGTCAGTTGATCAGGTGTGAAGGTTGAAGGTGATGTGAGCCCAGCTGTAGAACTGTGACCTGCCAGCACGCTTGGCAATATCAGCAGGGATGGGCAAAAACGGGCAGTCCCGCTGGGTAAACTGCCCTGTTGCTCTCTCAGAACCCTGTCTGTGTGTCACACAGCGTGGTGTGAAATTGCTGATCGGATCGACTCGTTCGACTACGCGGTGATGGCGTGGTTGAGCGCGATCGCTGCTGGCGTCACAAAGTTTTCTCAGACGGACAAAATAATCATGATCTTTCTCCTAAACGGTCAATTGGGACAGTCGCCATTGAGAAGGAGAACGCGTGATGCTCAAAGCGCTTCTCGGCCCTTCTAATAGTTAGTGGCATTGCCCGGTTTATTTGTGACAACGAAGTTTCCAAAATAGCTGTGACGTTGACTGCTGAGGATGATGTCTCAAGCTAGTTTTGTCAAAACTAAATGTGGCTCAACCGACTGACTTGATGACTGTTAGCAGGTCGAATAGTGCTGGAAGTTGTTGACGCTAAGCCCAGCTATTTTGGAGGAATTACAGAATTGATGAGTGTAGAGTAAGAAAACCATAAGCCTCCTCAACGTGACGATCTGAATGAAGGTTGGATGCGTTTACAGCAAATCCGTTGGAGTTGTGAGCGTCAGGCATCACTAGGTCTAAATATGCCTGTTATTACGTCGGGTACTGATCACCGCGATCGCCGACAACGATTGTCCTGAATGAACGCTGTTAATGACTCAATTTGTTACGAGCGTGACAAAGCATCACAAAAACAGCGCCACAGTCAGCAAGAAACCGCCGATAGCAAACACGATTTCGCCTAAGCCGGTTTGACTCAGTTCAGGCCCTTCGTGGCTAAGGTCACGCTCAAAACTGCAGTTGAGGCATTGGTAGGTGCCTGTCTGGTGGCTAACGATGGCGTTTTTGCCGCACTTGGGGCATTCCAGCGTTGAGGATAAGTTTATGAGGGGAGTAGACATGGTGGTTAAGGTAGATGATGACAGCAAATCAGAACTCTCTGACCGTGGTTACATCTTCTCTTAAAATTTTTGATGAGTCGATGGGGAAAAGTTCAGGAAAACTCTGTTCAGGTTCAGGAATCATCGTTTCGACAACACCTGAAAACTTTGAATTATTGTAGAAAAATCTAATAAAAAGTGCGATTTCTGTAGCGATCGCGCTTCATCAATTCAAAAAACCACTGCTTTGATCACTGCAACTGGTTGAAGATCGATGCTCCAACACCATAATCAATGAGTTGTCTTTCGTCAATGATGTCGATTGTGCGACGGGCGATCGCGATGATTTACCCGATGATGCTGAAGGACCGTCAAATTGTAAAAATTTGGAAACAACGGTCAGTTATTGAATGAGCTATCCTGAGCTTTTTTTAGAGCGAAAGGATTGTTGGATCATGGGTGAAATGCTTGCAATCACGGGCGTGAGGTCACTAACTCTGGGAGGAAAATTCTGAGATCGCTGACGTCAAGTGTCATGTTGAGGATGGTCAGATTGGGCATGTCTCCTCTGTCTAAATCTGGGCGGGAGCGAAGACACTCTCGTATTTGTTAGCAAAAATTGCTAGCTTGAACAGGATATCGAGCTGTGATAGAGCGGTTTGATGGGTGTGGTGCTCAGTCTCCAGTCGTTCAAGCAGCGTTGTCGTCAAGATACTTTCATGTCTGATCATTCCCAGCGATATTTGGTGACCGTTTGTCAGCACCGCTCCTGTGTGCGCAACGGTTCGGAAGCGGTTTTGGCAGCGTTTCAACAGCATCAGTCGGCCAAGATGATGGTCAGTGCTAGTGAATGTCAAGGTCAGTGCGGCTCGGGGCCAACGGTGCGAGTGATGCCAACCAATGTTTGGTATTGTCAGGTCAAACCGACGGATGTGCCGACGATTGTTGAGCGGCATCTCACTGCTGAGGGTGAACCGGTGACGGCATTGCTGAATCCTCGTATTCACCAAACTCAAGCGACCTATGCCAATTTGGCGGCTCAGTATCAGGCGTTTTTGCAAGAAGGAGAGGGAGAGTAGTGGGTTGGAGAGTGGAGAGTGAGAAATTCGGAATTCGGAGTGCGGAGCTGTTAGGTGAGGAAGCGTTGTGGAAAGTGGTGTTGGCGCTGTGAATAGTGCGCTAGTGAACGCTTGTGGATGATCACACCAAGCTGTGAGCCAGGCTGTTCACAGGTAAACGAGTGACGTTGGCATAGTTGTTGACATCCAGGTTTTATGAAGATTTTCGTGGGATGAATGCTGATCTTGATCAGGCTCTGGCAAGGCTTGAAGCGTGATAAGTAGAAGGATGTGCTGGATGGTAGGTGAGCCGATATAGTAAGAGGGCTTTGATTCTAGATCATTCGCACTAGCGACTTGTTCTCTCAATTGGCGATCGCCAACGCCCCTGCATGACTTCTTCTGTGACGCCGTCCCATCCTGCTGATCTGAGCCACAACAAGCTACAGCCTGGCGATCGCGCCTTTCATGACTGGTATCGGTTTGTGCTCTCATATCCGCCTCATTTGGTGCGTCACTATATTGACCAGTTCGGTCTGGGGGCGGGGGCAACGCTACTCGATCCGTTTTGTGGCACAGGCACCACCATTGTGGAGGCAAAGAAAAATGGGTTGGCCTCGGTGGGGGTCGAGGCCATTCCAATGTCGCACTTTGCCTGCAACACCAAAGTGCAGTGGCAGGTGGATCTGGAGGAACTGCATCGGGCCAAAGATCAGGTGCTTGCACAGGTGAGTCAACGCGAGGTGACGACGGCGTTGACCTTCACGTCGGAGCAAACGGCCATTGTGCTGAAAAATTCCATCAGTGCTGTGCCGCTGCATAAATGTTTGGTGCTGCATGAGGCGATCGCCTTGGTGACGACTCCATCGGTGCGATCGATCCTGCAGTTGGCGCTCGCCTATGTGGCGGTGCATGGGGCGAGCAATCTGAAATTTGGGCCAGAAGTCGGCATTCGACGGCGCAAGCACGACGATGCGCCCGTATTGGAGCAGTGGCAGGCCAAAGTGGAGCAAATGGCAGCAGATTTGTTGACTTACCGAGATCTGGCGGCTGTGCCCGCTCGCTGTCATTACGGCGATGCGCGATCGCTGCGAGGGCTGCTCGCGCCCAATTCCATTGACGCCATCATTACCTCGCCACCCTATCCCAACGAAAAGGATTACACCCGTACTACACGACTGGAATCGGTGCTGCTGGGATTTTTGAAAGACAAAGAGGATTTGCGCCGCTTCAAGCAATCCCTGATTCGCTCGAACACGCGCAATGTCTACAAAGTTGACGACGACGATCGCGTTTTGACGTCACAGAGTCAAATTACGGCGCTGGCCCAGGAAATTGAAGACCGGCGCTTGGCCCTCAACAAAACCTCTGGCTTTGAGCGGCTTTATCATCGGGTGACCACGCTCTATTTTGGTGGCATGAAGCGTCATTTGCAGGAGCTGCAACCGGCGTTAAAGCCCGGTGCCCAACTAGCCTATGTGGTGGGCGATCAGGCGTCGTTTTTTCAAGTCATGATTCGGACGGGTGAGCTGCTAGAAGAGATCGCTGCTGAGGTCGGCTACCGGGTCAAAGATCGTGATCTCTTTCGCACGCGGCTATCAACGGCGACAGGGGCGCAACTGCGTGAAGAGGTTGTTGTGCTCGAATGGTCAGGCACTGCCCAACCGCCATCGCATTTTGTGCATTAGCTTGAGATGGTTGCTACTGAACGGTTAGGACTTCATGCCAGCCGCCGCAAAATTGACCAAGCGCTCGATTGCGGCTTCGGTTTCTTCGGGTGAGTTGTCCTGCAGTATCGCATTGGGCTGATCAGCCGCACACAGCACGCGAATCAACATGGCAATTACCAGATCAAATTTCCAGGCCAGCTCTGCGGCAGAGCGATCAGGCAGTGCCTGCTGCAGGGCGGTGAGGAAAGCTTGAGAGCTTTGCGCAAAAGCCTTGGCACCGATGGGCTCAATGGTCGGCTCGGTGCGGCAGCGGCCCATTAGTCGGGCTTGAGTCAGCCCGCGATCGCTTTGGCGTTGATAGACGATTTCCAAAACTGGGGCCAGCATGGCTCGCAAAATCGCTTCGACCGAAGCCGGTGACTGTTCCGCTTGAACTTGGGCCAGCTGCTGTAATTCAGCTCGCACAATCGGTTGGGCCATGCGCTCGATTGTGGCCACGATCAATTTTTCTTTGGAGCCAAAGTGATAGTGAATTGCCGCTAGATTAACGTCTGCGGCGCGAATAATGCTGCGCAGTGAAGTCGCCCCAAATCCTTGCTCAGCAAACAGTTGCTCAGCCGCGTCCAGGATTTGGGTTTGAGTGTCACCGAAAGGGGCAGAAACCATCGGGGCAGAATCTCTAATCTGAGTTTGGCTGACCATGATTGGTTATCTACTATACGAGACTCGGTGGATTGTGAGTTAATCTTGCGTTACATTCAATCATACGTTTTAATGAATTCAATCATTCGTTTGATTTAAGTGTTCCACGCTTATCGTACTCGTTATCTCTGCGATCGCCATGAATTCTGAACCGATTTCTGCTTCAACTGCTTTGCCGGCTGATTTGGCTGAGTCGCAATCTAGTCAGTCAGCCGGTGGCTGGCCGCAGCCTTTAGGTCGTCAACCGACCTGGGTGCGGTATAGCTTGGTGAGTGCCACCGGCTTGTTGGTGTTGGTGGGTACCGCGACTGGTTTTAATGCGCTCACCCGTTCCTCCCCTGCTACCTCGACTGCAGAAAGCCGAGTGTTGCCGGTCGCAACGTTAACGCTAGAGCCGGTGGCTGCTTATCAAGTGCCGCGCGTCTACACTGGGGCAATTGCTGCCCTGCGCCGTAGTGAGCTGGGGTTTGAGCGCGGTGGTGAACTGGTGCAGGTCATGGTTGAGGAGGGCGATCGCGTCAGCGCGGGGACGCTCATCGCTCAGTTAGACAGTCGCAATTTGGAGGCTCAGCGGCTGCAGGTGCAAGCGCAAAAAGCGCAGGCTGCAGCGCAACTGGCGGAACTGGAGAACGGCGCTCGGGCGGAAGACCTTGCCGTGGCGGCCGCCGAAGTTCGCGACTTGGAGCAGCAGCTGAGCCTGCAAGAAATTCAAGAGGAACGGCGGGAATATCTCTATGAGCGCGGGGCGATCGCGCGCGAGCAGTTAGATGAGTTTGCCTTTGGTGCGGATTCCCTGCAGGCGCGACTGGATCAAGCCCGCAGTCGTTTGCAAGAGCTACAAAACGGCACTCGGTTTGAGCAGCTGGATGCTCAAAGAGCCGTAGTTGCTCAGCTGGATGCCCAGCTGCAAGATATCGACGTGAATCTGGCGAAAAGCACGATTACTGCTCCCTTTGACGGCATTGTGGCGGAGCGTCGTGTGGATGAAGGCACCGTTATCGGCTCAGGGCAGGCCGTGATTGAGCTGGTGGAAGCCGCGTCGCCCGAGGTGCGTGTGGGGGTGCCCGCCACGGTCGTGGATGACCTCCGGGTGGGCACGGTGCAAAGCATTAATGTGAGCAACCGGGCCTATCCGGCTGAGGTCGTGGCGGTGTTGCCAGAGGTCGATGCGACGACCCGTACCCAAACTGTAGTTTTGCGATTGGAACCGATGGCCATTAGCGCAATTGAGCCGGGACAAACGGCCCGACTCACGATTGACGAGACGATTCAATCAGAAGGTTACTGGTTACCGACCGCTGCGCTGACGCAAGGGCTGCGGGGGCTGTGGACGGCCTACGTGTTAGTGCCAGCGGGGAGCGAGACAGCAGCTGAGAACGATGGCTCGTTGATCGCGGAGTCCCAGGCGGCTAATACCGACCTGACAACAGACAGTGATGCTTGGGTGTTGGAGGCGCGATCGGTGGAAATTATCCATGAGGAAAGTACCACCGCAGACGGCGAGTCAAGTACGCGGGTGTTTGTGCGCGGCACCCTAGAACCTGGCGATCAGGTGGTCAGCAGCGGTGTGCATCGGTTAGTGCCAGGACAGCGAGTGAGCGCGATCGCCGCGGGGTCGTCTCCACCGGAATCGGACTGACGCGATCGCCGCCAAAGTTTCCCCAATCTAGAGAACATCGTCACCGATTCTCTGAGCATTGCCAGTGATTGAGCGGGCCTCGCCCGTTCGCTGTCCCTTGTCTTGAAGTAAACCCGCATAGCGAAGGCTTTCCGCGATGGCACGTCCCTTTTTTCGCAACGTCCGACTCTTGATTCTCAGCATCATTATTCTGTTGCTCTGGGGTGTCTCTGCCTTTCAGGCCCTGCCGCGTCAGGAAGATCCGACCCAAGTAGCGCGAGTGGCGGTGGTGACTACCCGCTTTCCGGGGGCTAGCGCCGAGCGAGTCGAGGCGTTGGTCACCGAAGTGTTGGAATCAGAGATTTCTGAGATTGAGGAAGTGAAAACCCTTACCTCAACGTCACGCATTGGCTTTTCTAGTGTGGCGGTGGAGCTGCAGGATGCTGTTGTGGATGCTGAGCCCATTTGGTCTCAGGTGCGCAACAATATGGAAGATGCCAATCTGCTGTTTCCGCCAGGGGCCTTAGCCTCCGAGCTGGAAGAAACCGAGACGCGGGCCTATTCCATGATTGCTGCCCTCGTGTGGGAGCAAGCCAGCACGCCTAACTACGCGATCTTGCGGCGTTTTGGCGAAGAGCTGCAGATTCAGATGCGCGGCGTTCCTGGGACGGAAGCGGTGGATGAATTTGGTCTTCCTGACGAAGAAATCAAGGTGGCGATCAGTGCGCCAGACCTCGCCGCGGTAGGGCTCGATGCGCAACAACTGGCGCAGCAGGTGAGTGGTAGTGATGCCAAGGTCACTGCTGGGCAACTGCGGACTCCGAATGAAACCCTAGCGATCGAGGTGGATAGCGAGCTGAATTCTTTAGATCAGATTCGGCAAATTCCGATTCGCTCTGGGGCCGGACAATTTGCCCGCCTCGGCGACGTGGCTGAGGTGACTCGCGGCATTCGCGAGCCAGTGACCGATCTGGCAATTGTGAACGGCAAACCGGCGATCGCCCTGGGGATTCTGATGTCTTCAGGAGAGCGCGTGGACCGCTGGGCCAAAGGTGCCTGGCGGCAGGTTGAGGACTTTCGCCGCCAGCTCCCCGGCGGTATTTCGCTGGAGGTGATCTTTGACCAGAGTGAATATGTCAGCGCCCGCCTCAGCAAGCTGATTTCGAATTTGCTGTTTGCGGCGCTGCTGGTGGTGATCGTGACGTTTTTTGGCATGGGTTGGCGATCGTCGCTGGTGGTGGGGACGGCCTTGCCGCTGACGGTTTGTGCCGTGATGGGGCTGATGACCCTGATCGGCATTCCCATTCACCAGATGTCGGTGACGGGGCTGATTATTGCCCTGGGTCTGCTGATTGATAACGCGGTCGTAGCGGTTGATGAAATTCAGGCGGAGCTGAAGCACGGCGTGCCGCCCGAGCAGGCGGTTGTCGATACGGTGAAATATTTGCAAGCACCGCTGTTTGCCTCGACGCTGACGACGGTGCTGACGTTTCTCCCCATTGCCCTGTTGCCAGGCGGGGCGGGGGAATTTGTTGGGTCCATTGCACTGACGGTGATTTTGTCGTTAGCTTCTTCGCTGCTGCTGTCGTTGACTGTGATTGCGGCGCTGACCGGGCGCTTTCTCGGTCGCAGTGAGGCGGATATTCAGACGGTCCGGCAGCGACGGCCGCAAAACGTTTTTGAGTATGGCTTTCGCGTGCTGATGCAGGAAGGCGCTTGGTGGAATGATGGTGTGTCTTCCCGGCGATTGGGCGGCGTCTATCGTTGGACGCTACAGCGGATTACGGCCAAGCCGGTTTTTGGCGTGGTGCTGACGATGGTGCTGCCGGTGGTGGGTTTCATCCAGGTGGGCAGTTTAGAAAACCAGTTTTTTCCTTCTCTGAAGCGCGATCAGTTTCAGATTGAGGTGGAGTTTGCCAATCAAACAGCGATCGCCCATTCTCAAACAGCGGTGATGCAGGCGCGCGATCTGCTGCTAGCGCATGAGCAAGTGGAGCAGGTGCACTGGTTTGTGGGGGAAAGCGCTCCCAAGTTTTACTACAACATCCCCAGCAGTCGCGAAAATTCGCCCTACTACGCCCAGGCCATGGTGCAGCTCGCCTCAGGAGACGACATCAATACGCTGATTCAAACCCTACAAACGGAGATGGATACGGCATTGCCCGAGGCGCGCGTGCTGGTGCGTCAGTTAGAGCAGGGGCCGCCGTTTGAGGCACCAGTAGAGCTCAGGATTTATGGGCCGAATATTGACGTATTGCGAGAGCTGGGGGCCGAAATTCGCGAAATTTTAACCACTATTCCCGATGTCACCCACGTCCGCGACGACCTGACGGCAACGGTGCCGAAGCTGGCGCTGCAGGTCGATGAAGAACAGGCGCAACTGGCCGGGCTTTCGAATACCGAGGTGGCTCAACAGTTAGAGGCCAGTCTAGAAGGGGCGATCGGCGGTTCAATTTTGGAATCCACTGAGAATCTGCCGGTGCGGGTACAAATTGCTGACCAAAATCGCGGTGATCTATCGCAGGTCGCATCCCTCAACCTGCAGCCGAGCCAAGCCAGTCCGACTCAGTCCGATGAGTTTCGATCGCTCTCGGCGATCGGGGAATTCGAGCTCGTGCCCCAGCTCTCGCAGATTACTCGCCGCAATGAGCAACGGGTGAATACGGTGCAGGCTTTTATTACGGCTGGAGTGCTGCCTTCTCAAGTGCTGGGGGACTTTCAAACCGCGATGGCAGCGCAAGGATTTGAGCTGCCACCGGGTTATTTCACGGAAATCGGCGGTGAGCAGGCCGAAAGCGGTGATGCCACTGGGGATTTGCTGGCCTACGTGGGGCTGCTGTTTCTCGTCATGGGAACGGCGCTGGTGCTGTCGCTCCGCAGCTTTCGCTCAGCGGGTATTGTCGCGGCGGTGGGCATTGGCTCCGTGGGGATGGCACTGTTTTCGCTCTGGTTCTTTGGTTCAGTACTGGGCTTTATGGCCATTGTCGGCACCATGGGCCTAATCGGCATTGCCATCAACGGCAGCATTATCGTGTTGTCCGCCATTAATGAAAATCCGTTGGCGCAGCAAGGTAACCGTAAGGCCGTTCAAGATGTGGTGATTAGAGCCACGCGCCACGTGTTAACCACTACTGTCACCACCATCGTCGGCTTTGTGCCCCTGCTCATGGGGGGCGATCCGTTTTGGCAGCCGTTAGCGATCGCGATCGCCGGCGGCATTGGCGGTTCTCCTTTCTTGGCGCTCTATTTCACCCCGGCGGCCTATCTCATGCTGCGCCGTCGTGTCCCGACAGGCAATGACTCGGATTGCCCTCCTGCGCCGGTAGACCCGGAAACGTTGTTGTCTGCCCAAAGCTTGGGGAGTGCGTGAGCGTGACCGGTTGAAGAACACGCCCCTTGGACGTGATTGGAGAGTTCTCCGCAGGCTAGCGCCAACAGTGGAGAAGGTTGATTGTGCATTTGAGAAATTGAATTTGAGGAGATACCATGAGCGATTACACCTTCACCCCAAAATCTTTTGAGCTGCTGGAAGGCTTGGCGGAGAACAACGAAAAAGCCTGGTACGCAGAGCACAAGGCAGACTTTGAGACTTATCTACGGCACCCGTTTGCTCGCGTGCTGGAATTGGCTGCAGAGCAGCTGGCAGACGCTGAAATACCGCTGGGTGGGGGCGCGAAAACGATGTTTCGCCAGCATCGCGATATCCGATTTTCCAAAGATAAATCCCCCTACAGCACTCACGTGAGCGGTTTGCTCACGCCATCGGGCACGAAGTCAGACAAAGAGGGGGTCTTTTATCTGCATCTCGACGCGACGGGCGGCATGATGGCCTGTGGGTTTTACAAACTCAAGGCGGGTGAACTTGGTCCCATCCGCGATCGCATCATTGACCAGCCCCAACTATTTGCCGACGTGCTGGCTCAGCTTGATCAGGCAGGCTTGGCGCTCAGTGAGGATGAGAAGTTGAAGTCCATGCCTCAGGGCTATAAGGAACATGACGATCACGAATATGCCAATTACCTAAAACTGAAAAGCTTTGTGACCAAAACTGACTTGCCTAAGCGGGTCTGGCTCAGCGACGATTTGGTGGAACGCATTGTGAGTTACGTCAGTGGCTGTCAGGCGTTGTTAGAGTTTTGTAAAAATGCAGAATAGCTGAAGTTTCCCGGTAAATGGGCGTTTGTCTGCCACACTGAAATCGACTTGACTGACACACACACCAGCATTGTGACAACCCGTGCATTAGCGCTATCCAGATTGTGCCATCATGCGTTTTCCCCTTTGGTCATATCTCAATCAGCCTCTTTGGGATCGCGATCGCCCAGCGGTCTTAAACCCCTGGCGGTACTGGCAGCATTGCTGTCATAGTCATGCTCAGCGCTGTTTGAACAATGCATTTTTAGAGCAGTGCTGGCAAACCTGCTATCAAGAATTTGTTAACAACCATCCCAACCTGTGCGTGCGATCGCCGTTAGAAGAGGATCCGCGCTGGCTGATTGAGCGCTGCTGGCAGATCAAAAGACGCAATTGTTTGG
>ERZ1740065.719-NODE-719-length-18378-cov-11.697429_pt1 | contig 18378 bp, 15 predicted proteins | sample MGYA00581738_ERZ1740065 | MGnify/ENA primary metagenome ERZ1740065 (study PRJEB43018, sample SAMN04849749) | marine metagenome | isolation source: floating plastic debris | place: Pacific Ocean | collected 2008-09-01 | study: EMG produced TPA metagenomics...
GTCCTAGCTGTAGAGGGTGGGTGGGGGGGGTCCTAGCTGTAGAGGGTGGGGGTTCTGAGTTACGGCTTATCGAAGTTCATGAAAACTGAATCTCCAGTATTTCTGCTCCTACAACTCGTCATGTATGGTTGTTAACCGACTATCCGAGAATGACTGCTGCTTGTATAACTACGTTTACAGCAAGGATTTTCCTCTGTCACCATGACGACGACAAGGCTTCAGTATTTCCGGTACCCTCCAGTATTTTGGGTGCTCAAATCAAGTGTAGGGCTAAGATTGTTGTTTGGTTTCTTAATGTTGTTATCTCTTAGCTAGATCTTGCTGAGCTGAGCTCAAGTATGACATGATATTTGCTTTAGGGGGTAAGAACTCAAAGCTACCGCTTCCCGACGTTCAGAGAAAAACTGAATCACCAGTGTTTTTGGTCTTGTCAACTATGTATGTCCACCTTTCCCTCACGCACTCAAGACATTTTCTGCTGGTTTACACTCTCCGCCGTGTGACCAGTGAGCCAGTTATCACTGCTTAGTGCACTGGTCACCCCTGAGAAAGGCAGTCACACCTTTTTGGTGAGGATAGGAGAGTTGCCCTGCAACCATACTGGCTGTATGACCACAGAAATTACTGCTGTGTACAGTTTGTTAGAAACTATAGGATTTTACTTTTGACAAAATACAGAGACTAGATGATGTACCATTACCGTATATACGCGTATATACACGTATATACACGTATATACACGTATATAACCAGTATAAATCTCATATGGTTTACATCTATGCCAGCCATATCCAGGTGATAATTCGTATTGTTTGAATCAGGAGTTGTCCTATCTTACATAAGTTTCTATAACGTAACTTGTATTGCTCATGAGCGTAAATGAAACAGATAAGAGACAGAATTTGGGCGCTCAAATTTTTTAGTTGTAAAATTTCACGCCTGTTTGAACTCATGACATCAATTTGATGATTTAATATGGCCGCTCGCGAGAGAGGCTGATAAAGGCAACTTCCTGCTAATTATTGGGAAACATTTCTAATCGAGGCTGCATCGTTATCAGCAACTGAGAGTCTTCCTGGTAAATTCTTAAGCATGTAAAATTCATGTAAAGTGATGCTCCATAGAAATGAAGTTTCGCTCAGCAGACGGAGACGAGTCTGTCCGCATACCAGAGGGTTGATCAGGTGAATGACACTGTTCACATCTGTCTGGTACGGTAGGATAACAAACTAGGCAGGTAATAGAGTGCAGCGAAACCCAGAGCTGATCAACCAGGTGTAGTGAAGGGCTTGGGCCCAAAATAGCCATAATCCAAGAGCACTGGATGGATGGCCAACACTCTATGGATGCGAGATGTTTGGCATGTGAGAATAAGCCTACATTAGCCGTATCGCAATACCGCCTGCGGTACTTCAGTCATTGCCATGGCAACAATCAGTAATTCGTAACGGTTAGAGGTATGCCATGTTTTTGGATGCGCCTGCCATTCGACGTTACAAGGCTGGCGTGGTAGGCTGCTGGCGATATGAACCGTCAATAGATTAAGTCTGAAATCAGTTCAACCCATTTTGAACTAAGACGGAGCCACTGTTCATCTGCACGGACACCTATAGGAAGTGATTTTTAGAATGACGAACGCAATGGGAGTGATGGCAGGATTTGTTACAGCCGTCGCGTGTACACTGGCAGCGCTGCCAGGTAAGTAATGATACCATCATCCATTCATGTCTAATTGCAACAACCTGTTACTATTGCTGCTATAGCTACCAATGTCTAGGTATGGCCTACCAGTGTCTAGGTATGGCCTACCAATGTCTAGGTATGGCCTACCATGTGACTGTCTAGCAATAAATAACAATCAGCTGCGTTCCAGCTGATACACTTACAAGCTGATTGGTTGGGGCAATTGTCAGGTAAACAGAGACATAGAGAGATACTGTGTCTGCTGGTCAGCCTCTACTGTAGAGAGATACTATGTCTGCTGGTCAGCCTCTACTGTAGAGGGACACTGTGTCTGCTGGTCAGCCTCTACTGTAGAGGGACACTGTGTCTGCTGGTCAGCCTCTACTGATGGGAATCTGGCATAGATTTTCACAACTTCATCAAGCAAGCAATGTCGTCATAGAGAAACCCATATGCAAATCGCTATAATTTAAAGGACAACCTTGCGTGAGCAAAACACATCCAGCATACAGATTTCAGCGTGTATTCACACCCACGCGGACTGCGCAAGAGTTAATCGCGATTTTAAACTATAAATCTATCATTAGGCTGAGGCCAAGTGTGTTGTAGAGCTGAACTGCGTCATCATGGACACTATACATGTCTACAAGTGTGGCTACGTCTGTCAGAATGATGGATGTTACCTTGATTGATACCGCAGTATGGCAGGGGCCAACCAGTAGCCTTATCAGGATCTAGGCAGATAGATCACAGCATGATCGCTGAGAATAACTCCACTTAATTCACAGCGTGAGATGGGTTCATGCAGCTACAACTGCCTCAACCAGCCTGAAGGCTTGTGGGAAAAGTGGACTGCAAGAGTACATCACTGTTGTATGGTGTATATTTACCGGCGGGACTTCGTTTTACAGTGGCAGGTGCGCGACCAAATAACTGCTCATTACACCAGTGCTCGTCACCAACTGTCATGGCGGCCGACTGCCCCTCCCCCGTACTGTACTCGGCACCTGATGACTGCCACTGCCCGCACTGGTACTGCGACCAGCTCTCCGCCACGGGTCAGTGTTTATCAGTCTTGGTAACAAACAACGCCACATTCTCGCCTGATTCAATCTGTCTGTGTTGCAGACGTACAATCGGTGTGCCCAAGCGGATGGGACCGCTACGTCAACGAGTAAGTTGATGAAGTCGTCGCTTGTCACTAAAACCTCTCCAAGCACTTCTGTGATCAGCGTGTGAAACTATACCTGACTAATTCCCATCATCAAAAAGCTCCAAGTAGTCCTGCTGACTAGTGAACAGTGCGCCCAGGGCTACACCTTGGAACAGACTGTTTGCCATACTGCATGTGAACTCAAGTGCTGTTATGTTTTTGGCGCGTGACACAAGAGTAAAAGAGAAATTTAAATACGTAATTGACGTGACATTTAAATGAAGAGATATGTGACATTTTTATGCAGAGATGGAATTACGTTGTGCGTGCGAGTATTCAACAAAACTGCCAGCTGGGAAGGGGCATCGCAGACATGTGACGAGCACAATTCTGACCTCCTCAACATAAGAACGCTCGAGCAACTCATGTATGGAACTTCCATCTACGACGCTGTCCTCAAAAAGATCGAAATAGACAGTAAGACATCAGTTACCCTGTTTCTAATTCTTTATACGCCTCTTGATTCGCAGTCTCAACGCCATCACATTCAAATACCGTATAAATTTCTGCACGTTTTTCCAGCGCACAAGCAGCCACACTGGTGTGGCCTTCGCCTGACGGATGGTAAACTATACTGGGACAGTGACACACCGTCTCCAGACAGGGACCGCACACCAAACAGGTGAGTCTCGCACGTAACACAGCCCTGGGCTCTAAGCCAAGGCGAGGCTGGGAATGTGTTGTGTGTGGTGTGCGTTTTATGCGCGGTGTGCGTGGTGCGTGTGTCCTGTTCGATACAAATCATCAATCAACAACAGCATAAACATGTCACTCATCGATCAAGCACTTACTACCAAGGCTGTAGCTGAAACTCATATCCATTTTCCAGGAATGCAGGATACATATTTTCCAGCAGGTATCATCATCATCCATTCCATCCTTTCTAAAACCCTTCCCCAGCCTGTATCCAGACCCTTGTAATTTCTATTGATTGCAAGTCTAACTGCTCTGTCCCATACGCAATACCTCTGTGTTTGAGTGTTACATGTCTGGTGTGGTGTACAGACAGTATTTCAGTTACTGTTGTCTGGGTGGCACGCTGTAATGACCCAATAAATGTCTAGCCAATCAGATCTCTCTCATAACCCCAAAAATCCCAATTACACCTCTGTCCTACTGAGAGCAAACAGCCCGTGTCTTACTGTCATCAACTGCTGAATGACTGATGAAATCTGAGTTCATGTATGCATGTATGGACGGACGGACGGATCATATACTAAAGCTGCCAGTAATGTGTGATTATGACAATGACGACTGCAGTATTTTCACTCGTGTTTTCAGCTCATCGATAGTGAGGTTCCACGATGACGATTGGCGAGCGATGGCTATTGACCGAGAGTGTATGATGTACACTTCCATGTCACACCAGTCGCTGACCAAAGCCTTGCTGACGCCGGAGTTTTGCCTCGCAGGCCTGCCTTTCATTTGCAGCAAGGTCATACCGGTCGATACACCCGACTACTACGTACCGAGTCAAGGTTAGAGGGCGCTCAGTCACACAGCTGGTCATGGAGTATTCGGGAATTGATTGATGTTCCTGTGTATACAGCATTGCTTTATATCCATCAAATTTTAAAACTGGACGCAATCAGCTGAATGTGTAGATGTAGGTACGTAGGTATAGATGTAGTTATGGGGGAGTAGGTGTAGCTATGGTGCTTTCATATTCTTGTACTTCCTGGCGGATACAGTAACGGTAACAATAATTACAATCCCCAATGATCTCTTTGTATTCTTACCGAAGGAATTGTGTTGTCTACTTACAGACTTTTTGTGTGGAGGTCAAAATGGATGGAGAGGCTCCTCCCACAGTCGCCGCTGTTACAAGCTCTTCTCCTCGCCTGTGCCATATTTTCAAGCTGAGCAGATTTGTGTTGATAATGAAGGACATCTTGCTGACCCACGAAGTTTATCCAATCAGGTTGAGTGTACCAATGTAGCCTCTAAAAATGCATTTCCTGCGTGAAAAAGAAAGATTATGCATTCAGAGTTGTCACGTTTCCTTCATTAAAACATCGGGTTAAGACTTGAAGCCGGTGTAATGAAGGATGCGTGTTATTAGCATAAGAGGAGAAGGAGACAGACAGTTTCTTCACTGTTGCGTCAGTGAAAATAAAATTCGAGTGAAATGTGAACATTGCAGTCCTGTCTCCGCCGGTTCCTGGATAGAACAGCATTGCAATCGGATTTATAGTACCGGGTACATAATTCTGTCTATTTTTAGAGATTCCTTGCCGGAGCCTTGAGTGGCCTGGCAAATGGCACGGCACCATTGGCTATTCACGTTGGGATGGCGAAAAAGTCTCGCACTGAGATAGACTTCGAATGGGGTGACAGCACAGTAGATTCGGCGCTTCACAAACATGATATCTTCTCTCTCCCAACCGAGACTGAAAAGTGCGGAAGGTTTTGGAACCCACACTACGCGGAGGGACGAGCCAAAGTAACAGCCGTAGACTTCAGCTCATGTGAATCGGTGCGACCTTTCATCTGCTCGAGGCATATCATCCATGAGCTGTCAGAGGCCCAAGGTATGAGATCCAAAAAACAACAAGGATTTCTCAATTTGGCGGAACTGCACCAAAGCATATTTCGATGTTTGATAGCGATCTCGAACAGCTGGTGTTTTCTTGTTTTGCAGTAAATCTGACGGTGGTGAGAGACGGTGATGCTTTGAAATGCGTGACAAACGAACTGAAAATTCACGGGGTATTCATCTGGAAGAGAGACCAGCAGTACTTTGCCAATCAGCCTCTGTCACCAAACATAACATTGAATAGTGAAACTATTCGATTTATGACTGACGACCAATCTAACAGGTACATAAATTACAGAGGTCAGTCAGCTGGTCAGTCAGCTGAGTAGGAGCTACTCCGTTCACTAGCATATGAGACATACACACACAGACGCTGTCAGATATGGTCGGTGATACGTCTACTGTACTAGTTCCTGTTAGGGATATTAAATTTCTGAAATGAGAACAAACCCATTAGCCAGTGAATAGGAGCAAACTTGACCTTGTTTCCTTAGACAGGTATATCGTAGTTGAGAGAATACAGTACGTATTTTTGACCCATCAGCGAGCCGGCGTTCGAAATACCCGTACCCCTAGTCAATGGAGGACCAGATTTTATCAGCTGTTGAACAAACGGCATTGTCTCACCCAGTTCTCAAGTGGCCAATGACTGGCACTGAACGCTTCTTTTTTTAGAACTATAACCAATGTCGACGCAACAGGACAGTACGCATGCGAGTTCTGGCAGATGTACCCGAAGAGAGTTTTCCGATCGGAAGAGCTTGGCGTCACTTTCAATGGTGAGAGAGGAGACTTCTGCCACTAAAACAGAGAATGAAAGTGTGGAAGCTGCAAAGCTGAACGCAGACGTCTGAGGGTGGGACAGGCAGAGTTTACCGTTTGTATATAGTCTGAGTTTACTGCTGCAGATAGCCTGAGCCTAAGACTGTCTATACCGCTGAATGACATGGAGTGGGAGGCGGACTTTGAGGGATTCAACGTAAGAGTGAGCCATCAGGATGAGTTAACTCCGAAACTGAAAGACATTCAGACCGAGTTGCAAGAGAAAGTGGGGAGGATCTTATCCAAGTACGACCACACGCTTCAATATGGAGTCAGGATTCTTCAGCTAAGGTATGAAAGCTGCGGAATTATGCAGTAATATGTAGAGACGGTGTGGGAGTAATGCGTTGAAAAATATGCGGAATACCTTATTTGTGCCGGCGGCCATGATGAATCATCAGCAGGCAAACAAAGGGCTGCACTGCCAGGGTGTCTCAAGTGTTCTGGCAGTCACTCCGCTACTTCAATCATCCAATCGGATTTCTAAAATAAAACTTGTAACTCTTTCGTACTGCAGTTTGGGCGATGAACATTCAGAGAGTCCATCTAATATCGCTAAACATTTTCAGAAAGTCGCCAAATGGTAAAGTGATTGTTGAGTACGGAATCCAACTGCTACCCAGAAACGCTACGGATAATTCAGTGGACCAATCGGTGGTCAGAGATTTGGTACAAGTGTTGGTCCGATCTGACTTAGTCACAGCAGACAACACCACAGTGACATCGATCGAAGGACAATGTTAGTATCCCTGCTTCATAACATGTTCAAATTTAGTTGTCGGATTTTTATAACTTCTGTTTCGATATCACAGTTACTTGCATAGAGAAGAAATTGACTCACCCGGAGACGAAGGAAGAGTTGACTCTCCCATACAGTGGTAACGGACAGGACGTGTCTGTGATTGGACAATGTCATGGTGCTTCTATCACCATGCTTACAGCTACCTGCACATACCAGGATGCCGCGAAGAAATCTAGCTGGGAATGCATCACCTTCGCTAACTGTACAACGGATTGCATATCGATGGTCATAACACATAGCGTGACATCAGAAAACTTGACTATTCCCACTGGCATAGATGGTGATGACATCAAAGTCAATGGTTCATGTGGAGACAAGGAATACACACTCATGAGAGCAGCTTGCTCGGAGAATTCTTGGCAGATAACCGAGCTGCCATGCGTGCTGGAGTGTCCATCCAACAGCTTGACACACAGGCAGTTGCCAGGAAGGATCCCAGAGTCCAGTGTCTCCATAGGAGAATCCTTCAACACGACGATGATTTGTAACGGGCAAACGATAACAGCGATGTGGGCACAGTGCGTCAGCATCTCTAACGAAAAGGCAGAATGGCATGTGAACAGGTCCTTCTGTGAGATTAAATGCGAACCTATGAAATTTAGGAACTCCTATACTCTGCAGGAGTTTGCTCTGCCATTGAAACCACTAGGCTCTCAGCATTCGTTGAGTATGATGTGCAATGGCAAAGTGACATATGTTAACGCTAGTTGCTATGGTAACCTAACTGACGGGGCTACATGGCATATCGAATCGATGCCAGAATGTTTACCCACTTGTCCCGAGACGTCATACTACGACCTGACTACGGACAGAGACTACAGGATACCTGAAACCGAGCACCGCTCACAGATCTTGGTCAAAGGTTTCTGCGGCGGAGAGAAAAGCCCCATTGTGCTGGCAGAGTGCGCAGGGAACATTATCACTGGTGTTCAATGGAAATACGAGGCATACAACTGCTCACCCCTATGCGAAGAGATGAACATAACTCATCCAGACACAGGTCTAACATACACCTTCCCTCTTGGAATTTACGGTGGAACCTACTCAATTGAAGGCGAGTGCAACGGTGGAATAAGTAGCCTGATCACGGCTACTTGCGGCGGAGGAATCGAGCGAAGTCCCAAATGGACAAACATCGAAAACACACCGTGCATAGGAACCTGCAGTTCAACTACTTTGTCTTTGGATGGGAGAGAGGATGGGGCTGTAATCTCGGAAGGCATAATAGGAGACGAGCAAGAGATCATTGGATTATGTGCTGGACTTAACTTTACACAGGTTGAGGCTCATTGTGACGGCAACAACTCCTTTGGAGGTCAATGGAGGACTCAGATCAACAAGTATGAGAGTTCAGTGTAAACAAAAACCTAAAAAAATTTGGTCCCTAATAATCTTAACTTGATAATATTTAACTTCAGGTGCAAGATTGACGACAACTGTCCGGCAGATAGATTCCCTCACAACTATACAATGCAGCGTATCAACCTGCCGAAGACATCAACTGGAGAGGTGATTGAGGTATACGGAGAGTGTAATGGCGACAAGATAATCATGGCCACTGCGACTTGCATTCCGAGGCTTGGAGAATCGGGAAGATGGGCTGTGGAGTTCACTGATTGTGTCATAGAAGAGGCAAACCTCTACTCGAATCTCATGGAGGTAAGATGAAGGTCACAGCTATATGATAGAATATCATATGTCTGTATCAGACTATCACTACATCACATTTTCGTATTGATCGATCATGCAAAAAAGTTAGAATTGAAATTCCTAACTTTGATGGGGCCTGGCGACGTTACAGAAAGACCGCTTGTATCGACGCTTGTAGTACAACTGGGGTCTGATGTTGAGGAGAGAATATTTCAGAAAGTATTTTTAGTATTTGCTTTCATTCCAGTGAGAGACATGAATCAAAGTCGGCTTCTCTCCTTGCAGGCACTGCCGTGCCACATTAGCATATGAGGGGAGACAATTCCACAGTCACATTGGTGTGAGAATATAGTGCTAAGGCTGTGTGTGCACTGACTCTTAAACATATTTTATCAATACAAAAAATACCCGCTTGTTTCGAGGAGAAAAAGATACTTAGTACATTTGTTTCAGTTTTCTTTTCGACATTTGATGTGGTCTAAAACTATTGATAGCAATGAATATCATTGGCAAAATCCGTGGAGTTACTGAGGACCAAAAACTCCAGCAGCTGAGAAGAAAACTCTCAGCTATCACAAAACTCAACCAGCATATCATCAGTTGACAACCTTTCCAGGATCTCTAATGTCATTGATATGAATAGAATAGTGCTTGACAGTTCCTATATCTGGCAGGCATACTATGACGACCCGAAAGAATTGGCACGGTTGACAGGTCAGCTGACAGCAAACATCACGGAGCCATCTCCACAGCTACTGTCCAACATTGCAGACATCACTGAGCTCATTGCCGACCCGACAACACCAAAGAAAATAGACACAGAGGGAGCGTACTTCTTCAACATTATAAACAATGTCATGTCATTAAACGCATCATCGCTGTCGTCTCAAGGGGACAAACACAACCAATCATCAGCAAGCAGGTACTTGAAAACTTCAATTTCCTTACTTCTCATTGCACAAAAATTGTACCTGATCAATTTATTATTGTTTTCATTAGGTTGGTGAAATCAGTGGAGAGCTTTCTAGACTCTTCTGACATGGAAAACAGCACAGCAGAGCTGGTAAAAGACAGCCTTTATATCAAGGTAAAGCGGCTCTTTCTGGCTTCTCAAATCATTATCTCAAACGTGTACAGATATTTCTACCATAAAACATTTTTAAGGCGGTCAACACATCATTTATCAACAACCCAGAAGGCATCAGTCTGGACACAGAAGACTCAGAAATCACCCTAACACCTGAGATTGCTGAAGGTCAGTAAGTCAATTACAGCCCCAATTCAGCAGCAGCAACAATCTATGGTATTTTATCCAATAAAAAACAAAAATTTACACACAGACTCTACAGTTACATTCGTCAAATATGACACCGGCGTGCTATTTGGGGATTCCAATCAGCTTCTGAATGGCATGGTGTTGAGCGCGCAAGTATCTCAGAAAACTGTGAAGGATGTCAACTCAGCTGTAACACTCAAGATCAAGGTTTGCTATTTCCAAGAGTTCCCAGTAAAGAGCTGACAACTGCAAAGACTGACCGCAATTCCTTCCTTGAGCAGATTGCAGAAGATGGGTTTAAAGGGAAACCAGTATGCGTCTACTGGAACTTCACCAGAGATGACTGGTCAACGGAAGGTTGCAAACTCACAAGCATGACCAACTCATCAATCAGCTGTACGTGTAACCACCTGACAAACTTTGCTATACTGATGGTAAGTGTCAACTTGATCGCGTAAAAACTGACACTTGCTGATGAACGACATCAGCCAATCAATGTTAAAAATCCTTCCAGGACACAACAAGCCAAGAGAGTTATGAGCAAGATGATCATCACTTGGCTATGTCAATCATCACGATGGTGGGACTGTGTGTATCTATAGTTGCGCTGACTCTTCATCTAATTTCATTTATTTTCATCGCGTAAGTTGGAGATTAGTTGCAATCCGTCTACTTTGTTATGTGAATTGGTAATCAATCAATCAATCAATCAATCAATCAATCAATGCATTACGATTAATGTTACAGGAAACTAAGAGAAAATCCATTTCAGAAGATTCTGGCCAATCTTGCTTTGTCGATCCTCATCTCAAACCTAGTGTTCATAACCGGCATCACTGAGACAGGCAATCAGGCCGTCTGCATAACAGTGGCAGCACTTCTGCACTATTTCATCACCGTGTCATTTGCATGGATGGTTGTCGAAGCTTACATGCAGTACCGAAGGTTAGTTCCTCACTCCACCAATCCATGGCCAAATAATTTGGTGCCTGTCATGTGAGAATTCAATTACGACTGCTACTACCTATCAAATTGTAGCTCTTGGCATGTTTTTTATCCAGATTTGTGCAGGTATTTGGAACACACGTCACACACATTTTACTGAAAGCCGGACTGCCTGCCTGGTTGTGTCCAACACTGCCAGTTGTCATCATACTAATTATAGATCCCCAGCTGTATAAGGGAGGAGACCAATTGTGAGTGAACTAATGATGGAACATGAAGCTCGGCGATTCACGTCAAGTTGTAAATGGAATGTGTGTGTGTTTCAGCTGCTGGATGAAGCCAGAGGCACTGTACTATGGCTTTCTGCTTCCTATTGGATGTATAATAGTAGTGAACCTTGTGCTCTTCTCACTGATTCTGAAAGGACTGCTTTGTGGCAAGAAAAATCAGCTTCGGACTAACAAGAGCCAGAGCCAGCTGCGGAACTTGTATTTCAAGGCTGCTGTGGCTGTCTTCACATTGCTCGGTAATAGTGATATCTTATGAGATAACAATAGACAGACTAGTAGTCCTTCAGGTGCATGCAATCAATGAATGTGGGATATTGCAGGTCTGACATGGATATTCGGCTTTCTCGCCATGAGTCAGCACACCAGGCTGGCTTTCCAGTATTTGTTTTGCATCACCAACTCATTTCAAGGACTGTTCATATTCCTCCTACACAACATCAGAGATCCGAAAGTCGTCAACTGGTGGAGGAGAACTCTTCATCTCAAGCCAAAGAGAAGAATGGCATCGCAATCATCTGGTTCAACTCGTATGACTACAGCTGGCAGCATGAAGGACAGCGGCATGTCATCCATAAGGAAGGACACTTTAAAACTGCCTGACTCACAGCATCCGAGATACAAACACCTACAACAATCCAAAATGTACAGCAGCACCGAATCAGACAGCAGCAACCAGAGCAATGCTACTACTACCAGCGATGTATAATTTCAAACTTGTTATTTATTTTTCTCTGTACTCATGTTGTTGATCAATAACAGTGATTCACAAACAGTATTTTTATGTTGTACAGCTTATATGGCAGTCCATATCGGGGAGGAAAAGATGTTATTTTGTGCAAATAAAACTTCCTTATCATGACAAGAAATGGCAAGGTCCGTGGTAACTGACATATGGCAGGCTCAACACATGTGTATATATATATGCAATGTATGCAGGCAGCAGTGATGACATCAAGCTAATCTGCTTACTCGGCTATCACAGCCTACAACAATGTCGAGCCAGAAAGCACTGTTTTATGCAGCAGCAGTTTTATGTGTCCTCAAGCTGACACAGGCAGAAACGAGGTAAGTTAACATTCTCCCAAGGTCAAGGTCAAAACGTAAACTTTACAGGCGAACAGGACAGCATATATCACCTTCTAGGGTTAATACAGCCTATTGCTGCCCAGGATCTGATACACACGAGCCCCAAGTCACAGCAGTGACAACAACGCGGATAACTAAATACACGCAGCTGACCAAGACTTCGAACATCGTCGGGTATAGACAATGCCAGCGTGGTGAAAGTTTGTTAAATTCAGAAAATCTCTCAACGTGCTGTAGAGTACTCTCTCCATTTATTACAATCGCCTTGTTATGTAAATCAGCAGGCATATTCAAAAGATTCTTGTTCAGCACATGGAGGAACAGGTCAAAGTCTGGTGGTAACTCAGGCAATGGGAAGAAAACAGTTTTTGCCAAAAACTGTCCAATATTCGAGGATGCATACGTGTAAGTAAAATTATGGAAAAATCCAAAATGAGATTATGAGTGAGATGTTCATAGAAACACACTTGATGTAGGAAACACTAGAGGGTGTATATGATCTCAGCCAAACGTTAGAATTCTACACGTAGGTCAATAGGCTCTATAACGGATCAGTACATAACTGAGTTTCTATATAAATATAACATTATGTCATCAAACACAAATCGTTCTTTCTACTGTAATTGATGTCAATTTCAAATGTCTATTTTGCAGCCCAATAACCTTGTACAGAGTGGAAAGTTACCAGAAACCCATTTTCAGCAACGGCTGCGAGACTTCAGAGATGGTGTGCTGCAAGGGATTTATACAAACAGAGTTGGGCACTTGCATAAGTAAGTTTTTCACAAATTGGCTTGGCCAGTAGGAAAAGTCATTTTACTGGGACTTGCGTTTTGATTTCTGCAGCGAAGGAACATGCGGAAAAGTTGGAGGACAATAAGGTGAAAGAGCTGCTAGGATATATTGGTAAAAGACCCCACACCACTGAAGCATGAGGGAATGCCAAATTTCATAAATTAAAATACTAGTGTGAGCACCTGGAATAGTTGTCTAATACACGTTTTTCTCAGCTTGGCTCTCTGAAGGTTCTAGAAAGCGGTTGAACGTGAAGTTATCGAGGTCCACAGTGTGGAACTTATCGTAAATAATCAGTTCTGATATCGCGCGGCCAATCGCGGGACTGTGCTGAAGGCCGTGGCCGGACGAGCCATTGGCAAACAGGAAGTTGTTGAAGTAAGGATGGTTACCGATGATCAGGTTATGATCGATGTAGTTATAGTCGTAGTAGCCAGCCCATGCGGACTGTACTTTGAGATTCTCAAACGCCGGAACCCGATGCGCCAGTTTACTCCACAGTTCATTGTCAAAAAAGTCGTAGTCCACGTCCAGGTTGGAGTGATCGTGTTCCTGGTCGGGTGGCGGGCATTGGCCACATATATATCTATTACCCAAACCTTCTCTCCTCCAGTAAAAGTAGTCCTGCGTTCCGTCTACCGCCAGGGGGCAGTCCAGTCCGGGACCATCGGGACTGTGGAAGTAGTAGACAAACCTCTTTCTTGGCTCCACGGGAAGCGGCACAGTGCAGTCGAAATGTATTTCTTCGTTGCCAATCCCAGCCATATACGCCACCTATCAAAACCATGATAGATTGATAGAGGTAGCCAAGACAATGACGGACTAATAGAGAGAAAGAATGAGTCAGCCACTCATGTTCTAGTCATACCTCACTGGCCATGGGGCCCGCAGCGTTAACAAACATGGGCGCTTTGATTGGCTGTACGTCACCATTTGGTAACTCCACCAGTGCCATATCGAGGCATTTACGCTTCACGCCAGGGGAGAGAACTACCTAGAGTCAACATACAGACAATACACCCAGTCAACCACAGGCTAGCTAAACATATTAACACATGCTTTACTCTTCAAAAGCTCATGATTTGAAAATGGTGATGGAAATCAATGGAGTCAAATTTATGACATCACGCCGACGTATGCCAGAACATCTTTCAGATACTTCCATGCACTGATATACGGGTGTATGGTAGATAAGACTTTATGCTTATACTAAGAAATCTTTGTTGACCTCAGTCAGACTATGAGCCAGAAACCTCTCTAATCAGGCCAACAAAGGGAACACATAATTATCTCTGCTTTTCACTTATAGTCGGGGTTGGGGGAATTCAAATTACAAGGATACTAACGTCTTTGTGCTCAAAGCCCACAACTTTGCCAGACACATAGGTAGCTCCAAGCGATCTAGCTTTGCCTTTGAGAGCTGAGAGCAGGGCACTCGGGTCCAGCCAACCTTCACCGTGTTTCCCGAGGCAGGCGAGTTCAACTCCTTCCACATTCATCCACGGGAATTTCTTCTTCAGCATGTCTGCACTCAACAGATAGTTAACCGCGCCACATGTCTTTTGGAGCTCGTGGTTCTTTTGCAAATCGTCAGCGTCTTCTTTCCCAACCATGATGAGGTAGCCGGAATGGCTAAACTGAACATCTGGTGGGGATTCTCCATCAACAGCAAGCAGGTGATTCGCGCGTCTGAGGAACTCAAAACCAAACTGAGACATTTCAATGTTCTCACGGCATGAGAATTGCTGTCGCATTCCACCAGCAGACAACACAGCAGATGCTGTTCTATACGATTGATCTGGCTCGATAACAACCACATTTAACTTGTTCTGATTCTCCTTGAGGAAATATGCCGTGCTGGAGCCCACAACACTACCTAAAATAGAATGTATCACATTATACAAGGAAGAGTATCTGACTGACAGTACGATATATACATAGTTTAGTGCTTCTTAAATTCATTCTAAAAACAGATATCATACTTACCTCCAATCACCAGCACATCGCACTCCCTGGGACATGGGAGTATTTTATCAATTCTGCCATCTAGTAGTTCATGTTGAACAATTTTCAGAGGGTCCTTAGCGTCTTTGACCGACGGTAGCCGTTTGAACGTTGGGGTAGATCTTGAAATAGACCTACACGTGTTTCGGGCTGCTGTGATCGGACGTACCAAGCTTCTTAAGCGAAAGAGGCTCATTATCATAATTTCAAGAGTTTGATCTAAGTTTGATCACAAGATACTAAAAATATTGAACGGATACAATTCAGTGAGAATACTAGCTCGCTTGTGCTGAGCAATAGAGCTTAGGTAGTAAGTCTAGAAAGCAAGATTAGCTCTATTGTCAACATCAACACCAGGTAAGCTCAGAGAGCTGGAGACCTCTATCGACGATCCGAAGGGGGACGACGATCATGCCGGAGAGATTCGATGGATCGACTCTATTGGGGTGTATTGGAAATCATAACAGCGACCAATCATACGGTTCATAAGATTGATAAGTCTCGTGGGTTATAGTAGCAACTGACCAATCAGCGATAAGTTTTCGCAAAATAGCGGCTGTTATTACAGGTACCGAGGTGTAATTTCATAGACTTAGAAACATTTTGAATTCGTTATGACTAACGACATACGTGAACTAGTGGTTTATGATCGAAAACGAAGGTGCTCTATTCGCTGTATCGTCGTTAGGTTCCCGAAGAAACCGAGATAACAATATTTTAACGGTGATGAAAATAGCAATGTTGTAATCATAAAATAATATGTCTTCAAGGATAGTGCCACGAGGTATCGTACCTATTCCAACCAACAACGAATCTGGTAGCTCTGAAGGTAACAGTCTGAAACTAGTGTTTCACTCAGGAATAGCCACAGCTGAAAGTTCAAACAATCCACAGCTCAAGTATGGGCTGCAAGAAAAATCTCTTGGAAAAATCTCCTTGAAGTCTCCCATAGAAGGTAACTAATCTGAAAGGATAGCGTATCCACTCATTAAATATGTGAAACTAGCTCAAATATTATACAAATCCACAGATGTGCTTATCTATATCACGAGTCTCAATTGTATGATCGCGACACCAAAGAACAGCATGTCTGCAGTCGTAGAACTGTCAATATCAAACTCTCTTCCCCTCTCTCCCTCTCCCTGCTCATCTCACTCCTTCTCTCCCTCCCTGCTCATCTCACTCCTCTCCCTCCCTGCTCCCCTTCCCTTTCCTTTCTCTTCCTCCATCTCCCTCTCCTTCACTCTTTCTCCCTCTCCCCTGAAAATAAGCTGTGCATGGTACCATCAACTATGAGAGGCAACTGCTCCTGACTGCTGAACATCAACCATAAATCAGTATAAGTGCATTTGACTGCATTAACTCTGCACTATCCAATTTATTCTAGATGTTGGTGCTAGCAAGCAGAGTGACCTCTCTCATCTTCCAAAAATGGAGAAGTCAAGTTATGGGCTGTCCACCATTGTGTCTACATGCGTCAACAAAGCATCAGCTCATCTTGAATTAGTACAGACTTTGATAGAGGAGTTGATTGAAAATTCTGCACCCGAGTCAAATCCAGATCTTCCTTCATCAACAAGTATGGCTTTTTGTAACAGTAAAAGCAGCAAATCAGAAACGGATAAAAAGGAGATTCTTACTCTAACTTATCTTTCCATTTGTATAGAAGACACAGCTGAGAGAAAAGAATATCATCTGAAGAGTAAAACTCCTCAATCCGCATTGACTGTCTCTGGCGTCGGTTTCAGTGCTCCATCGGGTTTGTCTCATCTCCATTTTTTATTTCCAACAAGGAACTCAGTCACTGGATTCATTCATTAACGTGATGCAACCTTTCAGGGAAGTCGCGACGCGACATAACTGATGAGCTGCCATACCTTGGCGGTATGGAAGTCATTGAAGAGGTATACAGCTTGATATCAAGATTGGATGGTGACAGGCGTGAGGCAGAAGTCAATCTGCTGCACGAGAAGCAGAAGGCGCGTAGTTTACAAAGGTCCATAGATGACCTGGCAGTCAGGAGGGCCAAACAATTCCCTATAGCAGTCCAGGCTGGTTAGTAAGAAGGAGATGCAACAGAATTGGGATTGAATTGGGATGAAATTCAGACAATGTTGTCTACTGTCTTATGGTAGAGCATGATGCTTCAGTGGAGGATTTGAATGAGCTGAACTGGCATGTCACCTATAAGACAAGGATGGAAGACAAACTGAAGGAGCGAGTTGATCATGCCAACACATTCAACGAGAGACTCAATGAGGATATTTCTTTCGTTCAAAAGCACTGGTTAGTATCGTCGAACAATCATGTTGTAGCGCTATCATTGTAATCATAATTATCCGTTATCATTATTATTTATATTATATTGTATTATACTATATTATTATTATTTATATTATATTATATTATTATTATTATTCATATCTCTCCTGTCACGCATTACTGCAAACATGAAATATGATATATCTTCAAAGGCAAACCAAGATTCATAAAAATGCTACAGCTTTAGTCATGTTCACATACAAACTCTTATAGTTACGAAATGATAGCAAATATAAACTAATTATATGGAAAATACTATTTCAGTTACGTTCAGACGCCCACTAAAGTATGTCGTTTAGCGGTAAATCATCCACTGTTACAGCCCACTAGTGGAGGAGAAACTGTCGCTGGAGCTACAAACAATGCAGAAGATAAATGATGCTCAGAACGAGACAGATAGAGAATTGGAGTTGACGCTGGAACGACTGGCCAAGACAAGGGTTAGAAATGAGGAGGCACATATCAGGGCTGGGCAGGAGAGAGAATCTATGGCTAATGATATCGAAAAAGTCCAGCAGGAGCTTCAGACTGCACTGTGAGTCACAGTTCAACTGCTCTAAATGCATGCAAATATTTTTAAATTAAATATATTATATTATATTACAAGCAGCAATCTTGGATGAGCATGCAATACACAGTATAGTTAGTATAGTTAGTATAGTTGAAATACCGTCGAGCCAACACCATGATGTAGTTGGAACTTTATCTGTGATATATTACAATGGACAATAATAACCGTGATGATAAATAATATAAATGAGAAATAAGATATTACACAACTGGTATTTGTAGAACTGAGCTTGCTGATTCAAGGATGCAATACAACACCTATACTCACCAAACTAATGACACTCGTAAACAGATTCAAGACAACCAAGAGGAGAAAAAAGTACTCTTGGTCAAGGCGGACAACTCTAAGGTAGAGAGAGAGAGGGAGGGAGGGGAGAGGGAGGG
>ERZ1740065.720-NODE-720-length-18369-cov-12.649558_pt1 | contig 18369 bp, 18 predicted proteins | sample MGYA00581738_ERZ1740065 | MGnify/ENA primary metagenome ERZ1740065 (study PRJEB43018, sample SAMN04849749) | marine metagenome | isolation source: floating plastic debris | place: Pacific Ocean | collected 2008-09-01 | study: EMG produced TPA metagenomics...
TTTTTTTTTTTTTTTTTTTTTTTTTTTTTTTTTTTTTTTTTGTTTTTTGTTGTTTGGTTGTTTTGGTGAGGTATGTCTCTTCTTGTTATATGTTAGATCTGCTATTGTCGTAATATTTAGCCACTATATATTTTACGGGTCTTAATATCAATATCTTTACAGAGGTCATTTGGGGTTAGCAAACTACAGGTATAACCGCGAAGATGCATCTCATCAGCAGCCAGTTCCCAGCAATGTAAGACATGCGTGTACTAATGGTGAGACTGATACCTCTGGGAGGAGAGAATATGGAGGCGCTGGGCTGAACCTGGCTGTAGTCTGTCTGATCTTTGGTCAGCTGTGACTCGAGCTCATAAAACTTCACAGACACCACGTCATGATTATCTAAAAACAACTCAATGATGTCATTCATAAGATCCTCTTCCTGCTACAGTTGTACACACACATGGTGATTATTAGAAAGAAACATGGGCAGATAACAGTATCACTTCCTTCCTGCTGTAATAGTATACTTAGCAGTTCATCTATGGTTCACAACACAACAAAACCAAAGCATTCGTTCAATATGGAAATCACAGAGAGGTTTAGTTCTACCTGCTAGGTCACCGGTGCCAGCTGAGAAACCGAGGTAATACCCTGTGGGGAGGATAACTCCATCGACAGAGAAGCATTCCTTCCATGACTGTTCATTGTCGACATCTAAGGAGACCTGGCAATGACAACCGAGTGTTAGTTAAACGCGACCTATAGGTTGTTACACGAGTTTATTTATACTATAGTTTTCGCTGTGGCTGCATACTATTACAGTGACACTGTAGAACGAGCTAGCACAATTTCACGCTGCACTGACAGACATATATGTAGATATACGTACATGCGCTTGACACATTGCTGAACAGAAACAGAGGAATTGATAGAATAGATACTTCTTGCTAATCAAAGGAATTTGCTGGAATAAAATGCAAAAAAGTAGGTAAATATGTGAATAGCCAATTTAAACCTCAGAACCGAACTGAGAACTGACAGAGAGATGGATGTGGCATCAAACCTCAAGATTGACTGATACCAAACATTCTCCTATACATAAGCCACACAAGTTTTCCTTTAAAAAACCGTTTTCCCTCGGATAATAATTTAAATTTTTCTTATTTATCAAATTAATTAGTGATGTAAATATAGTTTAAAAGCTCCATGTCCCGAGTAATATCGCCATGTGGTTTAATGTGCCGAATGTTTTTTCTCGATTACTAACTCACGACACGTAAATAAAAGTGAGACAAACAGAAAATACTGAAAAGACATAAAGCACTGGAAAATTTGACAACATCCTAATATGATGTGAAAAATTCAGACTCCTATTGCCTAAGCAGTGGTGCTGGCCGATACATCGACATTATTGCGACACTGGCTGTTTTCGATATTCGATACCTGAGATTTCGATTCTTTCGGTTTCGATACCAGCTGTGCGATACTGTCGATACTTGCTGGAGATGCAATCATTTCGATACTAGCTGACAAAAAATATTCCCATTTGCCCTAGAATTGGCTATGCTAGCAAGAATCGACGGTATCGGACTAATTTAGCAGGCGTCAAAGCTCCGTGGTATCGGTATGGAGTATCGAAGTATGAAATCTCTGTGCTTCAGTATCGATGTCGTTTCTGTTCCTAGTATCGACCAAGCACTAGTAAGCAGGTTTTCTTCTGTCATAATCAAGAGATGAGCTGAGAAACTTCAACTTAGAAGGCTAAACATTCTATGCTGGTTCCTTCATTCTCAGATACCCATTCCTTTATAAAGATATCAGACAGTATCTTACGCTGAGCTTGTTGTCCTGGTAACGAATAGCCATGAATGTGTCGTAATTCCTGTTGCGGCCACCAGTCTCACACCCGGCTATCTCAGTGTGCGTCCCGTCTCTGTCATGGTCATACTCCAATGTACCGTTGTTAACCATGGCAGATACATACGGATGTCTATGCTGTTAGAAGAATAAACTTGATGTTCATAAACTTCATCCAATGCATAACATAGAACATAACATATAAGCGGCTATCTTAGAATTTGATTCTCCATTCTCAGTTTGGTCAGGAGACAAAAAAATATGTTGGATAAACACCAGTAAGATGTTGTTTTTAGGGTCCTAAAGCTGTGCCTATAGTCTTCCCTACTCCCTTTTCTGGCTTCCCTTTACAATTATGTGTGCATGTTTTCTGGAGTTTCTGTGTTCATCCAGCGCAATTTTCCAAGTTGCAAGTTGTCAGTAAATTTCCATGCATAATTCTAGATCTGGATTTTCTATGCGTGGTTTGGTCTGGAATGTGGAAGCAACAGAATTATACCACACACTAGTAAGGAGTCAGTCTCCAGTGGGAACCAAGCACTAAGCCAGCCTATTAGACAACCCAATTATGGGGCATCTAAACTGTATGAATGGGGCTTACCGCTTGTTTATTGTCCAATATTCTTTCATCCAAGATTATAGTTGACAACACATGGGAAGCACAGTTGAAAGCAATAGCGAGATATCAATTAACTGCCAGTGCCAGTACTAGTGTTAGTGTACTAGTGTACTAGTGCTGCATTGAGGCGTAAAATAAATCGCAAGAGAGACTTGCTTCAGTGCCGCAGTGCCAGAGACATGGATCAGTGTCAGTGGGCTGAATATAGTTTTGATCCATAATAACAAAGGCTCATCTGGTGAAGCCATAAAATTGAATGTGGAAAAACATTTTTCTAGTTGGAATTTTTAGGGAGCAGTAAAAATAAAGGAACACCAACATGCAATTATGCTGTGAACATAACAGGAAAAACTTGCGAATGTTTAGGAAAAATGCTAGGGAAGACTTAGGAGAAAATAGGGACCATAAATATATCATTATAGGAAACTTTCCAGTCTTCCTACTGAACTAAAAATAATTGTTGATTCAATAAGATCAATTCATGATAATCGATCATAATTGAGAGGCAACATAGTGACTGTGTGACGTACATTGTGAGGTCCATTATGGTTGCTGTACGTGTCGATGAATATACCAAGTCCCGTAAATCTCTGCTTATAGCCGAATACATCACCTACAAAGTTTAGTTACATTATCATAACACTCAAGGCGTGACACTTGGGTAGAATCAACGATTGCTTACCGAGTACGCCAGGTTCTTGGGCATACCAAAATGCCAAGCCATCGCCATGAAGTCCATCGGAGCCTTTCCCGTGTATATGAAATTGTAAGTGGACCTCCCAGTTATGGTAGTTGACTGGCTGCAGAATAGAATTGGGCAGACTGGACTCAAAATGTCAAACTTTTCGTGAATGCCTAGATGAGCCAAGCACTATTAGATATGTCCTACCTTCACATTCCACACGCCACCTCTCTGACTCTGTGCGTCAGCAGTGAGTCGAGTGTATTGATTAGTTATCAGTGTATTACCAACTATATCCCAGAATGGACCTAAAGGGGCATGTACAGAAGTCAGCAATAACGATCAGAGTGTGAAAGAGGCACGTCAAATAATCACAATATTGTACACGCATTACCTTGATACGGGCTTGTAAATGTATGTTCTCTTCGTAAGTATTCAGATACTGATGAACAGATTAAGCATGCATATAATAAGATAACAAACATCATGGAATTCTTGGTTCTTGAGCGACAAACGTTTTGCATCGGCTGGTACATATTAATGACTAGGCATCGGTATGATGGTCACGCCACGCAGTTTTTCAATGAGATGAGAGGCCTCAAGCAAGTAAAACTTTCAAGGCTTAAGCATGGAAGACGAAACTTCTGGACCAGTGCTATTGTGTAGGTCCTCCGTCCTTTCCAGAAGGCCGCGTAGCCGTAGGAGAAAAGAGGAGAGCGTAGAAGAGTCACAGGGGAAACTGATAAGCTACAACTGCACTCCGCTATTTGATGTAACGGAAAATATTATTTCAATGTGTTGCATTTTTAATTTGGTATTACGATGAATTAACAGGCAAAATAATTTAGAGATGAGTTTATAATTCATTACGTGTAATATATTACTTTGAAAAAAATTGGATAGCCTATATCGTGTATGGCCAAGGAACTTGTATACTAATTGATGACCATGACTGCATATAAACAGTTCCATAGAAATTAACGATACATCTATGCGCTTTGGAACTGTAGTAGGCTAAAGATGGCGGCACTGACTGGTCGGCTTTTCTCCAGGCTTTGCTTGAGGAATGCCTCAAGAATCTGCGGTGAGCAAAATCTCAACATTATTACAACTAGTACATGTTATTTGTGTCATACTGCTTCTGGTAACTTTAGGTCTGTTTCTTGCACAAGATTAAAGCATTTAATTGAACTAATATTGTATTACTCTTCATCTGTTGCGTGTGATGATAGCCAACGCTCTGCTGATATAAGTGCAAGCTATGCAGACGACTGCTTCTTTGTGAAATGATTTTACATGGTATGACATAACTAGGAAGATTCACCGAATATGTCTGCATTATTTATTGCCATTTGTAGGAGCTGTGAATTCTAGAAGTTCTTCCATCGAATTCAAGTATGAGCAGCCAATATTATCGCAGAGAAGATTTGAAACAAGTGAGTGTTATAGGGCAATCTTCCATTATGTATAGCTTGCACGACTCGACTTCCGATAACTGTAATGCATATGCAATAATGATTAAACAAAAATCACGTTTCCAGCTTCCACAATACGTACGACTGTGGATACAGCCATGCTAGAAGACTATGGACGGATGTGCGCAGAAGTCTTACCTAAATACGTCCAGGTAGGTTGTAGTAGAGTCTATCACCGTGTCGTAATAGCAAGCCTACACCTACACTGACATGATTCGACGTTACCTAAACTACCAGCAATATCAAGTGACACAGTTTGGTGAGCTGGAGCTGCTGATACATCCGAGTGGTGTCATTCCCGTTCTCACTTTCTTGAAAGAGCATCAAAACGGTCAGTTCCTGAATTTATCGGACATCTGCGGAATTGACATACCCGCGAAAAAGAACAGATTTGAGGTACGATTATTCACTGGCACTGACTCTAGAATGTAACCCGAATAGAATCAGCTGATGGATTGGTTTTGATTTGCAGATAGTATACAACCTACTGTCTGTGAGGTACAACGCCCGTATCAGGGTGCGTACATACACTGACGAGTTGAGCCCTATCGATAGCTCCTGCTCGATATTCCCCGCTGCCAACTGGTATGAGAGAGAGGTACGTGTAACCTAGTATAGCTCTCTAAATGCCTCCACAACGCAATCTCAGAGTTGTGTAGATAAGACTCCGTGAAGGGATAGGAGTAGTTCAAATGAATCCTGCGTGACTGCCTTGCTCTATATGATCGCTACTCATCAGCTGATCTGTGTAACATGAGCTATGCGGGTATTCAAGCGATATCGTATACGTGTTTCAGATCTAGTGCAATAGCGTTTTCATCGGTTTCACTAGAACTACGAAGTTGTTCACCTTTTAGTTATTGACGCACAAGCAGAAAACATTAAATTCAATGTGAAAGGTATAGAGATTCTGAGACTTGTGTTAGGTTTTGGACACGCAATAATTACCAGGTACGTATACCGTAGACCAACTGTCAGCTACAGGTGTACCACACACAATCTCACTCGTACACCACTGCTGTATTGATTTCATCCAATGTCATTCGATTGCCATGGTTTCCCTCCAGTTTACACTGCAGACGTAGGTCTGCATTATCATGTACGTTGATGTAAGGGGTCATCAGTGCCATGGTGTCCGATTGTGTCGTTCTCAGCCAGACACTAATGCACGAATCGGTCAAAATTGTGTTGAACAGAACTGAGGAAAATGGTTGCTACAAAACGAATCTGACATACCTCTTTACATCGGATCATCAATATGATGGGTCATGAGATGACAGCTCCGAAATAACTCAGCAGTGTTGACATTGCAATCAGTTTGTATTATTTCCGTAATATTGATAACTAGATAATACATGTATATGAAACTAGTTATGCATGCAAATAGTTTCTGATGATATCTACAGTCTCTCGGCCTACCTGTACCTACAGTCTCTCGGCCTACCTGTACCTACAGTCTCTCGGCCTACCCGTATCTACAGGCTGAGGGTAGGAGATGCAGACATGAAATTATGGCGTGGTGGGAGGGGATGTTGACACAGTTATTAGTCTGATACAAGTCCTCTAGAGGCCTCTACTCAGACTATGTCACATTGAGGTAGAGAACGTCTGCTATGAGATATGATTCAGTCGAAGAAGTGTAAACTCTCCCAAGAACCAGTAGTGGACGTGACACAGAGAGATCATTGGCTGCTATTAGTGTGTTTGAATTGTTGTAGATATGGGATATGTACGGCGTCTATTTCGCTGATCATCCAGACTTGAGGAGAATTCTGACTGACTACGGCTTCGAGGGTCACCCCCAGAGGAAGGATTTCCCACTCAGTGGGTATGTGGAGGTGAGACCGCCGTCCCGTCTCTCGATTCTATCTATTGTATCTCTCAGTCTGAGTCACTGAGTCGTAACCGCCTGCCATTGCAGATGAGGTATGATGAAGATGTCAAGAGAGTCGTAGCGGAACCCATAGAATTAGCGCAAGAATTTAGGAAGTTTGAGCTCGGCAGCGAGTGGGAGCAGTTTCCCGCGCATCGAGATAGAGATGTCAGCGTAAAGCAGGTGCCTGCCGGTGAATCGCGACGGAAGCTAACCGATGGAGATGATAAGAATTGACAGTATATGAATCAGTAACAGGACAGGAGTGGACTGTTAGAGTGGTGTATTTAAGCAACCTCAGGTGATGCGTTCCTTCATCGCTGGTTCAGTTTTCACACTGACCGTCGGCATTAGCCAGAAGGATGCTCCTCTAATAGGAATAGCCTGCGTGTCTTGGAATAAATGGTTTGATACGTGCTGCTCCTTCAAAACAAAAATATGTCATCACTGAAGTGAACTATTTCTATCGCAGTCGAAGGAAGAGTAACGGTCTCGGCACCCTAGCAGGTATTGATCCTGTTGGACAGCAGTGCGATTGCTTGCTATGAGAGCAGACTGTGCATTTGATTTTTAACTGTAACAAAAGCAGCTAGAGATTACCCAGTAGGAATTATGCCTATTACACCTTATATAGTTGTTTTCCCATTTTTGGGATCACTGTCGTTAAATCGCTGTTGTTAGATCGCTGTTGTTAGATCGCTGTCGTTCGACCGCTGTCGTTAGATTGCTGTTGTTTAATTTCTCTATGAGTTTGAAGACACTGATGTGTCTGGTTCTACAGTATGTCGTGTTACATCAGAGAGCAGAGAGAATAGATACCTTGATGATATTCGCTGGGTCGTAGTTTTCCTCACAGTCCAGTTCATTCAGCGACGCCTGACTTATGGTTCTCTGGTGGGATTCTTTCAACATCTTCTCAAACCAGCTTCGATAGCGTGTAAAAAACGAGCAGCTCCTTTCTAACTTGCCCTGGTAACTTGTAGGTCCCTACAAATCACAATCCCTTCATTACTGCACAAAGAACGGTGCAGCAATAACCGGTAGCCATTGCGCCTTTCATCATAAGAAAGCTGATTTGCAAATGGAACTGTAGGCTAATGAAGTAGCAGGTATGAAGAAGCAGGTAATGCATATAGAAGCAGGCATGGAGTAAATTTCTGCTATTTGGTCAGAATTGAAGTGCAACATAAGAATCAGCTGAGAAGAGTAGAAATAATGCATCTCGGTAGAAAACACTAGGCTGACTGTCAGCCTGGTTCTGGCTATAATTATATAAGATACACAACTAATAAAACTGTTAGAAATGTATCTGCAACTTGATTGAACAAATTAGTATGGAATCATCATGAGCTCTATACCAGCTCTCAAACGCTGCCAACACCTCAATAGAAGCAGCGAGACTGATTCATTTATTATTTATTTGTTTCATTATTATTTCCTGTCATTTGATATGCGGTATGGCAGCGATATTTCATAGTTGACAAGGTCTAGGATCTGAACTTTGAGAAGTCATAGTTCAGAAGCCCCTATAGGGAAGATTATATCATGTTTGAGCTCAGCAAGATCTAACCAATCAGCCACAAGTAGGAAACAAAATAATAACAGTGTTAGCCAGCAGCTAAAGTATGGGAAAGTTGTTATCTGTGTGACAACTACACTTTGCATGCATGGCCTGGTCATCAATAGTGAGTCTTGACAGAATGGCGTGGGTAGTGCCTTTGATTTACTTACCGAGTTGACCTTGACATGTACATCAGGCAGTGATGATGTCTCTACAGTGAGCAGGCCAAGCAGTTCTGTATTATCAGTTGTAAGAGCCACGTCATACGCCTGTCGTGGGTGGAGTGGATGAGTTATCTGTCGAACAGTTAACTCGTACTGCTGCTGCTCTGCTAGGGACAGCCTACCTTGAATACGTTATCCTTCCATCTGGTTTGGATTTGTTCCTTTTTTCTCGCATGCTGTAGTGATTCTAGTCTCTCGTCTTGCCTTTGCTGCCCTCCATTTCCATGCTTGACAATCATCTGTGTTAAAATATTGCTCACTATCGGTGATGTCATACAATGGAATATTCGGGAATTACGAAGGCTGACTGAGGATGTCTCACCGCGAATATTATCCCAGACAGTAGTGCGAGAGGAGCCGTAGCTATGGTAAATGGTACCAGGCTGGCTCTGTCCCATTGTACCAGGAACGAACCTAAACATTAATGATACCCACTACAGCATCACCACCACCCGCCACAGCTAGACATGTGTGTCAATGATTTTGGAGTAGGCGTACTTTTGTCCTCGACAAGGAAAGCACAGGGTGAGTCCACATGGTGATTGTTGGTATACGCTCTCAGTTTGATGCAATAGTCGTTATTTAGCTTCAGTTTCCCATTGCAGTACACAGATTTTTCCTGGGGGTCGCATGATATCCCTCCACCCACCGTGTACTGATTTATACGGCCTACAATATGAGAGACACTCCACTGGATTGTGGCTTCAGTTATGACTATAAAACGGTGAAAATTTTCAGAGGAGCACATCGCTAATATTTTCAAGGTGTTACCTGCAGAAAAGTGTTTAGTTTGTCTTCTGCTATTAATTGAATAACACCGGCCATGTTAACAGACAGGTGTTAATAGAAACTGAAACTTTGTTTCACAGCTTTGCATAATGGATGAGGAAATAAACTGCACCCAATAGGTAAATTGGCATTTGGTACACTGCGGCAGCCAATATGGCAAGTAAACAAAATGCCTGCATCTTTAATCGAGTTATTCTAAGATTAACTTGGGAGCAATAAGATTAATTTTGTGCCACAAGATTAATCGTGTGGTTAGTTTGAGGGTAAATTTCACTGTTAAACCAAAAATAATATGCTACTAAGATCTGTGAACAAGGATGATTGCATATGTATCTAAGGAAACTCAACACTAGCACAGTTGAATACCACTAAGGACCCACCAAAGATGTAGATACAGTGATGTCAATGTCAGTTGCTACAGCTGGTAGCAGTGATACCCCTGTGAAGTATATAGCTCTAACACGAGTTTGTTGTGGCGAGTTCTTCGTGTAGGAATATTATGAGGTCAATATCTACTTATTAGCTCTTATTTTCTACGCTCCTGTTTGTCATGAACAGAAACTTTCACTCTCCATTTCAGCAAGATTAAAATAATACTCATTCAAGATTAACACTATTAATCGAGATTAACTACTTGTAAGCAATGCAGCACTAGTGATATGACACTGGCATGTAAAGTAACACATCAGCTGACACCATTAGCGATACTCTGAAACAGACCAGTCTGGCGTTTTCCTGGTTGAGTGTACTTGAGTAGGTTGTCATTTGTGATCGCCACGCCCTCCAAGCCAGACACCTCGTCTAGACCACTGAGAAATGCATCATCTCCTCTAAATATCGGGTCGTGACCTAAAATAGCACAACGGAATAAGAGTTCAATTTTGTGATGAGACAACTCCAACAAGTTAAAAATCTATACCACGATGCAGCCTGCTTGATTTTACGATGTAACATAATTATGACGCTCTGGATTTTTGGTACAAACATAAAAACAAAAACACAGCCGTTACGTAATTCCTCATAGCCTAAACATCATGTCAACGTCTGCGATATTGAAAGATGAGGCAAATGTGAAATCGTTTATAATAAGACATGAAATGGCAGCATTTTACATGTCATGTAGCAGCATTGCAATAGAGCTGTAAATAAGCAGCTTGAATAGACCATGGTACTGATACACCTAAGATACAATGCAGCGTGTACCTGTGGACATTCTCTTGGCTCTCGCTATGTCAGGAAAAGTTTCACAACCGGCGCCGGTAAAGAGCTGACAACTCCTAGTGATGAGGTACGGTGGCCAGTAGGCGAACCCTTGAGCCTACAGAAGGAACAATGTCACCGATTCAAATGACCATCCAACGTTCTCAAGTCTAGTGAGTTTTACAGACTATTAGTATAGAGAAACTGATCACGCTGTAGATCATAGGCATGTAGTCTGGGATCATCTATATACAGCCCTCCTGACTACGAGGTGAATACAACCCGACTGAAAGGAAGAGCTAGAGGGAGGGGGAGAGAGGGAGACAGGTAGAGGGAGAGAAAGAGAGAGGGAGAAAGAGAGGGGGGAGAGGGAGAGAGAGAGAGAGGGGGAGAAAGAAAAAGAGAAAGAGAGGGAGGGGGAGAGGGAGAAAAAAAAAGAGAAAGAAAGGAAAGAAGGAGAGGGAGAGAGAGAGAGAGAGAGAGGGAGAGAGAGAGGGGGGGGGAGAGGAGAGAAAGAGGGGAGAGAAAGGAGGAGAGAGAGGAGGAGAGAGGGACGGTAGTCTCCATCTGGAAGAACTAAATGTATTCGACTTACATTAGCCCACGTAGTTAGATTCTCTTCAAGAGTGCCATCAATGTAATCTCGTGACAGGAACTCGTTCAGCTCTATGACAATTATATTGAAGAGGTACACACTGCCATTGACGGGTGAGAATATATCCTCAAACTCAATCTCGACAATGCTTTCACCAGTGTCATAGTTCTTGGCCCTAATCAAGACAAAAATAATCACAGCAAGTAACAGTGACTTCTACAGTCCCCAGTTCTGCAAGGTAATACCTGTTGATGACTGTTGGTGTCATGAGTTCCCTGGAGAAGCCTTTAGCAAACGCAGGTACACCTGCTTTGACGGCGAATTCTGCGTGAGGGGGACCGTAGGCCACCTCCTTCCACTGAGCTATAGAGGCCTGAATCCACATCTCGTATTGGAAACCGGGTGGCACAATGAGGGATGTGGAGTGAATCCCTGAGGTATAGAAGGAATCTCGACTACACATACACAGACAGAGATGGGGAGATATAAGGATGGAGAGAGATAGGGGGGGAGACACTGAGGGAAGAAGAGAGAGGGAGGTGAGAGACAGGGAGAGACAGGAAGGGAGAGATAGGGAGGGGAGAGACTGAGAGGGAGACAGAGAAGAGGAGAGACAAGGAGATAGACACAGAGGGAGGAAGAGAGAGGGAGCTGAGAGACAGGAAGGGGGAGAGAGACAGGCAGAGATAGGGGGAGACACAGAAGGAGGAAGAGACAGGGAGGGAGAGGGAGGGAGAGGGAGTGAGATGGAGCTAGGTTGTACAGCTTTAAGTTTGGGAGTAACTGTAGTCGACAGATAACTCACTCTGCAGTCGGCTTGCAGAGATTGAATAGCTAATGTTTACTCTCAGGAGACCTAGCTTATCTCTGCCATGGAAATACACATCATACTGAGCCTCAGAGCTGTCAGATATCTGAGAGGAAGAGCCGGTCAGAGACCCGCCATCGCTGAACAGCAGTGAATTGATCCAAGTGATGGTGATGTTACCCGGCATCTCATTCGTAGCTATCAATGGCCCAAACTGCAGCTGATAGGCTGTGTGAGAAACAATAGAAATCATAATGCAATGGCAGGGAAAATTAAGTGACGAGACAACTCTATATAGTGAACTCACACTAAATCTAGTCAGGCACACAGGGCTTAGGTAGTAAAAATACTGACCGTGACAAATATTGACTTATAGCTGGAGTTCATAGCAGGAATGTAGGATTGGCACTCACTGTAGCAGTGTAAGAGGTCAGGGCCGCTCCAGGTTCCGTCTGGCAGACAGAGCTTCCTCAGCGCCGTAGCTCCACTGCTGATTGAGGCACCGACAAGCACATGCTGAGGGAAGCAACTGATGTCAATGTAATCGCCCTCATAATACATCTGCTTCGAATACCGAATCTCTGCGTTGATCAGATGCTCTGGTCGAGGGCAGACAACTCCTATTGGTATAAAGATTTAGCAGTCAAAATGCCAATGAGAGATGAAATCAGCGGAGTGAACTCGAAGTATACTGGCACAGATTAAATCTTCATGTTGCCAATTTCCTGTTGGGAGGCAGTGAGAGTTTGCGCCTGACACGTAGAGTCCGTTCTTCTAAGAACAAAAACGGAGTGAGATTCACACGCCACAATCAAGTATGACTTATTTCTGGAGATGTGGCAGTTCATTACCTTGATACCGTAGCCTTCAGCGCAATAAATAGTCACAAAATCATTAACCAAATAAGAGTTGTCTTCTCGTGTACCATTAACTTCTCCATTTTCAATTGCAGGAGGTGAAACGCAAGTAATTTCTACAAAAAGATATCAGTAGTGACTTGAGCTGAGTGGAAGCTGAGAGCTGAATCCAGAACTCACTCTGACAGTAAAGGTCCTCCCAGCCATACCACTTCCTATCGTCGCGACAGGTCAGCGTGTACGAGGATCGGTTACTGCCAACACTCCTAAAGCCTGGTAGGCAGCTGTATGTGACCCTTGAACCAATAGTCAACAGTGATGGATGCGATGATATGTAACTGTTGTCCTCTGGCAGCGGGTTTGGTCTGCATAGCTTCCCTCAAAACAAAAATCAGCTTATCAATGACAACATAGAACACTGTGATTATTTACTGTGAGAGCAATTTTAGAGGAAAAAATATTATAGCGTTGTGTTCAAATCAGCAGTATTTTGAATGGTAGTGCCTAGGATTTTAGCGATTTCTTTCAAGCTTGTAGCATAAGGAACTATAAAAAATATAGTGTTTTTCTTCCAGTTGCTATTATAGCTATCATTGTTAATGCTGTAAAATGTCTATGTTTACCGTATTGTAGAGATATCAGAGAGACTACTGGCATGGTAATTATAACGAGATTCTATTTGAAGCGTTTATAACAAGTTGCTCAGCAACGGTATCACAAAGTCTGTTTTAGTTATATCAGTGATCATCGACCAGTGATCATCGACAATCATCGATGATCACTGGTTATATGGAGCTTAGTAAGCCTATGTCACTCATCCCAATCCGTTATTGGTACAACCCGGTATCATTTGCCCTCCCTTGAAACCGTAATCAATACCTGAATGATATCACCGGATTCCTATCTAGTTAAACTCAGACAACCTCAATCAAATCATCACACACTTTCCTGTCAGCAAGGTGGAGGTTGTCATCATTCCTGTTCATTGAGGAGATTAAACTCATTGGTAGCGGTCTATTTCCCGCCCATCATTTCCTCAAAAACAAGAAGTCTTAAGATCCCTTAAGAATCTTTCCAAGAAATTTTTAGCAAGGAGTAGTTGAAGAACTTTCAGCGCAGGGGAAGTAGACAATTACCAACTCATCACTGTTTGTTACTTACTGCTACATGGCTGTAATCCATCGAACCCATTCACATTCACAATGACAGAAATCTCTTCTACCAGAAAACTGAACTCATAGCCATCTTGACAGCGTAGGTGAAGAGTATCGCCAGTGAAGACGACTCCTTGTCGCCGCTGTCTGCCATTCACCGACTGCTCAGAGGCCGTAAGGCTCACGTTCAGGTGACTCGTGTTTAGATACAAAGACTCTGCCTCGAGACTTTGGTAGTCTATCTCTTTACCTAGAGATAGATAGATCCAACTTGTAGAAAATATCTGTCTCTGGTCTGCCATGTCTGCCTCTACGCAGTACAAAGGCACCACATAGCGTTCTCAGGAAATACAGGAGGCGTGGATTTAGGACCCTGAAATGCTAATGTGGCACTATTAGACATAAAGAGAGCTACGGACTGGAGCTACAGGCCGGAGCCAGATATACCATTTGCGTTTTCGGACAAAATGGACAAAACGAGAAGTCCAAGTTATCATACCGATGCATACTGGCGCGGAGGCGCTCCATGTCTTGTCTGGTAGACACCGAACATCCAAATAGGTAGAATTTAAGGCGGGAACTATGAGGTATTCACTGCAGTGATACTGTAGCTCGTGCCCAATCTCATAGCTGCCATTCCCAGTTCCCGTTACAGATGCGATTGTAGGATTCCTCAATGGTGGGTTGGAGCACTCCAACGCTGCAGTCAGGACAAGATAGAGATCATTGCGCCGGAATTGTACCTGACAACCAAACAGATGGAATACTGGGGAACGTACGGTAGCAGTAAGGTTTATACTTTCTCAGCCAATCAGGATCGTCGCTGCAATCATAGACGATTGATCTGCCTCCATCGCGTAGAGTGAACCCGAGGTCACAGGTCAAGTTGACTGTCAATACGTCGAGTAGTTGTATCGACGCGTTTCTCACACTATGGTGAGTGTAACAGCAGTAACCTGAGAGAAAGCAAATGTCACCACAGTGATGTGATCATTATCGTTATCGCATTCTAGGCGTGAGATTGGAAGTGTCATCATCCATGCTTGACACACAGAGTTTGAGAGGAGAAAAAGCTGAAAGTGTTTGCTGATTGTCCAAATATCCAATAATTATAATTTTTATGGCAACTTTTTGTAAAGTTATGTGGCAGGTGTACATCTCCATTCTTTGAAGAATACCTAATACATACCTAATACATACCTAATACACATATAATATGTACATATTAAAGCATTGCACATTAAATGTTATATTAAAATGTAAGCAGTGATAGCTTACTGGTTGCCGATTGATGACTCGTACATTTTTATTTATAAATACAATTATTGAATGAAGTGTAACAGTTTGCCAGCGAATTTATAGTGAATTTCTCTAAGAAAATATGTAAAGATCCGTAAAAGAACAAAGAACTGACAAAAACTTGTGTTTCACATGTTTCAATGATATATTGAAAGAGGCCACACAGTTCACGCGGCTCACATTATATGGTAACAGCGTAATATGATAGTATGGAGATACCTCTGGTCCACTATAGTAAATACCTGTCTGTCGAGGGGTAGTACCGTATAGTATAGTAAATACCTGTCTGCCGAGGGGTAGTACCGTCGCAGCCAGAGCAGTAGTCACTATCTGATGTACATTCCTTCCTCCTCGTCCTGACACCATTAGAACAAGCAGTCCAGGCTGTCCAGTCACTCCAACCACCTGCCAGTGACACGTTATGTCATACCATAGCACCTGGCATACAGACCAGGTGGTAGGCATACCTCTCCGTTCATAATAATTCATGTGAGATGAAATATGTTCTGCAAGTCATTTTGACAGGGAATGGCCATATATTTACGGAAAGGTTCAGAGACACTTCTATCTCACCACGCGGTATTTGAGACACGCTGGAATGGTAGCACAGCCTCCTCAACTTGGACTGGCATGGCTCCTCAACAAAATACTGCAGCTGCCCCAGATCCAGAGCGAAGCAACTTTGGCTGTCAGTCGATCCAGTGCCAAAGAACTCCTCAGGCGAGGTGTTAGTATGGCTCCAGTCCCATTGATCTCCATTCAGCCACTGCATGTCTGATATCAATGAGATGAAAGATTCGAAAAGAAACCATTAAAGTTCCCAAGCACACTTTATTTTCTTAGTTCCTTCAAATACTCATACCAAAGACCTTGACGTTCTAAGATAGCAAAGCTTCTCGAGTGATGCAGCAGTTTCTTATTTGAGAGCTGGAGTTGTCTTCTTTCCCATCTGGCCCGTCTCAACGCTTTACTAGTACGGTGACTTTTCTCAAGTACAATACATTTTTGCATGTGCGGTGATTGGAAAACCAGAAGATGGGCAGGGGGAAACTACTGTAGCTCTCCTTATTTTTGCACGCTTATTTAATCGACCTCACAAGCTACTGGCTAGATCTTATTCATTTTCCCTAATAATGCATATTATTAGTAGGAGTGAAACGATGCATCGTAATTTCAATGCATCGTCAATTATTTACAGAACGATGCATCGTCGATTAGTGACTGTCTGAAAATTTTATTATCTCCAGGCTCAGAATGTGTGTTTTGACTGCTATTTCACTTCAGAAATCTAACCACAACGTTTATCTACGTTGCCACAGCTCATTATACATCTAATTTTTCACATTTTTGATTGCTACATCCAGAATGGTATCGCTATAACTGGCTTGTGATCTTCTTGTTGCCAGGATGCATAAGCATAGTGATTCATCTTATGAAGTTGGCCATTGAATAATCTAAATAATTGAGTCGTAGATTATCTAGAGTCAATAATCGAAATCGAATCAAAACCCAGAATCTTGAATCGTTTCACCCCTAATTATGAGCTATGAAACAACAATAAGCCAATATATCACTCCTAAGTTGTTCTAAGAGCTTGTTCAAACTCATTCAAACTGGGTGGGCCAGATGGGGAAGAAGACAACTCCAGTATATAGGCCAATCAAACAATCCTGGGTTGCCTCGCAGTCTTAGAAAGTGAAGGTCTTTGCTAAAACTGTAAGTACAACATGCTCTGCATTTTTGCAATTCTCATTGGTCGATCACTTACGGGGCTCACTTTCAGCTGTACGGATATTGGAATGACCAACCCAGAGCCTGGAACTGTATGGTTCAATCAAGGAGAGCCAGGGGTGTGTAGCAACCTGTCAAACAATCAGTGAAAGTTGGGCTGATTTCTGTCCTCCATACAACGAAGAAAATCTCTCACTGTGAGTGGCATCTCTATGGTGAGGGTGTCTCGGCTGAATTCATCACAGAAGCCATGCTGAGGTTTGGCTGCGCCATAGTACGGTATAATGATGCATTGATCACTTGGCAGACGGAATGTGGCTACGTAGGATTGAGGCTGCTGGTAACTGAATGCTGGGAGTTGACCTACAATTATCATTTGCTCATTACTATACTTCAGAAAGAGTAGAGTTAGACATCAAACTGGTAGTGCTGCTTGGGTTGAACCTGTGAAACAGTCAACGGCACTGGAGAGATTCCATCTCCATCGTAAGGTAGGATCGGGAACACAGTCTATCAGCTGGAATTCCTGTAGGAGCAGAGGTTACAGCATACAGACAGTAGGTAGTAGTGGGACGGTCAGTGACAGCCGGATAGACGGACCGCACTGGTGTAGTTAGTACAGGATAGGAGGATACTAGGGGGCGTCAGTTCATTCTCTTCGTATGATAGTCTGCTCTCCAACCAATCAGGGCTTGATCCAGCCAAAGTCCCGTTCCACAGCAGACCGATAGAGTTTATCATACAGGTGCCTGCAGACCATACCAATCAGATACTGCACACATAGAGATCTTACCGACCTCACAATAATAGTGATAATGGCAGCTGGCCAAACTAGAATTTTTATAGCTTTTTAAGTCATATAAAAGCTTAAAATAAACTAAAAATATTCTAAGCTCTATTAATCAAAATACTGCTGACCTGAGCAAAACGCTATTCTCAAATTTCCATGCATACGGGATCACAACAAGGACAGAACCCGCAGCCACTCCACACCTACAGGGGCAGAACCCGCACCCACTCCACACCTACAGGGGCAGAACCCGCACCCACTCCATTATCTGGGCAACTAGTGAATTTACACATAGTAAAACAATGGATTCTATATTTTCTACAGCTTCGCTGTCAAACTGCTCAACCGCACACCGGATACTGGCTTATAAATGTAATACTATCACTGCATACCAAATAAGCATCGACTCAGCGAGATGACTGTATCCAACTCGATTGGTTTGGAATTGTAGCACTGGAGCTCAGTCTGCTTTTGATCATCTCTCTAAAAATCACCGAAGATCTGAGTTCAAGGATGCATAGAGGACTACAAATGAGAGAAACAAAATTTAGATGAATACTGCGTATGATGAGAGACTCGGTGCCTTACGAGGATGTGATGGGAGCAGGTGGGCCGGACAGAGAACACAATATCAGAGTACGTCCAGACCAGTTGTACGTTGTCTGGTACCAGCTGGCTAAACGTGCAGCATGGGTTGTACTCAACATCACGGAATGTGCACTGGGAATTCTTACCTAAAATTCATTCATAGGGGATAGGGAGAGTAGAGCGGTAGGGAGGTGAGAAAGGGAGAGTAGAGCAGAAGGAAGGAGAGAAAGGGAGAGTAAATATTAAAGTAAGAGAGAAAGGGAGAGAAAAACAAAAAAAAGG
>ERZ1740065.721-NODE-721-length-18366-cov-5.005188_pt1 | contig 18366 bp, 17 predicted proteins | sample MGYA00581738_ERZ1740065 | MGnify/ENA primary metagenome ERZ1740065 (study PRJEB43018, sample SAMN04849749) | marine metagenome | isolation source: floating plastic debris | place: Pacific Ocean | collected 2008-09-01 | study: EMG produced TPA metagenomics assembly...
CATCCACCAAGCGGGCATCAAAACGGTAGAACGACCCGAAGGCAGGGTGACGTACATGAATGCCGGCGACTGGGTCGAAAGCCTCACGGCGTTGGAGTACAACTTTGGTCGTTGGTCCATCCACGAATACCGCGCTTCCGATTTTATCTCCGTCAATCCCCGCCTCGTCGTCAAGGCCAAGCCCCCCAAAGCCAAGGTCGAACTTCCCCAGCGCCGCACCGAAGACATCATCAATCTGATGGTCGGTGGCAACGATTCCTGAACACCGATTTACGACCGCCCTACTGGATCACCACCGGACGGAGCAGTACCTGCTCACCCACCTGCACCCGGCAGTAATAGGTTCCTGCCGTCCAATCACTCACGGCAACTTGCAGGTTGCGTTCGCCCGTATTCTGGTAATGAATCCGTCCGAGCCCATCGATGATCTCTACGCGCAGGTCTTCCGTATCGACCGCTGCTGGTAAGGCCAATTGCAGCATTTCACTGGTGGGGTTGGGCCAGACTTGGAGATCCAAAGCCGCGATTTCCGGTTCTTCGGTAGACGTGATGGGTTCCTCCACCAAGTCACGTTCGTAGACCCCGTTGCCGTGGCTGGCGATGCGCAACTTGCGGTTGGCTGGCGAAATCGTCAGGTCAAAGACCATGATGGCGGCGGGCAATCCCTCCATGTAAGTCGACCAGGTATCCCCAAAATCGGTAGAGACAAAGACGCCCAGGTCGTTGCCGACGTAAACGTTGTTGGGGAAGAGGGGATCGACGATGACCGCATTGGTGGGGACGTCGGGCAGGCCGGTGGAGACATCGGTCCAAGTATCTCCAAAATCATCGGTCCGGAGGACGTGGGGGTTGCCAAAGCCGGAGTAGGTAATGTAAGCGCGTTCTACATCGCTGGGATCGGTAGCGAGATCCATCGGATAGGCATTGGGCAGGTCCCGGGTGATGTTCGCCCAGGTAACTCCTCCATCATTGGTGGCGAATACATTAGAACGATTGTTGGTTTGCGGGGCGGTCGCCACGTACAGGGTGAGGTTATCGATAGGACTCAGCGACATCGCCAATACGGGGTTTCCATCCAAGGGTTGCTCCGCGTTGGTCACTTCCCAGGAGTCGCCACTGTCGCGCGAGCGGTATACCCGGCTACGGCCCGCGTAGATGAGGACGTTGTCGTTGTCCAGTGGGCTGATCACAAAGGGAGCGATGAAGGAGGTGATTTCATTATTGATGGTGGGGGGGCGGACATTACCAAAAAAGACGCCGCCGTCGAAGGACCGAGCAATGTTCAAAAACTGGGAGGAAGCGAAGACCATATTGTCATCTTCTGGATTGATGGCGGACCAACTGCCGTCTCCGCCGAGGATGTAAGTCCACCGCTTGTCGCCCAACTGTAGGTTGGTACCATTGTCTTGTAGACCGCCGATGGCGATGCTGGGGTCCTGCGCCGAATTGGAAAAGCCATTGTAAAACTGTACCGTTTGCAGACGGCCATTGGCTGCTTGAAAGGTTTCTCCCGCATCTTCCGAGCGGTGAATACCTCCATCGTCGGCGATGTAAAGAATGTTGGGATCGGTAGGGTCGTAGAGGACTACGTGACAGTCGGAGTGAACGAAGAAAGGATCGGTACCCGTCGAGCCGATGGGGGGATTGGCATCCCCGATGCCCCCGTTGGTTTTTTGCAAAAGACTAACCCCCGCATTGGTCGACTTCCAGACATCGATTCCGATGGCCATAATTTCGTCGGGATTGGTGGGGTGTACCGCTACGTCGTGCGAGTACCAGCCCTGCCAGCGGGAGTAATCGGTGGTATTTTGAATCGCCCAAGTATCGCCAAAATCGTTCGACCGGCAGAGCAAGCTCGCACCGTCACTAAAGCCAAAGCCATTGCCCACGCTGGCGTAGATGATCTCCGGATCGGAAAGGGACTGGGCCAGCTGAATTTTTCCACGGTGCATTTGGGGGAGGGGATCGCCCTTTTTGGTCCAGGTATCCCCACCGTCGGCGGTGGTATAGATGCCAAAGCCGGGAGAAGCAAAATTACCGTGGGCCACCACCAGGCGATCGGGATCGTCGGGGTGGAGGAGCAAGCTGGTACCGAGTAGTACGTCGTGTATTTGCTCCCAGTTGGCGCCCGCATCCGTACTGCGGTAGATGCCATCGGTGGTAGCCGCCCAGACCAAGTTGGCGTTGGTGGGGTGGACTTTGATGTCCCAGATGCCTTCGGTTTGTCGAGCGGTCCAGTCGAGGCTAAAGGCCCAGGTCTGCCCACCGTCGGTCGACTTGAGGATTCCGACGCCGTAGCTGCCGCGGGTATTGCGGAAGGCGGCTCCGGTACCGGCGGCGAAGGCATTGTACACTTCTCCGGTGCCGATGTAGAGGACGGTGGAGTCGCCGGGGGCAAAGGTGACCTGGCTGATGCCCAGGGCGGGAAAACCCGTTTCGATGCGTTCCCAGGCGTCGATCCCCGATCCGCGGGAATAGGAGCGCCAGAGTCCACCACTGGCCGAGCCGGCGAAGAGGGTCTGGGAATTTTGGGGGTTGATGGCCAGGGAGATCATCCGGCCAGCCCGGTTGTGGGGGCCGAGGGATTCCCAGGGGCCGGTTTGCTGGGCGCTCCGGAGCGGGCTCGTATTGCGTTGCATTTGTTGCCAGGCGCGGTAGTAGCCCTCGTCGGGAAGATCCGGCTTGGGGAAGGAACGGGCGGCCCCCAGGAAGCTCAAAGACTCAAAGGCACCGGAGTGTAATTCCTCCACCGGATTGGTCGATTCGGTGGGCGAGAGGTTCCACCAGGCGAGACCAGCCAATAACAAAATACTTAGTGAGAGTGGGTAGACGTACTTCATGAAAGATGAATATTGTGATGGAAAGGCAGGTTGGCAATCTAGGGAATTCCCACTAAAATTAGCATTCATCGGCATGTACAAATCCAGGTTTGCTCCGTATCCGACACGAATTTTAGCGGATCAGTGTGACATTTCCCTGCAGGACTTGCCGCGCGCCGTTACTGCGTTCCACTTCGATTCGGTAGAGGTAAACGTCGGAGGCGGCGGGCTTGCTCTGGTAGTTGCCATCCCACCCCTCGGGATTCTCATTATTGAACACCTGCGCTCCCCAGCGATTGAAAACTTCAAAGGATAAAACCTCCATCTGACCATCAAAAACGGGGCGAAAAAAATTGTTATCCGAGCGATCGGGGGTAAAGGCATTGGGCATCTTGACATCGGCCGGTCGAACTTCCAACCCCTTGTCCGCCGTACGGCTACAGCCATTGGGATAGCTGACGGTAACGGAGTAGTTGGTTTTGGGGGCCTGGGGCTTCACCACGATGCGGGCGCTCGTTTCTTCGGTATTCCATTCGATCAGGGCTCCGGGAGTATCGTTGGGCAGTACCGTCAAATTGGTCTCAAAGCCCTCCACCAAAACCGTGGTGTCGGCAGGATTGAAACAAAAAATACTGACCGAGGGATTTTCGTCGGCAAAGAGGAGGATTTCTTCCGTGACGGTACCACAGCTGCTGGTAAAGCTCAGGGTATAGCGGGTGGTATCCTGCGGATCGGCGATCACGTTGGGCCCTTCGAGGCCTTCCGGCATCCAGAAATACTCCCCGTCCACGTTGGCTGTGGCGTTGAGGGCAAAGATTGCTCCGGCGCACTGCGGGGGCACGGAGTCGATGCTCAATTCGATGGGCACCACGTTGAGGAAGATCGAATCGAGGGCAACGCAGGACTCCTGCTCCGTTCGGGCGTAGTACCAGCCCGAGGTCTCCGGCGTGATTTCGACCGTGGTATCGGAGAGGGGGAAGACACTACCATCGTCGGGAATCCAGGTGATGGGCAGGTCAGCGGGGAAGGTGCGAGCGGCAAAAACGGCGCTGTTGCCCAAGCAGATGGCAAAGCTGTCCACGACGGGTTGGATATCGATTCGTAGGCTATCGTTGGCCTGGGCGGAGGGTAGCAATAGCCCCGTGAGTACCCCCAGGAGGACCAGGCTGCGCCACGCAGAAAAACGGCGGGTTGAGAAAAATGATTCGATAAGACTTTCGTTTACAATGGTTTAAGGGTTAATCCAAAAGCTCCCAATCCGAGCAGGACTCCAACTGCGCCCGTACCTCGTCGATCGTTACCGTCTTCATCCCCGAATGCCACGAATAGCTCAATAAATTGATGACATTGCAAATTTCGACGTCGTTGAGTTGGGTGACGGCCAACATCGCCTGCTGGTAAGTCTTGCCATTGACGACGAGTTCTTTATCCATACCATAGTGGATGATACAGGCCGTTTCCAGTTGATTTTCTCGAAAGTAATCCGAGTTGGCCAAGGGCGGGTACAAATCCCGAAACCCTTCCCCATTCTCGCCGTGACAGGTCGCACAGAAGTTGGCGTACAAAATTTCTCCCTGTCGGAAGGGCTGGTAGCTACAAGCCGACCACAGCACCCCTAGGGCCACCATTCCCAACAATCCCCATCCCCAACGCCTATTGCTCATCTAGTAGTTTTTGAACATCATCCATAAATCGCGTCACGTCATCCGGGTCGGTTCCTTCACAAAAGGAGCGAACGTATCGGTTTTGATCCACCAAAATGATGCGGCCACTGTGGTCAAAGCCACCGGGGGCATCGGGGTCTTTTTGGGCCGCGATAAAATAATCATCCGCCATATCGTAAATCTTCTCCTCGTCGCCCGTGACGAAGTGCCACTTGTCCGAACTTACGTGGATTTTTTCGGCGTACCGTTTGAGTACCGGGACCGAGTCGTGGCGAATGTCGATGGTGTGGGCCAGCAACTTGACGCGCGCCTCCCCTTCGAAGCGTTCGTAGAGCCGCAGCATCTGTTTGGTGACGGTGGGGCAAATCGACGGGCAGGTGGTAAAAAAGAAGTCGACGATGTACAATTTGTCGGCGAAGGTAGCATTGTTGACCACGTTGCTGTCCTGGGCGATAAAGCTAAAATCGGGAATCTGGTGGTACACCGTATCCCCATCGACGATGTCGCGGTTGCCAAGAATGGGCAAGGCTTGATCGGCCGCGGCCGGCGAGGGGTCACCACAGGCACTGAACATCATCAGCGCCAGGGCCCCGAGGCTAAAAAACAGGCGGTACTGCATTTCAAAAATTGATTTGTTTATTCCTCAATCTGGTCCAGAATGGCCTTGGCCGCGGACATGCCCTTCTTCATCGCCTCGTTGACCACGGTGACCTTGGCCTTTTCCTTGGCCAGGTAGGGTAGGGCTTCCGCCTCCGGCATCGTTTTGGTCGGAGTCTTAAAACGTTTCATCCAATCAAACATCAGACTGTCGCCATCGGCTAACAGTTGGATGGCCAATTCTGTTTGGGCCAAATCTTCGGCCGCCGCTGCTCCCTGGCTTGCCAACTGATCGCGATGCCCTTCGAGCCGCTTGCGATCGCGTTTCATTTGGGGGATATTGGGCATCACTTCGTCGTGGATGGCCATAACTTCCTGGAAGGAGGTTTCTACGGCGGGGCTGGAAAATCTGGTTTCCGTTTCCTCAGGGCTGGATTGAGGAGTTTCGGAAGTCCCTTCGTTGCAGGCCGTCAGTCCGACCAGCAATAGGGCAAAGAACGGCAAAAAAGCTCGATTCATCATAAACATGCTTGGTTTGGTAATTGTATGTCCCGCTTTTGACGGGGTTTGGGTTTAATGAGTTTGGCTGTTTTGGGGAGGTCGCCGTTGGTTTACCATCGGCCGTGGAGCGTCCGGTCAAAGCCCGTGGCGAGCGCATTATCCCGTTTGGAAGGCTGCCCACGATCCGCTGGTACCCCCGTTGAGTGCCAGCGAGCACGAATCGCCCGGACAATGGATAAACAGTTGCTGAGGGGCTTGGTTGTGGTAAATATCTTTGTTTGGGCATTCCTTTCGTGGTAGTACAACACAAAGGTAATGGCCTTCGTTTTTTTTTCGTAGCAATAAACCGTAAACTTTTAAAGTATCTTGTAACGGTGGCCAATTTGCTGGTCGAAGCCTGAAAAACTTAGGCGATTTGGCCGGGATAAAGGGCAAAAAGGACCTCGCGGCCGATTTGTTCGGCGCATTCCCGGTAGTGGCGATCGGGATCGGGCGAGTCATCGAAGCGTTTGGGGTCCCGGTAGGTCAGGGTAAAGCGGGCTTTGGCGCCGACCACCACCGGACAGGTCTCAGCCGCTGCTTCGCAGACCAGTACGGCGGCAAAATCCCTCCGCGGGTTGGGCGGTGCGGTGTAAACCTTGGAAAACAAATCGCGAACTGGGGTACCATCGTCCCAGTGGCATTGGTAAATGGGGTTCTCACTGATCGCCGTTTGCTGGAGGGGAAAACCCAAATGCCGGAGGGCCTCCACCGCGCGAGGAATAAAAGCAGTGGCCTCCGTACCACCGGAGTAGCTCTCCACCCCGCTCAGGCGGTAGTAGCGTGTTGCCGCTGCCAACCACAGTTGACCAAAATGACTGCGGCGGGAGTTGTGGGTGCAGATAACGGTAAAGGCCACCCGGCGGGCAGTGGCCCGTTCGGTACGCAAAAAGTGCCCCAATTCGTTCAACTGATCCTGCCTATTGGGGGGAATGAGGGCAAATTCGCGCTTTAACTTTTCGATGGTCCGCAGGAGAGGGGCGGGAAGGGAGGAGGCGTTCATTGGCATGGTGCTTTGTCTTAAAAGTACATCGGCGATTTCAATTCTCTGGCCCCTACCCAAAAAACTTTCGGCGGTTGGCCTTTTTTTCACTTTGCTGCCGTTTGGCTTCCAAACGCTTGGCCTTTGCCGCCGGGTTGATTTTGGGGGGACGGCGTTTTTTTACCCGTTTCAATCCCCTGCGGAGCAGTTCGTAAAACTGGGCAATCGCCGCCTGCTTGTTCCTCAATTGCGAGCGACTTTCTTGATTGACCAAGCGCAGCAGGCCTTCCTTATTTAGGCGATTGGCCCAACGCTTTTGCAACAAGACCTTCTCCGCTTCCGTAAGCAAAGTAGAGCCCGGAAGGTCGAAGCGCAATTCGACCCGGGTAGCCACCTTATTGACGTGCTGCCCACCACTTCCCGAACTGCGGGAGTGGCGAAATTTGAACTCGGCGCTAAAGTCTCTGGCTTCCATGTCGATTGAGTAATGGTACGGAGGCAAAACGAGGCGATCTTCCCTTTCGTTCCGGCGCCAGGCTTTTTTTGACTTCTTAAAAACTTGTGGAGCGAAAAAAATGTTTAAATTTAACTAGGAAGTGTCTTACAACTGTTTTTTGCTTGCAGCTTAAGCAGGTATTGGTGCTGATCGACGTTACTTTTTTCCAGCGTAGCCGCAGTTACGACCGAAAAAAGAGCGAAGGATCAGGTGCTGAAGATGCCCAAGATGCGCCAAAGGCTAATTTTTAGACACCCCCTAGGTTAAGTAGCAAAAGCAAAGATTCAAAGAAAATACGATCTTTGCCGCCCCATTTACGATTTCCTTATCACAATTTATTGCTGTATGAAAAGAGAGCGGGTAGTAGTTTGGTTCCGTCAAGATTTGCGTTTACACGATAATGAAGCATTTACCCACGCCATGCAAAGTGGCGTAGAAGTGGTGCCCGTCTTTGTCTTTGACGAACGAACGTTCCGCGGGAAAACCCAATATGGCTTTCCCAAAACTGGAAAATACCGCACTCAGTTTATCATCGACAGCGTCATCGACCTGCGTCAGTCGCTGCGGCGTCTCGGCATTGAGCTCTACGTCCGCGTAGGCATACCCGAGGAGGAAATATACGAGATTGCCCGACAGGTCAAAACCAGTTGGGTATTCTGCAATCGCGAGCGGACCAACGAGGAAGTACAGGTGCAGGACGCCCTGGAACGCAAGCTCTGGTCCATCGGTCAGGAAGTCATCTTTTCCCGGGGCAAGATGTTGTACTACACCCAGGATTTACCCTTCCCCGTCACCCATACTCCCAACGTATTTACCCAATTCCGCAAAGAAGTCGAACGCTTCGTTCCCATTCGCCAACCCATTCCCACCGTCGACCAGCCCCTCAAAGCGCTCAGCCAGGAGTTGGAAGCCGGCGACATCCCCAGCCTCTCTGACTTCGGCCTCGAACCCATCGAACCCGATCCGCGGGCGGTGCTCCCCTTCAAAGGCGGTGAAACCGAAGGCCTACGGCGGCTGCGTTACTACCTGTGGGAAACCGACCTCGTCAAAGGATACAAAGAAACGCGCAATGGCCTTATCGGAGGCGATTATTCCTCCAAGTTCTCCCCCTGGTTGGCCCAGGGCTGTCTGTCGCCCAAGATGATCTACGCCGAACTCAAGCGCTACGAAGCCGAGCGCGGCGAAAACAAGTCGACCTACTGGCTCTTTTTCGAACTCCTCTGGCGCGATTTTTTCCGCCTCATGGGGAAGAAACACGGCAACGCCATCTTTGAAAAAGGGGGGCTAAACGGTGAAATTGACGAGCGGTGGAAAGACGACGAACGCCTGCTCCAACTCTGGGTCGAAGGCCGTACCGGCGTTCCCTTTATCGATGCCAACATGCGCGAACTGGCCCTGACCGGATTTATGTCCAACCGGGGCCGACAAAACGTCGCCTCCTTCCTGGTCAAAGACCTCCACGTCAATTGGCAAATGGGGGCCGATTACTTCGAATCCCTCCTGATCGACTACGATCCCTGTAGCAACTGGTGTAACTGGAACTACGTGGCTGGCGTGGGCGCCGATCCGCGCGAAAATCGCTATTTCAATATCCTCACCCAAGCCCAACGCTACGACCCCCAAGGCAGCTACGTCAAACTGTGGTTGCCCGAATTGCACGAAGTCCCCTGTGATAAGATTCACCGTCCCGACACCTTGTCCGAAGAAGAGCAAGGCGATAGTCAAATCCGAATTGGAGCCGATTATCCCCGGGCGATGGTGAGCATTGGGAAGTGGACGGGCCGCCGCCAAACCGGTCGAATGGGCTAGCGAGCCGTGGCGATCAGTAAGGTATCCCGTCCACTGGTTTTGACGACGTACTGGTACAGGCGTTCTTCGATCCGGGCATTGGTTCGTTTATTTTTCCAGCGCAAATTGAGCAGTGGATATTTCTGAGCTGCGGTATCCACTACGTGATTGTAGTACGACACTTCGCTGAGGTAATCACCATACAAGGCCAGAATTCCCTTTTCGATGCGGTCCTCCACCAGCGAATCACTCTCCAGCCGGGCAATTTCTCGCTCCAAGCCCACGATTTCCAAGTCCCTGACCGCGCGAGGTTGGACGATCATTTTTTGTACGATGCTGTCCAAACGCTCTACCTCGGAGTACTGCGCTTCGATCAGCTTAAACTTGCTGAGGTCAATATCCGTACTCGGGATGATCTCGATGTTGCCAAATTCGGGCAGCTGTGCTTCCAATCTTTCCTTAAATATCGGGATGTCGCGGGCAAAACTAGGGCCGTATACCTTCACAAAAAGGTCGTACCCCTCTTCGGTGCGAATTTTTCGCCAATCGTCTACGTATTTCTGAGCATCGCCGAAGCAATCCACCAGGGCCTCCTTGATCTGGTTGTCGCTGCGGATATCGCGGAGGACATTGCGCAGGATGGTGATGCTGGGGATGAGCAGGATCATGCTGAAAACGAAGATGAACTGCTGCGTTCGGCGTTTTTCTCCCGTATCCTGAAAAGCCTTTTCGGGGAAGCGCAGCAAGCGGACGATCAGGTAGGTCGCCAGGGCTACGAGAACGGCGTTGAGGAAAAAGAGGTAGAACGAATTGAGTACGATTTCCCAATTGTTGAGGTTGGTAACGCTTTGGAAGCTGGCGCGTACGGAACCGTGTTTGAGGAGGTTGGCAAAGCCAAAACCCGTCACGCATAGCGGTGGCATCAGGGCGGTGGCGATGGCGACGCCCGGAATGGCGTTGGACTTGTCTTTGCGGGTTCCCGAAATGATGCCGGCGATGCCCCCAAAAAAGGCGACGAAAGCGTCGAGTAGGGTGGGGGCGGTCCGTTTGCTGATCTCTTCGGGCATCTCCCCGATTGGCGTCAAGAAAAAGTAGAGGGTGCTCGTGAACAGGGCGATGGCGATGGCTACGCCAAAGTGTTGGAGCGAGATATTGAGGGTATTGCGGTCGTTGATTCCGACGGCCAATCCGATGCCCAGGATGGGGGACATCAGGGGGGAAATCAACATGGCGCCGATGATGACGGCGGGGGAGTTGAGGTCGAGGCCAAGCGAGGCGATCATGATGGAGCACATCAGGAGCCAGGCGTTGGCACCCCGCATGCGCATGTTTTTTTTGATGTCGATGATGGTGCCCTCCCGGTCTTGCCCCTGTCGGATATCGATCAGATCGTGAAAAAATTCGGAGAAGCCTTCGCCGAGGGTTTGCAGACCGGTAGCGACTTTCTCGGTAGGTTTTTCGGGGGGCTTGGGAGGGGTAGGTGTTGACATCTTTCGATCAGGATTAGACGAGTATTTTACCATCCTCCATCACTAGGGTCCGATCGCTTTTGGCGGCGAGGGCTTCATTGTGGGTGACGATGACGAAGGTCTGTTGAAAGTCTTCCCGCAATTGGAAGAGGAGCTGGTGCAATTCTTCGGAGGTGGCGGAGTCGAGGTTGCCCGTGGGTTCGTCGGCAAAGACGACGGCGGGTGTGTTCATCAGTGCGCGCGCGACGGCGACCCGCGGCTGCTCGCCACCCGAAAGTTGGGTGGGCTTGTGGCCGGTACGTTCGCCCAGGCCGAGGTATTCGAGCAGTTCGCGAGCGCGTTGGCGGGCTTCTCCTTCGGCTTGCTGTTGGATAAAGGCGGGGATACAGACGTTTTCGAGGGCCGTAAACTCGGGTAGGAGGTGGTGAAATTGAAAAACAAAGCCCAGGTTCTGATTGCGGAAAGCGGCGAGTTTTTTGCGGTGGAATTGGGCAATCTCCTGTTGGTTGATGCGTAGGCTGCCCCGATCGGCTTGGTCGAGGGTGCCCAGGATGTGGAGCAGGGTACTTTTGCCCGCTCCCGACTTACCGACGATGGTGACGAACTCGCCCCGGGCGATGTGTAGGTCCACCCCTTGGAGAACGTGCAACTGACCGTAGGACTTGTGGATGTTTTGGGCGGTGATCATGTGGATAAAGGACGCTTGAACGGCAAAATTAAATAATTTGTGCGTAGATCGCAGCGAAACCAAATGATTCTACGTTTTTTCACCGTTATTTATTATGATACACAAAATCATTGGCCAAATACCCCATTTTCAAGCGGGCGACGAAACGACCTTGCGCGAAGTATTGCACCCGGATCGCGAGGCAATTGACCTACCTTACAGTTTGGCCCAAGCAACGATCGACGTCGGAAAATCTTCTTTGCCACACCGCCTGAGCGGTGGGGAGTTGTACATTTTTCGACGGGGCGCGGGGCGCATTTGGGTGGATGGTCAGGCTCGGGAGGTCAAGGAAGGAGAGTTGGTATACGTACCACCGGGGGCGGAGCAGCACGTGGAAAATACGGGTACCGAGGTACTCGATTTCTTTTGCATCGTATCGCCTCCCTGGCGAGCGTCGACGGAGGAAATTCTCTAGCAAATCATCGCGGAGTGGAATAATTCAAATCGTATTGGTTTGAAACTAAGCAAAAAAAATTAAATTTGCGTACGCACGCTTCTATTGTTAATCGCCACGTAGTGCCCTCCAAGGGCCGCTCATTGTTTAATGTTTAAAGCCATCTCTATCGAGTAAAATTGTACACTTTATTGATTTTCAGAACATTGCGAAAACAAACTCCGGGTAAAAATGCTGGCCTTGGCTAGTGAAAATGTACCCTTTGCGCTTTAAACTTTAAACATCGGCCTATGAAGATTCTCCAACTTTGTAAGAAATTTCCCTACCCCTTAAAAGATGGAGAAGCCATCGCCGTCAGTCACCTCAGCAAAGCCCTGCACCAGCTCGGTGCCGAACTAGACTTGCTGGCGATGAACACCAAAAAGCACTTTTTCGAAATCGACCAGCTGCCCGCCGAGTACAATCATTACCGCCAGATATACACCCAAACCATCGACAACGAGATCAAGTGGTGGGATGCCCTGGTCAACCTCTTTTCCGACGAATCCTATCACATCGCCCGTTTCGTCTCCGATGCTTTTGGTCAAAAGCTCCGCCAGCTCCTCCAGCAAAACGACTACGATGTCGTCCAACTCGAAACCCTCTACCTCGCGCCCTACATCCCCATCATCCGCCGTCATTCCAAAGCCACCGTGGTGATGCGCGCGCACAACGTGGAGCACGAAATCTGGGAGCGCGTCGCTCAAAATACCAGCTTCCTGCCCAAGCGCTGGTACCTCCATCACTTGTTGAAAAAATTGCGGCGTTACGAAATCGAGCAATTGCAAGGCTACGACCTACTCGTGGCCATCACCGAGCGCGATCTCGAAACCTTCCGCCGGTTGGGCTATCGGGGGCGTGCCCTCGTCACCCCCATCGGCGTCGATCGTGGGGATTATTTGGCCGACATGAGCAGCTACCGCCGCGAAGTGTCCATTTCCTTTATCGGCTCACTGGATTGGATGCCCAATCAGGAGGGCCTTTCCTGGTTTCTCGACCAGGTTTGGCAACCCCTACAGGAGCGTTTTCCAAAACTGAGCCTTCACATTGCCGGTCGCAATACCCCGGATTCGATCCGCCGTCTCAAGTGCCGCAACGTCAAAATCTACGGAGAGGTCCCCGATGCGGGTGATTTCATCAACCAACACTCCATCATGGTCGTCCCGCTGCTTTCGGGTAGCGGTATGCGGGCCAAAATCATCGAAGGCATGGCCCTGGGCAAAGTGGTCATCACTACGAGTTTGGGGTTGGAAGGCATCGACGCCGTACACCGCCGGGAGGTCTTGGTCGCCGATTCGGTAGAGGAATTTTTGGATTGTATCCGCTACTGAGTCGAGAGCAAAGGACAGTTGCGAACGCCTGGTCATTCGGCCCGGGAATTTGTACACGAAAATTACGACAGCCAATCCGTGGCGCGACGTCTGCTCGAGGTGTACCGCGAAAAAAACGTAATAGTATATTGAGTATTGAGGGTAGCGCTGTCGATTTTGCGGGGAAAATCCTAACTTCGCGCCGGACCAAATGCGTATTACATCATTCATGGATCACCTGGCGGAAATAGTACTTTGGGGCGCGGTTTTGGGATTGGTCCATTCTTATCTGTTCTATCCACTACTCATGCGCTGGCTCGCCCGAAACAAAAGCGGTAACCCCATCCGCTACGGGATGGAAGAAGAGCTGCCCGAGGTGTCGGTGATCATGTCGGTGTACAACGAAGAACGCGTTATCCGTCAAAAGCTCGATAGCCTCATGGCCGTCCGTTATCCCCGCCACCGCTGGCGAATCCTCATCGGTTCGGACTGCTCCTCGGACCGGACCAACGCCATCATCAGCGAGTACGCCGAGCGTCATCCCGAGCTGCATTTTTTTCCCTTTCGCGAACGCCGGGGTAAGCCCATTGTGGTCAATAATTTGGTGGAGGAGGTGGCCAAGCTGGTAGCCCTATCCCCCAATCACCTCTTTCTCTTTACCGACGCCAGTGTGATCCTGGCCGAGGAAACGGTCTGGAACCTGGTCCGTCACTTCAAAAACCCGGCAATATTTCTGGTCGATGCCAATATGCAGACCACGGGCATGCAGTCGCGGGGGATCAGTCGTTCGGAGCGACAGTACCTGGGGGCGGAGGTCCGACTCAAGCAGTACGAAAGTCTGGTGTGGGGAAAAATGATCGGTCCCTTTGGGGGCTGTTACGCCTTGCGTTCAAACTATTACGAACCCGTTCCAGCGGGCTATCTGGTCGATGATTTTTACATCACGATGCGGGCTTACGAAAAGGGAGGACAGGCAATCAACGAGCTAAATGCCTTGTGCTACGAAGGGCTGTCGCACGATATTCGAGAAGAATACCGGCGCAAGTCGCGAATTTCGGCGGGCAATTTTAAGAATTTGGCCACCTTCAAACACCTACTGTGGCCACCCCACTCGCCACTGGCCTTTGGCTTCTTGTCGCACAAAGTATTGCGGTGGTTTGGTCCCTTTTTTATTATCTTCGTGCTCATCAGTTGTGGCTTTTTGGCCTGGCGGGGGAACATCTTCTACCGTGGCTTGTTGTTTTTGTTGGGCCTCTGGTTTATCGGTACCCCCCTGGTTGATGGCCTGCTTCAGCGATGGAGCATCAACTGGTTACCCCTACGTAGCATTACCTATTTCAACAATATGAACCTGGCACTGCTAGAGGGTTTTTTCAAATATCTAAAAGGCGTAAAAAGCAATGTTTGGCAACCACCAAGACGTGATGGATAGCATCAAATTAAACACCATTGAAGAAGCCATTGAAGCCGTTCGGGCGGGCAAAGTCGTCATCGTCGTCGATGATGAAGATCGGGAGAATGAAGGAGATTTCGTCTGTGCCGCCGAGTGCGTCACCCCGGAGATCATCAATTTTATGGCGACCTACGGCCGGGGCCTGATCTGTACCCCCATCGAGGAGAAACGTGCCGATGAGCTGGATTTACAAATGATGGTCTCGGACAATACCGCCCTCCACGAAACGGCCTTCACCGTATCCATCGACCTGATTGGCCAGGGCTGTACCACCGGTATTTCGGCCCACGATCGGTCCAAGGGCATCAAAGCTTTGGTCCGCTCCGATACCAAGTCATCGGATTTTGCTCGACCCGGCCACATCTTCCCTCTCCGGGCCAAATCGGGGGGCGTACTGCGGCGCACGGGGCATACCGAAGCCACCATCGACCTGGCCCGCTTGGCGGGCTACTATCCCGCTGGCGTGCTGGTCGAAATTCTCAATGAAGATGGCTCCATGGCCCGCCTGCCCCAGTTGGTCAAAATCGCCGAAAAGCACGATCTCAAAATTATCTCCATCAAGGATCTGGTGGCTTACCGGATGCGCACCGAGCGCATCATCAAACGCGAAACCAGTGTCAACCTCCAAACGGCCCACGGCGAATTTGAAGTGATTGCCTACCGACAGGTGACCACCGGTGATACGCATCTGGCGATCAAAAAGGGAACTTGGGAACCCGACGAACCCGTTCTGGTGCGCGTCCATTCCAGTACCGAGGTCGACGACATTCTCGGGACCCTCTTCGATCGTTTTGGCTCGGTGGTGAACGGAGCCATGGAAAAAATTGCCGAAGAAGGCAAGGGCTTGTTTCTCTTTATGCGCCACAGCGAAAAGGGAACGTCCATCGTCGCCAAACTCAAAGAGTTACAGGATCGCCAGCTGGGAGTTGAAAAAGAGCCCGAAACCCTGACCGATGGTCGGCAAAGTGCCGAGCAGCGTGACTATGGGGTAGGGGCCCAGATCTTGCGGGACCTGGGAATTTCCAAGCTGCGCTTACTGAGCAACACCTCGCGGCGGCGGGTCGGGCTGATCGGTTACGGTCTGGAAATTGTGGAAAACGTCGACTTGGATTGAGGTACGAACGCAAATATCGGGTAGAGGATCTGGGGCTCGCCCCGGCGCGCCAAGCCATTCGCAACCATCCAGCCTCTTTTCGTCCGCTGTTTCCCGATCGGCAGGTCAACAACATCTACTTCGATACCCCCAACCTCACTGCTTACCACGAGAACGTACAGGGTATTGCCCAACGCAAAAAGTACCGCGTCCGCTGGTACGGCACGGGGCCCATTATCCAGCCCCGGCTGGAGGTCAAGATCAAGGACAACCAACTGGGCGATAAGCAAAGTACGGCCGTTCAAAACTTTGATTGGCGGAGCCTGTCCACCCTCCAGCGGGAGGTGCAGCAGCACGCGGGCAATTTTGCCGTACTGCGGCCAACCCTGGTCAACGCCTACCAACGCGCCTATTACGCCACTCCCAATGGCCGCTTCCGCCTCACCCTCGATTGGAATTTGCGCTATTTTTCCCTCTACACGGGCCGCCAATTTACCCGCTTTAACCTGCGCGACGAATCCGTCGTGCTCGAGCTCAAGTACGAGGCCATTCACGAAGCGGACGTCGACCGCATTCGTCAGTTTTTACCCTTCCGTCAGACGAAAAGCTCCAAATACGTTACGGGAATGAACCTGTTGGGGCAGCTGTACTAGAAGCCATCTCAAAAATATCCTTCGGGCTACGTCAGGGTCCTTTTCGCCCCTACTTCGTTGCCAAAAGCGTCACGTAGCTACGGCTACGCTCCGTTTCGGCGCCTCGTAGGAACACAAATGACCACTCCCTCGCCGACGAAAACATTTTGAGATGGCTTCTAGAAACTCGGACAGAGGATGGAATCGTCGTTTTCGTAATCGCCCAGGAAGGTGATGGAAAACTCGAAGGCGCCCTGTCCCTGTCGGTAGGTGGCGAGGTCTTCGAGGTTGGCATCGTAGGACAGGCCGAGGAGGACGCTGTTGAACTCAAAGCCGAGCATAATCACGGCGGCGTCGACGCGGATTTCGTCCCCTTCATCGATCACCGGACGGAGCCAGCCCCCGAAGGTTAGGGCATTGCCGTTGAAGTTGTTGAGGGCGATCCGGAAGTTGGTCCCGGCATTGATGCGGGTATGGGGTCCTTGTTGGGAGTAGAGCAGGCGTGGGATGATCGACGTGCGATCGCTCAGGGGGAGGGAGGCACTTAGCTGGACCGAATATTTGCGAAAAAGCTGGTTGTCGCCCCGCAGTACGATGGCTTCGTTGTCGAAAAAGAAGGAAACTTGGGGTCGGAAGAGGTGGTACACGGCGATGCCCGCGAAGATGGTCGTTCGCTTTTTGGGCGTGAAGGTATAATTGAGGCCGGCGTTGAAATCGGCGAAGGAGAAGTTGTTTTCTGGCAAGTCCTCGATGGTGGTACCTTCGAAGGCGTCGAGGTTATTGAACTGATCTTGAAAGGTGAGGGATTCGTAATTGACGTTGCGTTGGGCAACGCCGATTTGAAAGCCTCCCGAGAGGTACTGGCGGCTATCGAAGTCCAAGCCCTTGTGGAAGGCTCCCGAGACCATGATTTGATTGGTATTGAAGTCGATGCCTCCCACCCGGTCGCTAAAAAATTGGAGGCCCACGCCGACGGCGTCCTTGAAGCGCGAGTCCAGCTCTATCGGAAAGCGGACGGCGAGTGAGGCGGCGTAGGTGACGAAGGGCTCGTCAAAAACGCCCCGCCACTGATCGCGGTAATTGATGGCGGCGCGGTAGGAGCCGTTGAACCCCCCGGTCAGGGCCGGGTTGATTGAGAGGGGGGCGGCATAGAATTGCGAAAAGTGCTTATCCTGGGCCTGGGCGACAAGAGCGGTGATAAGGCAAACAGCAACCAGTAAGCAGGCTTTCTTCATCATTATTGCGTTGGATTGGGGGCAAAGTTACAATTTAGGTCCAAATTTGGAAACAATTTTGCATAAGCACAACGGACGCTTAACAACATTTATTATCTTGCAAATAACGAGTGATTTCCAGTGTTGAAGACCCAAGATTGCTGCCGCTGTTGTAATTTTTGATGGTTATCACTAACTTGTTGCAAAAGCTATTCCATTAGTAAACTCCGCGTAAACTACACCTCGACCGAAATGAACTACGGCCTTTGCCCACTCAGCGTTGTACCCATCCGATCCAGTGCCGCCGACAAGAGCGAAATGGTTTCCCAGTTGTTGTTTGGGGAATTGGTAGAAATTCTGGAGCAAAAGGGAAGCTGGTGGCGCATCCGCTGCCTGTGGGACAATTACCTCGGCTGGGTCGACCGCAAGCAAATTGCTCCAATTACTCCTTCCGAAACACACCGCTACGAAAGCAACATTACCTACAGCCTCGAAATCGTCCAGGGCATCATGGCCGATGATTTTTTTGTTCCCATCACCCTGGGTGCCACCCTCTCCGACTTTGACGGCATCAATTTCTTCTACAACAACCGCAACTGTACCTTTAGCGGACAAGTCATCAACCCTGCCGAAATCCGCCCCAGTGGGGACTTGCTGCTCAAGATTGCCCGGCGCTACCTACACGCTCCCTACCTCTGGGGCGGTCGCTCCCCCCTGGGCATCGACTGCTCCGGTTTTACCCAAATGGTTTTTAAAATGATGGGCATTGCCCTCCCTCGCGATGCCGTCCAGCAGGTAGAACGGGGTCGGCTGATCGACTTTATCGAACAGGGGCAGGCGGGCGACCTGGCTTTCTTTGAAAATCGAAAAGGCCGCATCACCCACGTTGGCCTCCTGCTGCCCGATGGCCACATCATCCACGCCTCCGGTCGGGTGCGTATCGACCGCATCGATCACTACGGAATTTTTAACGAAGAAGACCAGCGGTACACCCACAAACTGCGCGTCGTCAAACGGGTCCTATCGGACGAGGACTACCGCCCACCGATCACCCGGGAGGTAGAAGTGGTCAATAAAAATCAGGTAGAGCTTTTCTAGAAGCCATCTCAAAAATATACTTTACTGGCGTGAATCTCCTGCGTCGATTTG
>ERZ1740065.722-NODE-722-length-18362-cov-11.872289_pt1 | contig 18362 bp, 11 predicted proteins | sample MGYA00581738_ERZ1740065 | MGnify/ENA primary metagenome ERZ1740065 (study PRJEB43018, sample SAMN04849749) | marine metagenome | isolation source: floating plastic debris | place: Pacific Ocean | collected 2008-09-01 | study: EMG produced TPA metagenomics...
GGGAGAGGCAGGCAGGGGGGCAGGGACGAGGGGAGGAAGGGAGGAGGGGAGGCAGGGAGGCAGGGGGAGAGGGAGAGAGGGAGGGAGAGAGAGAAGGGGAGAGAGCGAATTACATTCACGATGATATCATGCCCACGGTTAGTCTACACGGATAACCACCGAATGCAGCAGTCATACCGGCCTTGAAGGCAGATGGACAGTACGCCTGACAGATATAAAGTCACATGTCCAATAGAGACTGTATCATGCAGAACCGCGCACACACGCACACGACTACAATGAGTTGAAACGCTACAGCTTCATCAGCTACAATCAGCACTTCATTCACAATCCACAAACAGCCTCTGACTGTGATGGGACAACCCCAACATATACAAGGAAACACTTCATGGCACTAACCTGTGTTCCATGCTGAGGCAAGATGTGGGAATAGGTTGTAACACGCCTGGATGTAGAGTCTGGCGTTGACGAGCAGCGCGACAACACCCTTGTTCACAAATATGGCGGTCAGCGTATCTCTCTAGAAAAGGAGCATCGACTGAGGTGTTATCTGCAGCTATTACAAGCAGAGAAAGAGAAAGATTCGGTGAGACAGATATACAGGAAACAAGCTACATACAATCTACATGTGGATGGAAAAGTAAGAGAATTTGAAACTCAAGGTCTACGTAAGGTCAACGACAGACAACAATCAGAAGAGGTGATACCACACTGCTTACACTCGGCATCAAAGGCTGTAATTCAATTCCTCATGTTCAGAAATCGTCAATGGGATCAAAACTACATCTCAACTGAGGTGAGAGCTAGATGCTGTATAGAGAAATAGAATACCATTTCTACGACACATACAGCGAGCCGTGTGGAACACGCAGTCAGAGTAGAGATACTGATTGTGTTACAACTATCATCTTGTAGTTCACCTAAGCAATCTGACTAATAATTGACCTGCACGGTTATTGATTGATAGAGATCACGGTGCACATGCATTTACTAGGCCCACTACGAGAATTCGCAGCACTGAAATGATTTTTGAAGTATTCGGAGTACTAACATCCTTCAACGGCAGTGGGTCGTTCAACTCCGCCGGCACCTCTGCGCCGTACGCCGCACTCAGAATCCATTTCAAAGCAGCGGCTAGTCGAGCCTGCAAGGTGAGAGAGGCATCATCAGATAGGCGGCAGGTGAACCGCAGACATAATCAATGCAATAGTACGGCTCCTATTGAACAGAGATACAAATACACATTAGCACCAAGCTGAGCAGTGTGCATGGTTGTAGAACATCCGATAACTCCAAGGATGGTTCAGCCATCACAAACGCATATACATACAGTTTTGTTAGTCAATTATAACTCACTAATGAATGAGCATGTAAAGCGTACTGTTTGTACTGAAAATATACCAAATGTTTTCACTGACCAATGAATGCCAACCACAGCTGGAGCTGAGCTTATCAGCGGAGTTGAGTGGACTTATTATTGTAACACTTAACTCTACACTCCATTGACACAGATAGGACAGAGATAGCCTCTTGCCGCACTGTAATTGTTCCATGATTTGCACCTACATGTATGTTCACCATATCAGCCGCCCTGTTGTGTTGACACTTGCAAGATATGGGCCAGGTATTGCTGAGCACCGGTGGTCACTGGATCGCTCCTAGCGACCGGTTTTAGAGAAAAATCAGCAGCTAAATCGATGTGAAAGATACTAGCACTCACCCTCCTGAAGTCATAGGTATCTATAGAGTCTATCTCACCGCTGTCCATCTCAATAGGATCACCTGCAGTTCCAGAGCAGTACTAGTCCATGATGATCAGAATGCCTTGATTTAGAGTTGCTAAAATATAGAGGCTTGTTGATGAACTATGTGAGACATGTACACATATCAATTATCTAAATGCATCAATTCCCACAACCAGATGATTCGTGCTCCACACAATACCGGTAAACGTTTAGAAAATCTCGTCGATAAACCCTTCTCATATACCAGCTTATTCTAGAATTGTAACTAACAAACCCATAATTGACGACAAAAAAGTATTGTACTGTAGTACATGTGTGTGACCACGGGATCATTAAAATGTGTCACGCAATTCCTTGACAGACAACTCATAAAAATCGAGTCTCCTACAACACTCATAGCAATTTACAAAGACCATATTTAAACAATCATGTCAAACCTACCATATTCCTACGTCATATCTTCAAAATTTGATATGCTGACAACAGAAAACCTGGTGTATGTAGCTCATCGTCATGAGGTGACAAAATTTTATTCAAAAGAATTCTCTAATAGCCTGGATTCATTACGCGTTCGGTTGCCGCAGGAATGCGTTTGTCATTTCTAATGCTCGTTAAATAGCTGTTACAATACGGTCGATACACGCTATGACCTCATTAATATAGACGCACTAATTGGCTAGAAAAAGTTCTCTTGTCTAGGAGTCATGAATTAAATCTCACGCTGGTCAACTCAAGGACGAAACTCCGCCAAGAAGGAAAGAAGCTTCTTACACTGACGTGTACTTCGGAGTTTACTATTTATTGTCCCATAATCACTTGTTATCCCCCGTGCAACCATCATGGCTGGCTTCATCTTAAAGATCTTGTTCACTTTAGCTGTATTTAAAGTATTTTGTGGTGAGTGATTCTCTCCAGACTGATTAGCATGTAACTCTCGAGCTTCTCATCATGTAAGCAATCGATTTATTTCCTGTGCAGCAACAGCATCGGAGTACATCACCTGTGGCACAGTCCTCAAGCTTGTTAATACCCGCAGTAATGTACGGCTACACTCTCATGACGTTAAATATGGTTCTGGCAGCGGACAGCAGGTTGGTCATAGCTTATTTTCCTGATCAAACGTTTGATGTTGTATGGTCTTTGTTCTGCCTACATAATATCTATAATCGATGATAAAACCGTAGCTTGTCACAATTGTAGTCAGTGACTGCAATACCTAACACTGATGATAATAATAGCTACTGGCAAATCAAAGCAAGGCAAGGCATTGAGTGTCCTCGAGGGTAAGTTCATATCTTCTTCAATACCTCTATAGTTTCCCCCCTACCTATTCAAGAGACTGTACTGCTCGTTCATTAGCCTTTGAGCTTTATATGTATCGTATTTCTGTCTCCACCAGTTTGGTTAAGAAATAAAATGTCTTGCAGATAAAATGAAAATAAAATAAAGTATGATATAATCATCTTAAATTGTATTAAATTGTATCGTATTAAATTGTATCGTATTAAATTGTATCGTATTAAATTGTATCGTATAGTGTGTTTACTCTGCGGCAGGCAGTATGATTATAAATAACTCGTATTGACTTTGATTGTAGACGACCCGTCAAATGCGGTCAGACTATCCGTCTTATGCACTTGGAGACAAGGAAAAATCTACACAGTCACCATTTTCAGTCTCCTCTATCTAACAACTTTGAAGTCAGCGCTTTCGGAGATGATGGTGTTGGAGATGAAGGTAAGATCATATTTATTAGGGAAGTTTAGCAAAGACATGTCATAGCTACGTCTACATCAGATTACTCACGTAACTTATGTCAAATCGTCCGATGTTTAGCTACTTGGCAAACGCTGGTTGATTTTTGATCACTGAATTTTCGTCTTTATAGAGCATCTAAATAGCTTAAACGTCACAGAAATAATCAAAACATATTTCTTGTGAAACAAATGAAGAAATTAAGTAGCGGCAGTTGATTTTATTTCACTTCTGATGTGCCGTATGGGCATACTTGAAAACAGTTCTTCTCACGTAGATTTTCACCATAGGCTGCGACGATTTGTGATGACGTGATCAAATTGGTGTTCCTGCACGGCTTTCCAGTAGCTTGCTAAACCTCGCGATTATCTTTATAGATACTCAGGTACTGCAAGTCTTCAACAGTATGTCTCAAAAACAGTATTGCTAGATTATCAAATATAATGGCAACAATGGCTGCTATGTTTGGCCTATCCAATGCCTAAGTATTTCACTATCGGATCAAGAAAGATGCGGGCCATTTAACAAGGTCGCACTGTCAATTTCTCTCCAGCTTGTACTGTGAGCCACAGTACAATGTGAATAAGATACCCACCATCAAGCTGCGTTAGTTGATGGTATCTACACAGCCACTAGAGTGTGTGAACATTATACGCAAGATGGCCAAGTGACATCAAAACACCATGTATCTCAAACTCCTGTAATATAACTCTTTGCAGAAAGATGAAGTTATGTCTATGTTGGAACTTGGAACTAAATAGTGTCTTGAGCCTCATCCCATATTCAATTATCTCATATTTGTTCTGAATTTCTTTCAATGAGAAATTCTGGTCGCTGAAGCCAACCGTACTCTTTCGACCTATGGCCTCTGTGTTCATTCATTTGTATGATTAGTGTACTCCCAAAACTTTATTTCCTGTATGCAGCTGCTTAGATGTGACGACAACTCTGTCTATTTCCCAGAGTTCTTGTAGTGACATATTGGTGCCGTTAGGGTTCTAGAGCTCTGTTGTTTTGATGCCGTTCAGTTATTATGCTAATAGAACATTTTGTGATTTGTATTTATTTCTAGGCGACAACTGGATGTTGATGTGTGATGATGATTATTGGGAGAGAGATGAGAAGATCAGGTTAAAACATGCCGCCACTGGAGGGTGAGTTCTAATTACTTCTTACAGAGCACCAAATTAGGATGCACAACATGATTGATTGATTGATCGTTGTATTGTCATATGAGTGCAATCAAAATCACATTCTATGATATGATGTCTGGTAACTGCATAAAAAGTCTCTATAAAAATAAATAGTGAAGGGCAGATGATAGTAACACTAAAAAAATTGCATCATTTATGTACTTAATCAGTTGACTGTAAAAACATTCTTTCCCAATGGTTGCTCGAAGTTTGTGTGACCTTATGCTGCCTGAGGGCATCTTTTCTAGTACATTATGAATAAAATGATCGTTGTCATGAAACATACGTATGACCACACTGTAAAACTCTGTTAGCCACATCACAATCTAGTTTAGCGCCATAAAATTGAGCTTTTGATAGCTTTCTTGTCATTAGAATACAGATGAGAATATAGAATAGTAACACAATAAAAAAGGATGGATTCGATAAAACTTCTGAAAAGTGTTGTCACTGATTTACATGATGCATTAGACAGGTGTCTGTCTAATACTAAACATGGTTTCAATACTGTTTTTTTACATGATAATTCACGTTGATGATGCAGGTATCTGCATGTGACTGGAGATACGTTTGGTCGACCGATACATGGGCAGAGTGAAGTATCAGCCTACCCTCACCCCAATGAGCTGAATTACTGGATTGGAGCTGAGGGTGTCTACATCCGTCCATCTGATGACAACCGAAACGCTAGTGGAAACTATGAGCATGATGAACTATGAGCTGTCCATAAAACTTCTTCTTTGTGTGTTATATAAATGTCTATAGTGTAAACGATAGTCTTCTAACACATCTCTGTTCGTTCAATTTTACATACATGTCAACGCTCATTTGTTGTACAATTTGACTGCAATTGTATTCATTCATGTTATGCTCTGTTTATTTAAATCATACTGTTATCATAATGCTATCATTTCTTGCATTGGCAATAGTCAGTTGGATTGACAGATATGTACTCACTGTTCCTGTCGGTCATCACAGAACTTAGCAAAATATCTCACCTCTGACAAAATAGATATCATTATGGCTTTTTGCACTCTTACCATCTCATTTCTATAGATTAGCTATCTAGGGGAAGGAAGAGAATGTACTCTATTCAGATGCTCTCAGATTGGTATCAGCTGAAGACAGCTTGATTGTGTGAATTTGTTCGACCTCTGTCGCTGCATTCACGTTCCAACCTTGTTTTGTCAGCTATGCTTAAACAGAGAGTATAATAACCATCTATTCATTTAAAGCTATAATCAGCAAGAAGTAGGGACACCGTGCCTAATAAACGCATATACCATGAAAATACGACATGTATCAGCACTACGGCCACGCCACACCCCCAAACATAGCATCTATTGTTTGATTAGAAGAACACGAAGCATCTAAAAAATTATTTACATTATTCACACCGACTCTTTCGCACAAATAGATAGTAACACCCATAATAAACCCCATAATAACCAAAGGCTAGTTTCGTTTGTTGATACGTACCGTGTCTAAAATGGCGCTGCCAAACGCTGGGCGGAGCTAGTCATTCGAACAACCCGACGATTTTCTTCACCGATTTTCCGGTTTGAAAGGGCGCTGCCCTAAATAGTAAGCAATCAACCTGGTACCAGGTTGGTATCGTCATCTGTCTCTCTTTGGTATGTATGATGACTCTGTAGCGATGAATCTACTCGTTATATGGACCTAAAAGTATATCTTTTTAACTTGTAGATCCAAAGGTATCGGTGGAAGAGCTCAGTTGGACGCCCTTTTGTCATAACATGATTTCATGCTAACACCCAATATTTCATAGAAGCATTTCACTAGCTACCAAAGATGGAATCTGATAACCGAAGTGATAACACTCTAGATTTACCCATTCCATCAACGTCTGGTAAGTAGGTGGCTGAATCTTGGTTTAGTTGAAATCACCACAGATTGATGACAGACAAAGATGAAAGTCTCACTGTATCAGCTGGGAACAAGCTACGGGATAGTATTTCCTGAAACTTGCAAATTTTAGTCGCACCTTTTGTACGAGGAATTTATTCACCGATTTCATTACTTGTTATCTACATGTTAACTGTACCTGGCCACTGAACAACGAGCAGCAATAACTTGTCTTTGTCTAACATTGTAGGAGTACGGATCGAAATGGCTGACTCCAGTGACTCTGAATCTGGATACTCAGAAATTTTTGATGCAGATCAGTTTGTTAGAGATGGTAATGACATCAGGTTTCAGCTACCCAGCCAAAACATCAATTTGACTCTCACACGGGATCTAGAAGACATCCAGCGTCGTACGTCAACAATTAAGAGGAGAAAGACAAAGTCTTTGATGCGCAGGAAATCCACCAAACCACCTACTGCAGGCAAGTATTACCATTTCCACTGCCTGATAGCCGATTTAATGATCATATGCTATGCACATATTGAATAGCTCACCAACCTCATGTTGTAGATCGACCAACAGTGGCACGGCGTTTCTCATACGATGGCGAATTTGATGCAGTTGACTCTGCTGGCAGTGTCAACGAGCCACTGTTCAGCACAAAAGACCAGTTCTCAGCGCTCAAACTTGTCCGGTCAGTCAGTGTCTCTCTTCCCTATGTCACCGCGTCTATTAGTAACGAGTTAGAAGTATTGCAATTATCTGATATAACAGGCGTTGCCTATAAGTAAAAAGATCCGTCCATTATGGATAATTCTCCTCATAGCATATACCGGGAAAGTACAGCCAGTCAGCATCAGGACGCCATTTTGTCTCCAACTCCGGTATCATAAACACTGCTGTAGCAAAATGTTCTTGTTCTACGTATGTTCCATTTGTCACTGAGGTTTGCCTAGCTCTGTTGCTATGTTACTCTGCCACTCAGCAGAGCTCTCTGCGATGCTGTGATACTGTACAGTCTCATTTTTACCTCCTTACCTAAGCCTACAGGCTTATCCTCACTTGTTAGCAAATAATGACCATCATTGACACACCCAATTTCCTCTTCCATCAGATCCATGACCCTCCCCATGGGTGAGAAGAGACAGCGGAGGAACGACTTGCACAGATCACAGTACGCAGAGCCAGACGGACTCACTTCAGCCCGTCTCACACTCACCAAGGTAACAGCCTTTCATAAGTGTCTTGCATGAGTTTGTAAACATGTCAAACAGCTCAGGCTCGTCTGAGTGCGCTAGCTCATGACCTATTTGTCATATAAATTGCTGTTCGTGTACCTATAGTATTTTCCCTCTCCTTCACCTCTACTATCCCGCAATATCCTGCTTCACTTTTCTTTGTTTGCCAAAGCCTCATTCGCTAGCCAGCGTCCATCCTATCCAAGACCACTTCCACTGGTAGATAACATCCATTTTCCAAAGTAACTGTATCGTAACTTTCCAATGTGTTCCTGTTGTTAGACAGAAGGAACGGTAAGTTTCCACGGTGATGTTTGCTTCTCAGCATTGGCTACAGTCACTGTTCAGCACTTGCATGCCCTGCTGTCTCCGCAGTTGTTGTTGTGTTATGTTTTGCCCAAAACCATATCAATCCGTAGACGTGAACGTCCTGACAGAAATTCATTCTCTCCTAACTGTCACCCTTACCTCTGTCTTCTTTCATACTTCTCCCTCTATCTCCGCTAGCAGCCATGTCTGTGAATGCTCTTCTATGTGATCGCTGCTACTAACTGGATATAGTCGCAGCCGGAATGCCACCTTCATCGCGTTATAGGCCTTGTCTATTCCTATGATGTGGTTTTCTTTCTTTTTGTGAACTAACCAGAGATGGTACGCAATGAGAAGGAGGATGACGGAGGTGGGGGTCTACACCGACCTGTGGAGGGGAACTCTCATAGAGATAGAAGGTAGAGAGAGAGAGGCTGTGTGGGAGAGACTGTGTGAGAGAGGCTGTGTGAGAAAGTCTGTGTGGGAGGGAGGGAGAGGGAGTGAGTGAAAGAGTGAGGGGTAGAGAGGAGGTTGAAAGAGAGAGAGAGAGAGAGAGAGAGAGAGAAAGAATGAGAGAGAAAGAATGAGAGAGTGAAGGATAAAGAGGGGGTGAGAGAGAGGGGGGGTTTGGTTGGAATGATTGTGACATTGACATAGATATGGCAATCCACTGCATGCGTTGAGTGTGTTTGTTTTGGTGGAGCCTTTTGAAGATAAGTTGCTCATTTGCTATAGCGCACCGAGCACTCTTTACTATCCTGTTCGAGTCAGCTTATATCACTTTGTTTCAGGGCAATTTGGATCTGGCATCATGGAATATTTTAAACTTGTCAAATGGATGATTGTTCTGAATTTGCTGCTCTCGATCTCCATTCTACCGATAATAATCTCACAGGAAGTTATGTCACCACAGAATTACAACGACAAGTTCGTCAATGTGAACTCATCCTCGTGTCTCACGTCCACAGGTACAGTGATGGTAATGATATAGCCTTGGTTCCATTGACAGACTTCCTCTTCAAACCCTTGTCTTCGTTGTGGCCAGGATACAAAGCTATCTAAATTCTACTATATAGTAGAATTTAGATAGCTTTGTATCCTGGCCACAACGAAGACAAGGGTTTGAAGAGGAAGTCTGTCAATGGAACCAAGGCTATATCATTACCATCACTGTACCTGTGGACGTGAGACACGAGGATGAGTTCACATTGACGAACTTGTCGTTGTAATTCTGTGGTGACATAACTTCCTGTGAGATTATTATCGGTAGAATGGAGATCGAGAGCAGCAAATTCAGAACAATCATCCATTTGACAAGTTTAAAATATTCCATGATGCCAGATCCAAATTGCCCTGAAACAAAGTGATATAAGCTGACTCGAACAGGATAGTAAAGAGTGCTCGGTGCGCTATAGCAAATGAGCAACTTATCTTCAAAAGGCTCCACCAAAACAAACACACTCAACGCATGCAGTGGATTGCCATATCTATGTCAATGTCACAATCATTCCAACCAAACCCCCCCTCTCTCTCACCCCCTCTTTATCCTTCACTCTCTCATTCTTTCTCTCTCATTCTTTCTCTCTCTCTCTCTCTCTCTCTCTCTCTTTCAACCTCCTCTCTACCCCTCACTCTTTCACTCACTCCCTCTCCCTCCCTCCCACACAGACTTTCTCACACAGCCTCTCTCACACAGTCTCTCCCACACAGCCTCTCTCTCTCTACCTTCTATCTCTATGAGAGTTCCCCTCCACAGGTCGGTGTAGACCCCCACCTCCGTCATCCTCCTTCTCATTGCGTACCATCTCTGGTTAGTTCACAAAAAGAAAGAAAACCACATCATAGGAATAGACAAGGCCTATAACGCGATGAAGGTGGCATTCCGGCTGCGACTATATCCAGTTAGTAGCAGCGATCACATAGAAGAGCATTCACAGACATGGCTGCTAGCGGAGATAGAGGGAGAAGTATGAAAGAAGACAGAGGTAAGGGTGACAGTTAGGAGAGAATGAATTTCTGTCAGGACGTTCACGTCTACGGATTGATATGGTTTTGGGCAAAACATAACACAACAACAACTGCGGAGACAGCAGGGCATGCAAGTGCTGAACAGTGACTGTAGCCAATGCTGAGAAGCAAACATCACCGTGGAAACTTACCGTTCCTTCTGTCTAACAACAGGAACACATTGGAAAGTTACGATACAGTTACTTTGGAAAATGGATGTTATCTACCAGTGGAAGTGGTCTTGGATAGGATGGACGCTGGCTAGCGAATGAGGCTTTGGCAAACAAAGAAAAGTGAAGCAGGATATTGCGGGATAGTAGAGGTGAAGGAGAGGGAAAATACTATAGGTACACGAACAGCAATTTATATGACAAATAGGTCATGAGCTAGCGCACTCAGACGAGCCTGAGCTGTTTGACATGTTTACAAACTCATGCAAGACACTTATGAAAGGCTGTTACCTTGGTGAGTGTGAGACGGGCTGAAGTGAGTCCGTCTGGCTCTGCGTACTGTGATCTGTGCAAGTCGTTCCTCCGCTGTCTCTTCTCACCCATGGGGAGGGTCATGGATCTGATGGAAGAGGAAATTGGGTGTGTCAATGATGGTCATTATTTGCTAACAAGTGAGGATAAGCCTGTAGGCTTAGGTAAGGAGGTAAAAATGAGACTGTACAGTATCACAGCATCGCAGAGAGCTCTGCTGAGTGGCAGAGTAACATAGCAACAGAGCTAGGCAAACCTCAGTGACAAATGGAACATACGTAGAACAAGAACATTTTGCTACAGCAGTGTTTATGATACCGGAGTTGGAGACAAAATGGCGTCCTGATGCTGACTGGCTGTACTTTCCCGGTATATGCTATGAGGAGAATTATCCATAATGGACGGATCTTTTTACTTATAGGCAACGCCTGTTATATCAGATAATTGCAATACTTCTAACTCGTTACTAATAGACGCGGTGACATAGGGAAGAGAGACACTGACTGACCGGACAAGTTTGAGCGCTGAGAACTGGTCTTTTGTGCTGAACAGTGGCTCGTTGACACTGCCAGCAGAGTCAACTGCATCAAATTCGCCATCGTATGAGAAACGCCGTGCCACTGTTGGTCGATCTACAACATGAGGTTGGTGAGCTATTCAATATGTGCATAGCATATGATCATTAAATCGGCTATCAGGCAGTGGAAATGGTAATACTTGCCTGCAGTAGGTGGTTTGGTGGATTTCCTGCGCATCAAAGACTTTGTCTTTCTCCTCTTAATTGTTGACGTACGACGCTGGATGTCTTCTAGATCCCGTGTGAGAGTCAAATTGATGTTTTGGCTGGGTAGCTGAAACCTGATGTCATTACCATCTCTAACAAACTGATCTGCATCAAAAATTTCTGAGTATCCAGATTCAGAGTCACTGGAGTCAGCCATTTCGATCCGTACTCCTACAATGTTAGACAAAGACAAGTTATTGCTGCTCGTTGTTCAGTGGCCAGGTACAGTTAACATGTAGATAACAAGTAATGAAATCGGTGAATAAATTCCTCGTACAAAAGGTGCGACTAAAATTTGCAAGTTTCAGGAAATACTATCCCGTAGCTTGTTCCCAGCTGATACAGTGAGACTTTCATCTTTGTCTGTCATCAATCTGTGGTGATTTCAACTAAACCAAGATTCAGCCACCTACTTACCAGACGTTGATGGAATGGGTAAATCTAGAGTGTTATCACTTCGGTTATCAGATTCCATCTTTGGTAGCTAGTGAAATGCTTCTATGAAATATTGGGTGTTAGCATGAAATCATGTTATGACAAAAGGGCGTCCAACTGAGCTCTTCCACCGATACCTTTGGATCTACAAGTTAAAAAGATATACTTTTAGGTCCATATAACGAGTAGATTCATCGCTACAGAGTCATCATACATACCAAAGAGAGACAGATGACGATACCAACCTGGTACCAGGTTGATTGCTTACTATTTAGGGCAGCGCCCTTTCAAACCGGAAAATCGGTGAAGAAAATCGTCGGGTTGTTCGAATGACTAGCTCCGCCCAGCGTTTGGCAGCGCCATTTTAGACACGGTACGTATCAACAAACGAAACTAGCCTTTGGTTATTATGGGGTTTATTATGGGTGTTACTATCTATTTGTGCGAAAGAGTCGGTGTGAATAATGTAAATAATTTTTTAGATGCTTCGTGTTCTTCTAATCAAACAATAGATGCTATGTTTGGGGGTGTGGCGTGGCCGTAGTGCTGATACATGTCGTATTTTCATGGTATATGCGTTTATTAGGCACGGTGTCCCTACTTCTTGCTGATTATAGCTTTAAATGAATAGATGGTTATTATACTCTCTGTTTAAGCATAGCTGACAAAACAAGGTTGGAACGTGAATGCAGCGACAGAGGTCGAACAAATTCACACAATCAAGCTGTCTTCAGCTGATACCAATCTGAGAGCATCTGAATAGAGTACATTCTCTTCCTTCCCCTAGATAGCTAATCTATAGAAATGAGATGGTAAGAGTGCAAAAAGCCATAATGATATCTATTTTGTCAGAGGTGAGATATTTTGCTAAGTTCTGTGATGACCGACAGGAACAGTGAGTACATATCTGTCAATCCAACTGACTATTGCCAATGCAAGAAATGATAGCATTATGATAACAGTATGATTTAAATAAACAGAGCATAACATGAATGAATACAATTGCAGTCAAATTGTACAACAAATGAGCGTTGACATGTATGTAAAATTGAACGAACAGAGATGTGTTAGAAGACTATCGTTTACACTATAGACATTTATATAACACACAAAGAAGAAGTTTTATGGACAGCTCATAGTTCATCATGCTCATAGTTTCCACTAGCGTTTCGGTTGTCATCAGATGGACGGATGTAGACACCCTCAGCTCCAATCCAGTAATTCAGCTCATTGGGGTGAGGGTAGGCTGATACTTCACTCTGCCCATGTATCGGTCGACCAAACGTATCTCCAGTCACATGCAGATACCTGCATCATCAACGTGAATTATCATGTAAAAAAACAGTATTGAAACCATGTTTAGTATTAGACAGACACCTGTCTAATGCATCATGTAAATCAGTGACAACACTTTTCAGAAGTTTTATCGAATCCATCCTTTTTTATTGTGTTACTATTCTATATTCTCATCTGTATTCTAATGACAAGAAAGCTATCAAAAGCTCAATTTTATGGCGCTAAACTAGATTGTGATGTGGCTAACAGAGTTTTACAGTGTGGTCATACGTATGTTTCATGACAACGATCATTTTATTCATAATGTACTAGAAAAGATGCCCTCAGGCAGCATAAGGTCACACAAACTTCGAGCAACCATTGGGAAAGAATGTTTTTACAGTCAACTGATTAAGTACATAAATGATGCAATTTTTTTAGTGTTACTATCATCTGCCCTTCACTATTTATTTTTATAGAGACTTTTTATGCAGTTACCAGACATCATATCATAGAATGTGATTTTGATTGCACTCATATGACAATACAACGATCAATCAATCAATCATGTTGTGCATCCTAATTTGGTGCTCTGTAAGAAGTAATTAGAACTCACCCTCCAGTGGCGGCATGTTTTAACCTGATCTTCTCATCTCTCTCCCAATAATCATCATCACACATCAACATCCAGTTGTCGCCTAGAAATAAATACAAATCACAAAATGTTCTATTAGCATAATAACTGAACGGCATCAAAACAACAGAGCTCTAGAACCCTAACGGCACCAATATGTCACTACAAGAACTCTGGGAAATAGACAGAGTTGTCGTCACATCTAAGCAGCTGCATACAGGAAATAAAGTTTTGGGAGTACACTAATCATACAAATGAATGAACACAGAGGCCATAGGTCGAAAGAGTACGGTTGGCTTCAGCGACCAGAATTTCTCATTGAAAGAAATTCAGAACAAATATGAGATAATTGAATATGGGATGAGGCTCAAGACACTATTTAGTTCCAAGTTCCAACATAGACATAACTTCATCTTTCTGCAAAGAGTTATATTACAGGAGTTTGAGATACATGGTGTTTTGATGTCACTTGGCCATCTTGCGTATAATGTTCACACACTCTAGTGGCTGTGTAGATACCATCAACTAACGCAGCTTGATGGTGGGTATCTTATTCACATTGTACTGTGGCTCACAGTACAAGCTGGAGAGAAATTGACAGTGCGACCTTGTTAAATGGCCCGCATCTTTCTTGATCCGATAGTGAAATACTTAGGCATTGGATAGGCCAAACATAGCAGCCATTGTTGCCATTATATTTGATAATCTAGCAATACTGTTTTTGAGACATACTGTTGAAGACTTGCAGTACCTGAGTATCTATAAAGATAATCGCGAGGTTTAGCAAGCTACTGGAAAGCCGTGCAGGAACACCAATTTGATCACGTCATCACAAATCGTCGCAGCCTATGGTGAAAATCTACGTGAGAAGAACTGTTTTCAAGTATGCCCATACGGCACATCAGAAGTGAAATAAAATCAACTGCCGCTACTTAATTTCTTCATTTGTTTCACAAGAAATATGTTTTGATTATTTCTGTGACGTTTAAGCTATTTAGATGCTCTATAAAGACGAAAATTCAGTGATCAAAAATCAACCAGCGTTTGCCAAGTAGCTAAACATCGGACGATTTGACATAAGTTACGTGAGTAATCTGATGTAGACGTAGCTATGACATGTCTTTGCTAAACTTCCCTAATAAATATGATCTTACCTTCATCTCCAACACCATCATCTCCGAAAGCGCTGACTTCAAAGTTGTTAGATAGAGGAGACTGAAAATGGTGACTGTGTAGATTTTTCCTTGTCTCCAAGTGCATAAGACGGATAGTCTGACCGCATTTGACGGGTCGTCTACAATCAAAGTCAATACGAGTTATTTATAATCATACTGCCTGCCGCAGAGTAAACACACTATACGATACAATTTAATACGATACAATTTAATACGATACAATTTAATACGATACAATTTAATACAATTTAAGATGATTATATCATACTTTATTTTATTTTCATTTTATCTGCAAGACATTTTATTTCTTAACCAAACTGGTGGAGACAGAAATACGATACATATAAAGCTCAAAGGCTAATGAACGAGCAGTACAGTCTCTTGAATAGGTAGGGGGGAAACTATAGAGGTATTGAAGAAGATATGAACTTACCCTCGAGGACACTCAATGCCTTGCCTTGCTTTGATTTGCCAGTAGCTATTATTATCATCAGTGTTAGGTATTGCAGTCACTGACTACAATTGTGACAAGCTACGGTTTTATCATCGATTATAGATATTATGTAGGCAGAACAAAGACCATACAACATCAAACGTTTGATCAGGAAAATAAGCTATGACCAACCTGCTGTCCGCTGCCAGAACCATATTTAACGTCATGAGAGTGTAGCCGTACATTACTGCGGGTATTAACAAGCTTGAGGACTGTGCCACAGGTGATGTACTCCGATGCTGTTGCTGCACAGGAAATAAATCGATTGCTTACATGATGAGAAGCTCGAGAGTTACATGCTAATCAGTCTGGAGAGAATCACTCACCACAAAATACTTTAAATACAGCTAAAGTGAACAAGATCTTTAAGATGAAGCCAGCCATGATGGTTGCACGGGGGATAACAAGTGATTATGGGACAATAAATAGTAAACTCCGAAGTACACGTCAGTGTAAGAAGCTTCTTTCCTTCTTGGCGGAGTTTCGTCCTTGAGTTGACCAGCGTGAGATTTAATTCATGACTCCTAGACAAGAGAACTTTTTCTAGCCAATTAGTGCGTCTATATTAATGAGGTCATAGCGTGTATCGACCGTATTGTAACAGCTATTTAACGAGCATTAGAAATGACAAACGCATTCCTGCGGCAACCGAACGCGTAATGAATCCAGGCTATTAGAGAATTCTTTTGAATAAAATTTTGTCACCTCATGACGATGAGCTACATACACCAGGTTTTCTGTTGTCAGCATATCAAATTTTGAAGATATGACGTAGGAATATGGTAGGTTTGACATGATTGTTTAAATATGGTCTTTGTAAATTGCTATGAGTGTTGTAGGAGACTCGATTTTTATGAGTTGTCTGTCAAGGAATTGCGTGACACATTTTAATGATCCCGTGGTCACACACATGTACTACAGTACAATACTTTTTTGTCGTCAATTATGGGTTTGTTAGTTACAATTCTAGAATAAGCTGGTATATGAGAAGGGTTTATCGACGAGATTTTCTAAACGTTTACCGGTATTGTGTGGAGCACGAATCATCTGGTTGTGGGAATTGATGCATTTAGATAATTGATATGTGTACATGTCTCACATAGTTCATCAACAAGCCTCTATATTTTAGCAACTCTAAATCAAGGCATTCTGATCATCATGGACTAGTACTGCTCTGGAACTGCAGGTGATCCTATTGAGATGGACAGCGGTGAGATAGACTCTATAGATACCTATGACTTCAGGAGGGTGAGTGCTAGTATCTTTCACATCGATTTAGCTGCTGATTTTTCTCTAAAACCGGTCGCTAGGAGCGATCCAGTGACCACCGGTGCTCAGCAATACCTGGCCCATATCTTGCAAGTGTCAACACAACAGGGCGGCTGATATGGTGAACATACATGTAGGTGCAAATCATGGAACAATTACAGTGCGGCAAGAGGCTATCTCTGTCCTATCTGTGTCAATGGAGTGTAGAGTTAAGTGTTACAATAATAAGTCCACTCAACTCCGCTGATAAGCTCAGCTCCAGCTGTGGTTGGCATTCATTGGTCAGTGAAAACATTTGGTATATTTTCAGTACAAACAGTACGCTTTACATGCTCATTCATTAGTGAGTTATAATTGACTAACAAAACTGTATGTATATGCGTTTGTGATGGCTGAACCATCCTTGGAGTTATCGGATGTTCTACAACCATGCACACTGCTCAGCTTGGTGCTAATGTGTATTTGTATCTCTGTTCAATAGGAGCCGTACTATTGCATTGATTATGTCTGCGGTTCACCTGCCGCCTATCTGATGATGCCTCTCTCACCTTGCAGGCTCGACTAGCCGCTGCTTTGAAATGGATTCTGAGTGCGGCGTACGGCGCAGAGGTGCCGGCGGAGTTGAACGACCCACTGCCGTTGAAGGATGTTAGTACTCCGAATACTTCAAAAATCATTTCAGTGCTGCGAATTCTCGTAGTGGGCCTAGTAAATGCATGTGCACCGTGATCTCTATCAATCAATAACCGTGCAGGTCAATTATTAGTCAGATTGCTTAGGTGAACTACAAGATGATAGTTGTAACACAATCAGTATCTCTACTCTGACTGCGTGTTCCACACGGCTCGCTGTATGTGTCGTAGAAATGGTATTCTATTTCTCTATACAGCATCTAGCTCTCACCTCAGTTGAGATGTAGTTTTGATCCCATTGACGATTTCTGAACATGAGGAATTGAATTACAGCCTTTGATGCCGAGTGTAAGCAGTGTGGTATCACCTCTTCTGATTGTTGTCTGTCGTTGACCTTACGTAGACCTTGAGTTTCAAATTCTCTTACTTTTCCATCCACATGTAGATTGTATGTAGCTTGTTTCCTGTATATCTGTCTCACCGAATCTTTCTCTTTCTCTGCTTGTAATAGCTGCAGATAACACCTCAGTCGATGCTCCTTTTCTAGAGAGATACGCTGACCGCCATATTTGTGAACAAGGGTGTTGTCGCGCTGCTCGTCAACGCCAGACTCTACATCCAGGCGTGTTACAACCTATTCCCACATCTTGCCTCAGCATGGAACACAGGTTAGTGCCATGAAGTGTTTCCTTGTATATGTTGGGGTTGTCCCATCACAGTCAGAGGCTGTTTGTGGATTGTGAATGAAGTGCTGATTGTAGCTGATGAAGCTGTAGCGTTTCAACTCATTGTAGTCGTGTGCGTGTGTGCGCGGTTCTGCATGATACAGTCTCTATTGGACATGTGACTTTATATCTGTCAGGCGTACTGTCCATCTGCCTTCAAGGCCGGTATGACTGCTGCATTCGGTGGTTATCCGTGTAGACTAACCGTGGGCATGATATCATCGTGAATGTAATTCGCTCTCTCCCCTTCTCTCTCTCCCTCCCTCTCTCCCTCTCCCCCTGCCTCCCTGCCTCCCCTCCTCCCTTCCTCCCCTCGTCCCTGCCCCCCTGCCTGCCTCTCCC
>ERZ1740065.723-NODE-723-length-18359-cov-12.043324_pt1 | contig 18359 bp, 10 predicted proteins | sample MGYA00581738_ERZ1740065 | MGnify/ENA primary metagenome ERZ1740065 (study PRJEB43018, sample SAMN04849749) | marine metagenome | isolation source: floating plastic debris | place: Pacific Ocean | collected 2008-09-01 | study: EMG produced TPA metagenomics...
CCCTCTCTCCCTCCCTCTCTCTCGCTCCTCCCTCCCTCTCTCTCTCTCTCTCCCTCACTCCCTCTAAACTGCTCCGGATGCCCTTTGTTTAGAAAGTGATTTGCCCTCTCAAAAATGCATGATGATTTATCAATTCTGACACATTACATATGGGGGCAATCGCTGTCAGTCAGTTCCGCTGAAATTGACGTCTGCTGGAAGTAGGCGACATCTGCGGGCAATGTTGAATGGCAGTAGCGAAAGTCTGATAGAACAGTGATTACGTACCTTGTCTTGTCATACTTGCCTCGTCATACTTGTAGAAGTAATAACCAGGGACAGCCGGATATCATACGGAACAGCAGCTATCAGCCCTCCACGCCTACTCCTGACCCTACTGCGCCCAGCTACTTATACGTATGTCTAAGAATTACACTTACAGTCACGTAGTGATGCAATGCATAGAGGAACCATCATTGACTTTGATTGCTGCCAACAGTTTTCGCTCAGCCAAACCCCACTGGATAAGCTGCCCGGAGGTCATGATTGTATGTTTTTGTTTGGGGCAGGCTATGGTGTTGTGATGAGCTGTTCAGGATGTATTACAGTCTTGCAGTCCATACATGTCTTCTGCTGCAATGGTGTGACATCTGCTGCTACTAGCTGACATCTGCTGCTGCTACTAGCTGACGTCTGCAGCTGCTACTACTACTATTGCCGTTTGCTCTGTCCCCCAACCCTTGTCACATCTCAGTAGCAGCAGTTTCTTTGTTCATATTTCAAGTGGCCAATGATCAGGCACTCAGGTTCGTCTGCTGCTGCGGCCAGGCAGCTCATTAACTCGATAGTTTTATGGTCGTTTGCGGGTAATTTAAAGATGTCGTGGCATTTGTTGTACGTGCTGCCTACCGGTAGCGGGTCAGCCAAGTTGGCCTTTGAGCCAAGGCGATGCGAGGCCTGAGGTAATCCTGTTAGTAGAGACCTCTAGCTGCTGACCGATTGATACTCAGTGATTCATCGGTCAGCTACTCACTAACAGACTATGTTGACATCGTAAACAAATTTGAGCGTTGTACTGTTGATTCCAGATGACTCTTTGTAACTATATGCTAGTAGACTGGACACTGTGAATGAATGGTGACTCCGTCTGCGTCTCAGCCACTCTCGGGAACAATAAGCTGTCATTAACTCGGTTAATTAAACTGGGTTTCTCTCCCTTTATTTCCGAGCCTGAATCGTTTCTGTTGATCAGCGGCCTTATGAAAACTCGAGACGCAGTGTTTGGGATTCAGTTCAGTGTTTGTTATAGTTTCCAGCGTTCTTCAACACAATTGATATCAGGCAGGCAGCCTCGGTATCTACTCGGCCTAGCGTGCTCGTGTCTTATTAGCTGAAGAGAGTTTTGAAAAGCTGCGATAGATTTGATCTAGTAATGAGAATCATCCGGCTGGTATTCCAGTTATTCACAGTCAAGATGGCCTCCTGTAAATCATACGCATGCCACCGCCAGCCCTCTGCCCTCAATACTCCCCCAGATGTGTTATAGAGGATTCGTTTTGTAGGCTGGAATGGGCGACCAGCCCGACATGATAGACGATAGGCCCCGCAGCAGAAAGCCTGTAGTATTAGATGAACTCAGTCTAGACGCTCTGGAACCCGGGCCACCTGGCTATCAGGACGTGAACTACCGCGACTACACGCCCCAAGGATCCTACAACACAGGCTACGGAGCCCCATGCTAAACGATCTCCGCCCACTTTATCCACATAGCCCCACCGCTTTCACAGTATCACCTCCCGTACTGCAATCATAGTAGAATTCTATTGACTTTTAACTTTATATGCAACTGGCTACTGACTTAGTATGCGTCCCGTATTATGGTCACGCCCGTATTACACTCCCGCCACGCCTTTAGTGTGGGGAAATGAAGGGCGAGACAACTCCTACCCTATGACTAGGGTGCTACCCGCCACCGCTATTTCCATCTCTAAATGATTGACTATTTTACTCCAAATGAGGCGGAATCCAAATCGAGGCTCGGAAACCGCCAAATCGATTAGTTTCGATTCGCCACCGCAGAGTCACCTTTCTCTCCCAGTGTTTTTCTCGATGCCGTTCGTCTGTAAGTATTTAGCACTAGTCGATCGCAGTTATCAGAGTGAGGACAATCAGCTGTGTACGCATGGTATGGTTTTCATTCCTTTAGGACCTTCTGTGTACCGCAATGCAAGACATTGCGCCATTTTAACACCTTTTAAACTCGGACATATCATGATTAATGAATCGCAATCTTTTAGAAAAGTTTTTAATCGATCTGTATCAACAGGTTCCACGTTTTATAATAAAGCCACATCAATGCTAAGCACTTGGAGTTGTTTTCTCCCGGCATGAGAGGACAACTCTCATAATAATGAAGATCTTGGAAAATCTCATGTAAGTGAATGGAGTACATGACTCGTACACAACTGTGTGATTGAAATTCAGTTAAAATCTCTAATCTTGAACACCCGCCAGCATCTAGGAATAGAGAGGCTCGTGTTTTATTAAGATTCAGCCTTGCTTGCAATGTCAATCTCATTGGCATGCATGACAAGTCTCCCGTATTTACCTGGAGCCTCCAGTATTTTTGTTGAGCTGAGCTCAAATACGGCAAGACCTTACATGTAGGAGGTAGGGGTTCTGAGTTATGGCTTCTCAAAGTTCAGAATCTCTAGTATTTCTGGTCCTACAACTAGTCATGTATGCTCGTTGCATCACTGTTTATCAGTCTAGAAGCTTTGGACCAGTTGTGTTTATTGGATTATATTTTATTGAGACGAATTGTAATGTTGTGTACAATGGAGCGTAGTCATAGTCACACAGAATGTCGTACAGTAATACTAAGTGTGCCAGCACAATCACAGTAACTCAATAGAAACAGTAAAAAACAAAAAGATCAGCAGGACAAAGAGAAATGAACTGATGAAATAAATTAATATTAATTTAAGATTGCCTTTATCTGAGTTATGATAATTGAAAACATGCCACAATCCAGCTAGAGCGGGGAATATAAAAAATAGGTTTGAGATACACGGTGATTTTAGCGTGGAATCGATATGTTTATAGATTGCAGTCGTCGTTATCCTGATATACAGAAGTGTTCTTTCTGCTCATCATGACGCTGATACCGATAACCAGGAAGCCTGAGAGAATCATGGACGATCCGGCGAATACAAACGTGTATGTATACGTCTCAGTCAGATCCCACAGTAGCCCTAGAATAGACACCGCAGGCTAAATATAGGCTCACAACAAGAACGCATCGTAAATTGGACAGCGGCCAGCCATGAGCTCAAGGAAAACTATTGCAAGCGAATGCTGTACAGCATTCGGTGCGTGTCTCAGTCAGCGACGCACCGAATGCTGTAAAGCAACTGTGCTTGGCTCAGTCAGCGAAGCTGATGGCCGCGACGTGTGTGTGTGTGTGCACACGCATGTACCAATAATAGCTGAGGAGACCTCTGAGGACGGTATTGATGCAGACGTGGGGGCCATGTAACGAAAATACGAGAGGAGATAGTTGAACTTACCGCCTATGGGAGGGCCAATCAGGCTAGCAACTCCCTGGCCAAACATCAGCAGACTGTAAGCCTTTGTGAGCTCATCGAGCGACAATATCTTCACAACAACGACCGTCTCCAGTGAGAAGTTGGCGCTGATGAAGAGTCCGAACAGCGTGCTGAACACAGCGAGAGATGAGTAGGAGGTCATACTAGGTATACTAGTGACAAGGCTGCCGCACACGACTATGCTGACCCCATATAATATGAGCGTGTTGATCTTCTTCTGGTCGCCGAGGAAGCCGTATAGAATCTGTCCAAACATGTTGACAATACCGAGGATGGAGATGAGGAACGAGGCATTTTCTATTTTAAGTTCATTCGCATAGTTGGGCAGATAGACGTACGGCAGATCGTACGCGTACGACAGGAGGAAATTTGAGATGAAGAAGAGCAGATAGACGGGCATGGCGAACAGTCTGATGTCACACATCTCCTTGGCCAAGTTGGACAGTTTCCTCATTATTTTAAGACGCATGTGCGTTTTGATCAAGCCCGGCCCCGGGTTGACAGTGGTGGCAAGCTGTGGGCAGCTAGACGCCATTCTCCTTCGCTCCGCCAGAGTCAGCACAGACGAGATGTCGTGTCTGCTCAGTGGTAGCAAGCTTCCGGTCGATCGCAGCGCCTGGTTGAGCGGGACGTCGAGCTGCCGGTTGCAGTTTTCCATGCTGTGTACATACCTGTTCGGTTCGTACCATTCAATCAGTTTAAACTGTTCAGCCGTGACATTGGTGCTCATCTGATGATCGATCAGCAGGCCGATATCTGTCATGTAGCTGGGGATGTTTTCCTCTGACGAGAACTGTCTGGCTGGCACGTTCCGACTGGGCAGTGAGATTGCGTCGATGTCACACAGGCTCTTGTGAGAGTTGATTGATTTCAGTTCGACGGTGCTCGGCTCACTCGTGTTCTCGGATAGTGTGTCAACGACGTCTGTCGAACCGGGAACCGGTCGGAACAGCGCTCCAAACAGGACAATATTTAGAGTCATGCCGGACAGGATGAGGAGAGAGCCTCTCCAGCCATACATATCCAGCAGGTACTCCATCAGTGGCGCCATGGCGAAAGTTCCGACACCTGACCCTGACACAGCTATTCCTGTGGCCAGGCTACGTTTCTTCTCAAACCAGAACGATGGTATGACAGACGCCGGCACATATACGAAAGCAAGACCAAAGCCGGCAATAACGCCGTACGTGGCGGCCAGCATGCTTACAGAATTGGCGAAGGAGCTGATGAGCAGACCGAAGGACGTTATCAAGCCTCCAACTATGGTGGAGACACGGCAGCCGTACCTGTTGACGAAGAGTCCAGCTATTGGGCCACAGATCAGCGGTATGCCAATGAAGAGAGAGCCAATCCAGGACGTGTCAGACTTGGACGCTCCGAACTCCATGAGCAGGTCTGAGTAGATAACTCCGAATGTGAAGGCGATTCCGTCGGAGATGAAATGGCACATGAACGACGCGAAGTTAATAACCCAGCCGTAGCCACCGTCAGGTATGGCGGGATAAGTCTTGCTGCTTGTGCTGCTATCGCTGCCGGTACTGGACGTTGCTGTAGAGATGGAGGACTCTACCTCTGACAGGATGCTCTGTGAATCGGGCATTGTGGGTGAGTTGTTGTATAGTAGTATGGGTGATAATCCAGTGGAGTTTAGAAGATTATCTAAATCTAGTAACGTTTAGTTCTTTTAATGCACCCGTTATTATTATAATTGCTGTTGGAGTATGATCTGCAATGCCTCACACGAAGGGTTGTGATTCTTGCCACGTTCTGTTGCACTGCAAAATAACACAAAAAAATGTTAATTAAAGCAATAATCACGTCGTGCGTAAGCCAACTACACTATCATCAATGTAAGAAAAGCAGATAGCATCTGGTACAACCTACACTAAGAATACCGATGTAATACTTTAGCACCTCTACAGAGAGACCGAGAGAGACCTAGAGAGCGAGAGAGGAACACCTGTACATTCAACACATGTCATCAACTGCAGTGATGAACAACATTATAGCCAGATAGAGAGATTCCAAACAGTAACCAACAAATTATGCACAGCGATGAATAATGCAACTTGGCTGGAAGACCGGCCGCCGTGGACACGTGGATAGTCTGGAGATACCAAGAATATCATGCTTGGTATTGCCTAGCCACTGCTGGCAGTTCTACTCAGTTTGTTCTGCAGGTTCGTGTGATAGATTGGTCAATGATTTCCTGACCAAGCACCGATGGAATGGCTGTCACAGCCGAAAAAAACCGCCGCATACCTGCCTGACGTTGTGAAATATGATTCGACAAGGTGTATTGCACCAATCAGCAAGCTCTTATTTAGATACCGGAATCCGTGGCCGGATGGATTTACATTACTGATGGCCTGTGTAAATAACTTTAAGTTGTGTACCAAACAAACACGATTATTTGCTGCCAACCATTTTTTTACCGTTGTGCAACAGTAAAAATATAGATAGAAACGAGCGCCAAAGCCTGCCACGCTTGACCGCTCTAGGGAAACAGGGTGAGGGGACAATAGAATATCTCTGTGAAAATAACCCCTGCTGACAAGCACATTGTGAAAAACAAGTTTACATGACAGGTTAGCCCACCTATTGTAATGGTCTGGGAGGGGAGGGCCTGTGTACTTAGCTGACAATCAGTCAAACAACCAGGAGCTCCAAAACGATCAGCTGATTTACATTAAGTTAGACATTTTCTATTCACACGACTCACAAAGGTGTGTTGTTTTCTTTACCTCAGCGAATGCAGACCGGTGCCTGGTAGGTGCCGGTCAGCGTATTAACGGATTTTCAAGTAGCCATTTACGTCATTGGATCAGATTATATGTAATATGAAGGTGGGACTGAGGAGAGCGTTGGACGAAGATTAGGTTCGGATACAAGAATGCAGGTAATAATAATAACGAACTCTCAGCACTCGAGTGCATCCATCACTTCATCTAATATATCTCAAGAGAGTAATACGATATACCAGCCTGTACGAAAATAGCAGCTGTCATACGCCCAATACTTAGACTCAATCACGCTTCATCAATCAAATCGTGGACATTGGCAGCCTCAATGACCCTGCCCTCAACCGAGAGGTGGAATAAAGACCTAAGGCTACGGGTTAGCGGTGCGTGTAACGGTCAATAATGATGACAATTATCAAGCATAAAAGCCTGGCAATCGATACTCTGAGATATTCAGAGCATATGGCAGCAGGCTATAGCGCTTTGATTGCAGTTCCTGGTGTTGTGCAACCAGAGCACCTCGATCAAAGCTCTAAATAGGCGCTGCGGGTTGATGCAGCAACTTACATCGCAGGCAATGACCTTCTCCAATGTAGTTTAGCGAGAATCAACTTGCCAAAGGCATCAGCATGGCACTCTAGTTGGATCAATATTACGACTGCTTTCAGCATGCTGGATGGATGGATGTTCACTACATGAAGCGGCCCGCTAGGGCAATGTATCAGCATAGTACGTAGGCGATAGAATGTATTCTAAAAACTACAAGGTTGCCTTCATCAGCCACAGGCACGAAAGCAGTTTGGTTCAACCTGAATAACGTGATTTTATCCTTACGATTTATGCTGTTGCTGTGATATCTAATTCTGAAATTTCAACAACACTGGCGGTTACAGCAAAGGAAATGGCTAGCACAACATCAACAAACGTAAAACTAGAATCCCAACTCAATGCAAGCATGCATTAGCTTACTGATACAGAGTACTAGTAACATCCTTTGTGAGAAGTTAAACATAGTTAGCATGTTGCAGGAAGGATGAAATGGAATGGAATTTGAATCTCATATAGAAAACATAAGCAGCAAGCAGGAGAGTGGAAATGTGTGTACATACCATAAGCCCCCATCAACATCTTAGTCGTATCCACAATGTTGAAGATGAAAACTCTTGTAACTCTGCTAATGATCAGCTAGGTACCATAACCTGTGAGTGATGAAGACAAGCTGAAGAGGAAACCGACTGTGTGAGACAAAATCACGAATCGTTGTGTGCAGCACACTCACAGCAGGCGTCGTATAAAAGCAATAGCAACACACAGCAGTATACGTGCCTCGTTTTCGTAATAATGGGTATCCTCATACTTTCGTTTAAGCACAATGTTGAATGAGAGTCGTGTCGTATGCGGGTCTTTGTTGGACTAACTCTTCGAAAAGCTTACTTTTCCCTCGTAATAGTTGCGCTTGACCGATCTGAAACCAGATTCTTATAGCTATCTCAAATACTCTATCCTAGTGTGAGACAACTATATTATGATATTTGTATCAATATCACTGAGATGGATTCTTCTCAGTCGGCGTAAAAGTTAACTTACTTTGCTGGACATGCATCTTTTTTTGTCGAATTAGTCTAAAGAGCGATAACAGACCCTTATCAACAAACGGAAATAAATCACCTACTTCATCGTGCCGTTCCAGCGCGTTGTTTCTGGTGGTGGAATTCTTGTCCTGACGGCACCCTCTTTTACATCGCAGTGGCAGGATGTCGAGCTTCTACAATAGAATTCCAGAACCTGACGAGATGATAGTGTGCCCTTATGACAATGTCCATGTTGTGGCATATAAAAGATTTCAGTATCATCTACTGAAATGCGCAAGAGTATGTTCCTTCCTGTTCCTACCTGTATCTCACCGTACAGCCATTTAATTGCGGACATCGGTTTATGTGTACTTGTGTTACATCACTTCAGGTGTGCCGTGCAGGTCTTAGCTAGTGGAAAGTGCGAAAAATAAAGTGTCATTTTCTTGCAGCTTTTGATTTCTAGACGCGGGTTTTGTCGAAGTGTTTTTCATTGTAAAATTTTAATTTCTGCCCTGGATAAATGAAGAATATTCCAAGTTAGTTAGAGAACTTTAAGTTATGGAATGAGGTTTGTTCTGCTAAAATGACATATGCTCTTCTTCATGTCACGCCTCATAATTGTTGCGATGAAGAATCGCGACTATTACGTACGTTCCAGCTTCAGCGGTTTAAAATGTTGAATAATAAGTGACGTAATGAGGTAATAGAAAGTCTGTGTCCTACTCTGTTTTGATGGTAGGCTTTGGTGTGAAAATCTGAGAGTATGTGTATATGTGTGTGTGTGTGTGTGTTAAAAGAAGGAAGTGGCAGGCCTACTACTGTGAAGCTCAGTGTTAGTTCTTTTTCTGTCTTAGTGGGTGACAGTTGACAACTTTTCTTATTGGTTGCTACAGCTAATCCGAGTCATGTCACACCACATAGGCTACGTCTCTACATATGTATGCATATATAACTTGACCTATCTAATGCACGCAAATATCATACTCAAAATTGCAGCCGAGGATAACTTGATCAAAATGGCTGTTATTATTCATTGTGGGAAGTAAGTTTGGGGTGAAGTTTGGAGAAGTGATCTGCAGAGATTATTCCCAGAGTTTCTCAATGACAACCATAACTACGCTTAGCTGGTTAGCCAGAAAGCCAGCTGACTGAGAGCTTTCGTGAAATGCTTATTCACTGATGATCGCAGCAAGGTTGCAACCACTCAAAGCTTTCTACTCGGAGAGTGATCTATGGTTTTCTTTCAAACAGTCACCAGTTTGAATTTGAATGGAAACCATGGCAACTCAGGCTACCTTCAGCACTGGGATAAAATTCCTCCCCTACGAATCATTCTTGATTAGGGTGAAGCTCTCATATATGCAATAGCTGGCATTATTCTGAATTTTATGTTAGATGCATTATTGTTCATTCATTCATGCAACACTACTAATTTCTACCGTTTTGCTAGTTTTTGAGGCATGATCAGTGCTGTACTTCAACTGTCTTTGGGAGAGTATCACATTCTGAGCTGTCGATATTGCCCAGTTTCCATATACATGACAACTGCAGGGTTTGGAACTTTGGTTTGAGGGGAAAGGGGGGTAGTGAACTGTGAGAATCTGACCTGAGGCTGGTCATCAATCTGTGGCAATTATTATTTAATCAAAATTCTACTGCCCCCACAGCTGATGCTATGACTACGACATAGGATCAGACCGATCCATCACTGGCCAGTTTCTGTACACTGCTGCTCGGCCCAGCTTTTGCTCTGTCGTGACGCCTGCATACCACATTCTTGGGCCGATGACAGTAATGTAACGCATGACCCAACCCAAATCCAGCAGTCAGTATTTTTATATACATGGGAGCGTGTGAAACTGGCTGTTTGTCAATGAAGTATGGTTATTAGATGTTGCGTATGATTCTAGAGTAGGATATAGCCTATAGTTAGTAGCGCTGACCACTCTAGTAGTGGAACCTGTCTAATATACAAGTTGCTGCTGGCTGTATTTCCAATGGCGGTATATTACTGATCTGTCAGCTGCTGGTAATATGAAATATTTGGAACAATTTATCGTTTCACAATTTGATTTCAATCATGTGATACAAAACTTAAATAACAATGATTTAGATTTAGTGGTAAATTATAATTTTATTTGTGACAGTTTTTTTTTTTTGGGGGGGGCTGGTCGGCGCTCTACTTTTAGTCCTAAGGCTAAGTCTCTGCAATAGATGGTGAGATTTCTGTCCATAGATGTCCACAGTGTAAGCTATGACTAGACCCCATTGGCCCAATAGGGACTCAGGCCCTTCTGCTGAATTTGCACATTGGGCTGGTTTTTGCTGGGGAGCGTGGAGTGACTCAGTCATGGAGTAGGAAAGGGTTTATGCGCTCGCTGTCAGCTTTCCAAACAATGCCCGCTGTACTACATTCAGGTCCACATCTAACATTTTAGCAGTACTGTTTATTGACTTTTTAGCGTATTATTTATTTTGTCAACTCGCATGAGCTGATTGGGCAAAAAATACTGTGTGAAATTAACTCGGCGGCTGCAGCGTAGAGACATCGGCAGCGCTGGCCTGATGAGGCCAGACACTGAACCTCCATCCCGTCCTCACCACGCACACTTCATGTGCCAACGTCCATCCGGTCACCATTGTTCAGCACTTGTTTTTGTTTATAGAATCACCAGAACAAGAAGGTCAAGACTTGCAGCTTCAACGCCAGGCACGTGGTTTTTGAGGAGAAATTCCTCCACCACGAGTGCACCTGCCCCGACAGACACCTGGTGGAGAGGCCAGTTGTCCAGGAATCTTCCACCAACTCCTGGGTGAAGGGTTGCACAGACGTGCCCACCTACTTCCCAGACTGTGATGTACCTGATGCGGAGATGTGGGAGGACGAGCCAGCCCCTCGCAGAGTGGGCGTACCCGCCAGGGAAATGGCCGGTATCGGCTATTATAAGGACGTTACCGGGTGCGTATCTATCATTCCTCTTACTATACCATAATAGGTGCGATGGGCGGCTAATGTAGGCTGTCTGTTTGTCTGTCTGCAGGCTCAAACCAGCCCAGAAGAAGCAGTTCTATAAGAACCTCAGTGATAAGAACCATGAGGCCAACGTTAGACTGATGGAGTCACTGAATCTCGAGAAGGAAGACAACGCCTCCTATGATGTTGCGGTTCCTGTCGGTGAGTCACCATGGAGGAGAGGGGGCACGCAAGTAAATGGTCGAACCCAAGCTAATACTCCTTCCCTGGCAAACGCCTCCCCAGCCAAAGCTTCCCTGGCAGTGAGTATGGCGTATTATACATTATGTCCAGGAATGATCTCCCCTGGCTATCTTATTTTCTTTTGACAGCAACCTTATCTGGGTGGACGGGGAAGAGGGCGAGGCGCCCTGGGATTGCTCGCTCAACCTCGAGTCGGCATCGCCTCCACCGCTGCTGCTCCTAGTGCTGCCGCTGTTCCTGCTGCTGCTGCTGCTGCTGATGTCACTGATCCGAAGAAGCTGATCAGAAAGGTGGAGAAAAAGTTGCGGCAGGTAAGCTGTGTTATTTATTACAATATGGGCAATTTTCTTATGCCTCGATAAACAAGCATGTGTGATCGTTGAGCTGGCGTTTCCTGTTGGATGCATTGGGCGATGAGTAGGTGTTTTCTGTGTGCACGGTGCGTGTGAGCTCCCCGCTGACGCTGCATTTCGTGTGCCGGAGCAGAGCCAGTGTTATTGTATTATTTTCAGAGTGGGCCCAGTGGAAGAGAGCGCGGTCAGTCAAAGCTAACAGCGCCAGCTAATTCATACGCATTTGCCGCTATTTTCAGATCGATCACCTGGTGGAGAGGCAGGCTCAGGGTGAGACGCTGAATGAGGAAGAAAGGGTCAAGGTCTCACTGAAGAATACCCTCGAGGTGCAACTGCACTCGCTGAGGGAGCAGCTACCCAGCAGTGCTTCGCCATGATCACATACCTTCATGTGTGTGTGTCCAGTTGCTAGTTGCTTGCCACACACACATGTCTAAGAAATGACTACCTGATGGTCAAAAGCTTCCATTTGCTTATTTGACAAAACCCTTTTGTTTTCCAACGTCATCAAGTTTGGTACAACAATTTCCAATTATTACTCTCACTGTCAGCTGACAAAGACATATGTATCCATGCAGATTAATCACAAGTTATTTTTGTCTCAAGTAATTTGTTATTTACTCGTCAAGGAGGTCATCTGTAAATCTACTGCCGCTGGCTCATCTCCAATCACTTCGTCCATTCGCTATGTCGGCTATAGTTCAACATATTTGATCGATAGGCATTTTCTGTCCTCCAGCATTGGTTTGTATAAATCATGCCTCTCTCTCACACACACACACACATCTAATCAGTTGTTATTTGTTCTATTTTAGTCCCAGTTTTTTATCTCACAAATCTTATCAACTAAAGGAAGTGCGTACGTCCAACAAGATGTTTGGCATTTTTTGTGTAGATTGATTAGTTTGTAAAACATGAAGCTGGAAGTAAAAACCTTTGTTTTTGTTTTGTGAGTCATATCCAGCGTTTGAAGTAAATAAAATGCTAAGGTGGGAAAATACAGGGATAGCCTCTCTTGGCATAGAGCTTGTGGTGAGCGGGTAAAAACCTATTTTCATATGACACATGCATCACCAATACCCGGGTGGGTAAACTCGTACTCTGCCTTTAATCTTCCATTCATTTTTATTTCTAGCAGCCGTGTTTGTGCAAGCGTAACACTGCCTTAAGGTGACCTGAACGGTAGAGAAGAATGTTGTTGTACCCGTGGCACCCCGCCTCGTCTCTGATGCCTTCGCGCAGCGGTTGCAGAGACAGCTCCGAAGAAATCTCGGAACTCAGCGGTAATTACTCTGTGCCATACTCCGACGCAATCGTACGACAATGCGTGTGTCGCGATATCCTCTGGACCAAAAGGTGGAAGGAGCCAACAGGCTGACATACAAGTACTAGCAGGCACCTGAATGTCAAACTGCAGACCAGTGATATGTCATCATGTGTGGCAGGTATTATTTGGAGGTCTCAGTAAGCATCTTAGTGCCAGGTAAATAAACTGCAACAGCAGTATTACTTCATTCACATTGACTAACCATAGGGAAAACAAACTGGTATTTTCAGATAATACTATTACTAATATAAGCCACACTGTGCAGTGATGCAAGATCCTTAACCAATGGGACTGCAGGCTTCTTGATTTATTTCCTTTCATTAATGGTTTCACTGTATTTATAATGGAAAAGGACATGATTATCTTTTTGAGCAGTGCCATGTATTGGTTGGGGATGGTCCAACAGGTGAGATAAGTGTAGCGTGAGCAAGGGTAAAAACAGCATATTTTGGCAACCAATGAGAAGAGGTGGCTATAAATAGAATTAAAAACTAAAGAGCATCATCACATCATACTGCATGTCTGAGATCTGCCATTGAATGACGCTGAGACCGGCACGCTGCCTCTACCACCCAAAGATTTAGCCGAGTTCACGACTGGCTTGTAGACCGGTCGGACGTGTCTTAGGGCGGCCCTGTCTGACAGAGTGTAAGCGGAGGTGGCGCGAGATGGTGTAGGAAGACTAGAAGTTTCTGCCCGGTCCCAGGTGCTGGCGGTCGCCGGCCTGTTATCCTTCGAGTCTGCATTGCTTGCCAACTTCCTGCTGACCAGAGACTTGACAATGCTCTCTGGGTCAACCAACTCGGGATCAATCACAACATAACTCAGCACAGCTCCGTCCACGCAGCCAACCATCAGCGTCTTTTCATCACTGCCGCCATGCATAGCGCAAATATCACTGTGTACGTTGCAGCGGGCGATGACCCGATTGTCTTTCAGACGTTCTATGATGAATACGGGGCCTTGATAGTAAGCGACTAGTAGTCCGTCGTAGAGAAGGACCAATGAGCTCTGCAAGTTATTGACGCTTCCAATCTCCTCTCCGGACAACATGTCAACAATTCTCCCATGCCTCGAATTGATGTACCACCGTGCTTTGTTATCCAGGTAGAGTTCCCTCAGCAGTGTGTTTGATGACAGGAAGTGATCATTGTAACGCACAATTCGATTGGTTGCTAAGTCAACAATCACGTATCCATAGGAAGCTGGTGATGGCACTATCGGTTTCTGCTTTGGCTCGTAAATTGCGATGATTTCAGTTTGGCTGTACGTTATGGGTACTAGGGCTATGATTTTTCTGCTATCTAGAAATTCGCCGAGTTCTTCTCGACCAATGATGCTGTGCATCAGGCGGCCTTTGAGGTAGAGAGTACAGATGGACGGGTTGGTGTAGGATGCGTGCCGGTCATCATAGTGGTCTGCAGTTAGGAACACCAGATACGTATCGTCTGCAGTGACAAACGGCTCACTGATCACATGGTTGATCATGAAATCATAGGTGGACTCATGAAATATTCCGCCCTCGAAGGTGAATATCGTCACTGTATATGGAAATTTGTACGTGGTAGTTGTCTGACTGATATGGACTATTGTGTTACTTATCCTCAGGGCGCATGTAGAGCCACGAGTCTTGCCAAACTCATGGACCATCCTTCTATCGCTAACTGACCAAATCTTGTTGCAGAGATCGCTTCGTGATGGATCAAGGGTGACGAACAAAAAGCTGCCATCCATGTTTGGAGTTATCTGTTCGACATGACACTCGTGAGTGAGCAGGCTGGTGAGAGTGCCGGACGCCATGTGGATGACTGCCACTTCGTCACTGCCTGAGCCAGTAGCAAAGCAGTAGCTGTTATCTTTAGTGAGCTTGATCTCTTCAACGGGAGACGTGAGCTTGTCCGGGTGTTTCATGTCCACAGCTGTGTCAGTCATGCTCCACACTTGGATGAGAGGGGAGTTCTGCTGAGTAGTGACGATCTGTCTGCTGCCAGGCACGGCGATGATCTGCGCAATCTTGCCGACCGGTGCCAGTATGCTGGCGTCGAGCTGCTGTCCGGTCTCCAGGCTCCAAAAATGTACGTTGCGGAACAGTGACGTTATTAGAGTCGTGTCGTCAGGACTGAACATGGCACTCGTGTAGTTGATTGACGTGGACTCGGCTTGCTTCGGCAGGCGAAACTCTGTCAGCACTGTGCTTGGTCGGCGGATGTGGAGAGCCAGTCTGTCTGTTACCATGTTGAAGATGACAATGTTTGTCTCCGCCATCACTAGTAGAAACATCCCATCGTTTGAGAGGCTTAACTTCTGCACTTTGTCGCCGATGAAGTAGCGGTCGAGGTTGATTTTCGACACCATCTGCGTGTAACCCTCCGGACTCATCTGCACATTGGTGATCACATGAGATCTTTCATCTGTGTAGAATGCTCTCGTGGAGTTGTCTGTCCATGTCATACAAGTCGGTCTGTATTCTAGTTGTGTTAAGCATGTTTGTGCTAGTGTCAATAGGTCGTAGGCGGTTATGTTTGTTCCATCACTGCAAAGCACGTACCTCTCATTTGACGCTATGTGCACTAGGTTTGACGCATTTTCCAGCCGTACTGATTCCATGGCGCCACAGGTTTCTAGGTTACCTATGCACAGGTACGTGCTGTCTGTGGTCACGAGCACAGCCAAGTATGAGGTGGACACATCGATGGCACCGAGGATGTATCTTTTGCTGCCGTTTCCATTTACAGACCTCATGGGTATGAACTGTCCTTCGAATGCGCCGTCCTTGCTGCAGTGTACCTTGATCGACTTTTCGATTTCACTGTCAACAACAACCAAGTGTTTGCCATCCTTAGACATGTGTAGGCGACCGTAGGAGGTGATGATGTCCCGCTTGCTCTCCCCGGTGGCCAGGTCAAACTCTCGAACAGTTTGGCAGTGATTAGCTTTCGCTACGATGGTGTTTGAGCCTCCGAGCAGATGAACATCGTGCACGGCCTCCGTGTAGTTTAGACTGTGTTGTAGAGGACTGCCAGGCACTTGGTGGTAACTGAACATGGGAACGAGAGCGCACTGATTGAGGCCGACAATGTCACACTGCTGAATCAGCTTCCTGATGTTCGGATGGCTGTGGTAGTACGGCAGCAGACGACCGCTGAGCTCTATGGGCATGTTGTTGATGTCGGCGTCCAATATGGACTGCGACGCCCTGAGAGCTCCTTCTAGCAGTGTAGCCTCTGTACCTGGATTTAGACTGAGATCCGTCAGTATGTGCTGTAGCGAGAGGACCTTTATCTTGTTGTAGAGCCAGCTGTAGTTGAAGAGGACGGTGTCATCAAGCTCCTGTAGACGATTGGCGAGGTAAAGATGTCTTGGCACTTGATCATATTTCCGCTTGTTGTACTTTACCTCTCCCCATGCATTCTCATAAGTCAGCGGCTGAGAAATGACTTGTCTATCCGCGCTCGACACCTTGCCAAAGATGTCCTTAAACTCCATGACCTTTCCATACCATCGCCCCATGTAGTAGTCGGCTATCTTGTGGTGGATTTGACGAAGAAAGCGATTGTCAGCCAGATACTGCTGTTGCACAAACTCTGTCATGAATGAGTGGAACCAGAAGTACACGTTGCACTCATCGCTCTCTTTCATCACAAGAAATCGGTCAAGGTCATCGCTAAGCCTGGCCCAGACAAAGGGTGGGCACCGTCTGGTAGCCGGAATTGTGTCAGTGTAGACAGCTGACAGCACATCTTCGTCTGTAGACAGAAGGTCCTCCATTTCTGTATCAGACAGACCAGTCTTGGAAGCGGTGAGGTAGGCGAGGGCATGCTTCACCACAGTGGCACCATGCTTGAGTTCCAGTGTGGAGAAGAAGTGGTTCAGATACGATTGACAATCGGTTCCCAAAGAGCTGCCATCGACCGTGTCAAAAGAGCGCCATTTCCTCACTTCTTCAAACAAGAGTCGGATGTACAGAGGTAAGGAGCAGCTCTGCAGTGCCTTTCTGATCACCTCAGCCTGGTCATTGGTGACGCACATCTGTTCGAGCTGGAGCCAGTGTAAGATGAGCATCATTGCCTTCTCCTCCGACATCTCACAGATCTCCAAGCAGTTGGCAGGATTCTGGATGATCTCCGTCTTTATCCGCGTCAGGATACCGTGCTCGTGCAGCCGGCAGGATATCACGACCTTGACATTTCTTGGAAGCGTGCGCGGAAGCCAGCCGAGCTGATGGGCTCTAAACTCCGGCTGAAGGTTATTCACCGAGTCAAGGAGCAAGACAAGGCTCAAGTCTGGCGGGATCCGCGTGAGAAGGCTCTTGAAGAACTTGACCACGTCCTGATAGTCCATAGGCACCATCAGGTCCAGTCCGAGACAGACGACGATTTGACGACATATGCTCTGGAGCAAATTCCGTATATTAGAGCTTTCCTGAGAGGAGCCGATATACCGAACGACGACAATCGTGCTCATACTCAGATAGGACTCCATCTGCGATGAAGAATCAAGAGACATTAAAGCCCTTTTTGCCCTAGACCAGCGTGAGATAAATCAAATCGACTCACGTCCAGCAGAAGTTTTGATATAATCGTTGTCTTCCCACTGCCAGAAACTCCATATATGGCAAAGAACTCATCATTCGACGCATCAACCAGATACTTGTTGAGCAATTCAAGCTCATTGTCTCTACCTATAACGAAGAACCACTACAATATAAGACACACTAGAGAAACTCTGTTATCAAGCGCGGAGTTATCCTCACCTTGACAATCTTGTCCCCTCAGCAACGCCTTCCTCCAATGCATGAGAACTTCGTTGTAAAGAGGAGTCTTTTCAATTTTTTTGGCACGGAACACTGCGGCGGCATCTAATATTTGATCGCTCAGTTTCTTGTAGACATCCTGGCAGAGGCTGTCAATATAGTCCTTGTGTAGAACTGGATGCACTCCGCTGTCGTATCGCCACAGGATCGAGTAGCTGCTGATATTCTTCTTCTCTATGTTCTGATCTATTAGCTCCATCTATTGAACATTAGTATTTATTCAATTTTCATGATAGATTATATGTATTCTTAGACCCAAAATTCTGAGTCAAAGTGAGATTTTTCTCCCCTGATACACTGCTTGCGCAGTATAAATCAGGATGAAGAATCGTGTACAAAAGGAACCTAAGCCATGCTATGATGCATATGATCTATGTCAACATTCAGCTATCGAACAGGGGGATTCAAACACAATAAATTAGATAAAAAAGTTGAATTCAGACTCATCGGTGTCTAGTACCGAGACAGGAGGCAAAAATTTTGAACTTTCACTGACCTTGACACTGTCCAGTAGTTGCTTGCTGTCTTCGACTCTCTGCCATCGCTCGTCTGCAGCATTCCATTCAGTCTCTGTGAATGCCGTCACTCTGTATTCGCCCAGATAATTGTCGATGTCAGTTATCTCACGGCAAAACGAAACCGCCGCTCCTGTTTGGCCGCTGACAATACCGTGTTTCACCTCATTTTCTAGATCTGCGAACATTGGAACAAGTAATGACACGTTATAATTCAATCAAATGTATGAAA
>ERZ1740065.724-NODE-724-length-18358-cov-12.239633_pt1 | contig 18358 bp, 16 predicted proteins | sample MGYA00581738_ERZ1740065 | MGnify/ENA primary metagenome ERZ1740065 (study PRJEB43018, sample SAMN04849749) | marine metagenome | isolation source: floating plastic debris | place: Pacific Ocean | collected 2008-09-01 | study: EMG produced TPA metagenomics...
TCTTTTTTTTATTTTTATATTTTTTTATTTTTCTTTTTTTTATTTTTTTTCTTTCTCTCTTTTCTCTTTTTTTTTTTTTTCTCTTTCTTTGTTCTCTCTCTCCTACCCCCCTCCTCTCCCTCCCTCTCTCTCCCAGCCCATTACACGAACTCCAATGCTGATTGATTTGTATCAGACTATTTACATACCACACGGAATATTTCTGCTGCACAGTTTCCATTTACATACTTACAGGTCAGGGTCATAGACTGCTATCTGGTGGAGGGATACAAGGTACTCTTCAGGGTCGCTCTCGTACTGATAAGGCTCTTCCACAAAGTCTCCTGTGAGTTTGTCACTGTCAATGCTGTTATCTAAACTGTGTGTGACCACTTCGGCAGGTCCCACCACGGTCCGCGGCAGGTGCTTGGTGTATAGGGAACATGTGGGCTTGTGGGGTGGGCAGCCTAGTGTTGCACCTGATGTTGGCTCACCACGTACCCTGATGTTGTGGACTTCTTGTGTATACACATACTGCGCCTCTCATATCCTGCCTCCTCGAAGGCCGCCGTTTGTTACCATCTCATGATGGCACCTAATCAAACTGCAATACTTTCAGCTCAGAAGAGCAGTTTTGTGGAGTCTTCCAAGCCGGATGCGGGAATGAAAGCGATGTGCTCAGAGATCGAGAAATACATGGCCTGTGATAGACTACTTAAGGTGAGCTGTTATCTCTTACTGAATGTTATTATCGTCAGTTGACCTTGAAACAGGAATTGTATGTCGCATCTAGTGTAATTCCATCGCAGCGGCTGTCGAGAGCTTGTTACAATGCGCAGTGATTGGTGGTTTTAGGAAGCCTTTGCCATCAGAGGATTCTCAAAGAAGGAAATAGACTCACTCTTCACCAGGACAGAGCAGGCTATACGGGCTGGGGGCCTGGCGTACGTACGGTCGCCCCGTCCCAGCGAATCGGACACCAGGCCGACATTCAAGTAAGAGGGGGACAGTACTTGGTCTACCAGCAGACGGCTGCCATTATGTAAATACCGGCTTGACGTAGACGGATGCTGCCCGGTGTTTTGCTAGCAGTTGACAGAGTGGAAATCCCGACTGTATATCACAAGTGTTGATGTTGAATGTGTGTGCAATCGTCTGCTAGTTGCGCACGGTGTACCGGCTGTAAATTGTCTGCTGCTGCCCTCTGCTGGATGTTTGGGTTGCTCACTCTGTTTCTCTGTCATTTGTTAGCAAATCGGGCAAGCATAATAGCGTCAGTGAGAAGAGGAAGAGGCTGGTAGCTCTGAATTCCAAGAAGAGCTTCAAGTTGGACAAGGAGGTTCATACGCAGCTCATACTGGACGACATAGACTCAGACATTCTCGGTAATGCCCATTCCTCTCCCTCCTCTACGCGGCTGTGTGGCAGCGGCTGCGGGCAGTGCGCTATGTCTTCTCTCTCATCCACAGACAAACTACAGATGAATATAGTGTGGAGTTGGCTACCCCCGGCGGAGGCGGTGAAGGATCCAGAGATGGTTTTCACAACTAACGAGCACGGGTACAGCCTGAAGACATTCTACGAGAAGGTGGAGTATGCCGGACCCGTGCTCGTGATCATTCGCACCATGAGTAATGAGGTACGATCGCTTACGATACTGTGACAGAGGGAGGGTGAAAGAGATCATCTTTCAACATCAAAATAGTTTGAATTCCTCCATTGTAAATTTGGACTGGATAGGTCCATCTGTCAACATGTTGGCTCATGCCAAAACAACCAGAATAGCTGTCACTCATTTATCGTATCCATCGGGCTGATTTCATCTCTCAAAAATGCTGCCAAATATGTTACACCAGTTTTTAGTTTGACACTACTGTCACTCCATAGAGGTGCGCTGCGTGATTGCTGTGACTTGGAGCATACTGTCAGCGGTCCCTATCATAAATATTTACCTCGATACAAACTATCTTTGGAGCTCACAGTCAAAGCTAGCTGTTATCTCAAATTGCACTAGCAGTGAGTTGCCACCGCTGTTTTTGGCCGATTTGCCATCTCACGTTAAGTTTTTTGTTTTTCAGATTTTCGGAGCCTACTGTTCCACGGACTGGGTGGAGCGTCACAAGTACTTTGACACCGGGGCCCAGATCAGCTACTTTGGCAACGGGCAGTCGTTCGTGTTTACCATAGAGCCAGAGATCGTGTACCACTGGGTGGGCAAGGAGCAGCCTGTCACGCCTCAGAGCGCCTCCATGTTCCAGGCCGGTGACAAGTCAATGCTCATGGTCGGAGGGGGGAGTGGCTGCGCTCTGCAGGTTAGTAAAACACAGGCCAGCTTTGATGTTGATTTTTGTGTGCGGCTCTATTATCACCAATAACAAACCCTGTAGGTCGATAAAGACCTGGATCATGGCTCCACGTCATCCTGTGAGACATTCAACAACCTGCCACTAGTTGACAGTGGTGACTTCAGGATACAGTGTCTCGAAGTCTTTGCCTTCACATCCTGAGCTTATTTCGCTTGTGTGATGGAGTTGAGGCTGTCAAGTCCTGGTCACTGATGTGGACGGTGCGCGCACGTTCTCACCAAGGATCGGCGCAGAGCTGGTGACAGAGAGTGGCGTCGATGCATTTTCTGTATGCATACCCTTTCAACATTCTCTCTCTCTTTTATCCCATTACCTTCCACGATGGGCTTCTTTTGAGAATTATGTTATCTATGTTGTGCAAGCAATGCCAAAGCCTGTTAGTCACAACCTCTACAATTGGCTGAAAATTACATTGACCTAATTATGGCCACCCAATCAGCTGACAGATTCCGTACTGGCCAATACAGTTGTATCATTCTGCGGCATAATTGGTGAATAGACTTTTTTTGTGATTCTTATTTGCCATCGCTGCGTTTTATATCGATCCAAGAACCCTAAGTCACTATCAGCATTATATTCCTGTTGTTTTGGCATGTAGATGATGAAAATTATACCACCGTTGCTATGACTACTGATCAACAAGCAGCGGTATTCTCACACACTTTTCCTGCTGATGCTGCCACATACTGTTCATATAATCAATTGGGCAGCTGAAGAGTTTTATATTGAATATACAATAATACAATTACTATTTATGATCAGGTATACAATAAAATTATACATCGATTCTATATGAATATTTTGGCAATAGAGTGAGATCTGGGTGAAATAAGGCCATCAATGCTTGCGGGCGCCACTGTGACCACCCTCCCTCTCCTTCTGGTGTTCGGCATCTATCTTCTGCTGCACCTTCTCCCAGTCTATCTTGACCTGAACAATATTAACCAGTTATACATCGCGCATTGAGTCATCACCAACAACACTTCTGAACCTAAACAGGACATCTGGTGGGATTTTGTTTCAATAATAAAGTCACCAATCATCATCAAATATATACAAACACGTGTCAGCGCAATGGTGTGACAGACAGGGCACCTGGCTGAGGTGTCAATGCGTTATCTGTCATGCAATAACTAACAGGAAGTAGCTCATTGCTGATAAGCAGTCACTCACCCCTTCCATATATTGCAGGTATCGTTTTTCTGTCTCGTTTTTCTGAAAGTTGTCCAGGTGTCGCTGCCGGTAGGCCAGCACTGTGTCTACATGAGTCTTGTGCTTCACCGCCAAATCCAGGGCCCTGTAACCGAGGGAGAATTAGATACATGGGGAGACAATTCCAAGTATCCGCTAATGACAGCAGTGAAGAGGCTCTCACCTGTCCCAGTTAAACAGTTCTATGTTCATCATGATAGCCCTGAAAGTCAATCCAGCAGCGAGAAGGATGCCTTCCGCGTCTTGGGAGTTCCCACAGAATAACGCCATGGCGGCGTTACAGGCCTCTTTGCTTGGCAATTCCTTGATGGTGTTGATATAGTCCACCTTATCAGCCTACAACAGGTCACTTACAGGCCATACGATCAAACCTTAGAATGTCACACTCAATGGGTAAACGCAGCGAGCATTGTCGATGGCCGCCACAGATATGCCTAGTAGGAACTATCATTCATGGGAAACTTGCATAATAAGCTGTGAGCAATAACTGCTGGGTGATTGGAAGTACGTCTCACCTCATCTAGAGCTGCGTAGGCCACCTCCGCTGTCATCAGGTCCTTGGCGTATGCAGACATGGCTGCCAGACACGCCCACAGTGACGGGTCCTTGACGAATCGACACAGCCTCACAGCATCATCCCATCTGCCACTACAACATCGTAATCAACCATTAGTGACTGCTGACCAAGTGTGAAGGCTCAGACAAACAGAGAAATTACCCAGTGACATATCCGTGTAGCAGCGCCGGGTATGGTGATATGGACGTGGATACAACAGCGCCATCAGACCGTCGGATCCCGATGTGATTGCCAATGAAATTCGCCACGAAAGGATTTTTGCCGAACTCAGATGAATCTATGAACAGATTGAGTGAGAAGCAGTGGTTTTGATTAATGACCCTGCAAATATTATAAATAGTCCTGAAATACCTTTGTCAAACACAACGGCTGATAACAGGTCTTTGTCAACAAAAACAGCATTCGGGTAATACCAGACCGTGAACTTGCCATCAGCGAGTGCGGCAATCATATTGCAACTGTCATGGCTGACAGCTGACAGTACCATGTTACCTATCAACACCAATACGGAAATGAAGACCAATAACGGACCAATAGTGGATTAATAAGATTGAGAAAGTGACATGCCCAGTTTTTGGAAATTTGAGTCTGATCCAAATGTCCTTGTACTTGTCAGGTATAGGTCACGGTTTTTGTCAATCACAGCTAACTTTCTCTCATGGGCAGGTCCAGCTTGATCCAAAACAACTTGGAGGATGTCTTGCTACAAAGTGACAGAAACAGAAAATTGTTTACAGATAGAAAAGAAGTGCGTCGGCCGGGAATCGAACCCGGATCTATTGCTTGGAAGGCAACAATGCTAACCTTTACACCACCGACGCGTACCTATACATCAACAATATAATTGAGTCTATAATCCAACGAGCCGCCCGTCGCACCGTATATTACTGATGAACTCGATGCCAGTATGGATCTCTTTTCTCCCTCAATTTATTCCATAGACACCAGCAGCACCATCATACCTGTCAAATCACCCGGATTTCCCGGGAGACTCCCGTATTTTACGCGTCAGAATTTAGGGTCAGAATTGCTATTATTGGTTTTTCTAATGTTTTCCTGCGGCTCACCAGTTAGAGCTCGTTGAGGTTAGAGGGTAATACGTACAAAGTGAAACTCTTGAGGTGTTTTATAATCTGATGTGGACATGACATACTGTATGTAGTTAATATGAAAATGAGATTCCTTCCATGCACAGACTGCATTCAGACTGCCAGCTTGTGCAGTTGTCATATGAAAACTTGAATGTGGCATATTTTAGATGCTAAAATTTGGGGTCAAATTTGCTATTAATGGTTTTCTAATGTTCTTCTTGGCTCATTAGATAGAGCTTGTGAGAGATCATCGCTGATGATCTCTGATCTTGCTGAGCTGAGCTCAAATATGACAGAATCCTAGCTGTAGGGAGTACAGCTTTGAGCTATGGACTTCTCAAAGTTCAGAATATGACATCTCTAGTATTTTCAGCCAGGCAGGTTGACAAGCATGAGCAGCACTGTCGATGTCAACATCACTGATAAAAAAATCTGACAATTGGTTCTGTCTATGCCTATGCCTACGTCTACGTCTACGTTTATGCCTATGTCTATGTTTATGCCTATGTCTATATCTATGCCTATGTCTATATCTATGCCTATGTCTACATCTATGCCTATGTCTATGTCTATGTTTATGCTTATGTCTATGTCTATGCCTTGATATCCCTGCTCCTTACACCTCTTGAACTTAGCTCTCTGATACCTACTGATCCAAACACAAACTGATGTCCAGAACTCAATGAAAACAATGTAGCCTGCTTTTCCAAATGCAAAAGTTATGGAACATGACAGATGACAGTTATGAGTACACCAACCATTCTTCCCACAGTGTCAATAGTAGACCCAGTTAGGGGCGTGGCAACCTGCACATTCACCATGGTTCAATGCAGAGATGGACCTTTGTTTCTGCGCTTATGGTTTGTTTCCAAGGGAGACCTAACTAACTACCTACTAACTAACAGTGAAGGGAGAATGTTTCCAGTATAGGCAGCAGAGCTTCTCCTACTACCACACCTACATCATCAGCGCGAGTGGAGAGGAATACACATTGCTTACCTTGTGAGCGAGAGGTTTCCCATCTCCAAGCGGTTTTCCAGTAGTTGAGTCAAACAGATGCACAACTAGAACAAAGACACATTGATTTGAATTCCAAAACCTGCCGCAAAATGCCCAAACTGGAACTGCTAGCGAGTTAACCATGTAAATCAAAATGGAAGAGGAAATGAGTCAGCAGACTGTGTGAGAGGTACTGTAATACCTTTCTCATTTGCCTTGTCTCTGACGGCGAGTGTGTCGTTGCTGAGAGCCACTGTCAGGTCATTGAGTATATCACCTCTCATCCCTGCAACATACACGTAAAAATGTATATCAAATAGGCACATACACATGCACAGTATATATGATAGGTACATACTCACGTACACACGTGTATACTATATATACACGCAGACACATATATTGCTGATAAGCGGAAAGCGTATAGGGTACACTTACACGTACAAGTAGATACACATACGTACATCTCACGCTATTACTTTATTGTATATACGGATACAAAGAGAAGAGAAGAACACTGGATTGCTGCCAGCGACGGTTTGTAACTGGAAACCTACACTTGAATATCAGAATGTTGTGAGTTGACTGCACATGTACGTGTATGTACGTTGCAGCCAGTCTAGACTTACAGGTAGACAGACACTGTCTAATATACCTATGGCATTCAATCGATGTGAGACGGGAGGGGGGAGGGGATATGACAGACATTGATAAACCTTAGAGCTATGTATGTACGTACATTGTGTAGCTGATGGGAATTAGTAACCTATAAACTGATACATTATTGTCCACACGCAGCGGGACGCTGGCAAATGACACATGATTTTTGTCAGTGTAGGCTGGTTTAAACTGTTCTGTGCCAAAATGTAAATCAGTTTTGTGTGGGGAAAACTCACCAATGAGCAACGGGCAGAGAAAGGGACGAGGAAGGAGGAAACATACCTGGGAATTTGGGGGAACATTGAAGTCTTCCGTCGTAGGAGTATATATAGATGCTGGTATTGTCTACCATTAGGAAATGCTTCTCGGCCAATAAGATTAAAGAAACATTTCCTTCTTTGAGGTCAAATATAGTCGGCGTGTTCCAGTTCCTCGTGCTGAAATACATTGACCACTGTCTAACACAGGCCGACTGCTCCTCAACTAAACACTACTGATCACTAAAGAGCCCCTCAAAGGTGGCTGTATATAAATAAATAAATAAATAAATGGGTGACTACTAGCTATACTCATAACTAGCGCTGCATTTCGTAAAAATAATTAATCTCAATTAATCTTTTCAATCTTGAATTAATCTTATTTTAATCTTGCCACTACTAACTAGTTCTTGAGCTATAGAAGTCACAACAGTATCAGTGCTACCAGCTGCAGCAGCTGACAGTGACATCACTGTAACGTCTTTGGTGAGCCATTAGTGTTATTCAACTGCACTGGTGTTGAGTTTGCTTAGATAAATATGTTGTCATACTTGTTCACAGATCTTTGTAACGCATTACTCTCGGTTTATCAGTGAAATTTACCCTTAAATAGCCACAAGATTAATCTTGCGGCATAAAATTAATCTTCTGAACAATTAATCCTAGTTAATCTTAGAATAACTCAATTAAAATGCAGCGCTATTCGTAACCATACCTGTACACATAGCACTGGGACGGAGTCGTCACCACCAGGTGTTTGTATCCCAGAGAGGCTTTGATCACTCTGTCTCTGAACTCGAGTTTCTCGCTGGTGTCGTTGACTACATTCCTGACTGTCACGGTCTTCTGATCGGCGACCGTCACCTCAAACTCCTTCCACTCCAAACGTCTGCAAATATCATAACTTCACCCTGAACACGAACTCATACCTCTCTATTGTCTGCAGGGGCTCAATCCGGGTCAATGGAAATCTTTATGAGAAAGGTCAGGAGGTCATCAAGAAAATTCTCTGTTATACTACTATATTCTGCTATCTATGGGTGAAAAACTGGATAGAATTTAGTCATAAGTCACTTTATTTGTTGAGGTCAAGGTCAAAAAATACAAGGATGGAAGTTTGAATAATTGATGGAGTGAAAGGGAAGATAAACTGACACGTAAATTTGACCATTTCTCTCCCGTCTCAAACCTACCATCAATCTATGGCCTAGAGAGAGATGTTGTCTATTGTCCCGCTCCCTGATTTATGATCTGGTTACCCGACAATGAAGCTGCTTTGCTCCTGAGTGTATCAGCTATGAGTGCAGTGTCATAAACATATCAAGGTCAAGGTCAAGGTGGAATGAAATAAGAGGTTGGGCTGTTATTTCTCCCTCATGCCAGCGCAGCAGCTGCAAATATTGACTCATTGTATGGAGTTATCAACAGATTTCATCAGAAATGAATTTGAGCATCAAAATTTCTTGGTCTGTATGATTGATCCTATGGAACCGCCCCCAGAGAACTCTGTAAGCTAACAAACCTGTCAATGACGCTGGCAAACAGTACTTGTCCGTTGCCACAAGCACCTGCTAGCTGTGTGCCATCTGATGACCAGGCCAGACTGAAAATGCTGCCAGTAGTAAGTTTATCGAGACTGTGAGACCACTAGAATATATAATGAAATTATTGCTACAACCAGATGTACTGGAAGTAAACAGCAGACAAGATAGTACCGCATCAATAATGAGCAGACAACTCCAAGAGTTTATAGCTGTTCATCGCAGCCTGGCTCAAATATCACTCCCACCGTAACCATGGCAATCTTAAACTAGGTTTTACTCGGCAAAAGTTCAAATTTGCAGTTTGCTGACATGTGGCACTGCTATAAATGCATTTGAGAAAGTAGCTGTCAACCTACACCAGTCTTGTCACAAAGACGGAGGGTGTTGAACGATCCAACGGCGAACAGTTGGCCATCAGGTGCCCAGGCAACAGATGTGATTGGATAGTCATGGGCTGAGCTGCTGTACATCTGCCGACCATACGAATCCCAGATCTAAACAGCAACATAGTGTCAGCACTTGATAACAGAGGGTCTGTCAGCTAATATAGCCAAACTGCCTGCCAAGATACTGACCTTGTACTTGCAGTCCTCTCCGCCAGACACTATCAAACCTGTGATGGGATTCCAGTCTACCTTGAGGATGACTCCATCATGAGCTTTCCACTGAAAGCAGTAAATATATGCATACAAAACCCTACTAGCAGAAGACATGAGCCCAACCAATATGTTAGACAGAAGGCCAGCCAATGAACAATCCCGTATATAGCATACTACATGCTACCAATCACCAATAGAATAATCCCACATGCGTGATGTCATAGAGTGTGTGAGTTATGACATCATATTTATATTACCTTGACACAAACGCTGGTTTTATAAAGCAAACATGCATAATTACAGGCACTAAGAAATAGTACTCACATACATAAAAACTGAGAGAACTTGGTCCTTACCGACTGGGGCTTGGCATTGGCTTGCAGGGATTTGATAACAAGATGGCCACCATTGGTGTACAAGACAGCGTCAGACTCTGGACTCCAGACCACGCCATATACGGGCGAGGTGTTTGTAGCCAGCGTGGATCTCAGCATTCCACTACGTGACCATATCTTTATCTATCAACAAATCTTACACTCCATAATCGGTGAATAGACCTTTTTGTGATTACTATTAGCGCTGCATTTCTTAAAAACAATTATTCTCGATTAATCTTCTGATTGATATTTTTAATCTTGAATTGATCTTATTTTAATCTTGTCACTTCAAACTAGTTCTTGAGCTGTAAAATTCACAACAGTGTCATTGCTACAGCTGCAACAGCTGACGTTGACATCACTGTAACGTCTTTGGTGGGTCATTAGTGGTATTCAACTGCACTGGTATCGAGCTTGCTGAGATAAATATGCTATCATACTTGTTCACGGGTCTTTGTAGCATATTACTCTTAGTTTATCATTGAAATTTACCCTAAAATAGCCTCAAGATTAATCTCGTGGGATGAAATTAATCTTCTGAGCAATTAATCTTAGTTAATCTTAGAATAGCTCGATTAAAAAGCATCACTAATTATTATTTGCCATCGCTGTGTTTTCCATTTGAGTAGTATTGAACTCTTTTGGTGGCTCTCACTCACTTGGCCATCCTCTCCAGAAGTGATCAACGCTGTGCCGTCTGAACTCCATCGTGTGCACAGCACAGCACCTCTATGTGCTTCAATAGACTTTTCGACTCTTCCAGCTCGCGACACGAGATAAAACTTTCCTAAAAGAGATTGCCTCGACATGTCAATATTAGATCGACAGAACGGTATGGGTATGACAAATATAGTATATTGTACCATCAGTCGCTGCCATAGCAAATATATCAGAGCCAGCTTGCTTTTTAGATCCTCCAAGTTTAGGAAACCAATGGATGTCCGTCGGGAAAACGTCATTGGGTAACGTGCAAACTTTAGTCGTTTCACCATTCAATAAACTTGATTTTAAAACTTGGTGATCATCTGAACTGGAATATACTTCATCGGGGGTGTTCCAACCGACGCAACTCGCTAGCTCCGAATGTTCGGGTTTCTTTTTCAGCAGTACTTTCAGCCTCATGATCACGAAATAACAGGTACACCAACTTCTTTCGTGTACTGTAAGCGTAAAATTGAAATGTGCACACTCTAGTAGTTTACGCTCGTTGCCTATGGAATGCAAATGCCGCGCAGGCGTAGTAGCATTAGCACTCTCAAATCTCATCATACCAAAAATTTGAATTGTAAAACCCATGAAGATCTGATAGACGTATTATTAGAAGCACTTATTTTTATATTAAGCCGTAGTAAAATTCTGTCTTTAAAGCTTTTTAGAGGAAATTACTCTCATGTTTTCGTTGTTGCTAGACAACCACTAAATAATACCAATCAGCGAGGTGCTCCAGTCATCCTCGTCGTACTAACCATTGCTACTCAGTACTACTAGCTTATCTTGCTGAACACGAGCTGTTCAAGAGTTGATACAGCGAGTCTCTAGCCATAAATACGTCTACATGTGTCTGGTGTAAGACTTGCCATCAATTTTGGTTTATCGTACCTATGCTGAAGAGTGATAGCCGCTGTTTATCACCAACCACAAATGGAGACTATGAGTGGAAGGCGAGCCTCTAGTCAGCAAATGGTCTCGGTCTCATTTCGTGAACACGAATCTGCTAAATTCAAAGCATCAGGTACAGCTCGGCTGGACTCAAAAGAAATCAAACGAATCATGGCAGCACGGATTATAGAAAGAGCGTGGTTTTCGTATCGTGATAGGAAGATGTTTAGTTTATTGAAACATGCTACGTGCGCCGCTGAGAATTCATTAACTTATGAAATACTGAGGAAGATATCACCCAAGGAAGCAAATCTTCTGCGAGATAAAGGAACACCTGTCAAAGTAAGATTCAGGTGAGAGGAAGCCGCACGCGTCACCAACAATACTTGGACAGTAATGCTTAGAGTGAGCATCAGTTATAAGGTTGAAAACCTCAGCAAGTTCCATTATAAAACTTTGTAGATTTGGAGGAGCAGAGTTTCCTCCAATGGTATTCTTCAAGATCTACTCAGACACTTCTATGACTAGCGTAAAATACATTAGTGGAAAAAAGGCCATTAAACCAGCCAGCAAAGCTGCCGAAGAAGCCTGTGACCAGATGGGGAAAAGGAAGTTCCTTGAAATAATGGTCCGTGACACTATGTGCCAAGAGAAGTATAAAGTGACTGATCAAATGGATGTGACAACTTTAAAGGATTACATGCAGGTCAGTAATACTAGACACTCAATAACAGCCCCTCAGTCAAGAGTTTACCACACTGATGTTGTTAATGCAGTACCAGAGTCATGTTGATGAGTTGCCATGCTACATGGGAGGGAAGGACAACTCCTGGAGGAAGCTGACTCTAGACGGTATGTTATCACACAATGTCACTCCATGTCATACAACCAGTGTTGGTGTCGGTACTCATTCTCTGCCTGACGGTTTCAGTAATCCCCAGACAAACAGTGTTTTACGATATCGTTGATTTCCTATACCATAACAACATGACAGAGCGACTGCAAAAGGAGCTACCACTGCTAGTGAGATCGCCAATCAACGCTGAGCAAGAGCTGATGCACATAGAAGTAAGAATCAGCTGATATACTAGTAACTAATGTGACCAACAAGATGTCGCACTACATAAGTAATATGTTATCCTGTCTTTCAGACTATTTCACGAATGTCAACACCACCTATGCCTCAACATACGCCAAAGCCTACTGCTCAGACCAAAGTCTCCAGCCGCAGATCCAAACAGGCTCAAAGCAGGGTGAAAATGATGCGTAAGATGTATGGACTGACAACTCCAATACTTGTAAGAGGTCTTGCTAAGATAACAAAGTCAATAAGTCATTTGTATGCCCTATATGAATCAAGCTTTCTGTCTGTACTTGTAGGATGAGAGAGGAAGTGAGGACATTGTACTGAGCGATGAGGATATGTTTAATGATGAAGCAGACAAACTCTTTCAGTGGACTCAGGAACTTAGTTTTGATGAGCTGGATAGAGTTGCATCTGTTCAAGCTGTATGAAAATTGTTGGTTTTTAATGAATCAACGCTGATCTTCCACAATAGGTGCAATATGAAAACAGAATGTATCACTTTTGTAAGATTTTGCAATATATTTTTGAGTGATTTCTTGATTAAAGTCAAATTTAGACTGCGGATACTCATAGATAATATCATTGAATTTATATTTAGATGACTCGCCAGCTAGAGAGTGATAATGGTGGTGATCAACTAATAGAATTCTGTCGTTGTATTGTCAGCAAACTGTGCATAGACAATTGAAGTTATTCTCATGACCTTGGTCCTAAGGTCAGATTGGAATACAGGTCAAGTATCTTCTGATAGTGAATGAGCTGCTATTGGTTACTGAGGTTGCTAGAGAAGGTTAAAGGGCAAAGACTGTTATATTTGCTTCATAAAATTGCTGAAACTTAGGGAAAACGGTTGGCCCACCCTAACTGCAAACATAGTTAGGAATTCTACTACTGGTAGTTAGTATCTATGGGGCTGATGGATCACCACATGTACATCTATCATTCCTAAGGGATACAGCAGTTGCGGTTGTACAGGTAAGTGATATCGATGGTTGTAGATTGGTGACATTCCAATCATAGCAGAGAACCTAGACTAAATACCTCAGACTCTGAGTCAACAGGAATGGACAGTCAACCTCAGCCCAACGCGGGCTACGGGTACCCTGGACCGCCCCCACCAGCCTATGGCTATCAGTCACCACCGCCCTCAGGCTATGGTGTGCCTGTTGGCTCAACGCCTCATGGTGGTGCTTACGTGCCTCACGGAGGCACTTACATGCCTCATGGAGGTGTTTACGTTCCTCCAGTTGATCCATCAGCGCCACCGATGCACACCAGAGAAGATGCTCTCAGCAATGCAGTCTGGCCGCTGGCAATCTGTGCTTGCTGCTGCAACCAACTACTTGGGCTGATTCCAATCATACTGGCAGGTGGGTTGATATTGGTCAATTGCGCTTGCTCCGTTTGCTTGTAATGTAACTGTGAGAGTTGGTTGCAGAGGCAGGAGGATAGTCAAAGGAGATTGAGGAAACAGTCAGTTATTGCTAGCATAGCAGTAATAATTCTCAGTATCATCACTATCGGCATCCTCATCGCCATATTTATGAGAACGGCCTACTGGTTCAAAGCACTTTCTCACATTGACTTCTTCAGCAATGGTAACAACACGATAGGCCTATTCAGCGACCGTCACATGAATCACACTGAGTCTTGATTGATGTCAGCAACTGAACCGTGTTTTAATAAAAGTATTTCAAAACATTATTGAATTTGACAATCTGGTCAATTAGCATGTCGCAGGGAGCAGCGGGGTGAGGCAGGGCAGCATAGGTAAGTAGCCACATCAATGTGTGAGGTGGAAGGGTAGGTATTTGAATTGTCACAGGATGAGGCTCATAAACTCTCACACAAGAGTACTACCATAATGCTGTGAATAGACTGGCATCATCCAGAAAGTAGCGAAAGGCATGCCTACCCACCTTACATCAATCAATCAAAGAAGCTGATATCTTGCTTTGACCAGTCACTTGATTGAAGTAGTAAAGTTGCCTTTTCTCTCTGTACCTATTTGTACAACTTGACAGTGAAGGACATGGGGTGGTGAGAAACTTGCTATTAATTAAACACCATGTCACATGTCACATGACATGTGACATGTGACATGTGACATGGCATTACCTGAGAGCCATGACACGATGATCTTTTTGACAACGCGACAAGCGGCCGGTATCGGAGTTGTCTGCACGCAGCATACAAAAACTCTCTGATGTAGGTACGTGCTGGCGAAAATATTTTCAACTACACGAACTTCTTAGCCATAACCGGAAACACATGAATCGCTTGCTTCTCCGAAATGCGTGCTGCTTATCATAGAGACGAAGCACACCAGGGTTGACGGAAAGTGACTTTGTATCTCTTCATTCTATTCTAGATGATTTACACATCCGTCGATTTATCCGCGTGATTAGCATAAAAAGATTGCAGATAACGCTGCTTCCTAGGAACCAAAGATAGACTCCTATAATAATTAATAACTAGCGCTGAAAACTGCTATCATGGCATCGAGTGCCGCTAATAAGCTCCCGCACAATCTACCACAGCTTCAGAACTTGATTAAGAGGGATCCTGTATCTTATAACGAAGAGGTAAGTCTTGTGCTGTAGGCTCCGATTATTACTTGTGATGAACTGATTCCATGGGACCTTTTTTAGTTCAACCAGCAGTATAGGCATTATGAGTCTACGTTGGAGATTTTCCAGATGAACCCTACAGAATACAACAAACTACTTGCAGATACGGTCATGTTTTTGGCTCAGGTATTCTGATTTCTACGTCTGAAATAGCAGTTGGCAATGGCAATGGTTACATGTACGGAGGAATCAAACCTCGTGATTATTGCAGGTCTCCCATTGTTACAAAGACATCTTGGGTAACTATTCTGAACAGGTTTCCGCATTATTAAAAAGGCACTCCACCCAGCTGGACCCTGAGATGAGACTGGTACGATCTCCTGCATTCTATCAAACCTGTTGACAGTCCTGCTCCAATGAATGATTCGTCTCCGTAACAGGTTTTCTGTAAAGCGTTGATACTCCTGAGAAACAAATCCCTGGCCAACCCGCTCAACGTTCTGGAATTGTTCTTCGAGCTGTTCAGATGTCAGGACAAGTCCCTGCGCAAATTTCTATTCGCATACATTGTCAACGACATCAAGAATGTCAACGCTAAGAGAAAGGATCCTAAATTGAATAAGGTACGACTTTTTGCGAGCGTGAAAGGAAGAAATGTACAGAGACAACTGAATGCTATCGGAGTTGTTCTCTCCTAGAAAAAGCCCAATGTATTTGTTTCATTGAGTTCAGTCACCTGTACGTACGTTTGCTTGCTTGACGCAAAGAACTGATCAGTGATGAGTGTGAGTAAAGGAAGCTGGTTAATGATTGAGAAGGTAAACCCATCGCATGATATGTCTCAGAACGTACTGTAGCTTATGCTCTCTTTCCAGCTTGTGTTTCGCAGTGAATGGATTAAATTTTTGTTGTCTATATTTTAGTCTCTTCAAAACTTCATGTTCTCAATGCTGAAGGACAGCAATGCCATGGCTGCCAAGATGTCACTGGTAAGCCGGCAGCGCGTGGCTGCAGTCTATCTAGTTGTATGGCAAGAGCATGACTGTTAGGTTGAATGGCTGGTCATACCTTGATTCATATAATGAGATGTAGATTGTAACTAGGGTTTTTACCTAATTTAGTTCCTCTGGTTTTCTTACTGAAATGTAGATGAGAGTATCTTGGTTTGTAAGGTAAGGGAGCACAACTACAAACTCCTTTATTACCAAACACAGCCGTCGATGGTTATTTCTAGGATTAGTTTTCTTATCTTTGAAGGAAAACCAACAGCATAATTGCTAGTACAGCCTTAGTTGAACTAGACTGAGGACTCTCTGTAGCACGTGCTAATGGTTGTATCTAATGCAGGATGTCATGGTCGAACTGTACCGTCGAAATATCTGGCACGACGCGAGAACGGTCAATGTCATGGCCACGGCCCTGTTCAGCTCCACTACCAAGGTCGCCGTGGCGGCGCTGAACTTCTTTGTCGGTCGAGACGAGGACTGGGAGGACGACAACTCTGATGATGATGAAGACACCGTAAGCGTGTTTTCATTGTCTGCTGTTGAACAATGTGGCCATGTTTTATTCAAGTTCTTTTTATGGCCAGAAAAAAGACCATAAAGAAACAGTCGATCACTTGAGACTGGCGCAGAAAGTAGGCAAGCACACCAAGAAGAAGGAGAACAGACTCAAGAAGGCTACGCGTGAACTTTCAAAACTGAAGAAATCAAAGTCTAAATCTGAGTCATTCAACTTCAGCGCCCTTCACCTTCTCTACGACCCGCAAGGTATGATCATGCCGTGGAATTCGAACTAAAAAGCCTCGACATTCCATAAACAGGAACCGATGCACTAGACACACCTATTGAACTCTTTCTGGTCTGAAAGTCTATGGTGAACTTGTTTCACTAATATTATATTGTATTATATATGTTATGTCTGTGCAATTATGAAAACGTTTCTTTTTACAGCTTTCAGCCCCATTTTTACTGTTTCCTATCTAATGCCTTTCCTGTCCATGTACAATCAACTTCCATATAAGCGTGCTGGATCTTTGTGTCGTGTGACCGTAATTCCTGTTTTCCATGCTCCAATAGGACTGTCGGAGAAGCTCTTCAAGCATGTAGAGGCAATCCACGAGAGATTCGAAGTCAAGCTGCTCTACCTGAACATGATATCGAGGCTCGTCGGTATTCACGAGGTCTGTATGACTGTCTGGCTGCCGCCTCCACTCCACCAATCCTCCTACATCTCATCTATCCCCACTGCCTGCTGCTCTTGGCTTGCTGCTTTCAGCCTGCTGCCCGCGATTGCCTTGAAATCCGATGTACAGACCGTCAGACGTGATGAAAAAACCACAGCTTGAAGCCTCTGGTCATACTGTAAAACGGAATTTTTTTGACGATTTTGACGATTAGGCATGCTGTAAAATATTTCCAATCTTAGACCTCTGTCACATACAATCACATTGAAAATTAGTGCTGCATTTTTATCGATTTATTCTAAGATTAATTGGTCAGAAGATTAATTTTATACCACAAAATTACTCTTGTGGCCAGTTTGAGGGTACATTTCAATGATAAACCAAGAGTAATATGCTACAAAGATCTGTGAACAAGTATGATAGCATATTTATCTAGGCAAACTCAGCATCAGAGCAATTGAATGACCCAGCAAATACATTACAGTGATGTCAACGTCAGCTGCTGTAGCTTGTAGCAATGATGTAGTTGTGAATTCTACATCTCAGGAACTAGTTTGTAGCGGCAAGATTAAAGTAACATTAATTCAAGATTAAAAAAGTTAATCTGAAGATTAATCGAGATTAATTATTTTGAAATGCAGCACTATTGAAAATAACTGCGCCTGATATTATTAGTGAATTTGCGGTCGACAGGTCGATCACCAAAATCCTCAATTCGCAAACAAATTTCGTGTTACAGTAGATTTGATAGCCTTTTGACAGTTTGTTACTGTTCTGCATCTCATACTGTCTGTTACTCAGATATGGTATTTGTTTAGCTGGTCCTACTAAACTTCTACCCGTATCTGGAGAGGTTTCTCAAGCCCCATCAGAGAGACGTGACCAGACTGTTGCTCTACGTCGCGCAGGCATCTCACAACCTCGTCCCACCAGAGGTCAGCCGTACTATTTACTACTCAGATACAGTTTGGGGTACTGTAGAATCAGATTCGATAGTGACGGTCTAACGGCTGTGAAAACTGCAACGAAAAGTTGTCGCTATCGGCAAAATTTGCTATACAAATTACACCCGTTATACCTTATATAGGAGTTGTCTTCTCATTTATGAGATCGCTGTTGTTAGATCGCTATCATTTTTATTTCGTGATGAGTTTAAAAGAAGCTCTAACATTTCTGTTGCTATTAAATCTGGTTATAGGTATCAGCCCCTGGTTATACAGTATCAGCCCCTGGTTATACAGTATCAGCCCCTG
>ERZ1740065.725-NODE-725-length-18348-cov-10.197562_pt1 | contig 18348 bp, 13 predicted proteins | sample MGYA00581738_ERZ1740065 | MGnify/ENA primary metagenome ERZ1740065 (study PRJEB43018, sample SAMN04849749) | marine metagenome | isolation source: floating plastic debris | place: Pacific Ocean | collected 2008-09-01 | study: EMG produced TPA metagenomics...
ACAAGATCCTATTGCTATTAGACTACAATCTTAAAGAAGGAAACTGACACAGACTGAATAAGCTCCACCCCTAACCCCCCCCCCCACCCCTGGCCTGAGTACTGATATGAGATTCTGGATGTTTACCTTTTTGATAGACGAAGCATGACGTCACTCCAGAGATTGCCTGAGCAGAGATCCACGTACCGTAGAAATCTGAGGAGACAACGGAGCAGAGTCCGCTGGCTGAGTCGTACCTACAACGGTAATCAGTGCCGGGATGTGGTGTCAGACTCTCACGCCATCCAGTCTATCAGACCATCTGTATTCTCAACTAGCAGGTCAATAATTGAATGAATCGATCGATCAATCACTCAATGAATGGATCAATTAATTAATTGATGAATCGATCGCTGAATCAATCGATCAATGAATGGATCAATCAGAAGGTAGTAGACGAACAGGCCCTGCATAAAAATCTGTAATGGATCACCTTAGAAACTGGCACCGGTTCTTAGTCAGTTTAATACACTTGTAGTAGCATTCAGCCAATGAGCTTGTGCCGCTGGAATCTTGTGAGTTGACCTTGACATTGTAGCCCTCCAGTAGCGACACGTCGCTCAGGCAGCGGTAGTTATTTGTCAACTCTATTGGACTCATATCTAAACAACAGATTCCTTATGAAAGATTTAAAATTGAACTGATTCATTGCCAGTGGCGCAGTTTCAGTGACAATTTTAATGATGAAAGTCTCACAGAAACCGCTCATTTGATCAACAAATTTACAGGGGGTTACAACTCTGACATACCAATATTACACGTTGTGCCGGAGTAGCCAGGGGGGCAAGTGCAAGTGAACCCGTTGACTCTGTCTATGCATGTGCCATAGCCACAAGGGTCCGGGGAGCAGTCATTGATGTTGTGAGAACAATTGACCCCATCATAGCCAGGCTGACAGATACATTTGTACCCAGCCACTTCGTCACAGCAGGAGCCGTGTACGCAGGGGGAAGGTGAGCAGTCATCAATATCTAATCAGAGGTAAATACATCCAGTGAACAGGCCGTAGAGTTCGATACCCTCAGCCATACGTTTAGTCATACCTATAGCACATGTTTTACCAGTGTATCCAGGATCACAACTACACTGGAAGTCATTTACTCTGTCTCTACATGTGCCGTGTATACATGGATTGGCAGAGCAGTCATTGATGTCAATAGTGCAGTTGTCTCCCTTGTAACCGGCGTGGCAGTCACAGAAGTAGGCATTGACTTTATCATAACAAGCGCCGTGGAGACAGGGAGACGGAGAGCAGTCATCTACGTCTACAATGCAAATGATATGAACTGACTGACTGACTGACTGACTGATGCTACAATTCTACTCCTGGCTGTCACTTTATGAAACTAGATACAATACGAGATGAATTCTGAGTTGAAAGAAAAAGGCGGAGTCTGGAGGCAAAATCAAAGAGCCTGGATGTAGTGATCCGGCAATAGAGCAGCAAATAATATAATCCTCAGCTGCAAATCAAAGGGGCTCTGATAAATGACCACTACTAGCATAGATCCGAATACAGAGGACAGACAATGTAGATCAAGCCTCAAGGGATAGGGAGCTAGCTCGACATATTTACCAGAATTTAGCCATTACCTCAAGCACTGGCAAGCTTGATTTTCTCAGCCAAAAGCAATTCAGCAACATTACTCTATGATATGCCTACATCGGAATCTTATGGGATACAGAAGCAGCATATTCGAGCCTATGACCCATAGCAGCTCTCTTCCAGGTCAAGTTGTTTTAGGCATGGTGACATAATTTACAATGGCCCAATCACAGCCCAGTATTGTCTGACACTTGGATGAAGTTATTGATGCAGATATTAGAGCCTAGTCTGTGAGAAAGAGCACCACACCTCAATACGGCTGATCACAGCTCAGGCGCATTTACAGACACTCCCCTACCCCCCACCCAATAAGGTATATAATCCTTCCTCGGGGAGTGACCAGTGCACTAAGCAGTGATAACTGGCCCACTGGTCACACAGCAGAGTATAAACCAGTGGGTTTTTCAGTCATACCTATAGCACATGTTTTACCAGTGTATCCAGGATCACAACTACACTGGAAGTCATTTACTCTGTCTCTACATGTGCCGTGTATACATGGATTGGCAGAGCAGTCATTGATGTCAATAGTGCAGTTGTCTCCCTTGTAACCGGCGTGGCAGTCACAGAAGTAGGCATTGACTTTATCATAACAAACGCCGTGGAGACAAGGAGACGGAGAGCAGTCATCTACATCTACAATACCGAGAGGGAGCCTATAGAACCTAGTCTTAGCGGTCGGATCACCGGGGGAGGGGGGGAGGGGGTAGTTATTTATGATGGAGATATGGAGTAAACCCTCTAAACAATGATTTATTCAGATTTGGTGCTTCTTACTTTTTCCGCAGGTTTTCCCAGTGAAGCCTGGAACACAGTGACAGAAGAAATCCATCAGGCCATCAGAGCATGTGGCGCCATTAGCACATGGAGATGATAGACAGTCGTCTTCTGGCTGGGACTCAATCTCTCTTAGTAGAGATCTCTTCGACGATTGTGTCATCGCTGACAATAACACGGAGAGAAGGGCTACTACGGTACCACTAGGTGAAATCAACCTCTCCATTGTACTTCGTATGGTATATATTAAACTAACAGGCTTGTCTGACACTCGCCGATCCGTTGCGGAAGAGAGACAATGCAGCCTTAGATCCAGCCTCTAGGTAACTCTGTATCGTGTATAGCTTAGGATCCATGTCTAAGCTGCTTGGTACCGAGATTGTGTCATACGCTCCCTCTTTAGAAAACACCAGCTTGATGTCCAGAAACTTAGAGGTGGGACTGAAATGGAACGGCTGAGTAGCACGGCAATAACAGTTTGATGTGCGGCTATCAGCTGAGGGCATCCTGTCGCAGTGTCGAAATATAATAGAACTAGTTTCCCACTGGATACCACCGGATACGACTGGATACGACAGGTTTTGATGGTTAGGCAGTCAAATATCAGTCAGGCTAGAGGAGGAATGGACAGACATGCTCTCATTGCAAGCCGAGGTTGTACCAGTAAAGAAGTATTTTTCGGTAATAATTTGTAGCATACTGGTGATACCCTGATAACCTATAGGAGTTAAGTGCTGTAGGAGAGAACAACTCCTGATTCCTAACGTAGGGAGACAATCAGAGCTGGTAAATAGCCTATTGGTGCAGTCAGTGAAACAGTAGAGTGAACAGACCTGACGCGTGTGACTGAGCAGCCATGGTAGGGTATCTTTATTGAGCTGTAGTTCCTGTAAACTAAATCTATCTGAAAACATAAACCCATATCAGTTCAGCTTGGGCCAGTGAACGGTTCATAGAGCTGTGGGCCTGTCTGCTGATCTATGATTACAAGCCCGCGAGAGATACTGGGCATATCATCAATCAACAATCAATAATCAACGCAGTGAAAAATACATCATATTATGATACATAGTATTACAATAATTATTATCAAGTTCTTAGACTGACTCGATTTAGTATGGAACCAACAATGCCATTAGTATTTAAAATATGAATATAGTCGAGCGTCAGCCTTACAAAGCAAGGAAGAAATAATGCAGGTTTGATGTTGATTGTTGATTACATGTCCTGCTATGATGTTTATGAGGGCCATTAATACATGCCTGAAGATCACTCTAATACAATACGGCTTACTCTACAGGTACGTACAGAGCACAGGTACGTGCCACAGAGTACAGGTACGTAAATCTAGTTACATTAAGTGTCGGTACCTGATGGCAGATATATCTGTAGACTTTGTAGAACGGTTCAGATTTTGTGTCATTGACTTCAGGAGTGAACAGACCATTCAGCGCCAGCTTGGCCGAGTAGTAGTCTGGAATAGAGGGTATCCGCTAACGGCAGCAAGTCTTCATTGAGGCAATAGTAATACGCTGCTACATACCATAGTGGTCTTCAATAGGCTTCAGATGGAAACTATCCCCTGAAATTATATGCAGAATTATAATAAACACTAGAATAGTAACTAATTCACCTGAATATGATAACTTACTGGTGAGTATTACTGTTGTCATAATTCCCATGGCAACGAGAGTCAGGGAGACTAGAGCCGAGACGGCAGCAATCGATGCTTTGCCTAACATGTTGCTGCTGAGACTACACGAGACACAATGGCTGTCACTTTATTTCTCACAGCACACTGGTGGGGGTCAGCGTGTGGCTATCTTCTCTCAATGTTTACATTGTAGCAGACTTCAACTGTAGCAGATATATGTTACCAGTTATTATATACAAAAATAGTGATGACGGAAATGATGTCATTCACTATATTATTCTTCTGATTAGCTTAAGAAAAACAAAGAGCTCTACAACTGAGAGATGTGCCTGCGGCAGTCGGTGAGAGATAGTGGGCATCTTTAAGGCCTGTAATCCAGGCAATTATTACTATGCCTCACCCAGCAGACCCACTGATGCCAATGGGCAGGGCATCAGTTTAGGAGGATCAAGCAGATTGCCTACAGTGACGTCCTCCTACTGCCCTAAGGAGTAAGCTGTATAGCTTCACCCTCCAACGCGCTGCTGGATGACGTGTACAGTTACGAGGAGTTGTTGGTCTGTAAATGATTTTATTAAATACCTTCCAAGTAAGAACATAAACAACAATATAACAGATAAAGTAACCAGTGTCACCAAGTGTGCTACAAACAGCTGCATCTCTCACTTCTGTACTGAGCAATGTGACATCGACTGAATAGATCCAATGAAAAATGTTTAAAATGGAAGAAGTTAAAATCATGGTATTGCTTCGCTTGTTTAACAGCCTGGCAAGGGGCCATAGATATAGTAGATGGTATAGACAGTGTGACACTATGTGACTATGTTATCGAGGTCTAAGATCATACAAACATTTCACAGGCATGCTCCAATCGCTCATCAGCAAGGATTGTCAAAAAATGAAACGGAGTAACAAAGCTAATAACAAATAGTAATATTAACAACAACTCTGCGACTGAGGCCGGTTGTAGTGTGATATGGAGAGGGAGAGATGAATTCACCTCAAGCAGCACTTGGGCCAAGTCTAGTGAAAGTGTATCAAATTCTCTGGCATCTGTGAAAAGAAGAAATCATATACTATATATATGCTAAATATCGCTCGAAATAAAGGGTAGGAAGCTATAATTATGACACTGACTCAGGAGAGCACAACTTCTCTACCAATTAAGGAAGACTACACTGTAAAATGGAATTTTAGGTGCGAATAATACTCGTGATCTTACAGTTTTGCGTTCTTGGTTCAGCCTTATGCCTTAGCCAATGACATAAAAATAAATGCGTTTGAAAATGTTTGCGAATTTGTTAATTGACGGATTGACCGCAAACATTCTCAGTTGGCAGGATAATTTCATTTCACAGTAGGTATGAGGTAGGTATGAGGTAGGGATGAGGTAGGTATGAGGTAGGGATGGAGTCCAGACGCAATCATAAACAATAATCCGGTTTTGGAGTTATCCTCCCGACACACCGTACTCGTAGTTAAACAAATAAATCCAGATACAGTATTAAAGTATTGAACTACTTGCGATGGGCCTCTAACTAATATACCGAGAAGATAACTCTCAGATTCTGATATCAAACACTCATCTCAAGTCCATGTCCTGTATGAGGTAATGGCGATACTGATAGTGGTCCCTATGCTTCCACGCTTGCCATTTCTCACTGACCTTGGGACTATGCTGGGAAGTGGCTGACTGCAGTTTTTGGACCCAGACTTCAGCACTAGGGGACAGCACTTGGAACTTGTAGACAGACCCGTCCCCACTGGTTATCTTGAAGAACTCAGCCTCATCCCCATCCTTTGGGCAGAGGATAACCATCCAACCATTGATAGAAAGCATTTTGGATGGTTCGGCCTTGAACTACAACACGATGGAGATGAATCAATGACATCAATGTAGACTACACTGACATAATGATGATAATAATACCAATGTCTATGGTCAAGGCTAGCACAGATAAATGAACAGTACTTGCACAAGTAGATCAATGGAGGTCAAAGTCACACTGTCTCAGCCAATAACCACACATGACACAAACAAGCAGTAATGGTGACTAGAAGGTTGGGTAATTCAGTAACTAACAGTTGCAACCTGTTGCAGTATCCTTGACCCTGTGATTGCGGTCAGTTAGCCTGCATTGCTACTTACATCAGATCTCTGCGAGGATCGGTTATTCTTTGCTGGGTAGTACAGCAGGTTTGTGCCCCAAATCTGTACCCAAAACTTCTTCCAGGATGAGATGTTGGGCTTCTTTCCTTTCTTTAGAACAGTCTTTCTCTTAACGATTCCGGCGAATAGCCCGAGTTCTGAGGCATCAGTTAGGGAGCCGGTCTCCGAATCCCACATTCGATCGCTGGAGAGTGAGATCTCGTCTATACACTTACTGACAGAACAGACGCTAGAGTGGAGGCTGGCCGTCTCCAATACGCTGTCATCTGCAGTAAACCCAATCATCATGATTATCAGCTACCTACTCGACCTGCGAACAACACTGCAAACATGTGTTTGATTGCTGACCGATCAGATGTCGCTGAGGAGTGGAGGATCCGACGGGCAAGCTTTGCGTTCGATCCACATCACCTTGCTTTGATGAAATGCTACAGAATAAATACAAGATTGGGAGCCAATACAAGGAAGGGATGCATGACTACAAGTCAAACCACAACAATGAATGCTGGTGGAATCGTGCCAATCGTAGGTTGCCAGTGTGAGGGCTGTTCTTCCTATCGACACATCACGTGACCCGCATATAACTCATATGACCAGGTCAAGCTCACACAGACATCGATTTCACATAATCCATCATAGCTGAGGAATGACATGTCTGCTCATGTGTTAGGAACGGGTAGGGGGGTAGGAGACGGTGAGGGGTGGGTGAGGGGGGTAGGGATGGAGGTAGAACTCACTTGGTGCCGAGACTGCGTGTTTTCCTGTGTTTGGGTACAAACTTGGCGTTGGGGGTAGAAGTGATGGAAGGATCACTAGCCTTAGACTCTGGCAGGCTGCTGTTCAATGAGATATCATCCCGTGACTTCTGTAGACCTGAGGCTATAAATATAAAGTCTCAATGAGTAACATAATTCAATATAAAGGCTATGAGCCCGATGCAGGAACCGCATTTTCTGATGTCAAACCGGGAGAGGAACTACTGTACATCTGAATCACACTGACAGTTTCGGCATTAATCGTAAAATTGAAAATTTTGGGGAAGAGGATAGTTGATACTTTTACTTAGGTTTGCGTAACGTACAACTGCCCAAGGTTGGTAGCCTCATAGCATATTTACATTCTCGCTATCAAACACCGTGGAAAGCAGCAACTTAGCAGCTGTTAAATAGAGTGGCTAATCATAACTGCTTGTTTAATATTTGGGGATGTTTCCTTGCGATTGCGCAACCAGAGAAAAACGTGTGATCACTACGGAAAAATCTCCCTTTCCACAGTATCAGTCAGAGCTACATATATGACGGAGTGAGGGAGGGGGGTATATCGAGGGTTGATCGGCATGACAACGAACCGGCGGGCTCAATCTGAAGTGAGAGTCGATAGTTGTCGTCTTCTAGAAACTTCTGGAGCTCTTCGATGAAGCGAGCCGAGTGGAGATAACTTTGAATGTGTTCTAACGTGGGGAAATCTGTAAACAGTAATTACACTGCTAATGGCCACCAGTCAGTTTCACCAACACTGGAGGCAGTGAGGGTGGGTGAAGCGTACGTACCATACTGTGAGCACTGGAATTCCGAGATAACTCGTAGGATGTTATTCATTTTGATTTTCCTTGGGTTACTCTCTAAGCCGCCCGAGTAGGGGTGGGCAATGTCTATGTATATTAGGTCAGTGAGGTAGAGGCCGAGATAGGGGATACACGGTAGCTTCACCGAGTCCATGTACTGTCGCAAGTTTGATCGGTTCTCGTTCTCCGAAAACAAATCGGCGATTTTCTCATACATCTGTCTGTCTTTGCGAGGGATCAACTACGTGAAGGAAACAAGCAATTCATGATTGTGTGACGACATAGTGGAGTTAGGACAGATAGAACTTGTTATATATATGTGTATATATCTGATATACTCACTGCCCACGTACGGGAGAGTCGAAATATGGGAGCACTCTGCAGGGCCGATATAATCGCCATAACAGAATGCAAGTTATTCAGGTAGTAAAGATGCTGTAACAAACACAGTGCCTGCTAGTAATCAATGTACGCAGTAACTGGGTAACATGACAGGCGAGCTAACTGATCACCTTGGCTATCTTGATGAAATGGGATAATATTTCAGCTCTGCGCTGTGTTGTCTGTGTGTTCAATATGGTTGTCTGCACCCAAAAGTTGACCTACATACACAAGTCAGTGATAGGCAAGATGTGGTAGGAAAACAAGCGTAGTCGGAGAGAGACAGGTAGAGTTGGAGAGAGACAGGTAGAGTTGGAGAGAGACAGGTAGAGTTGGAGAGAAATTGAGACAGGTAGAGTTGAAGAGAAATAGAGGCAGGTAGAGTTGGGGAGAGGGGGGGGGGGAGGGTGTGAGGGAGAGATAGATAAGGGTACGGGTGGCTGGGCACAAACCTGGTTGAACCGTCTGGTAAATTGCACGATATTTGGAGCTTTGACCAGTTTTTCTTTAGTGCTCCATGCGCAGGAGTTCAGCTCCTCAGGCTGAATTGACTTGAACACTGGTATGTCCAGCAGCGTTATCTGATTCTACAAGACGGTTTACTGACATATATCCTATCAATAACATACAGAATATGCGGATATCACAGTGCAAGGACTAGTAATGTAGACTCTACAGCATAGAGAGAGTGATGGAAGGCCCACAATATGAATAGAGAGTGGCAGGAAAACCTACAATCGATCAGAGAGAAGCAAATGAGGGTACAAGTGAGGTATGGAGGGAGGTACGAAGGGAGGCACGGAGTGAGGCATGGAGGGTGGCATGGAAGGAGGCATGGAGGGAGGAATGGAGGGAGGAATGGAGGGGGCTGGTCAGTATGTATAGAAACATAAACTGACAGCTGGGTCAATACAAGGGGAATTTACTCACAGCAAAATCCTCAGCAGATACTTTCAGCGGATCGAAGACGACGGCGTCGAAACTCTTTGAAGCTGTAGCGGAGTCCACGGCATCCTGACTGCCGAACTGTAATGATGGATACGATGAGGGAGCACTGTGACACATACAGCCACTGATAGGCTAGTACACGGATCCTTGGTTAGGGTGAGAGCAACCGCACCACCGCCACCGATAGCAGAGAAAGGAGAGACGCTGACAGAGAGACCTATGTTATACTAGTCACATTGAGCAATCACAGCCTGCTAGTGTGAGAATCAGTCAGGTGAAGAAGAGGAGGCTCTGAAAGGGAAGTTGGAGAGGCTTTGGAAGGAGTAAGTGAATAGGTAAGGCCACACCAGCACAGGAAATCATAACTCAAGGTCATCAAATGTTAGTCGTAGATCAGGAATGAAACGAGAATGTTAAAACGTAGAATCAGGGCTACTTCATCTGAGCCAACCCTCTAAGCTACCCAAGCCGGCTAAATCATAGCAATTACAGGCCTCCTAAATAAGGCCAACTGAGAGTGGGCTAGCTAGGCGTGAAGTGCTGACAACTCCAGTGCGGTAGTGATGAGTGAGAAAGAGCGAGAGGAGAGTAGCGGCGCACGAGCTATGGCGCGTGCGAGAGAGAGCGGGTACCTGGCCGCTGGTAGTAGAGGACATGGAGGATTGACGACTGTGGGACATGTGCAGGGCGTATGCCTGGTATACATCGTCCCTGACCTGTAGAACACGCACACAACATATTGATAACTACAATTGATTATATGTTACACACCTATGACAATTTGAGATGGTAGAAGAGAAACGATGAGGTAATGTTGTTACTATGCCCACTGTCAGCGTGGGAGGTAGTATACATGATAAATGTAGATACAGTAACCCATCAGGGATGGAAGGTTGACACATTTAGATGGATGTGATATGTATCCTAGATACAAGCTCGGATGGAAGTGGATAGAGGATAATGTAAATATTATGGAAAATAACCAGCAGTACATCATCACCGCACGGAACCAGTGCCAGGATATATCACACCTCATGTGACGGAGGGAGTGTGATGGAGAGTGTGTGACGGGCGAGTGTGACGCAGCGAGTGTGACGCAGCGATTGTGTCACCGTGTTTAGCGGAGCATGGAGTGATGGCCGAGGCTAGTTGAGACAGTAGAGGGAGGGAGGGAGAGGTGACTGTGCTTGGTAATTTAACTTACCATATAACCAGCCTGAGTCCTCTGCTCCATGGATGCACCTACTATTTGGATGCCTGACCTCTGACCTGTAGGTAAAGTCTGCTGCCTAGATGACTCAGATGGTGTCAGCAGTCACCAGCTCATCTCTCCTAGAGGAGAGAGCAGCAGCGCCTGAGATAGAAATACTCCTTATCAACCATCAAGCCTACACTGAGAGTGCTGAACACTTGAAGTAAGTGACAGCCAGTAACAATGGCAGACAAAAGTTGCCACACATGAGCAGGGTCAAACATCAGCAAGTTGTCGCTGACTAAACAATCATACTGTTGATTATCATAACAGCATTGAATGTACATGGAGTGTACAGGGCTAGTAGATACAGCCGACAGGCAGGCCTGAAGAAGGAACAGCTGCATGCAGCAGTTCCTTCTTTACAGCAGGGATACAATACCACAGATATGCCTCGGCTTGCGTGGGCAAACCACAACTGACGTAAGGGCAAACAGTTCTGGAGGGGGCATAATCTGTCCTAATCTGTAAACCTAAAAATGGACTGGTGGATGGGCTCTCTAATGTAGGAGATCAGGAAGTGCAGCGCCTCACCTCTGGCTGGGTCAAACTGGTAATCCTGAATAGCTTGGCTCCAAGCACAGAATTGTTACACACCTGGCGTTTCACAGTTGCCGATCAGATCCGGTAGAAAGTCCAGTATGAAATAATAACTCCTAAAAACACGCGTGTAACAATAAGTAATGGGGTAATTATAGAGAATGTATGATTTCACAGAGCAGCGGGGCGGCTATCACACACCAGTCACTGAGTATAATAGAGAATGAACATGAGCCATTCTAAGAGCTGTAACATAGGCAGGCTATGTCGCCGGAAGTAGTCGAGGCTGGTGGCAGTAGTAAGGGGCAGAATACAGTATTATATAGTAGAGTAGTACAGCAGTCCGGCGATACAAAAATACAGCAGCAGAGTAATACAGCAATACAATAATACAGTAGTAGAGTAATACAGCAACACAATAATACAGTAGTAGAGTAATACAGCAATACAATAATACAGTAGTAGAGTAATACATTAGTGCATATGACTAGGAACCATCTGATTTAGAAATGATCATAGTGAGCCTGGGTCGTTGTGACTGTGTGTAGGAACACATAGAACATGTTACAATATGATATGCCTGATATCGCAGTACCTGTTCCATGTGACATACTAATACTCCTACCTAATACAGCATAAGAGTACACGTTACACCATAACCGAACTAACTTGATCGGCAACAACGCCATGGTGACATGGAGACATCTACTGACATGATAGGCTGTATAATTCAACATAGAATGGTGGCCTGGCTGCATATGGATATTTGGAGAGTGTTTGAGTGACAGATACCTAACAGCAGAGTAAGCTTAAGTTCAGCAATGCCTCCTATTAGTATATCCACAGCCCGATAAACCCCAAACAGCTCAACGCTAAGATGGAATAAACACTACACCGAGCTACATCAACACCTACTGAACCCTATGGCCTTGGACTACGGGCTCCGATAGATGATGGATTGGTGCCAACGGATAGGTTAGCCAGCGCACCATTATCACGACATTACTGAGTGAACATTATCTGTCTGTATACACGGCCGTGTCTTAGAGAAATGACTTCGATCAGAGGCTGTTCGGTTATCTGCTAGTTAACCCCACCACGAAGCAACTGCCTGGCTATCTTGCAACATCGTTCTTCCCTTCAGTCAAGTGTCAATCTCAATATCATGTAATGGATTTAATCAAATTGAATTGTCATGCGCTTTACTCAATTGACATCATAATCAAAACCATAGACGGAAGTCTTACAGAGAAAAAACCCGAGCCAGTGAATCGAGAACTTGGGGCGGTAATACAATTGCATGGTGAACACCACAGATATGAATATGATGAACGCTAAGCACTAGCTCGGAAAGGACCTGATTTTTGGGGAGAAACTCATCTGAAGATTTGAGTAGTTGGGAGCTGAGAAGGTTTGATATTGTCGTATATCATCAAATCATAGAATACAAAGTATATGAACCCGGCAGCTATCACTCACCTGATCTAGTGTCCGCAAATTGGCAAGTGTACGAAGAATTGATGGCTGAGCAATATGTAGTCAGTCATATAAAGTTCACGAGCGTTTGACAGGTAGAAGATCGGAGGAGTACAAAAGCAACGTGTGGATTACTAAGAAAATACAGCCAACTACCAGCTGTGAGCAGCAACCTCTCCACGACAGGCGAATTGTTTATGTTGTCATCAAGTCCGATCCACGGCGAGTGGCCTACTGGTACATTTAGGTCGATGACGAGTAGCTATCTAGAGGACAACGGCATCTTCAATACTTTATCAGCGCAAATGTGCATATGCTAATTTCAACCTATTTGATATATAATCTAAGAGTTAAAATAATAATAAATGATTAAAGTTTATAAACGATAGGTTCCCTAAAAACCCAGTTATTTTCCGTAGATTACTGGACAATTTACACGCGCGCATTTTATTCATTTTTGAAGCACCTGAGAGTCTCTTCCGGTTGGTTCAGTAAGTCGATTTGTTTCCATTTCATTTCGCCCTGCCTTGTTACAGGAAAAGCAATGATTGGATGGCCACATGATCATCTTTGTTAGGATTGTATTCTGTGCAAAACATACTACCAATTTATTGCTAGTACCTGTTCATTTATTAGTGCACAAGCTTGAATCGAGTGAGATTACATGGCACCCGCGGAAAGAGTTAGCCGCCTTGCAATAGGAATAAAGCACTAAATGCCTATACCTATACACACAGACAAAGACTGAGCGACTGCGTGTGTAGCACAGGGATGGAGGAAGGACGAAACGAGGTGACGTAAATTATCTTTCATGCTGGTAAAGTCTCAGCTCGTCGATTGTTCACAAGTAGTTCAACGCATTTGATCGTACATGTACATGAACTATCACCTACTGTAAAAAGTACACCGTACCTTCTTGTCTTAGGACACGGGTACTGTCGATGTATTCGAGTTCTTAAACTCGGAAGGCGAGAATGAGGCCATCAAGCACTTGGGCATCCCGAAACTCAACTCACTTATCAACTTACCTAATGAGCAATCCAACGAAATTCTTGGTAAGTAATGTTTCATCTGGTCAGTAACAGTAGCCATCACATAGACTTGAAATACATCAATACTTTTGCTGATCATGTTGATGTTAGTGACAGTATTCGTCACTAAAAATGCGTCAGTATGTATTACCGTATTTCTTATACATCTTACCCGTGTCTAAGAAGGTGAGCCCTAAAGTACACCCAATAATGCGGCCATCGGTTTTCTCACCATTAGGACAGCAGCTCATAACAGAGTAACTGGGTAGAGCAGCCATATTAAGAGAAGACAGCTCTCATAATTACATGTTGAGCCGTTGTCAGGCTAGTAAAGTCTGTGATTAGTTTCATTCACAGTTGTTGATTTCAGGACCGTTCATGAAAAAGTGGTGTCTGGATAGTTTTTGGTGTCCGCGGATTTTGCTACGACGTTCAAGTTATCGTTGATACGGCGTCTGCATCCGCAGAATTTAGAAATTAACCATCTACCGGAGTCGCTCTCAATGGAATGGACATTGATGATACGTCTGCTTCGTGAAAACCCCGACCGGACGCAGCCACCACGCTAGGAGAAGAAAACTCTAATCATTACTTGTTGAATTTTCGTCCAGCCATAATTCAATGTCCATCGTGATAATGGAATTAAGCCATTCTGTCTTTTAATGTGAACACCACATACCAGACTGAACTATCCTCCTCCGTATGCTTTACAAGACACTAAACCAGGAAGAAAAACAAATCATTGTCTATGATCCAAGATTTTTCTTCATGAAACGAAAAATACTGAGACTCGAGAAAGTGTACGATTGCAACTCTATCCTTATACATATCAGCATAGTAGAAGGAAAGCGTTATGCAGTAACGGTCAGACATGAAGCATTCGATGTAAGTCTTCAGTTTGATGAGCGAAATAATTGAGAAACCACTGAGAAATAAACCGAATTGAACCAAATGTATTATTATAGGGTGGCGATTTCAGGTATATGTACATTTCTGAGAACGGGGACGGATGAGTGTTTCACGATCATTTCCGACCTTCGTAATAACAGCTGCAGATGTGTCTCAATTTTCAACGGCCGCTGATTCAACACAACATCATGGATCATCATGGAACTGTTGTTGAAATCTGTTCATACGAAAATTCTTCATACCAGGTTTCATGACACGCTAGCCTTAGGCCCCCCTGACAGAATTAACCTTAGGCCCCCTGACACATTAGCCTCAGGCTCCCTGTCACACTAGCCTTAGTATCCCTTGTGTGCATGCTGTAGTGTAGGATTATTCTATATACCCAGCGGTCGGACGCCCTGCCTTACAGCCAGCAGTAAAGTGAACTGAAAGGTTTTCTACCTTTCTGAAGGTCTTTGGGTTTATCTGCCTCTACTATCAGTGATTCTTTATTCTCTATTTTAGGAAAAGCTGAAAACTCCTCTGTGGATTTGGAATCAACAAACGGTAAGTTTTGATGTTTCTGTACTGTTTATCAATGGGGCGGAGAGGCGCTGGGGCGGGGAGGCGCTGGGGCGGAGAGTCGCTGGGGCGGAGAGTCGCTGGGGCGGAGAGTCGCTGGGGCGGAGAGACGCTGGGGGGGGTTTAGGTAACAGCGGTGGTGGTAGGAGAGGCGGTGGGGGAGGTGGTGGCGGTGGTGGGTAGCAGGCTCGACAGGCCCTGCATATCTGCCGCTGTACAGATAGGAATTTGTATGCCAGCATGCTCAGCTAGGTTGGCTGCACTTTTAGATGACCGGTGGAGATTTGTACTTGTATTAGCGAGGCCAGAACCCTGAAGGCCGATCTAGTATAACCAGAGATAATCAACGACGTTGATGATCTCTAGTATAATAGATATTCCATTGATATTTAAATAATTACCCAGGATGCATTGCTCCTATCACTCAGTCATGAGGCTGTCAGTTAGTAAAATTAAACTCTAGTAATTAATCCTCATTCCTTTATGTCCTGGTATCGGTCTGTCTGTCTGTCTGTCTGCGTGTGTGCGTGTGTGTCTGTCTGTCTATCCATCTGCTATCTTTATTAATATCCTCTACCAAATCGTACTTGATTTGAAAGGCAGAGACTTGGGATCTGTGATTGCTGTATTTAGTTTTAGCGCAAAAAATGTTATAGTGTGTTATAGCATATACTAATGTTATACTGTTATACTGTTTTGCTCAAATCAACAGTATTTTTAATAATAACTCTTACAATTTTTAACGATTTCCTTCTAGGTTGTATATAACATAAAGAGCTAGCAAAAATCTAGCGTTCAATTCGAGTCACCATTGTAATCATTATAGCCATTAGAGCTAATGTGAGGGTCGCTAAAATTCCTGTGTTTACAGTATTTATTCACTCTGTGATGACAAACACCAATAGATACATGTGATATCTTACTCTGTCTATCAGTGAATAATGGAACATTAGAAGACATTACCGTAATGCTGCTTAGAAGTTTGTGTTCATTATCATTAATAGCTCTGAGAGTCGAGGCACTGCTTCTCTGCAGGTATCCTGATCAGTTTCTGCTCCCTATGTACATCATGTAGGGCTGACTCTTGTCACTGTTCCTTTATAGAATCTCTGCAGACGTGTACGGAATCAAAGCAAACGCGCTCTAACCCACCATCCTCCTCTCACCAGTAAGTTAACACTTCCAGATGCCATCTGATGTTTTAAAACATATTTTGGAGCCTGAACTCGAGTTTGAGGTATTTTGCCGATTGACGTCCTGGTTAGCCAGATACAAGAACCATGATTACTGCAACCACACGTCCTATTGCAGCCTAAGCAATAATGGTTTTAGGTGATGGGAAATATTGCCCCAGAAATGATAACACGATCGAATGAACAGCATGGGAGAAGAGGGATCCAAAAACCTGCAGTAAATGTTTAGGTGGCGTTGCTGAGCAACTTGTCATCGATACTATAAATAGAACCGCATTATAAATAGCGCTTAGTGAGAAGCCTCTCTTACCTGCTGTAGTCGTGATTAGGCCGCAGCTGTTTCTATTCCTGTCAAGTTTGCTGATAGGTTGTCTTCAGCAGCCGTATACAAAAATCTGAGAAAAATTTAACTTCAATTAATGTTCGTAGTTGTCTCATTCTTTCTAAATGGTACGGTACAGTCAATATTTTAATACGTACGTTTTCTCAGGCTTTCTAATACCGAGGTGATGAATACCGAATACGTATATCGAATCCATCCCTATTTTACAGTATAACCTCAGATGTATGAGACGTATTTTCCTCTTATGTCTACTGGCCACAATTTCCTGTATGTAACAGTGGTGTCCACACCAACTGATGTTAGCCATGGAAACAACTCCCCTGCCATCGCTGCTGGTCATACAAGCAGGATGATCCCTATCCCTACCACACACACACTCATATACTCTATGTCTCTTATCTCATACGATTACCTCAAAAATAAATGCGTTTGATATTATTTTTGTGTTAGTGACTGACGGCTCAATCACGGAAATTCTCAATTAGCAGTAGAGTTAGCGGTAGAGTTAGCGGTAGAGTTAGCGGTAGAGTTAGCGGTAGAGTTAGCGGTAGAGTTAGCAGTAGAGTTATGTCTTATAGTAGCGCTCTATGTTACTTGAAAGAAGGTTCCATGGGATTCAAAATATTATTAATGCAATTGAACCTATGTATTGGAGTTGTCTTCTTCCCCATCTGACATGGCCAGTTTGAAGAAGTTTGACTGAGCTCTCAGAGCGACTGAGTGCACATGTCCTCTCGATTGTTTTATTACTGAATATAAAGAACGTCTAGCAAGTAACTTGTGTATTCGGTGAACCATAGGTGTAGATAAGAACTACGGTAGTTTTCCGGTCACTGCATGCGCAAAACATTGTGTCGTACTTGAGTAAGGTCAACATATTAGTCTGGTATCGTGCCGAGCCAAATGGGGAAGAAGACAGCTTAGGTTATCAAACTAAAGAGTGCTACATCACTCGATAAGCCGAGCCATCTCAGAAGGTGAAGGTCTTCGCACAGTTCACACTTGGTGTGGGCAGTTTATAGATAGTTAACAGATAGCACAGCACTCATGATTTCCCTGCTGTTGTAGAGTCGCCCCATCGAATGGGAATTTGTACAAGTGTGCAGAATGCGAGTACACAACGCACTGGAGTAGATCGTTGGTTGATCACATGAGAGTACATACCAATCAGCTGCTGAGGTGTAGACAGTGTGACTACAGTACAGTGTGGAGAAGTGATATGAGAAACCACGAGAGACTTCACTCGGGTACGATGATGACTTGACCTTCTACTTCTGAACCCTGGACTTGATAAAATACTTCACTTCATTGACAAATCTAGACTGTATCTCGATGCCCTAGTTTATATATAGACATAATAAGTGTCTCACAGTAGCCTATGTGACCTAGTTAGCCTTAGACGCAATATGTGCGTATTATGTTGTGATGCTATCGTGTGCATTTACAGAAGCCTTAGATCACAGATATATCAGAGAGGCTATCGAGTAGATTATGCAGAAATTGTCTTTACTACTGATAAGTGTCAAGTAATCTGCTGTCGATTACTCCTTTCTATGCTGTAGCTATTCACTATTAGTTTTTGTGTTGCTGTTGGCAAGTTGATGATATCGTACCATAGGTAACGATCCCTGTCATAACTTTGTTGTGGGTTCAGTATGCTTTCTATGATAATGTCACAAACTGTTTTTTCGCACCACAGGGACTACCTTTAACTGCTCACACTGCGACTTCAAGTCTGTAAAGAGGCAGGGCCTTATCAAACACATGCGAACTCATACCGGAGAGAAACCGTTCCAGGTACATTGCTGGCACTCACCTATCTCCCCCTCTCAAAACACCACACAAAAAACTAAAAAAAAACAAAAACAAACAACAAACAAAAAAAAACAAACCAAAAACAACAC
>ERZ1740065.726-NODE-726-length-18340-cov-12.227892_pt1 | contig 18340 bp, 15 predicted proteins | sample MGYA00581738_ERZ1740065 | MGnify/ENA primary metagenome ERZ1740065 (study PRJEB43018, sample SAMN04849749) | marine metagenome | isolation source: floating plastic debris | place: Pacific Ocean | collected 2008-09-01 | study: EMG produced TPA metagenomics...
CAGCAGCTGGTGTTTCTTCTGCGGCAGCAGCTGGTGTTTCTTCTGCGGCAGCAGCAGGCGTTTCCTCCACAGTGGCAGTGGTTGCTTCCTCTGCAGCGGGAGCTGGCGTTTCTTCTGCAGCAGGCTCAGCAGGAGTCTCTTCAGTCTTGGGTGCTTCGTCCTCCGCTTTGCCTTCTTCCCCAGAGGCTCCAGCTTGTTCTTCCTCTTCAGCCTTCTCCTTCTTCTCTACTTGAGCTAGTAGACCAAGCGGCAAAGTTACACGCAGATTCCGTATGAAATATAAATGTCAACTACATAGTCCGCTCACTTACGCTTCTTATTACGCTTGAATGAGAATGAGAATGGGAATGAGCCCTTCTTTTTCTCTTTCTTAGACTTCTCTTTCTTCTCCTTTTTCTCTACACCAGGATAGTCACATGCTTTACGTTATAAGGCAAATAGCCGTGGCACGAAAAGCCTACCATATACTGGTACATTCATCATGCCTCACATACCTTTGGTCTTGCTTGACTCAGGATCTGGTTTCTCCTCTTTGATCTCCTCTTCGGAGCTCACTGTACCAGCTTCTTCTGCAGGCTTATCGGCCTCTGCAGCTGCCTCATCAGCTTTGACTTCCTGCAAACAGCCAGAATGATATGAAATACAGCCCGCTGATTGGTGGAGGCTGAAGATTGCAGCAGGTATAGCTGACCTCAATAACTTCTTGTTTTGGTTCCTCGATATCAGCAGGATCTGCTACAATTTCGCCATTGCCTGCCGAGCCATCAGCAGAGCCTTCCTTGATCTTCTCTGGCTCATCCTTCTTCTCCTCTCCCTCCTCAATCTAGATATGCAACATCAAATTCTCACTCACTGTCTTCTCACATTCACAAATAGCAGAAGAACTAACGTACATCTTTAGACTCCTTTTTCTTGCGGAAAGTCAGCTTCTTGGACTTCTTTTCTGGCTTCTCCACTTTCTGGACGATGCCCATGTTGATGAGACAATGCGCCATCTCTAGAAGGGAGTCCTTCAATTCGCGCGGCTCCACCTGTAGGATCTTCTTCATCTGAAGCAGAAGAATCATACGCTATTGAAAGAAAACAGGCGGCATGATCTGATTGGACACTTGTGGCACGATGACACGTACTCGTGTGTTGTCAAAGGAGTAGATCTTTCCAAAATTTGGCAGCAGCATCTTGATTGACTCATCGAAATGAGATTTGATCCACAGCAGTACGTAGGGAGCTTGAGTGGTTGGAATATTAAACCCTGTGACAAAGAGAAAAAAGATCGTCATATATACACAGATTGCTTAAAACATGTGACAAACAGTCTGTCACACGTCACGTATACCAACTGTAATAAGGAGCCAGACAATGCAAATAAGATCTTGATCCAGCTGTAGGAGGCAGATCACCGCCGTCTTACCTACAGGTTATAATCATAGCCTTGCCCATCACTGAAATCTGATGTAAGCATGGCTAGATGGCACTTATCTACCCCCTTAATTTAGGGTTACACTAGCGTCTCAATCCACCCACGAAATGAAATGTGACCAGATAAGAAGCAGTGGCTACACACAGAAACCCAGAGGCTCTGGATACACGAACCTTTAGTGTTGAACTCCTGGGACAGTATATTGGCGAGATCTTTGAGCCATGCCGTGGATGAGCTGAGTATATGCCTGTGACCTACAATATACCGTATGTGTGAGTGTGGGACTGGGTATGTGTGAGTGTGGGACTGGGTATGGGGATAGATGGCAGCTGGAAGTGTTAGCTGGAACACTCAACATTCAAAACCAACAACTTGCACAATTTTAGACTGATGAATTACATTCCAGAGAGAGCATCGCGGCGAATGAGCATATGCCTGGCGAGTGCGCCGTCAAACGCGACAGGTAAACGCGACAGGTAAACGATGTTTTACCTGCGGCCTGCTTTATCATCATGGCACGTATATGCGAGAGGGCGACGTCTCTCACGTCCACAATTGGGAAGCTGATCTTGGGAATCAGTGGGTACTGCCTGTTCATAAGCTGCTTAACCAGCTGCAACAAGTATAAGAACCATTATTCGCACTGGCAAGGACTTGCACCTCATCATAGGTCACCGTCTGCCACTTACCTCGACGCTGGTGCAGTCCTGCTCGGTCAGGGGAGGTCCAGTGACCAGGCCCGGGTTGACTACTGCCAGTTCCATGTTGCTTCCCTCTGATCAGACACAACATGAAGTAGAGACATTTTGGCCACTGGCAGGAGCTATGTCATTGCTGATTGGTTAGCATGAACTCACCAGGCAGCTCTTTCATGAAATCCCAGGCGGCCTGCTCCGAGAGCGTCTTGCTCTTGTCATAGGCGCTAGTGACTTTCTCCAAGTCTGCCCAGTCATCTTCTGTCAGCGCTTTCTTGTCCACTGCAACAGAAACAAGCCCAGTTTCCAATAGCGTCACCGGCCACAGCTGCCTACATTCCTGGAGGCAATCGAAACGGCTTTCAACAGCCTGATGACAGGCGGTTCAGATTCATTCCTGTGGCATCCATCAAAGGCTGACTGGGAGCAGCTGAAGGAGTGACAGACTGGGAGCTCGCGTCTGACCTAAATCAGTTTATCTGATCGAAATTAACAAACTACCGCTTCTGCCACTGAAGACAGCCACGCAGGAGCTTGTCAGCACGACCCTCCTGACGGTTCCGGCTTCGCTGCAGGCCTTGAGAACGGCGAGCGTTCCCTCCTTGGCTGGCTCGATGAGCTCGCTGGCGTCTTTGGGCTCTGAGCTCGGGAAAGGGCTGGCAGTGTGGATGACGTAGTCGCAGCCTTTCACTGCCCTGTAAAACATATAATGTCTGTAAGCTGGGCAAAGGAGCGATGGATAGAGAACAAAGAGCAGCAGAAATCGATAAGTGTGAGTCAGAGGCAGACTGGAGAGCCAGTGCTAATCTATCCAGTTTTCCTGTGGGACAGAGCGTTACATGCAGTCTTCAACACCAGACCGGTTCATCCCAGTGCATGCATATAGAAATCTCAATAGCCGGCCATCGGTAGCGCAGACGAGCTGTATTCCTATCTTCATTGGAAATCAGCACGCCAGCATAATTAAAAATCAATACCGTCTGTCTCTCAACTTTCCAAAAAATTACTCCACAGGCTAAGTTTTAAAACGTGGTCGACTCGCCATGCACATGGCCGATGCGAGATACAAGTCATCACATGGAACGCCGCAAAAAGTAATTTTCCAATCAATATAATGCCATCGAGCGGAGTATGAAGACGACCCGGCAAGTGGCTGCAAGTGTCTGATGATTCATGCGGCAGCATGACTCATACTCAACTAGCGACATTGTACCAAGGTTATGGTACTTACTCTGTCCAGGACTCGGCGTTGGTGAGATCTGCCTCCACATACTCTGGCGATGTCTTGCAGTTTTCCAGCGCAGCCTTGAGACGGTCCAGCTTGATGTTGTTCTCTAGTGATCGCACTGTGCCGCGTACGCGAAACTCTCCCGTCTCCAGTAGGGCGCGGACTATGTGTGAAGCGACATATCCTGTAGCTCCAGTCACGAGTACCACTGCAACAAGGACAACAGTATGGTAGGTTAGTGTAGCTGCCGCAAAAATAAGGAGCACGGCGTTGGCGTGTGTCTCGTTGGCCAGCCCTACTCCCAGTAAACAACTGCTTACAAACAAGATAATGTCAAAGTACAACAGCAACAAAGCGCCATTGAAAACCCCAGGAATGTCTCAGGGTGGAATCGCTCCAAAGATGATAGCAGATTTATTATAAAGGGGCAGGGGGGGAAACTGCTGTTTGAAGCCACTGCTCCCAGGGCTGTCATCGTCAGGCACTAATAATGTGATTATTAGTCTCCTAGAGGGCGTTATATCATAAAACTTTGGCCGCACAAATGCAGTACAATATACTTAACACTTCATTTCAAATCAATAGCAGCATTGTTCAACTGCCGCACAGTGAGAGCGCGCCAAATATAACTGACTGGGAGCTACTGGTGAGATGGTATCACAGCCGAGGCGATACGCAGCTCTAGGAGGGAGGGCGAGGTGTGCCAGGGATATCTCATTAGCCAGGGTTGTCTCGTGATCTATGAGGGCATTTCTGGCACCGGTACGGCCCGCACGTGACACACATGTTTGCAGTAAACAAGCCGGCTGCATGCCATAGCTCGCCCTCTCCATACCAGTCAACACCAACAGCACAGCGGCAGCTCTCCTAGCGTCTCCCTCTCTCACAGAGCCATCCCCATTATTGTGCCATCTGCCGTGCTGCCTGGTTCTTCATGACACTAAACTACTTAGCAGAACAACTGCTGGGCGGCTAAAGGTTACAAGCTTTTAGGTGTTTGGTGTCTCTCACTGCCAAATTCACTGGCCGGCTTTGTTTCAGTCGACTAATGACATTAACGACCAGCTAAACAAACAAGAATTAATCGTAGCCTCTCCACTCCATTAGAAAATAACTGTAAACCAAACCATCAGTCGTAGTCCAAGGCAGGGAGAGGGACAGGAGAAGCAGAGAGAGGAATGGGAGGCAGAGAGGGATGGGAGGTAGAGAGGGATGGGAGGTAGAGAGGGACGGCGGGACGAGAGAGGCAGAGAGGAATGTGAGGGAGAGGGATGGAAGGTAGAGAGAGGCGGCTGAAGGAATGGGAGGGGAGATAGAGGCAGCGGGAGGAATGAGAGGGGGAGAGATGAGAGGGACGGGAGGGGAGAGAGATGAGAGCGGCAGCATTGCAAGCTCCAGTATGCTGAGTCAGCAGCTGCAGTAGGGATATGATACCCAATGAATCACCAGCTAGGCTGGATTATTGAAGTTAGCCCAATACCGATCACCATCTGTCACTACTAGACCACAGTTATTCATGGGCAGCTGCCACGGAGGGGGAGGGATAAGCAGGGGGAGGGATAAGCGGGAGCCTCTCCACCGCTTGCTGCGATAGTAGAGATCAGTTCAGTGGGCAGGCCATCTAACCAGCCACAACCAAAATGCTGGTGTAATCTTCAGCCCCACCACAAACCAGATGTTTGCCTCTTCTCCTAGTGCGGACATGCCTGACCTAATTACCAAGACACACAATCTCCATATAAAGTCAATGTCAAAACAGTGCATTATGCCCCTGTCAACAGCCTCAGCTCGCTGCTGTCATGCTTCCCGCTCGCTTCGTCGAGTTGAAGGCGGGACAGACTTCCTTCCATCGCAGTACGCAGCCGGGAGTGAGGGTGTCAGGCTGTCATTTAGTCAAAGCCTTGCAGCAACGACCATTGTCACCCTCGAGAGAGGAGAACTCTGACGAGCAAACAGCTATTAACAGGGCGGCGGGAGCTGCGGAGACAAGAATCAACCCGCTCTCGCCATCAACACAATGAACTGCCTGCACGCAAAACCACAAAATCATGACCGGCTTTGATCAACATGAATGGGACGCTGGGGGACAAGATCGGGCACGATACAACTACGTCCTACGAGCTCTCACGTAGTTGGTGAACGTAATAGCGATGAAAAAATACGCAACATCTTGGCAAGATAGCATAGAGGCCGAGACATGGGGAATACGAGCTCTCTTGTAGAAAACAAACAGGAGCACGCCGCATGGCACTTACGTTCGCCGTTGCCGGACGGTATTTCGATAGGCTCTTCAATTTCTTCCTCTTTAGCCTCCTCTGGCTGTGCATCTTCCGTTGCAACAGGTGCCTCCTCAGACGTGGTTGTGGCTTCAGCAGGTTCAGCTGTAGTCGTTTCTGCTGCAGATGCCTCACCTTCTGGGGCGACATCCTCTGACTTTTCAGCAATAGGCTCTTGTTTTGTTTCTTCTGTAGACGAGGCAGGTACCTCCTGGGTGTCTGCAGGTTTCGTTTCAGCAGTAGTATCTGACATGGTTGCTTTTGCTTCTCTAGTCAATGAGAGGTATTCATAAACACAAAATCCCCACTGATGCAGACGTTCCCTTGAACCAGAACTCTGACTGCACTCTGGTGCGTGATCAACAACTAATATTGCCCATCCACGATATCTGATTCACACAATGAAAGAAATGGGTAAAATTTGCTTAGCGTTAGGTGTAGCATCTATGGGTTAATGATATAATTTTGATATCAAAATTTTATTACTATAGTTTATGCAAATAAAAACATTTCATTATATAGAATTTCAACAATAAATTAAATAAAGTACATAAATATGTTTATAGCGTTTCTTAAATTGCATTATTTTATAGTTACTACCCCTATAAATTTACCGCTGTCTTGGAGCGCCTGATCTCGTGCACCGGCGAACGATCGAAAAGCACGAGGTAGAAAAATATGGGTTTGAAGTGGGACAACTACTACACACGACTGCAATGGCAAGCCCCGCCATGGTTAAACCTATAAAACTTCCATTTCACCTTTGCTAACTACAACGCCGTGACATGCGTTTCCCCAGCTATAAGCGAGTGAGAGGAGGAGGGAGAGCTATCTGTTCCCAGTTTCAGGTTGTGAACAGGGAACTGCTCATTTAGTGCCAGAACTGGCGGTACTTCTCCCAACTCTGCTCCATGGAGGTCATAGTCACAGCGGACACTATGAAACTTTTGAGCTGGTTATTACAAGACTCTAGTGCCAGTAGAGGAAGAATGCCACTTGTTCCTGTCAACTTATTATGTAATTTATGACTAGGATAACTTGCAGCTTTATTCCAGCGCATAAAGCCACACTATTTCCTCGCAGTGTGATCAATGAATTTCACGCTGTTGCTCACAAGTATGCGACCTAAATAGTTGAGATATGTTGACATAAATTCCCGTTTAGTTATTCATAGCAGACGTTTGGCCCTGCGCCACAGGAACCGAAGCATCGATTGTGTAAGCCATTATCTGGCCGGCTGATTATAAACACATAGTAAAGGATTCATCGATCGTGTTTTCCTGTCACTCAAACACGATTATCAACTTTGCACTCGCTGTGATTTTTTGACTCCGTTTGACATACTCATTGAGGAGGCAGAACCAACTAGTTTCCTTCTGCTGGTAGTTGTGGTATTTTCGGCAACCCATGTTGGGTCAAGGTCCAAATGAATCATCCCTTCGGCTGAGTCGGCCATCAGAGAATCATTGGCCCAGTTATTGAATTCAGAAGTCTCCCCGATGGCTTGAGAATGAACATTTGTTACGATGTGTCATCACCCAGTGACAAGATGATAGCCATGTACAGGCAGTGCTGACTAGCTGTGGCTGCCGATAAGGTTGCCAGCAGCAACCGAAGTCCTAGAATTCTGGGGTGGCAGCGACTGAGTCTCCAACCAACTGGCAGCACTAGAAGAGCCTGAAAAACTGAAAGGCTTCTAACTTCAAGAATTGAGACCTACGAGTCGATGGCTGCTTGCCAAGACTGTATTCACAATAAGATTAGATCAGTAGTGACTGGGCACAGAGCCACTGTGAGGAACCGTCACTCCTGTGTCATGGCAAGTAAACCGTCAGATAGCCAGGCCAAATCCACACGACATGACGTCCTAGCTCCAATGTACTTCCTACCTACATGATATGTGGGTAGGGGGCTAGAGATACACGGGCTAAGTAGCAGGCTTCAAAAGTAGGGCAGTAGGCAGCTGGTGGTAGAGTGATAGCAAGCAGCCGTCATCAGCTGTCTCGGGACAGGCCGATGGGGAGGGGGAATTCCATCGGAACCTTTGCTGGTGGCAGAACTACTGTATTGTATTGATGAACATCTGAAAGCTGCGGCCAAGATAAGACAACAGCGAACATGAATCAGGGAATGCATCATTTGTTGGGCGGCATATTGGTAAACAAAGAAGTATCACACAACATGTAATCAAGGAGAAGCTTATAGTACACAGAGAGTACGGACATAGCACATAGTAGCAGCAGAAAATACACTAATACATCAATACGCCAATACATTAATACACCATTACTAATAAACTAGTACTAATACAATACAATACACCGATACACCAATGTACTCATACACCAATACTAAAACACCAATACTAATACACCAATGCTAATACACCAATGCTAATACACCAATGCTAATACACCAATACTAATACACCAGCACACTTATACACCAACAGTAATGCACCAGCCCACCACCAATAAATAAACCAATATCAATACAATACGCCAATACACACTGATACATAGATAAGATAATACTAGGCATGCCCTCTGTAACTCTGTTACCCTCAAGCTAATACATTAGCACTAGCCCACATTCCAGTTCATTGCCCGGGTTTCATCTCTATGTATTGAAAGGAACACCAAAGGTGGCTGTACCTTACGAATAGCCGCACAAACATGTAATCGTTTGCATTTATAGACATGTTGATCTCATAAAACTGGTCATGAATAGTCAGTCAACATTGAAAGTAGCTGGCAATGCTGATTGATGGTTGATGGTTGCAGGAACTTGTTTGTGAGAGTTTTTTTCATACATCAGTGTGTACAGAGCTCAACACCAGTCTTCCACTGATTGAAGTTCCGTGAGGCAATGCTGAAGTGTTCAGCAGTAGAGAGGGGGCTCTCTAGCAGCGCAGCATGTGTGGCATAATAGTCTGAGAAACATTGTCAAATGGCAAGAGACACTATGACGTCACGATCGTACGAAGTACATGTGATACTGCGATACTTGAGACAAAACAGACAGCAGGTAAGAATGGTCGCGGTATACACAGACAGCAGGTGAGAATGGTCGATATATACACAGACAGCAGGTAAGATCCATGCTTCGACCGTGAATGACAATGGCAATTTATTTCTTAATTAAATTTACAGCGAAGGTGACAAAGAGAAAGTGTCTATAATGACCCGCGGGGAAAAGGTAAGTGAAACAAAAATATTTGACCCATTTGTAAGTAAGCATGCAAGTATTTGAGGTCATGTCATTCTTTATGGAGTTAGAGCCATTTTCAATGTCACATGATTGGTCACATGATCACATCAGATGATGATGTCAACAGAACAGCAGTATAATCATAGAAAACTTACTAAAGTAACTGCTACGTTAAGTCTGAAACTTGTCATTTCCAGTGAACAAAAGTACACTACTGTAGACATGGGAGTTGTTTTCTCCTACATTATATGCCAGAATATGAGATGTCAGCAGTAAGAATGTTCAAGTGTTTGGTACGATCAGGGTAGCGTAGGAAGCATAATTAGAAGGTAGTAATGGATAGGGATGTCCCATAGTAGTGGATGAGGGGGGAGGGTTGTAATGGATAGGGGTGTCCGGTTGTATAAATGGTGGTATTCGTTTGGCCTGATTTCAGCGCGACGTTGCCCAATACAGAATCACTATTCATGTGTGACTTATGCACTACAAATTGATCAACATGACGTGACAAGGCCAAGTATACATCGCACTCGTGACAAGCGATTGAATAGAGTTCGTTGCTCAACACTTGAGATATGAAAATAATTTCAGCATGAACAAAACACTGACAGAACAGAGAAGTAAACATAATAATGTCAGCAGACGTCATAAGATACCGAGACACACTGTAACCTTGACATCCTCAGCTCCTCCTTATATCACTTATTGCGTAATAATGATTATAGATATGGAAGTCACTTTGTTTGGAAGAAGTCGTGTTTGCAGTAATTGCTGTAGAGATCATCATTCAGCAGCTGATATGATTCTTTCTTGTCGCTGTCTATGGCTGCCATGAGGGCTTCAGGAGATTCAAAATCGCTCATCGGCCGAATGTAGTGAGTGATGACGAGCTAGAAAACAGACAACCCGAATGGTCAGTAAAGCCAAATAAAATCCGACAACCTAAGATTATTGATTTCACTGTCATATGAAATCTTACTACCAGAATTACCAATCCATCTTACTGCCAAATTAAATCTTTACCAGTGTACTAGTGCGTGAGAGTGAGAGTGGGTGAGAGCGAAAATGGGTGAGAGCGAGAATGGGTAGTAGGATTTTAGTAGTGTAAAACGGAATGTTTATGCATGGGAAATATTTGCGATCTTAGTTCAGCCTTAGTTGTATGTACGGCATCAAAAGGAAATATGTTTGCGAATTATGGGCCGACGGCTCCATTGGAAAAATGCTCAATTCATAAAATAATTCTGTTTTACAGTAAAGCATGGTATGACAACATGACATTGCGACGGTATGATACGGTATGATACGGTATGACACGGTATGACACGGTATGACAATGCTTATCCTGAATATTGCGGCTTATTCGACTCAAACAAATCAAATACTGTAAAAACAGGACTTTCTGTATTTGCCTAATTTTTGTGTACATCAGTCATTTTCAGTTGATTGAACAAATTTAACTAGGAAATATTTCTCCGCTCCATTGACTGTCTAATAATTGCAAGAAACACAAAAATATATTTCCATACATTTCTTGTCACAGATATAAACGCAAAAAATACGCTAACAAATAAATCACGTTCTGCAGTAGTCACATTGCGGCGGACAGGGTGTCAGCAATGGCAGCTGAGATCTTGTCGACATAGTGTCGTAGTGCAGATACTTACCTTCAATTGACTGTCATAGAAATCTTTAGAGAACTCGTGTAGAATGTGTGTCTCCATCGTACGCTTCGTGTTCTTGTAATACGGATTCCAGCCGATACTGAGAACCTTGGGAGACAGATAATGGGTTGTGACTCAGTCATTTCATGTGCTGTCAGACATTGGCAATCGGTTTTGACACTATCAACGATCAACCCCTTATTGTACCTTAGTATAATGACAACCAAGGGCTAGGCTGAAGTGGGAAAACCAGTGGCGGCAAGTTTTTGGAGTTGTCTACACTCTAATTTTGGTTGCGTACAGAAGTTGGCTACAGCGCTGCATGGTTAGGACACTCATGTCGACAATGAGCCCTAAAGGTTCAGGAGTCATCTCCGATGACTGGACCAATTAGAGAAGAAAGCAACTCTCTATCGTCTGAAGCTCATCACTCTTCAGCTAAACTGAAGCTGATATGAAGGCCGATCCTTTGAGCAGGAGAAGACAACTCTGCACCTAGTGACTTGTCTCAGATGTCACTTCTGAGACATTAGACATCAATCAAGTTATCACATCTGCAGTTGAATGAATAGGATGATCGTATTGTTGTGCTAACCTGAGATAAAAAAACGGCTGTCCCAAATTGTTGAACCCATCGTGTAACTGATAACGGAGCGTGATGTCACTAGACTCACCATTCGATGCAATTGTCCGTCATCTACATTCGCAAAACCACAGTAAACGCCGCAGGCCAGCTGTTCCGGAAGATTCTCCACAACCTCGTCTGAGAAATTCGCTGTTGGACAGCCGAGATCCTTGCTGCCACGCTGGAATCCACTGACCACTTTGCCTTTGGCGAAAAATGGCAGGGCAGCTCTAGCTATCCTAGCTATGTCCGCCATCGGAGCTGATCTGTAAATGAACAAATGTCAAATCAAGGCTAAACCGCCATCCCTACATGTATGGTAATCAACGAACCAGAATATCTCATAGCTTATTGCACTCAACTAATCCCTACCAACAGAAGCCAAATCAGGTGTCGTGACAACCACTCCTGGGAAGTGCTGGTGATGATGATTGAATGACAGATTGAGAGCTCTATGAATTTAACTGTCATAAAAAAGCAAGGTCATAGTTAGAATTTAACCTTACTTTATGGTCTGATAACTGTGTGAAAACAGGCTTCTCTGTACCGTGGAGTGTTTATATACGGATAAGTATGTCTAGAAGACACTACTATAGGCGTCAGCAAGAACCAGTGGAAACAACATCTAGGACCAGGAGTCAGCCATCTTGGGCAGCTGTTACATTTGAAATGTTTGACGGATTTACCTGGTGGCTGGTACTAGTGGCCGTGGCTACAAGTACCAGCCACCGTGACGTAGGAATAAGCATACCAATATGACAGACTCATTAGTTGGACCCCACCCTTAGTTGGTAGTAGCAGTAGCTCTGTAGCTATATGAATGATCGACACGAAATCCATCCATGCCTATGCATGCACTTACACGTAGTTCAACCACATTGCGTCACCGTCGATTTGAATGGCACATTAGATGAAGCTCGATTATATTATTATGTCACTTGCAGCTGAATTGGGCAGTGACTAGCTTGGTGTATGTAAAACCGGTTACAAAACTTACTCCATCTCGCAGCAGTTCACACGTGTACACGCAACATTGGGCAGTAGTATAGCATTACTAAGCAGTGCTAGTATCCCTCATAACATACTGAAGTAGTCGAACTAGTATTCGGTACTGCGAATGCGGTTGGCTAGTCGAAACGTAGTCATACAGTCAGTCATTCTTCTACACGCACTACATCGTTATTTCGCCGATGCTAGGCGTTCACATACCACTGTAATGTGGTCAGCAACCGCAACAGTCATCAGCCGGCGTACAAAGGTTACTTACTGGCTCTCCCAGAGAAGCACATGTCTTTTGTCGACGCACGCACGATCATACAGAGCTATTTTAGGCAGGACACAAGGTATATGATATGATTATGAAGATAATGGAAAAGAGAGATATAGATAAAACGAGTATAAGGAAGAAAATAGGTGAGAATTACCTGATCCGGTACACAGAAGCAGATGATCGACTCGTACTTGAAACAGCGTAACGCCGAGTGCGATTATCACAAAGCGATATTGAGGTATGCGTTCGTTTTCGATCTCCTGATGCGCACGTGATGTCTATGCACGACCACAGAATGCCACGAATGAGCGAAACGATTTGATCGTGACATATAGCACGAGTTGAATCGAATGTTCGATGCGAAACCAACTAGTGTGCGTTTATAGATGGATGCGTGATATGATATCCAAGAAAAAAGGGCCTCTGTTCGTTACTATTTTACAGTCATCGTAATATATCGACATAAACAAGCATGGAAATCCAAGGGCGTTTTTTTCAGATTTGATGATGTAGTTGAAAATATGATTGGAAAACGATACAGAGAGAACTCTTCACTAAAATTCGGAACGCTTCAAGGTCTCAATTCTCAACATGTAGGGCAGTTTGTAGCTAGTAGATCTGTGTAAGAATATCTGAACTGCTCAAAAATCCTAGAGCAAGTCCTGCAGAGCAGCTTCCAAAATCTGACCAGGTTCAGCTACAATCCAACTCTAGTGACAATAGCTGGTCAGGATAGGCTTATTTCTGGCTCTGATGACTTGTAACTGTGGGCAATGGGTGCACAGGACAATTAATGGTGTGAGCCTGGCGGGAAGATGACCAAATTGTAAACAAAAAGTAACCTCAGGTAGGATGAAGTAGTGCAGTGAAACCCGGCGCCAATAGCAAAACATGCCACTGATCATGATTATAATACGGCATGATTTGGATGTTCATAGCAGTCCAAGTCTAGTAGTAAACCCGTGTTACAATAGTGATACCATCACATGAATAAATTTTGGCTCTCACCAAGTACTTTATTCAGCAAAACTGAAAAATCAAGATGCTACACAGACGGATATAAGGACGGATATAAGGACGGATATGTGGACCGAAAGGACGGAAAGTTTTATAACTTCGAGACAAAACAAACACAAATCAAATAGCTGAGATCTGAGAAATTATCTATTGATTACGTAGGAACAGCGCGGCACCGCACTGGAGCCATGTAGCCTGGTTTCCACCACAAGGGACCTTGACCCTTGTCACAATGCGATCTCTCTCACTGCTGAAGTAGAGTGGCAGAAGGATAGACTCTGACTCAGAATACACATCTGGCTGATCCTATAATGAAATTCATGATGAAACCGATTACTAGTCACTAGTTACAGGTGAGCAGCTGGAGTCTCACCTTGGGTATCCAGGCGACGGTACACTCGGGGATGGTAGTGACAATTGGGCTGTCTCTCTGACTCTCACTCAGCCTCGAGCCGTCGAACAGGCAACCTTCCAGTTGAAGGCCGCTGAGAGTGCAGGCGAATCGAGCGCCGGCAATGCTACCCTTCCAACTGCACACGAACTTCAGGCTATCCATTGAGCTCTTCACTTCTCTACAATGTCGTTATATGGGAGATATGAGAATGTATAGTATTGGCGAGGCAAGCATTAGCTGACCAATCACACACAGACCTTGCCGTCTGCTGTCGCAGGGCGTTGAGGAACGTGTCTGGATGGAACAGCTCGTTCAGAAGTAAAGGCTCGCGAAGCAGGCTGTCTCGCTCGACCTTGTCAACCCAGCTGTGCAAGGCCATAGCCCGGGCTACCAGTGACCGCAGGTACTGCATCGGGTCTTCAGGTCCGTCCCATTTACTAAGCCAACTCTGAGGCGTCTACCAAATGCAGACGCATATATAACAAACGCCAATCTTCTCCTTCCTTACTAGTATTTGAAACGGTAAAGGAGAGGCTACAATTGGACACTTGGGCAGTACAAAAATATGGCTGAGAACATAAGTAACTGAAACAGGAATACAATAAATATATGTGTCACACAGCAGTTGCTATAGCTCTGTACGGATGATGACTATGTCTGTTGATTGGGTGGTGCATGGCAAGCCCTACCTCCTGGCTGAGGAGTGCAGCCGCAAGGTTTTGCACATCAGTCGTTAGGAGTTGTGTTCCCCTGATGACTTTACTCAGCGCGGCCAGTGAGTGATGGACAGACTGGACGAGTTTGATGGCGTTGTAACGCTCCAGCAGTATGAATGACTTAATTGGACTATCGTTTGACGACTCTCCCGGTGCCATGACCTTCATCTGGATCAAGGACGATCCCTACGAGGAGAAAATCTGTGTCAGAAACGGAAGTTTAGCGTGGACAGAGTAAAGTGGCCACCAGTGTGATGTCTATAGGGACCTGATTGAGCCTCTTCCACAGATTGAGTAGCGGCGCGAGTTCTGTGTTCCACAGCTCCTTGTCAAATTTACTCGCCTTGGCGTCAGCCCTCATCAGAACGCGCAGCTGTAGGATCACCTGACCGCTGACGATGCGCTGACTCGCTCTCTCAATGTTTTCTGGCAGGTTGAAGTATGACGGCTTGTCAAACTCTGGCAGCTGGTTAATTGTCTCCAAATAGTCCTGCAAATACCAGGTCAAATATCTAAACATGGAAGCAGGGGCAAACGACTCTCAATTATAGCATGAGATACTAACAGCGTGTGTGACAGATGTGGGCATCTTGATGGGACCAAGCTTTTTGCTGCCCTTACTCCCGGCTGAGAGATTGGTGGAGTCGAATATCTGAGTTAGATACGACTTCATGACCTGAAACAGTAGTTACAAATCTCAAGGTCACATCTGGTGGGGGAGCAGAGTAGAAGTATCGGGTCCCATGCGTACCTGGATGTCAAACGGGCTATCTACGCGTCCGCCATATATAGCCTGCTCGTACAAGCCGTGGACAAAGTTCCAGGGGACGTCGTTCCGCCCGGCTCTCTTACACAGCCGGTCTATAATATCCGCCCCGGCCCGCAAATCCGACATGGAGAATTCGTAGAACTTAGTCCAACCCTTCATTACAATCAGCAGAGCGGAGTCAGTCACACGTCACAAGCCTCGTGTCACATTTCATACGTTACAAGTCACGTATCTTGGCCACCAATGCAAGTAAACAGGATAGACGAACAAACACAGTGGTAGAGACTCGTACCTGTGGGATGAAGTTCCGTCTCTCCTGGCAAACAGCGTGGAACCAGGCAAGCGCAAACAGAGCCTGTGACCTCACAACATTACCTCCTTCACTAAAGAATGCTGGCGCCCAAGACTCAAACGTACGGAGTAGGTTCTTTTTAATTCCGGGTGGAGCCTGACAAGGCATAAGCAAAGTATTTAGAACATTTCATCGCTCTAGACTAGATCCAATGGGCCTGCAGCATTGCGGGAGGGGGGGAGGGCCCTCACCTCATAGGTGAGTTTGAGGCTCGATTGCAGCAGTATTGTCGGGAACTTGGGATGGACTTCAGCCGTGAGCCACAGTCGGAAGTCGTTGTGAGGCTTGAGGGAGTTGAGTTCCTTCTCGAGGCTCGGTAGCCAGGCCGTCACCAAGTGCAGGTTCTTCAGACAGAGCCATTCACCATTGCGGGCGCACTCCTGTAGCTGATGGATAGCGATGTCTGACTGTCCTTGACCCATGGCGACCTGGTTGTGAAGAGACAATCAGTTAGTTTGAGCAATACAGAAACGAGAGATGCAACAATCAGCAAATCAAACGTATGTCCCCATGAAACATATGCTGTAGAATCGGACTTGATAGCAATGATCTAACTGCAGCAGAAATAGCGACCAATTAATCATCGCTATCATTAGATTACGCTGTAGAAATGATCCCAGTATATTTTACATAGGAGTTGTCTTCTCATTTGTGGGATGGCCATCGTTAGATCACTACCATTCCATCTCCTGATCTATTAGATCTATTGATTAGCGCTAACATTTCCAGTTCCACAGTAGTATAGAGGATCATCGATGGTGTAAACCTTCAAGCTATCAGTTTTACTAACAATAACTAATAACTAGTGAGCTAGTACAAGGAGTCTATACAGTCCATCCAGTTTTCCTATACTATGTCTATGGCTTGCATGAATAAACCCTGGTTTCCATAGAGAATCAGAGCCAAGTGTGGTGGTCACACGATGGACACAACTCGCCCTCACAATGCACCCAGTGATCTAGTGCACTGCATGACCTTATGTTGTGGCCTGGACTACAATTATAGGACATGGGACTGTGTACCATAGGAATGGGGCTGCCACGACTTGTACAGTGGGACTTCGAGGTCTGATCAAAAAGTTCTCGGACTAGTCACTGCATTCTAATCAATATAGCATAGAAATATTTTGCATGTGTCACTTGATTAATTATTCTATAAATACTAGAATAGCAGTAGCTAATCTCAAAAAAAAGAGCAGATATCGTAGGACAGTAGTACAATGACGCTTCCATATCACAATCAGCCTCTGTGTACCGCGGGTTCACAGACTTACATTGCTGCATGGATTCCAGGCTAAGCAGTTTATATCTACCACCCAGTGGCAGCAGACTGACCTGATGGTATTTGTCTAGTCCGATAGTAGACGACGCCAGCTCCTCCAGCTCCTGAGACGGATCGGCGCCAGGGGAGATAATCACCAATATGGGCTCAGTGCACAGCGTCTCCTTCTCATACAGTCGCTTCAAATTCACAGTGGGAGGGGATAACTCCTTCATATCTGAAGCAACAGCAAAGCATCAGCAGCAGCGGGTGCGTTTACACGCGGGCAGACGTGTTAGGATAGAAGGTGCGTACTGAGGATGCGGCAGGCGAAGGAGCCCATGGCACTTTGCAGACGGTCGGGACGGGCGGCTTGTACGAGCAGCAGCTCCTGGAACGGAGTTATCTTCTTCTGGATGGCCGACGGTATGTCCTGGTCGCACTGGTTGCTGCGCGCGAAGTGCGACCATGTGTCCGTATCCTATGGGAAGCAATGGCAGCAATGTCAACACACCAAGCCATAGGTGGCGGCATGACGGCGCCAAACAGAAACAGACCTGAAGACAGAGGGTCTGGTAGACGGAAGGCAGCGTCGTCTTCAGTAGTGAGATGGCGTTGCTACGATCCTGATCTATCCATTGGGGCAGATCTTTGTCGTGTCGCTGGCCCTCAGCTTTAACGTCTGAGACGATGAGGCCAGCAAACAGTTCCCACTCATTCTCCTTGAACTGATCAGGGTACATACCGTGGACCATGTGCAAGGCAAACATGAGCCGATCATCCTTGAAGAGTGACCTGCGTACAAAGACAATCAGCATATACAACGGTACAAGTATAGAACCTCAGTAAAAGATTTATTCCACAAACACTTGATACATTCATAGCTAAGAATCGAATGACGCAGTGACATCATTTCCTCTCTGACATCACTTCCTCTCTGACATCACTTCCTCTCAGCTGACCAACCTGCATACGTATTCATAGACCAGCTTCTGGAGACAGGAGTTCAAAGATTCTATTCTCATTTCCATCGACCCGCTACTCCTGTCATCATCTAAGGCGCGCTGGAAAAGCCTCAAAAACGCGGCCAGCGAAAACTTGTACATGTTGTTGATCTTTGCCAGATCCGTGATGACAAAGAAAAGACGACTCCCACTTTCGGCCAATGGGAGATAGGCGCTCCTCTCCTATAGGATCAGTAGAAGGTTGTTAATTCATTCGATTTGACTAAAGAATATGGAGATTATCTACCTACTTTGTCGAGGTCTGTTTGCAGTCGGATGCTTTCTTGCAGAGAGTCAGCAATCGTCGTACTGCTCGCTTTCGTCTGGTTTAGCGAGGCAAGGAGCTCCTTGTTCTCGAGAATATTTCCTAAACGAGTTACATAAACCTACGGCAGTGTAGACTTGAATGAACTAGTGCCGACAATCTCAGAGAGAGAGAG
>ERZ1740065.728-NODE-728-length-18323-cov-10.638220_pt1 | contig 18323 bp, 7 predicted proteins | sample MGYA00581738_ERZ1740065 | MGnify/ENA primary metagenome ERZ1740065 (study PRJEB43018, sample SAMN04849749) | marine metagenome | isolation source: floating plastic debris | place: Pacific Ocean | collected 2008-09-01 | study: EMG produced TPA metagenomics assembly...
TGATTTCTTAGAACTTCCTAGGTAGTTCTAAGAACCACCCTATGCGGGCCTTAGGCGGCCCGTAGGCGGGCCTATAAGTTCCTAGGCAGGCCTACCGACCTAATAATCATTACTACCGGAACAAGTGAAGTTAGAGAAGATGGTTAGGTTAGTGACTACAGAAATGATAATAAGTCAATGATATTGCGCATACTGTCACAGCGTGCGTATAGCCTAGGCAGCAGGTTAATATTACATATACGGTTTTTTTCCTGTGGATGAGAGTTGTGCTCTCTTGGCGTTGCTATGCAAGGGCTCCACTGGAGCGAGAGAGAGAGAGAGAGAGAGGGGGGGGGACAGAGGGACAGAGGGAGAGGGAGAGAGAGAGGGATAGAGAGAGGGAGAGAAGGAGAGAGGGAGTGTTGTGGAAACGGGAGCTATAGTTTCCGGTGATAGCTTTCGTCTGTTCAGTTCTGGCACCGGGAGTTTTGAGGTCCACTCCAATTGACTGTAGGATTCAGTTCAATCCTGTTATAGTGCGCTGTTTTTCAGTCACGTGATGCAGAGCTCAAATAACACGCTGAGATACGCCAACTCCTCCACGAGTAGTCGTCAGACAACGATCAAAACAATGGCTGCTGGCAATTGAATGTGCTCGCCTCTATTGGACATTACTGCTCTTGCTCAATATCTCTCTCTCCCTCTCGGTTAATGCAGTGAGAACAAGTCTCCGTGTGAGCTAGAAGTCAGTAGTGTACAAAGTTGTGTTCTGTTTATTTGTCAGAATTGTGGTCCCTTATATACTACAGGGCCAGCACGCTTAGGGAGGTCTTATTAATTGACAACATATGAAACGTATAGCGCGCTTATGGAGTGCTCATAAAAAAAGTATAAAGTATATAAAGTACACAGCACGCTCATGACATGCTGTATGACATCGGTGCCTGGATACACAATGCAATACCAATCGTCAAGTAATGAACTGGCTAAACAAAGAGAAACATAAAAATGATATTGTATGAGAGAACTGCAATAACAGAAATGTTAGGAAAATTGTAGGTAGGGGGGGGGGTGGTCCTTGCACAGTCCATCACAGGAGAGAGGGAGAGAGGGAGGGAGGGTGGGATGTAATGTTAGGCCCAGAATCCGCTAGGATGAAATGTCTACAGCTTTTGTTGTAGAGGTAGCAGTAGACCAAACAGACTAAGTCCCACAGACAGCAGGTGACACTCGCACTGAATCCTGTGTAGCCATCAGATCAGTTCGTACTTGTACACAGATTTGTCCCCTCCTTTGCACACAGCGAGTGACCCCTCATATACACTCAGTCCCCACACGTAGCTTGCGGGTCCAGTGCTCAATCCTGTGATGTTTCTGATCACATGACCTGTGAGAGGAATCAAACTCATTGACAGGCACTGTCGCTTCAACAGACACGCTGACAGAGTGAGACACGCAGTGCAATCCTTGTACGAAAAAATGCATGCTAAGGATTTAAACCGATACCTAATTAAAACATTTCTGGAAATAACAGAAAAACTGTAGAGGGAGTTTGGCTAGAAAATTCCAGCTGTCTGTATACCCATGACGGAAACTGACAGGCACTAAAAGACACTTAAAGTCACTGTCAGGTGGCGACTGATACTAGCAGGTGTTGACAGGCACAGGCCGGGAATGAGGCAGTCTTACCTGTCTTACCGCTCAGTACCGCGATCAATAATGTATCAGAATATCCACCAACAGCCACATAGATTCTGCCAGCATCGTCACAGCAGACTGCTCTAGGCTCCTCCAGACTGTCAGTAGACCACGCACACTGTCCTGCACTCACTTCTATACATGATACTGTGTAACCGCTTGACACTATCACAGCGTCACCGCGGCTTGATGACATACCACACATCCATGTTCCAGTATCCTTCAGCATAGGACAGGGTATGCGTCTCTCCTCCTCACCATCCAGACTGTATTCGATGATAGTCTTACTGTCTCTATGAGGTACGAGTACACTCTCCTCCCTCACTGCCAGCTGATTGAAACCGTCACACTGATCCTTGTGTACCCACACCTCGCTCAGCTGATAGTCCGAGTCGTACACTCCAACCGACCAGCGGCCATTCTTCAAGTCCGTAGTACTAAATGTCATTCTAGTAAAGGTCAGTGTGTAGATCTCGTCGTAATAGAGACATACACTGTTGACACTATGGATACTTGATATGACACGTGACAACTCACCGTCACGTGTCACAAGATCTACTCCACCCTCAACTCCCACGTATATGCCTGTGTCATGTTGTGACACGGAGTAACAGTCACCACTGACGCCGATTGTACTTGAGAGTCGTCTTACACCAGTGGGCGGAGCCTGTGATAATGTCATTAGAATCTTTGACGGTTCCAGTTTCACCTCGCTCTCTCTGTGTTTACCTGAAATAGAGTTCTGTATCAATTACGTTCATGTTCTATTTTAACCAAATACATAACTTAAGATTAGAAGCTCTCTGAGAGTCATCGATACGTTTTGATTGTAGCTGTTAGTTTTAAAGTCTCAAATCTCCTCCATTACTCACATTGTACTGAACGACTTTAGTAATGCAGTGCAGAGTGAAAGGAGGTATGTTTTTACTGTCAGACAGAAATCTGACTTGCTGATCTTTTTGAATGTGCTTCTAAAATTCACAAAATCATATCGAAAAAATATACAGGAAAGATAAATCTCAGGCCGCAATTCATTATGAAGTATCATCACTTTCCTGGACAGTTGCGTGAATCTGAAATGACAGCTCCTAAACTTCCTCAGGAGTACTTGCACAAGCAGCTTGAGGGCTATGCCTGTCAACCGGGAAGGATGAACATACTGGGGAATCTGGTTTTCTGAAGCTTCAAAACTACCAGCTCAAAGTTCCTACCCCTACAGCTAGGATTATATGGTATTTGTCCTCAGGCCAGCTAGCTCTAACTATTGAGCCAAAGAGAGGTTAGAAAACCAATAGCAGCAGCTGTAACATGTAAAATAAGGATGTATCGCCGGAAATACAGGACACTGCATACCGGCACAAATTGGATTGCCCCTCCCCCTAAGGTAGAGTAATATAGTGATATATAAATGAACAGACAGGCTCACCATCTGCAGACACCGCTAGACGCGGAAGGTGACGCAATCCCAGCTGTGGAATCTGCGGCTGCGTGAGGGGCGAAGACAACTGCTGCATCTCTTTCACTATTTTCACCTGCATAGAAAATCGGAGGTAATGGAAGTGAACCTAAATCATGAGAGATACGATGGCTATGGCATAATTGCGCAATCGATGAGTCTATCGGTAGTAAAAGGCTACTCTGACGACGGTGGGTTGTGACAAATGATGATGCCTCTGTGACATGTGCATGAATACAAGAACGTTAATTGTCATGCCTCATCCTCACGATTAGTATAATATAAAAGAAATAATTACGTTAGTATGATAAGATTTTGCAGATTGTCATCGTGTCTCAACAAGTGACAAATGGTCTTGCTATCGAAAAATTGATCCGCACACCCACCCGCCGGCCGCCCCCCTGACCGACTGCCCGCCCGCCATCCCAAACTCTCTCCTCACTGCATGCCTCAATCTATGAGAGCTGTGGTTATCCTCCCTAACAAACGTACTAATGTTTCTCACTGCCAGTACCAGCCACTTACTGCACTGGTCAAAGACATCACTTCCTGCATCCGAGAGAGAAGGCGTTCATTGGTTGTCACATTCTCTTTTAGATAGCCATCCCGATGAGATGTTAGCCGGGTTTCCCTCTCACAGTACCTGTCTGTCAGCGTCCTCTCTATCTTTTCATACTGCTCTCTTATGGCTGACAACTGCAGCAATGATGAGTGATAGCTTGAAGTGAAACTATCTTTAATCAGTGTCTCAGACAAAAAAAGGTGAAAAACAGATGAATAACTAGATTATCCCTACTCACCTGTTCCTCCTTGTGTCTCCTCATCTCCGCCGCAGTATCGTTATGTTCCGCCTTCAGTTCTTCCATCAATACGTCACAATTCTTCATTTCTTCTTCCACCTCTTCTTGCCACATTTTTAAAGTGTCTATGTTCAACTGCAGTAGCCGTTTTGCCTCATCACTTGCCCTCTCAACAGGGCCCAGTCTGTGAACTTCATCTGACAACTCAGGAAGCAGGCTTTGATATCAGTCACATCATGCAGAAAGTTCTTTTCACCTATATTTTACCTTTACTACAGTCTCCCATACTCTTCAGACAGGTGAGACAGAGCAGTTGGAAACAAGACTGACAAGCATAAGTAATGACAGAGCCAAGGTAGGAAGGACAGTCTCTCTCCTTCTCACCAGCACTCCGACTGAGGTACTCCAATATGGTCAGTTTGTGATGATCAGAAAACAAGTCATCATGGCACTGAAGAAAAGAATGGGAGCAGAAAAGAACAGATCTGTTGGCAAGGATGGTATGAGTCCTTTATATTCACACTCATGCCCATTGTGACAGGTGAGAGGTGCAACAACGACTGCGAAAGCAGACGCATGCATTAATAACATACAATAGAGCAAGTGTTATTGGTGAATACTACATGTGGCGTTGCCCTGTTGAAGCATAAAGTAAGTTACATGTTTCCGGTTGAATTTTTAAGCGAACATCAAGTGTCAAGTCATGGAGCTGTGATGTCAAAAGTGTTAAATAACGTACCTGTAGGTGTGCCTTACAGAATACTTTACGGCAGTGATGACAATAGATCACTCCTGCAGTCTCGATACCTTTAGCATGACACGTGTCACACGGTTCCTGAGGGTTCTCACAGGCAGAGTCACAGAAATTGCCGTTCTGATCACCAAGCGTGATGTCTGATGCCATGCTGTCACACAGTAACAAGGGAACTTTATACCTCATTTAAGTATCAGTAGGAATGCTTCAATACGACCTTAGATGTAAAATTCTGAGATTAAAAATTAATCACCTTGTCATGAATACGATATGTGAAGTAAACTCAGTCAGTGACTATCACACTATCACACTATCACACTGTGTGTCTCATCATATAAGGCAGTAGAGAAGGAAGTAGGAGGTAGCTTGCCTGTCGACGCAATTCATGCAATATATCAAGGAAGTCAGAGACCTACTCATGAATAGAGGCAAGCTAGCTAAGCTCCGCCCCTAAAAGTCATCTGGGTGGTTTTAGCTGTAGATGTAGGTTAGCTCCTCAGACCCTGAGAGTCAAGTCGAGAGCTACCACTACCCAAAAGGGAAGAGCAAAATGATGTGAATGCAAAGGACATAAATTTCAATCCAATATGACATGTGAAGAGCCAGCTGAAGAATAAACGCATTTACAAGAATAATTTTTGAGTAGTGATGACTCAGACATACAGAAATATTCATAGCCAGACATCACTACGCATGAGAGACAACAGACACCTGGTTGCTTAATCCGTTGCTGTCTAACAAGGGGAGAAAACTCCTGTGCCAACCCTATGATCTATATCTAAAACGAAAAGTTGTACTGAAGAGAAATACACAAGAATCATGTGTGATGGGAGATTGCGTTGCGCACTGGAAGAAAAAGCAATAAATTTGAACCGTAGAAATAGAGTTTGACAGCGACGGATCACAAAGAATGCTGAAGTTTTTGTCACTGAGGTTTGATAAAGGGGCAGTCAGGTGGATGGCTACCTTATGATCTTCACTAGCAAAACACAAAAGATGAAGGTATGTAAGTCAACGTACACAATCAACCCCAACTTTGCATCTTAGACGACTGACAAGCGGACGCAGGTTTTCTTTTGAAGGATCTCACATGCTGCATCCGTTTGTTGTGCTACAAAACGTAAACCCGCATGTGAATTTTTCTCTTCTATCCAGCAGCTTGCGACGAATCTTTGCTATTTTCTGACTATTTTCTTGCGCCTGAGACGGGTCGGACTAAGTCTAGCTGTTACAGCAGCAAATTCTACTAGTGCGTATCCTTATGCGTGTGCATATTGAGCTGCTCTGAATGTACCTACTTTTGCCTGCTTTGTGCATGGGTGAGTTTCACTAAATACAGAGGTTACACCTCTGTCATCTTTGTAAGACTATAATGTAAGAAGTAAATTTGGCGAGTCTCTGTTACGTTGCGATTGCTGTTTCGGAATCTAAAGCCCAGCTCATCCAGGATGTAGAAAAGGAAGTTACGAGTCAAAAAATTTTTTGCTTTTGTCACGCTGTGATTCATGCTATACACGAGCGAAGTTAGGCAGCTAAAGGCCTTTTATGAATAGAGGTAAGCTAAGCGCGTCATCGTCAGAACTATTTACTTCCTGTCCTATTACTACTTCCTGGTATTGATTTCTTCTTTTTGTGGTCAAAAAATGAATGGCTGTACTAGAACTCACCTTCAAGTCACTGAGATACAGCTTGCGACCTACATATACCTGCAAGAGAATAGCAGCTCTATGATGCTACTCCTGCTCTTCGGCCCCTACAGAGACATCAAGTGTAGGCTGAGAAACATATGTGCCCATGCGTGAGTGACGGGAGCCTCCTCAGGAATGCTTGGATTTGAGTATGTCTGGAGAATCAGTTTCCACCAATATGTAACGTGAATATCAGGGGAAAGTATGCGAGTAGCTTTCAAATTCTAGGGTGTCTGAGACTCTAATTCTACTGGATTACAATGATGGATCATTGAACATTCAATAGAGCTGTATTGAGTGGAAGCGCTAAAATTCTCTAGTTAATTTTCGAACAGATTAGAATGTGAGCAACTTACTTGCGCATAAAAGTTGGCAGAGCGCCAACTTCTCACAACCTCATTTAGTGACATCTACTTTTGAGCTGTCTTGATAGCGCATTGGACCTTATCATAATCCATCTTAAGCCTTAACAATAGCTTGTGCGATCGATACGAAACTTACTGGCACGACTTGGAAATTTTCCATCATGAGCCAGTTATCCCGAGCCATCCAATAAAAGGTAAATTGTACTCATTGCAATAATCAGATATGTGAGGATAAACAAAGGCTATGATTGGTCAGTTGTGAAAACTTGCTAGCTAATAGATGCTGAATTTTGAAATTCAGAGGTTGAGCATCATCCCCCAGCAAACGGTGTTCATGTGACGTCAAATGGAAACCTGATCCTTACTTGTCTACTCAATCTGAGTGTGATGACTTTTGCAGCCCAGCCGTTGAGGTTATATTTAGTCAGTCACAATATTTGTGACGATAGCAAGTGCAGCTGAGTAGAGGCCAATGCCTTGAGCGATAGACCGACTGACAACTAGCATTCAGACTGCACAGACTGATAATTCCTGACACTGTCCTTCTTGCCACTGCTCTAGTGTGCCAACACTGATGAAAAAGCATACATATAACTACTGCTCCTAGAATCATTACAGCAAATCTATTGGTTGATGACAGCTGAGGAGATAACTTCCCTAGCACAAAAATTGGCAGAGTACCAAGTTTTCACAGCCCAATGAGTGCAGTCTACCTTTTAGTATCCCACACTGTATCGCTATGCGGATGCCCAAGAATCATATCTGTCTAATGATGAGGTAATATGGTAATGGCGCGCACAAAGATAACTGATGGTGTAGGGATACAGTGACCGAAAGGAAGCTATGTTGGCCTGCCACAAGCTACAAGGCTTATACTCTTGGAAAGTGGGGCGATTATGCCAAATGATAAATTGAAGATGTCCAGGAATATTTTGTGAGTGGTCTCCTTACCAATCGGCCGAAACAAGTATAGTGAGCTCTGGGTCAAAAACATCTAGTAACTGCCAAGTTTGTGAGATATTGCGATGGGTGGATAAGTAATAAGCCGCTAGATGGCCATTGCTAGTGACAAGTCAACAGTGAGATAGTCACACAGCATTTACAGTCAACTCAGATCAACCATCTTTCTCATATTATCAATATGACACTGATGTAAGATCAGACAAACAGAATTCCAAGACAGACTATATAACTGGAGGATACTGTCAAGCCTACAGTTTCGGATAGTATGAATCTAGCATTTCAAGACTGATCCATGGGTAAGGGTAGTGTAGCTGCGCCAGTCAATTAAGTCTTGCCCCAGACGATGCTTTCTACTACAGGGTGGTGGTTTGTTGATGATTAGACTTTTATTTCGTAGTAGAGTTCTTGTGCACCGTGAAAGCTAAACAGTAGATAACGCTTACATAAACAAACAAAGCAATAACATGAAATATCCATAAATAGGTTTCATTACCTTTGCCTCCTTTAACTGGCGTGCTAGCAAAGTGTTGTGGTGCTGCTCTGCTTAAGCAACCGCTCTCTCAAATAATCTTACAGTAACTGACTCAGCAACATCCCATCAAAGCCAAGCCAGACGCAGGCCACAAGTAGCCAGAGCAAAGCCCAGAAAGCCAACGGGCAAGCCACCTAGCTGTATCAAAACCTAACACTCTGGGTGATTGCAATCATAAACAAACAGCCCTAGCTCCACCCTCAGGTAGTTGAAACATAAGACTGATGAGTGCAAAAGGGTATAAGAACACACAATAAACATGGGTGTCAAAGTGAGTATAAAATATCAGCGAGTGCAGTTCAACTGCAGCTACAGGTAGACTCATGTGCAGTGTAGCCATACTATGCTTGCGGCGGAAAATTGTCTTGTTTCTAATCAGGGGAAAATCAGAGGAAATTATATGTGGCTGTCAAGCCTCCCATATAGATCTCATTAATCAGTGAATAAATATAATGTGGCCAATGAAAGTGATGTTGGGAATTAGGTCAACTTCTGCTAAACGTTGGTAATCACACACAATAGAAGAAAGCTGAGCATTCGACTCAATGAGCATAGCGAGCATAAAAATGAGGTGTATGTATTTATAGTACAGGCAGACAACTCTAATAGTTAGAGGGCAATCACAGTTCTTTTACAGAATGACATGAGGATTCATATGAATTGATGCCCTCATGCTGAGGACAACTCAAAATTCTGAGCGATGCCAAGGAATGGTTGGAAACTTGTCCATGAATGGTTAAATCACGCTGAACCCATCATTTATATCAATATATCTAACCACTGATTACTGAGACCATCATTTCCAGACATCCTCTCAGCCAAAGATTTGCAATTTGACGGTCCTGTAGGTTCATCGGCTGTAGGAACCTAATGAATAGGTATTTCATGACTCGTGAAGCCCAGTTTCCACATACCATCATAGTACTGCATGACTGTATGATTGTACCAAGTGAACCACATCGCTTCCATTTTACCATACATGGTATCACAATCTATTGTTGAGATCCAAAGGGTTGCACTTTTACGATTGTCCAGCGCTGATAACGTCAGTCAGTCAGCAATCGTCTACCAGTTGCTGCAAGTTGTTACTGTATTTTCAATCGTATGCGGAAATGTACATTCGGAAATCTGAATAACTTCTCTTTTCTTTCATTGGTGGGTTTTATGTTGGAGCCTTTTAAAGCAGGGTAGGGAGTCAGCTGTGATTGTGGTTGGGTTACAGTTTAGCAATCAAGTCGGTATTGGATATTCAGGCGCTTCAGGTAATTGGTCTACCAATGATTTCCGAACGGTAAATCGTGTGGTAGAAGGATTGCCCCCAAAAACAACTCAGGTATGCTGGTAGCAGCTAGTGGGGTCAGGTATTCAATGTTTGTTTTTTCCCAACAATATGGAAACTGTGGCATTTTTCACTCTCCTATCCGTAGGCGTGCTGTTTTCATAAGCTCCGGTGTTTAACCCGCCGGTATTAGGGTAGGACTAGAACTGGCGGTAGCATACTAAGTGCTGGCTAAACCCATCGTAATAAGTGCATAACACCAGTGTATCAAACCAACAAGCCTCCCGATAGGAGATATGAAAACAAGTTCCGACTATTTCCATCTTAAAATTAGTCAAGCAAGCACCAGAGGTCTATAAGAGAAATGTATTTTCATCATTTGAATGCTGACATCAGATGGATACACTAACTGTGCCTTTGATCCTAGCTCTACACACAGGACACTCGAACAGAGCCGTGGTACAGTTGGCACAGGTAACCAGGTGAGAGCAGGGGAACAGCAGCATGCCAACAGGGTTGTCTAGGCAGACCTACAAAAGCAATCATTATCATTGACATCATGCGTGGTAACCTTTGGTATCATGATCGATACTCAGTACTTGTCTACCTCCATCTCAGAATTTTTTAAAAAACAAGAACTGTTTTCTTACATTCGTAAGAGTTCTTCAAGACTTCCTAAGAATTCTCGATTAACCCAGCAATAAGTGTTCAATAATTCTAGAACAGTTGCTCAAAAACTTCACGAGTGAGGAAATACGCAATTACCTGATGCTCTACGTACAGACTTCACTAGTTTTGTGACAGCGTACAGATGCCAGCAATCAGAATATATCAGTTAGTTGCGTTAACTAAAAGCAGTGGCATGCAGAATTACAGCAGTGGCATGCAGAATTACAGCAGTGGCATGCAGAGTGTTAATAGCTAAACAGAAATTGTTAGTACATCACTCAGTGTCATCAACATCATTTACCCAGCTGCTATCAACATATTAACAGCGATAAAGTGGAACTGCTATATCCAACTGAGCACATTCATACTGGGAGGCTATTGGCAGCTTGGTGTGCTTGAGATATTGCACTCAATTGTCATGAACATGCTATTGTTCCAAACCTTATGTCATGATAATTACTGTGGAGCTGGAAAATATTAGCATGGAAAGTTATTTAGCAAATAAAACAACTGTAATACGCCTCTATGCTATAGAGGTGGGTACTGATATAATCAACTCAGTTTCCATCGGAGTTGTCACATCATGACAAATATTTGGAGTTGTCATCTCATAGTTTGTAGAAAACTTGCTGATCAATGTAGGTATATTCACAACCTCATAGATGCGGATTTTTCTTGTAGGCAAGGTAGGCTTTTCCTGAAATGGACTCCGTCCAGCAACGCGAAAATTTTCTCTCGCTATTATGATCATTTTGGGAAATTTTTACAGTGATACACAGTTCTGCACAACTAGGATAGAAACAAATGGAGGATTGTATCACACCTTATGTGTGTTCTGAATTTACGCTGATAAATCAATAAACCTGCGAGCAATTGACCTTGCATTGACCTTGCGTGTACTTGACCTTGCATTGAACTTGACTCTCTCAACCTGCAGTTCTGAATGCAGGATATGGTAATGCTACAGTGTAGTACTTCGTCATAACACGATGTTGCCAATCGTGGAGTTGTTGACTATCCCATTTCTTCTGGGACTCTTCAATATCGAAGTTACTGAGATTAAGGATATTTTTGTTTCCTTATGTTCTCCCGAGGCGTATGAGATGAAGTCAAATTAGGTTGAATTATAGCTGTGGAGTTGGGAGTAGTCAGGAGTTATGTCGGAGCTAGCGTAGTAAGTCTAGATTAACATAATATTATATACCTTGCACACGTGTTCAGGATTAGATGTTCCTGAAATAAAAAGAGGTATAGAAGTACTGGAAAACCAGCAATAACAAACCAAACGTAAATAAATTCTGTAAATCATTCTTAAATCAGTCAGACCTTGGTTTGCCTCAGCTGATGAATTGTTCAACGAGTTCGCTGCTCCACCAGGTGGGTCTTGCTCTAAAGCTGATGTACTCTGTATCCTGTCGTAGCTGTACTCGGAGACTAAAATACACACATGTCAAGCGTCTGCATGGGACTAACATGCTTTCATTCCTCTGATCAGCAATCAACTCATTCCCATAAAAAAGGAACTGGAAAAGCTATTTAGTAAATAATGCACATCATAATTGTTGACAGGTGAGAATTAAGGAAAATAAGTCAAAAGTTAAAGGCCTGCGTCCAGTCAAAGTTCACGACTTGTGCTCCCGAACATGCACCAGTGTAGCCATTATGAGACATACCGGTACTGACTGCTCTCCGCTATACCTGTACTCCCTTTGACCCAGAGGGAAGCCAGGATCGGTAAACATAAGGAGCTGTTACAGTAGGTTGCACATAGTGGAATTTTACTCTCTACCTGTCCGACTCTGTCCCATAGATACTGAACGCCTAGTTGGACATATTAAATACATTGGCATGTCCCGAACCAAGGACCCATACCTCCAGATTCCACATACAATCACTCCATATCTACATGACCTGAAAGGTAAGAATACAATGTACTAATTGACTTTCTTGAGACAAACCTGGATGTTTTACTGACGTGACGATGCTGTCGAGTGATTCCCCGTCGTTGTATCGGTCAAACAAGTCTATCAGTTCTCTTATACTGGTGTTAGAGAGCAGTCTCTCCGCTGACAGTCTCCGCCCCAGTTCATATAACCTCTCCCTCTCCTCTTGGCTGTTGTATTTGAATATATTTTCCTTTAGTACAAGCAAAGCCTTTCTACCATCTGATACCAGGTCTGAATTTGTACTTTGATTTGCTGCCAATGGTTTGAAATCGCTCATAAATCTCTGAGAGGAGCTGCTTTTATCAAAATCACAATTTTCTTGATAGTTTCTGCTATCATGAACTAATTTCCCAATGCAACTCCGTTCTGATGCAGAGCATGGTGTAACAGAATCTTTACTGAGGTCTGGTCTCTGCTCAGTTTGGAGAGACTCGCATGAGCGATGTTCTGTATAGAGACCTTGGCTGGCATCTGCAAGAGAATTCGACAGATTTCACCATCCTATCGGCAGGAGCAACAGTGCCCTAAGCACCGGTAGTACGTTGCAGGTGGTTGCAGGTGGTATGCTGGCACTAAAGCCTGCGAAAGAGTACCAAGTACCGACTAAAGCTAGCATATGAAATTTGGAGCACCGGCATAAGAGACCAGTGGCCAGCAATAGGATTGTGGAAAAACGACAAGATTTCGCCGTGAGTTGATTTTGTTTCATTGAAATAATATCGAACCAAATACTATGATGTGTGAAAACTGAGCTGAAGCCTCATGCTTGGACATGGAGAGGTCTGCAACCTTTTGGAGTTGTCTTTTTGGAAGAGATAACTATTGAGCATGAAGTAATGCAGCTAAATGAGTGAGCACCTTTAAGGCGAAGTTGACAATAGTGCAGTAATAATGTGTCAGCTGAAGCCATGCATAGTCATACACACATATGTACCTGATTTATACCTGTCAACCTGTCGCCATGAATATGCTGAATGCTCCATTTTTCTTAACTTTGAGACGCCATAATCGAAAACCTTTTACTTCCTATGATTGTGACTCTGTGTGTTTCATGCGCTGGTGTCCTTTGCCGCTGTTAAGCTGGTATTACAATTGGTTTAGTTCCCACTTAGCATGCTATCGTCGACTTTAGTTCCTGAGTAATACCAGCGGTACAGTAGCTTAACAACTGTGCTTATGAAACCAGCGCACCTACTGATAGGAGAGTAAAAACCGTTGATTCCGTCATTGTAGTGCTAAGCTGAAGAGAACTGCAGGAAAACAAATAACAGCAATTTCGACTCTAAAATATGGAGGTGTCCTGGAAGAAGAGGCATTATTTACTTTGCTATTGATAGGCTGCCAATTGTGACAGCGCTGGTGTTCAGTGCAGCTCAAGTCCACTAAAACCAGCTTAACTGTGGATAAAAGAGATGAAGTGGGAACTTAAGATGACGTAACATCCTGTGCTTTCACAACCAAAGCACCTATTGTTAAGAGAGTAAAACACCGGCATTTTTTATTCTCCTATCGGTAGACGCATTGGTTTGATGCACCTGTATTCCCCAAGTAATACGATTGGTTTAGTTCCCAATTACCAGTCCTTTACTTGATTATGCGTTATGCATGATGGTATACGTAGCCCACCTGTTAGGAGTTGTCATGCCACACATTATATACCATCTGCTGTCAGTTATAGTGTCTGGCTGCATGTGATAAGTGAGCAATAATGATAATGTCATTGAAGGTCAGCTTACACTGAAAGTACTGACATTGCCGCACTATCCCGCATCGTCAGCATAATACTGCTAATTTGAGATAAAGTCTCAGCGACGTACCGGTTTCTGACCCTTTGTTTAGATAACCTCACGTGAGCATTGATATGTCACAGTTTTTAAGCGATATCATTGTCAGTATCTGAGCTATCAATGCTATATTACATGTACGATGCTAAAGTCATATACAGCATAATGTACTTCAATCTTGAGGTGCGCTGTTGACGATACTGGTGCTCATGAAAGGCCAAAATCATGAATCATCAACATCACCTCATGGTTCCAACAATAAAGCTTAGTCACAGGACAGTGGGCTATTGTAGCCAACAATGAATTCTCATACAGGCAGTCACAGCGCACCAACTAGGTGATCAATGATGCATGACGCATCGTTTAACAAACATAGAAAGTGTATTGTCAAATGGCTGTTCAATTCTGTGTACGGGTGATAGGAAAGAACAGATGACTGTAATGAGCCGCGCTACAAGCTTTTCAACCTTATCATAGTCAAAGTTTTCTGACCCTTCATTGCAAAAGTAGACCTCATAGTAGGTAATATGTAATATGTTATATGTATGTGAAGATAGAAGTCAATAAATGACCGAATGAGCATATAGATTGCCACACGCCGGTTCTTTCTCATAGATTACCAATGGTTGAGAGGCATTAGAAAACTTTGCCTTTGGGTACATTCAATCGGATCACATCCCTACTCAGCATACCTTCGCCGCTCATAAAAAGTGGACATTTTGAGCTTTCAATGAAAACATTGTACGAATACAACACGCTTTTCCATCTGTTCTTTGCTATCTCCACCAAACTGTGGCAGGTCCTTAGAGAGTTTATTATATGATGTAGTTATCTATGTATTGAATGCTGATATTAATAGCTCACTTATGGAGTCATGTGACGTAGATGATAGCAAATATTTGCCTCAGTCAGCCTTTGTATGTGATAATACTTAGCTAACAATCATCTGAAAGCTGTTAAAAAACTGGGATGCAAGGTGATACCTCAGCACGAGTCAATCCGAGTCAGGCAGATATGAGCGGTTGAGTTGCTTAACTTCATTTGACTCCTCACTTGATTAACCAATAACTAAGATTTCAGAAGACTCTGCATGCCACCTTTGAACTAAATACTTCACTTCATCTATTCAGGACAACTTCAGTCGAGATCTGTGTAGAACTCTGCAGCAGACTAATACTGATCTTTAGCTACAAGAGGTGTTTCCCTTCCTCACTGCTCAATATCTATAGACTATATTTTGGCAGCAGCCATTCCTTATGTATACTACCATCATGTACAACAATAACTACCAGTAATTTATATCCTGGCTTCAACTAAACTGCAGTATCACTTCTTTGAAATTCATCTTTGTCCTAAAGCTGTGAAGTATTTAGCTTGAATTCGGACTTCAATGGTTGGCATCGTAACGCCAAGAGCTATGAGTGGAGATTCCAAAGATGATGACTTCACACTTTCATCTTGAAAAGAACGACTTCACTCAGCTCCGACGTAAAAAAAATGGTATCTAGCTACATGAGAGATGAGATGATTTTGCGATCTCTCTCTATCTCCCCCTCTCTCACCCTCTCTTACCCCCTCTCTACCTTGCTCACAGGATTTCAGCACATATAAAGTCACACAAGCTTTTGTATAGTATGCTCAGTGCCTTAGATGATGAACATACAATACCACCATAGAGACAAACGGCATTGGTAACTTGTTAAAGGTCTTGTCTTACATGGTAGCCTCAGATTGTTTTAGCTAACACAACTTGTATCACACTCAATCTAACCCTGCACTGGTTAATATCACACCTGCAAAAGCTCCCCTAAGCTATCATGAAGATGGTAACCACTCACGATATTCTAACCACTTTCAGCTCAGTATTTCGAGGCAGCAACCTGGCGCTATTGGTCGCAAATAGTTATGTAACGTCGCAAATAATGGAAGTCATTCCAAGGACGATGCTTTGTCTCGCAATAATTCAGTTGAAAATAGCCTAAGGATTACTGAGAGAGAGAGAGAGAGAGAGAGACATGCTATAGATGCGGTACCCACCATGATGCCGGTTACTATGTTGGATGGTTGACATGAGAGAGACACCACCACCTCCAAATCACTTGTAGGACTTTGTTTTCGAGTAAACATGACGTTGCCTAGTACTTGCTAACCAAATCTGATAAGTTGGAAGTCTCCAGCCTACATAATGGAATCCATTATTCCACACTGACTGGCTAACCAACTACTATAGGCTAGGGATTGCGATAAAAAGAGTGATTGGTGAGTGTGAGAGGTCCACCTCACAAATAACCAAGTGAATTTAATACTTGTAAAAGGAGGCTCTAGTTTGGATAGATGAGTTGTTGGTGCTGTGTTTGTGGATGTCTTACGCACTGGATTGCTGGACTATACAATGATGCCTTACTTTGAGACATAAGCGTTGCTTAGGGTGTCATGTAACTGAAACTATGCATTCTCCAGTTTTTTCACAATTGAAATAATCTCATCGTACCCTTACATGCCATAAGAATCAAGTCGTTATTACAAAAAGCTCTATCCCACCTCGAGAGGATCAGGACTAGCTGATTACTAATGGAAATACTGTACCACTGGAAAATCCAATATTGAATTGTTTGTTTGTTAGTTTCTAGGCGACAATCAATTGGCAATTGTCCTTCATTTGCTCATTGACAATAAGTGCGTTGAGTGGTTTTTGTCTTCTAAGCACCCGATCCATAGAAGGAAATAAATAAGTGTGCAAATTTTGAATATCCCAGCAGTAAGGAGCGCTTTCCTTTTATGACTGTTGATAGCACAAGCTGCCATCCGCAGGAGATTAATTTCTGGCTTTAGTTTAGCTTTGAGAAGCTCCATGCGAGAGAGAGAGAGAGAGAGAGAGAGAGTGTGGGTGTGTGTGTGTGTGCGTGCATGCGTGCGTGCATGCGTGTGTGTGCGTGGGTAGGTGAGTGGGTGTGTGAGTGAGTGTGTGTGTGCGCATGCGTGCGGGAGTGAGCTGGAAAATCAACATGGGAATGACAAAACCTTAAGGGGGTGCTGAAAAATTGACCTCAGCTTAGTATAGTGAAGAGGAGAAACCTTTGTCTTAGCAATGACTTCACAGACTGATGAAAGTAGAAGTCGGAATATGAGAGTTTGAAACAGATTGCGTCTGAGATTGAGCAACCCATGGGAATTAGCTTTGTGAGAGATAATTATGATTAACTGAGTGGAAACTTTAATAGCTTACTTCTGTTTCCCGGCTATGTAGGAATGACTTGGAAGTCAAAAGAAAAGTCAGGAGCAGGCACGAAATTATTGTATTCCCAGAAATCTTTAAATTTTAGTTGCAATTGTACCTTTAATAGTAGCCCTACACACCGGACACTCAAATAGAGCCGTGGTGCAGTTGACACAGGTAATCAGGTGAGAGCAGGGAAACAGGAGCATTCCCACTGGGTTGTCCAGACACACCTGTGAAATAAATTGTTATCAGCGTAGTTATGGTGTCCTATTCCAACTGGTAGGTTATTTCAACGGCACATGTGACCTGCGCTGACATACTAAACTCAAAGGTGTGATTCTCAATTCTCTGTTTATAAGTGTTTTAGATGCCCCTATTCCTCCTTTCAAAAGAAGTTTGTCTCAAGGTTCAAATATATGAAAAGGTATAGATAATTGTGTGAAGCCAAGTCCGACCCCCATTGACGTTTTTTATAAAACCAAAAAACACTTAGTTGATGTTTAATTGGCATTTCCAATCATCTTAAAAAGCCGCCTTTGAGTTTATTATGTCAGCTTAGGTCACAAATGCATTTATTGATTATAATCTGTTATTAATACGTATTAGAAAACATAACTTGCCAAAAACTAAACTATAGGTGAAATTTTACACTGCGATTAAATTGGTTATGAGCTTAGATAACTTTTTTGGCTTGATGCGGTACTGAACTTGATTAGCAGGGAATGAGTAAAGCTAGTGATGTCCAATAACACTGTCAAATGCAACAGAACATGATATGGTTGCTAGTGATAACTTACCTTGCAAATCATATCTTCAGATAGATGTCCTAAAAAGAGAACAAATATGTGAGAAGTGAGGCACTCTGCATCAGCTGAAATGATGCGATAAACTTAAGGGTGAAGAGATCTTAGTTTCCTCTTTGCTGAAAATTAAAAAACTATCCATTTCAGCATAACTTCATCATATGATGATAAAAATGGGCTCAAGAGTTTGATTTCCTCGGCAGTGGCAGAGGCAGTGACAGAGGTAATGACAGAGATAGTGGCAGAGGCAGTGACATAGGTAGTGACAGAGGTAGTTACAGAGGTAGTGACAGAGGAAGTGACAGAGGCAGTGACAGAGGTAGTGACAGAGGTAGTGACAGAAGAAGTGAAATAGTAAGTAAAAGAGGCATTGAATGAGAAATAGAA
>ERZ1740065.729-NODE-729-length-18318-cov-12.306302_pt1 | contig 18318 bp, 21 predicted proteins | sample MGYA00581738_ERZ1740065 | MGnify/ENA primary metagenome ERZ1740065 (study PRJEB43018, sample SAMN04849749) | marine metagenome | isolation source: floating plastic debris | place: Pacific Ocean | collected 2008-09-01 | study: EMG produced TPA metagenomics...
TGGAGGAAGACAACTCGTAATTTTCTCGAGCCTTGTTATCTCGGTAAGGTCTCTGTTCTTAGTAGTGATCGTGAAGGAAAGACCTTGACCTATATAGGTCAAGGCTTTTGGTATAGGAAGAAAAACGAAAATGAACTAGACGAACTCTAGGAGCCGACAGTCTGCTTTGATAGAACCTACATACTACTATAGGTCATGTTTGAAATGAATTCATACCTCACCTGTTACCTAAACTGAGCTCTACTACATTTCGACGCTAAATTATGGTACAAGTGCTAAATTTGCTCGATTCCTGATGTGAGGTCCTTAGCTATCTTCCGAGTTGATATTTGGAGTTGGTTCATGGTTCACATCTCCATTACAGGTACGCACTTTTGGTATGATGGCAAGCTGTAGGTCGACAAGAATAATCACTAATGATGTAGTAGAAAGTCAAGTTATACAGCGCAGTTGTGAACCTACCTTACCACCAGAAGAAAAAATGAATTGGAGTGCCGTCAGTTCTTACTTGCTTGACGCTGAAGATGGGACTCAAGTATCATTCGGAGATATTTTTACTGATTCATGTGCCATAGTGATATTTATCAGAGTGTGTTACATAACCTCTCTCAGTTTGGCGAATTCTATCTCATCACTGATATTCTCTATTGACCAATTGCTCTTTCTAGCATCTGTTATGCTTCGTAACGAAAGAATACGTAGAGGACTTATCAAAATTACCAAGAGACCTACTCAGAGCCCACAAAGTAAGATTAGTGGTTATAGGCTGCTCCCCTCCAGAGTTCCTAAGGGTAACTTATACTAATTGTGAGATTAGGCTTGACAGACCGTCAAACACCTTCACCAGTAATGCCCACTTCTGACAGCAATTTCGCCGTGACACGGGATACTCGGCAGAGCTGTACACTGACCCTGACCGATGTCTGTACCAGATGATGGGCTGTATCGAGAACACTGATCTTGGGAGAGTCTCGCAGAGTAAGCATGTCAAGTCATCAGTACTCACAGGTGTGCTCAAGTCTACATGGAGAGCTATTGGCTACCCTGGCCAATGGCAGGGCAGCACTAGTCAGCAAGGTGGAGCATTTATCCTCGGACCAGGTAACCTTGCCATTGTGTGCTACACTGCTGCTGTCTCTGTCATCAAGCTGCACTAAGTCACTATTTTTAGGAGAGAAATGCATAATGGCGCACATCGACCGCAGTGCGTCTGATCACTGTCCCATAAACAGGATCCTTGATCATTTACACATTGAAAATGTCAGCTTTGATAAGGACCCTGCAGTAAAAGTTGTGTAACACGCCTCTTCGTCTCTCATCACACTGTGCATTACTTACTTCTTGTACATGATTTTTCCTCTGATGTAGTAGTAGTTGCTGTGACTATCAGTTGTCTCAATCATAGATTTATATCACCAGTATACTGACTTGATTTATAGATCAAAGACACCTTCTATTCTAGACCTCATCTGTGCAAAATTAGTCTACAGGGTAAAATTTCTACTAATAAAGCTTTGGCGGTTTGTTATTCATAATGATTCATAATGAGTTGTAGGCTGAATATTGCTGGAGAAGTTGATAAGCTCATTACTCTCTGGCCGGCTATGTCAATAGAGTCTACATTAATAAGCATCATTAGATCCAAACAGCGGATATGGTTGAGGCATTTGCTGCAGTGCACTATTTCACAGTCACCTCTGGAGTATACCAGTAGTATGAATGGCAATGTGTGTGAGTAAATGGTGTGAATGATGTCGCAGATTCCTGGAGCTGAGTCAGCTTGTAGAAATCCTTGAACATGATAATTGGGCAGTCCGTAGGAGAGTCTTTACAGGCAGCATATAGCTCCTGGTCAATCACAGTTTCAGTCTGCTGGTTGGTCAGTCAAGGTATAGCCAAACCTTCCCTTGGAATAAATACATGAACCAAATCATCTCCCTTTCAAACTCAAATCCATTGTGCAACATACGTCAGTACATTCCGTAATTTTGAAATGTCTCTCGTTACAGTCGCTTTAGTCACTTATCCTATGTCAATAAGCATAGTATAAGACTAAAAATGCGCAAAATAAAATATGATGAATTTCTTATTTGGGGAACTGGACACGCGTAAAAAGGTCGCCGACTTGCATAGTACCTATAAAAAATTTTAGTCTGCTTTTCTGCTAGTCATCGTAGTTTCGTATCGTGGCAACGTCTGAGCAGCCTCCACAAAATACCATACCGAACACAATTGTTTTAATTTTCGAGTTAAATATATTCTATGTTGTAAATATTATATCTACCAATTAATCTGAAATACTCAAAAAATTTATATGCAGACAGTTACTCGAAAACGATCAGGGTTTTTTCGTTGATCTCCTTTGCTACATGACATGACTGCAGATCATCGTATCACCCTGACGTAAGCTAGTCTCATAATTACTAGTACGCTATTGCTGGTCTCAGCTGTAAACATATCGTTCTCTTTCCTTGTAGTAGTTTCGTGAGAAGCAGTCTTTCCACCATTATACATCATAGATGGGCAAGTATTTTACTGCACCATTTTAAATGGGTGAACATGGATTGCAAAGGTATGATATTCATGGCAGCTAAGGAGGGCGATTTATGGAAGCTCAAGGAATATGTAAATTCAAGAAAGCAAGAAGATGTAGTGAAACTTGTTCACTCTCGAACTAATGGAGCAACACCTCTAGTTATGGCTGCTAAGAATGGGCATACAGAAGTTGTCAAATATCTCGTCGAAGAATGTTCTGCCGGAGTAGAATACGCTGGATCTGTTAACTTTGATGGAGAAACCATCGACGGTGCACCTCCACTATGGTGTGCTGCTGCTGCTGGACATTTAGACATAGTGAAGTACCTTATTCAGAAATCAGCTAATGTGAACAGTACAACACTTACAAACTCAACTCCTCTGCGAGCTGCCTGTTTCGATGGTCATTTCGATGTCGTGAGATATTTGGTGGAGAATGACGCTGACATCGAGATAGCCAATAGGCATGGACACACCTGCCTGATGATATCTTGCTATAAAGGTCACCTCGAGATTGTCAAATATCTTCTTAGCAAGAATGCAGACGTCAATCGAAAGAGTATCAAAGGTGAATACAGGATCTGAATTCTTGGTAGAATATGTGGATGAATGTCATTAAGCCATGTCTTGTACCACAGGTAATACGGCACTACATGATTGTGCCGAGTCTGGTAGTCTACAGATCATGAAGCTCCTGTTAGATAATAACGCAGTGATGGATAAAGATGCCTATGGCATGACGCCATTGTTTGCTGCTGCAGTGACTGGTCACACTGCTCTTGTGGAGTATCTCATCGAAGGGTACGTCTGTCTATCCTCTACGTAATAATTCTTTTTGACCTGTAATTTTAACACCAATAGTCACTCTACTGATCAGCTATCAGAGTCTGTGGGGATTTTTATGGTTAACTTGAGACAATGTACTTGATCTTATCAAATTCGTTGTGATGAGTTATAATCCACATCTGGCCGCGATGCTGAGAGAGGATTTTTGTATATAATGGTAATGGTAAGTTAGAGGTAAACAGTTCTTTTATTTTACTCCTAAATGAGAGGGTGGAGTAATGTCCTGGTTTACATCACATGGGAAGCTGTCTATAAACAGTATTTTATATGGAAAGATTTCTATTACGTTGTGGTGGGTATCCCTGCCTGACTGCTCTATCATAACTCTAGAGAGAAGGTGCCTCTACTGGAGAAGATTGAAGCAATGGAGCTACTCGGCGCCACATTTGTCGACAAGAAGAGAGACATGATGGGGGCGCTGCGATACTGGAAGCGCGCTCTGACTGAAAGGTAAGACAGGTGTAGATGCCCTTGTGTGAATGGATTGTATTCAACATAATGTGTTTCTGTTCAGGACTCGCAATCCTGTAAATCCAATACCAAAGCCCAGAGCCACGTCCCTAGTGGCCGCGTACGAGGGAGCCAAGGAGGTTCAGACGCAGGAAGAGCTGGACGAATTGATATCCGACCCTGATGATATGAGAATGCAGGCACTGTTGGTGCGTGAGAGAATCCTAGGCCCTGCCCACCCTGACACTTCCTACTACATCAGGTACCGCGGCGCTGTATACGCAGACATGGGCTACTTCGAGCGCTGTATCGCTCTCTGGATGTACGCGCTGGATATGCAAATGGATAAACTAGATCCGCTTTCACCCATGACTCAGTCGTCACTGTTATCGTTTGCTGAGCTGTTTAGTTTTATGATGGGAGGAAGGAATCGATCGAGTAACCTGGTACGATTCCAGGATATATGTGCCATATTTGCCAAGGCTCTCGCCGAGTTGGAGCGAGGGCACCGCGTTGTCATGAATGCCGAACGTCCCTTCAATGAGCGAGACCTAAACAATTACTCTCGTATCATAACCATCATCCTGCACCTCATGTCTCTCATCTGCTCTCTCAAGTCAAGGATGACAAGCGAACAGCAGTTCCAGTTCAAAAAGCTCGTCTATCAGCTGGTGAAACTGGGGCCGAGGAGGCAAGACGGCCAGACTCTACTTCATCTGGCCGCAAACTCAGCCACAACTAACGTGGGCAAATACCCAGTGTGCGAATTCCCGTGTGTCAACTGCATTGAACTGCTCACGGAGATCGGCGTAGACATGGACTCGGTTGACCTGCAAGGAAACACCGCCTTGCACACAGCCTGCCTCAGCGAAGAAGTCAACCATACGATAATACTCTCTCTTCTCAAGGCGGGAATGCACGTGGACACGAGGAACTGTGAGAACAAGTGCGCACTCGATTTGCAGTCTTCCAGACGGAAGAGCCTCATCAGTCAAGTGATGCCACACAACTTTGTCTCTCTCAAGTGCCTCGCTGCTCGGGTCGTCAGGCAGCACAGGGTCAAATACAGAGACATACCGCATGAACTGAAACTATTCACCAACAAGCACTGAGCTCATAGCGCCTCCGTCTCCTGTGCCTCCGTTTCCTGTGCCTCCGTCTCCTGTGCCTCTGTCTCCTGTGCCTCCGTCTCCTGTGCCTCCATCTCCTGCTCCTCAGCTCGTCCTCCTGCTTCTCACTATCGCAGCAATCGTTGACATGCTAGTGAGCTGTCTATTTTCGCTGATAGTATTTTGCTACCTGATGTATAGTAAATTGTAATGTAACCTTGTGGTCATTGGATAGAATCATCTCATGTGCTTCTCAATCTTCATCACCAGTCTCATTTCCTGTGAACTTTGTATTGCGTTGTACATTTATCCCATAAATAATCTATTATTTTCCTAAGAAATAACTGTAATGCTGGTGATGTCATCTCTTCAATAGAAGCCTGAGATCTACTGACCACTGCTGCATTATCTCCTCTTATTAGCCTCTCGAAATCAGCAGATGTAGTAGATAACGCTCATACCTACTCTCAACTACAAATGGCATTGACATCTCTGCTCTCGGAATGGAGAGACGCCGCAGCTGCTTGTTTAGAGTGGCTACAGCCATCTTATGCCTCCTTACAGTCGCTGGCTTGTCTATCATTCTCTGGTACATATTTTTCGTTCCTATCCAGCTGCGTATGGATATTTACTGCGATCAGTATGTCCCTCTGCTCATTCAGGTTAGTGATCGACCAGCCCTATTGCCCTGTATTGGACGCTCCAGTGACATCATCACCTGGGTCGTCAACTTGTGTCATTGGTGACCAGTCAGAGATCAACTGGCACAACATCAGTCTTCAGTTTGACGGTGCAACCGGTGGACTAACAGTCACTAGGTTTGAGGAACCTGTATTAGAAGCCGAAGTTGCGAACTTCTCGGCGCAATGTAGCAACAGTATATCTAAAACATTAAACTGCAGTCATACAGATGATGAGGTAAGCTTACTATTGTCCTGCCTCCATCCCTACCATCCTACTACTCTGGCACCATCTCTACCATCTCTACCATTCTGACTCTGTCCCTACCATCCTACCTCCATCTCTACTACCCCCTCCCTCCACTCTTCCCTTTCTATCTCCATTTCCATCCACTTATATCCCTTCCATTTATACACTCTCTTTCCATCTATACCCCTCCTTGCATCCACCCATCCATCCATTTCAAACCGCCCATTTGTCTATGATCACATGCCTTTTGCGGTCACTTATCATGGCTGCTGTTTCCCAATATAACGTTCAGCTCTGTGTGAAATCAACCTCTGAGGACATTCTCCGTATCAAACCTGAGAGACAGGATCGCTTCGATATGGCTTGTCTCAAAGTGATCCATAGCTCTGCTGGCGACAAGATAGCCCATTGTTTCTCATATGGTGATGCTCACTGGTACGGGGCTGCAGAGGTACTCGGGCTATTTCTGAATTTGTTTCGCTCCAATACGCCTCACCTCCTTTACATGTGGTAGCAGCTCAGTTACTACTGTAGGTCCACGATCAGCTCTGGCCCATCGAGAAATGGGACATGGACTACCAAGAGTTCGTGGTTGGAGATCCGTATTTCCCTGGAGTATTTGGCAGTGTGCAGGAGAGGTACTAATTGCCTCCATACTCTCTGGCTAGTGACCTATTGTTTTCCTTGTTATACCCACTGCATTGTAGATACTGGCTTTCATCGCATGGCAGCGCCCTCTATGTACCATTCCATGTGCCACTGTTTGTGAGTATGAACAGGTCAGGGGATGGGCAGCTATGTCTGGCCTCCCAAGTGAAGGTAATCTAACCCTCTCATACCTCTGCTCTCTCAGAGCTTCAGTGTTCTTATATAGATGCACATGCTTCCAGAACTCAGCTTACCGTGTTACTGATGACAACAGTAAGCCACTCGAGTTGTCATACTACCTGTGCCAAGCAGCAGACGTCACCACAGTCCACAAACACATGGTTGGAAGGTTCTGGTCAAAACCGACTGCCAGACCTAACCTGGAGGCTATGATGAAGCCAATATGGTCTACGTGGGCTCTTTATAAGAAGGATATAAACGAGACCTATGTGAGGGAGTTTGCTGACAGGTGTGTGAATTCTATATGATAATATTCCTGTTCTATTGGTAGTGTGATATCTCTTATACACATACCATCATTCATTGATCAATCTTTGTCTTTGCATACAGGTACGATGTGATAGATTTTGGGAGTTGTGTCACCACTTACCACCTAGGGTTTTCCATACCCGACCTTGGCTGGTTTTACAGATTGAGCTCCTTACTGTGTATTATACTTACTGTGTATTATACGTACTGTGTATTATACTTACTGTGTATTATACTTACTGAAAAGTAAAAAGTTGACAATGTTACAAAAGAAGTTGGCAACCTTATAACAAAGAAGATTACGCTGATACTTTCCCGCTCAATGGTATCTCTATACACAGTAAAGCATTTGTAAAATAAATGTACCATATAAATGCTCTATTAGCCCACGTATGCTGCGGTCTCCAGGGGAGGAGCCAGGCAAAGACATATTTGGTGCTAGTCTGAATCAGTCCTTTTATCACACCCGTACCGAACATTGGTCAGATTTTTGAATCGATATAGGGAGTTGTCTTCTATTGGTGATGACGAATCATCTACCATCATGGTTGATTATGTGTTGCAGGATTTTGTCGAACAACTTGTCCATATCACAGCTCGAGATTGATGATGACTGGACTCCCTTCTATGGAGATTGGACCTTCAACCTGGATAAGTTTCCATCGGCGCAGCAGATGATAGAGGAGCTGAAGACTAGAATCCCTGCAGTTACAGTCTGGATACACCCGTTCATTAATGCTGACTCACAGTCCTTCGCGTCTACAGCTGCCAACCATCTGCTGATGGAGATCAGTGACGTAAGTCTGTGCACACAGTTACACCATGTTGTGACTTCAGTGTCACAATATGTATGATGTATTGCCAATATACAGTGATACGAATGGTCCATAGCACACAGCACGCTGGAAAAATAACAATAGCCTAGCTGTATGCATGGTAGTAGGTTGTGTTTTAGATCGGCCCCGCTGTTCCTGGTCTGACTGGATGGTGGAACCCAGGTTATGCAGGTCTTCTCGATTTCTCAAGCAATGAAACTAAAGCTTGGTTTTTAGCTAAAATGGACCGTCTGAAGAGTGACTATGGTGTCAGTTCATTCAAGTTTGATGCAGGTATTTGATAATTTACAATGTCTCTGCTGCAGCCTGTTCACATTAAGAGAAAACAACTCCTGGTGTAGGTGAAGTCAAGTGGATGCCTCAGCACACAGAGATGGCGGCGAGCTATGGGAATCCCTCTGAGTACATTCGCCATTACGTAGAAACAACTGTGAAGGCAGATGACACGTTGCGTCAGGAAGTTCGAGTGGGCTGCCGCACTCAGAGCTCACCAATTCTAGTGAGAATGATGGACCGACGATCAAGGTGGGGCACAGACAATGGGCTGAAGACTGTGATACCTACTGCTCTTACATTTTCACTCATTGGATACCCATTTGTCTTGCCGGATATGATTGGTGGCAATGCATATGATGGAGCTGTTGTGGAGAGAGAGCTTTTTGTTCGGTGGCTCCAGGTGAACATCTTTTTGCCTGCGATCCAGTTCTCCATACCTCCGTGGCACTTCGATGACGATCAAGTTGTTGACCATACAAGAGAGATGTTGGCGCTTCGCGAGTCGTACAGATGGCTCTTCGATCATCTGACAGTGGAAGCGGTCAGCAAGGGTTGGCCGATTGTCCGGCCACTCTGGTGGAGTCACCCCAGAGACCCACAGTCTCTTGTTATTGATGATCAATTCATGCTGGGAGATGAACTGCTAGTGGCACCAGTTGTCGACAGTGGCAAGGTCACGAGAGATGTCTACCTACCTCCAGGGCTCTGGCTAGACAAGTGCACAGGGACCAACCTGACAGGCGGCCGCTGGTACAGGAACTATGACGCGACCCTCTTTCAGCTTCCTTATTTTGAAAAACTTTGATGAATAACTGTTCTGTACTGCCGTGTACTGTTCTGTGTTTTAATCAATCATTATTGGATAACAATGAGCACTAAATATCAGTATCACCCACACTGAGAATCAACAGGCGCATTTTCCTTCTGACGCTATACTTACCGCAGCATTACGTCAATCGCATACCGCTCTCTCATAGCTGTCTATCATGTTTTAAAACAACTGATGAATAGTTGAAATTTCACATCATAGAAGTAGTCTCGGCAGCAGTCTCAGCAGCAGTGTGCGCAGTATTGTTGATTATAGTGGCTACGGCTACATCATACCTGTAAACCCTCCCGGACTTCCCTGGGAGACTCCTGCATTTTAGCTGGCAGAATTTAGGGTCGAAATTGTATTTACCAGTTTCCTAATGCTCTACTGTGGCTTATTAGATAGACCTTGCTGAGATGAGCTCAAATATGCCAGAATCTTAGCTATAGGGCCGAGCGGTGTTGAGCTATGGCTTCCCAAAGTTCAGAAAAACTGAATCTCCAGTATTTTCATTTTGAGCCTCGCAGGTTGACAAGTATGGGCTACATCACCTCTGCAAAGGACCAGCTGACAGACAATGACCCTGACCTGAATTTGGCTCACAGCCAAATAGCCGAGCCAGTTTTTGTCCACTGGATAGCGCTGACCAGCCGCTATTCCACTCTCCTCATGGATGTGTCATACGGTATTGAACTATGGTATTTGCTCTTTGATAATATCTGGGAGCATCAGCTCAGTGATGCCGAATAGGGGAATCCCCTTGTCAGTAGGTCGTGTCAAGTTTATTGAATTATCACTGACCCTACCAATGTCAGCTATCAGCCTCGTATCATCGCAGTGACCAGTGATCTCGCATCTCACAGAAACGGCAATCAACGTCTTGACCGTTACAACTTTCTGTTTCATTCAACACTTCAGAGTCATCATCAATATACATGTAAGCAGTGCCATCGATTGAGCAGTAATATTTCTCACTGCACGCACGCGGATGTAGAAAAAAATAAGTTAAATCAGCGACATAATTCAATAGTAGATTGTGTCAGGCGGATCACAGGTCGTAGGTATGATGAAAGAAGACAGAAAAATAGTACAACACCGGAGTGTGTAGACTGTTTGTGTGCAAAAACTAGTTATGCATTAGTTGTGCTACTAAAAGTGTTAGAAGACATTCATTTAAGTGCACAATTGAGAAAAGCAATAGAGTAAGATAACATGGGGATGATTGTCATTTGAGGGACAAGCTATGAGATGAGTTGAGTGGAGCAGTACAGATCATGGCACCCAGTACATTGTTTGTTTGGGTATATAAGTTCTAGTTTGAGTGAACTTATGCGAAGCTATCGTTGAGCAGTATTGGTACACCACGTCATGTCACCTTGTGGTCAAGGTCACCTCGACTGAACATTTGGGTTTTATTGTTGCAACTTCTTCCATCTCCAGATTCTGACCGGCTTTCAGCTCAAAGTCGAAAGCGATGAGGAACTTTGCCAATATGACCTTTGTCTGAATCTGAAAGTGACAGCAAGTCAGTCAAGCTCCGTTTCCAGTTTTTGTTGCAGTGCGGCTGCAATGGCTACTTTCACACTTCAGACAAAAAGGTTATTTTGAATAGTGGCTCTAGATGACCACCCAGTGGATTTTCCTCGAAATCAGGATCTGATGAAAGGCAATGTGGCGCTGACAGAGTTTGAAAGGTTTTTGGCAGCAGCCTCGTAGTTACAGCGTTACGAGCTGCCTTGCCGCAAGATGTCTTCACCAACTTTGAATGGTTTACCACACAGTCATGTAAGCAAAGGGTAAAAACTGGCAAAAAACTCAGCTTTTTCTTTAACAAAAAACATGCAATATGACTGCAATGGCAGCGATTGCGAGTCAAAGGGAGGGCAGCAGATGAAGTCAGTGTAAGCCGCTTGGACAACAAACCTGGGCAAATGCCTGCCCAATGCAGCTACGAGGGCCGAGGGAAAAAGGGAAGAAACTGTAGATGGGTATTTTCCCATTGAACTTTGGGTCGAATCTCTCTGGTTTGAACTCCAGTGGGTCATCAAATATGGCGGGATTCCTGCTTGCGACAAAGCTACTGACCTACAAAGGCAAGACATCAAAACCTGAGTAGGCTAGCGTGAATATGATAAAACACGCAAAAACATCACTAGATAAACGCAAAAATGAGATTATTCACGTCTCACACTAGAAAACACAATAAAGCAGGGTTCAATATATGATTCAGTTGTTTGTTTATTGCTGTATTCATGCTAGAGTTGAGATTGGTGAAGCTGGTACTTGCCATGACTATAGTTGCTGTGGGAACAATGTACCCTCCAATGTTACACTGATGGCTCATTTTACGGAATGTACTTGGAGCAGTGGGATAGAGGCGCATGGACTCTTTCATCACCATAGTCATGTAGTGTAGGTTAGCTATGTGCTCGTATTTGAGGTCGGAATCTGAGCCGACTACGTTTGAGATTTCCTGTCGCACCCTGTAAGCGATATGAGGCTGGTGAGAGGAATACTTGTGATGGTGGTGATGAGGAGATGGTCTACCGGACCTGTTGAGGACGTCTGGGCGCCGACCGAGCTCCAGTAGGATAAAGCTGAGAGTGTTGGCTGTGGTCTCATGTCCTGTATAAGAGAAATTAAATCAGTTTATAGTCCTGAAATGGTGACTAGTTATCTCTATAACAATCTCTGCAAATGTACAGTACAATTACCTGCTATGAAGAACGTGATGAAATCATCTAGCATGCTCTCCAACGATAATTCCTGGTCATGATCTGGAACGATAATATCAGAGAACCTATTGTAGCCGTCGATACTCTCGCTTCCTCATTGTATTGCCCTGCACGGTACACAGCTGCCCGCGAGTGTCAGCTGCACTTTTCAGCGGTGGATATGAGTGAAGAACGAGTACGGTTGATAGTGTGAAGCACAGCTGATAGTGAGATGTTGATAGCAGACCGTACTACTAACCGGCAACTCTAATCGCGTGAGTGAGAATGTCCTCAGGAATTGGTTCATTGTTGATCATGGAGGCTCGCCTCATTTCAATCAAGTCTCGGCCCACTGACCTGAGAAACGCTACTGCCTCCCGAGCTCTTTTATAGAAAACTCTATTGAAAGGATTCAACTGCAATTCAGAATTGATAAGTGCGAGTCAACAGCCGACTTGATTGCGCAATGAAATATTTCATGTACATATAGATTAATCTGTGGCGTAGTATGACGACACGGTACGTACGGCGACGACACGGTACGTACGGCGACGACACGGTACGTATGGCGACAATAACGTGTAATTGAAGACTTGCGGGTCAAAATACTATTGCCACACAAGAGAATGAGGAAACACTCACACCAAAGTCACCTTTGAAAAGTTGTGCGTACATCGCTTCTAATATCGTTTCGATGGCGGTAGGGAACGGACTAGACGGGTTGTGGATGCTGTTTATATCCATATTAAATGCGACCTTCAAAACACAAGCAGTTCTATTTCCATCTCTGATGACAAACAATGAATAGAGGTTCGGTTGCAGTGACTCACCTTGCCAATGAGGTCTAATGTTATCCTATGAAATTCTTTGGCCATTGAAATGAAGTTTTTGGTGTCAGCAAAGTTGGCCAGTTTTGCTACGAGTACATCAGAACTTGAATTGAACTGCTCCATTAAACCTTTGAGGAACCTGGAGTCAGAGTGGAGTGTATACACAATCCTGCATATGGGAGACAGCGTCGTGTCACGCCATACTTACTGCCGACGGAATGCGGGATCCATAGCCCGTCTCCGGTGGCTCCATTTTGAGTGACTAGTGAGAGTTACCAAACCATCGCCTAAAAACCTGGAAATTAAAAAAATGCAATAATATATTCCATCTACTGAGTATCAGTACAAAGCTTCTTATGGTGGGAAGGAAGTTTCTAACAGATTTGCCTCGACCTCAAAACACTGAGCAGGTAAACAGTCGTCCAATCACGAGTCCCATATTCCATCCTGAGGCGAGATCAACTGCTGGGAGATAAGGAAAGATAATCTTATACCGTACCTGACTCCATATAAATTCACCAGACATCTGTATAGCTCTTCTGCTTTGGGGTGGCCGCCGAGAAGAGCTTCCTACAATCCCTCCGTTATTAGACAATGACATAATCAGGAATATAAGGCACACAGGAGACACAACTCTGGTACTCATAAAACTCACCTTCACTCCGGTGGGATGAGCGGTAACTACAACAGCCTTGTGGAAGACGAAGATTTTGTAGGTCATCCCGTACTGCTCGGCCCTGTGAAACAGATCAGAGTTGACTTCCGCTGAACTGCGGGAGATGGAGAATTGTGAAAAAAAGGCGGAACTGCTATCTCAGTTTTTTGTTCGAAGTGTCATAGTGTAGAGGCTGAGAGATAAGCGTATTTGAAGATGCCTGAGGTACCGAAACAGCTGAGTCAGTGCTGTTTGTGACTGAGCATGGCACTACGCGGGATGCCAGCGCCTGCCAACATGACGCAGCCTGGCAGACAGATGGGTGACAAGCGACACCCAAAACAATACGACTTAGGTTCAGGAGGCAGAGACCTAAAATCTGACCTTGTCTCTCGCAGCCACTCCGGACACAGTGTGATTTTACCAGAATTACAATGGTCTCTGCAGCAGATACGTCTGCTTTACAGCAGCAGGAATTTATCCTCTAGATATGTCTGGTTTGAGAAGATGAGACACTATTGACAACAACGACCCGCAATCATTGCAGCGTGCCTACTGACAACCCCAATTCTACTGGATTCAGAATGGCTGTCAATGACTTGGAACAAAAAAAATTCTGTTGATGAACAAGTAGGTAACAAAATGATGGCTGAACTGATGGATGCTAAGAATTTTGTGTGGAGATAACATGATGGAACAAAACGAAATGCTTGGAATATCTGTATGACCAAAGCTGGTTTATACACATACGCGTCCATTGTGTGACATTAATTCGCGATGGGACAGAGTGATCCTACAAGTTACCACCTACCCGGATATGGAAAGTGAGGCAAGTCGAGGTAAAATGAGCTTAGAAATAATGAACGGACACTCACCACTTGTACAACAGATCTTGTATCATCGAATCTTTGGATTCCATAGCTCTCCTTAGGTCAGGTATATGTCCCAGTAGGTAGCTGTCATACATGGACAACGTTCCATAAACACAACTACTAGCACAACATACTTGGGTGGAGGCTACTGAAACAACCGAGCTGGCTTACCTTGCCTTCTGTGGTCCAGGTATATGTTGATACAACTTTTCCTCCTTGTCTATCATGCTCACGATGTAATAAATCACTAGCATGATACATATCACCGTCAAGGCTATGAAAAGACCACTGGACTCCATAATGTAAGTGTTACACTCAATGGATAACCTTCATAGCAGTCTAGATGAACTCCGATCCAACTTGTATAAATTTGACAACCACTCACATAACTCAGCGTGCAGATTGTGACAGTGCATCAGCGTGGCCTTTGGGAGCTTGTTTTCATGAGTTCGGCTGTTTCACATAATTAAGGCGGAGCCTAATTCTGGCTTCTAACCAATGATTGTTGGTAGAATTTGCGGCTAATACAATCGCGCCTGATCGTGTTTGTGTGACCTGGGCTGTGAATAATGAGGTAGCGATATTGGAAGGATTGATTATGAGCCAGGTTCTTATGGTGAGATTATCGGAATCATAAAGAAATAAGAACAATCATCGGGGCGCTTTCGGGTACTAGAGCGACGGCGTATTCCTAAATTTGCAGTCAGAAAATGCACGCGAAAAGACAACTCCTCATTATTGGTTCGAAATTGCGGCGAAAAGGCATGTCTCTTTTTGTAGTATTGTTTCCGAGTTAGATCGTTGGGTGACAGATCGTAAGTAACACTGGCGGCACATTTTTTACAGTATATAGATGATAACTGCAGCATTATTTCGTTTACACTCATCTGCTGGTGTTGTTGTATCATTCTCACTCCATACTGTCACATTCCTGTTTAATACTAGTACGTCTGAATAAGTTATGCTATGGTTTGCTGAGGTTTTGCGGTACAGCAACTTTTTCATGTTTATTTTTACAATATTACTTACTTGAAAATGGTTTAGGAGATCACATTTGATATTTCATTGCATATGTACGACCTGGTACTCCGACAAAGCATATATATTGCTGATAGGCTTCCCAGACCATCACTCTTTTGACCAGAGTCAGAGCTAATAACGGTTCCCCGTAAGATTGAGACGAAGTTACAATCATGTATTTCCCAGATGTAAATAGCATATGTTTGTCAGTTACGTGTGTACATTGACTACCAGCAGCTGGCTCTATTTAAATTAGCTAGATTAGTAGCTTCGAGTGTAAGTTAAGTCAGTATAGAATTTAAATTCAAAAGTCTGCTCTGCTCTTAGCCTGCATTAGCTAACTAAACCCTAGACCAGCGCATTATCTGCTTCTCACACACTCGAGACTATTGTGGTCTGGTGTACTAGAACAACAGGAATGTAGAATTCTGTAGACGTCTTACAACCGATATCATTCATAATACTTAACTTAGTGACTTCTGAGTTCATAGAGTTCCGTAGAAGAAGGATTAGTGATTACACACGCTATGATAAGGATATGGAGTCTCTGAAAAATGCCATACTGTATATTGTTCATGTATATGCTGGTGACATGTGAGGCTATGTATGGAACTGTGATGATAATATTGATATAGAGTGGGAGGGCGGGAAGAGGCTTTACCAGACTAGACTCCGATCAGCCAGGGTAACCAGTAAACTTCCCTGTCAACATGAATTTGCTCACAGTAGCATGAATATACGTGTACCAATGCGACTTTCTATGGTTCAGAGGGAAAAAGGACTCATCTGAAAGAATAATTACAAGTTAAACTGATTTTTATATGTTCGCTGAACTGGATGTACAGCCAGAAATTCATGTCTAGTTTGAAAACTCCAGGGCAGTCGTTAGTTGCTACACAATGTGTGTTAATTTGGATTTCTTCCCCCTTAGGATCAGCTGTGAGCTGGTGTAAATCTTTCACTTCCTGTCACGCGGGAGTCTGGGAGATCGGAGAAGTTTGAGATACGAGGAGGTTCAGTATACAGCAGTAGGTAGCAGTAGTAGGAGTGATGGTGAGGCAAGAGCTGGAGTCAGATTCGTCACTAGATGTGATGTTCCCGTCGGTGGTGAGTGTGTCGAGGAGCTCTGTGAACGATGATGAATATGAACAATCGGGTCATGATATTCTGGCTAATGTGGCGCCACCTATATACAACAAGCACACATTCTCTATCGGAGTGAACGGTATGCTCCTGGGCCTTGCCATTTCGTTGATTGGTGAGTTGTTTCTGCTTCATTGCTAAGTTAGAATTGGCCCACATGCACGTATGCCTCAGTCAAGATCTTGTGTCGGTGACACTACCCAACTTCTGCTGGTACTCAGTATAGACAGTTAATGTTTCGATGTCCCAATTAGGCTGAGTTATTGTCATTCATCTCAATCGTTCACCATCAATAACACATAACCGGTAACCCTCAGGTACACTCCAAGTCTTCGCATTTCCTGCCTTATGTCATCGACCGAAGCTGCTATCGTTCTCCACGGAGTTCTTCTGTGGGTTTGGGATTTGGTCAGGAGCGATGGTAAGTTATAATAAATGATGTTACGTTATAGTAGGCGATGGTAAGTTATAGTAGGCGATGGTAAGTTATAGTAGGCGATGGTAAGTTATAGTAGGCAGTGTTTATCATGTTTACACTTTATACTATGACCTTGCGTTTATCGAACTCTGATACTCGCTGTAGTAAACATAAACGATTGGCTCATCGCCCGTAGAATTCGGATCATTCATCTACCCAAGCCCAGATCCGCCACGATTTTGGTATCAAATTGATGGCAGATCTGGTCACATTGGCATGGATGGGCAGCCTATATCCGCCACACTTTGTTGGTACTATAACCGCTATTCAGGTGAGGACAACTCCAAAGTGGTGACCAGACGAATGAGCCCTGGAAATATTTTTGCTGTTTGGAAAATCTTGGCTGCTTACCAGAAATGTTGCTGCCAGCCAATGTGATAGTTTTCAAGTCTCCCATAATTCTTGAGTATTTTAGCTGCCAAAATTTAGGTCCAAAACTGCTATTATTGGTTTCCTCATGTTCTCCTGTGGCTCACCAGTTAGTACTCGCTGAGCTGACAGAACCCTTGCTGTAGGGGGAGGTTGACAGGTATACCAGCCAATATCGTACTCAGATATATGAAAGTTAGAATGGTTTTGCTCGGTTTTGTCGATAGAAATTTGTATTTGCCACTATGACACCTAAATAAATACTTCCACAACGATGACAACTACCTAATTTAATGCATGACATTCACATTTTCAGTTTGTAGTTTAAGTGTGCGATGAGTATTTTCTGAGCCAAGAAAAGCTCTTGTAATATTTGGGAGTTGTTCTCACCTGTGGCAGATATGGGTTGACCATGTCCAAAGTTACTAGGTCTCCCACAAATGTGATATGACAATGGTAACGGATCTGGGCTTCGGTACATTCACCCCTGCTGGAATAGTTTGAGGGTAGAATAAGTTTGTAAATGTTTATCTATATTATTTTCAGATGGTGATCAGTTCTGCCACTGCTGTCAGAGCCTTTGTAACCAAGCGACAATCAACAGTGAGTTTATATGATCGATATTACATCACTTCACTCTCACTCATGACTGCATTCAAAGCCGAGTGATGAAGAGTTGATCATCGAGCACTAGCGCTCCCTGGAGGAGGAAGTAAAGTAACTGATTGCGATAAGATTCATTAACTTATCATGTCAATAAATCTTATCGCAGTCAGTAGAGTGGTCACTAGACAATCGCTCTAGCAATGAGAGTTGAGAGAATTCCTGCTTGACAGTATTTAGAACTTGATAGATGGACACAAATTTGCCTGCTATCCAAATGCTATCCAATTTTTTACTAAAAGCAGATGAGTTATATAGCTGAGATCGAAGAGGAACACATCCAGAACTGCACTACGGACTCTAAAGATAGGGATTTAAAGCAACATAATTTATTTACGAGATTACTCCAAAGTTAAACAAAATTGGATATAAACCTTCAGCGTGTTAGATTAATCATGTGAACTTGAGTACTAGCTCAGGATCTCGCTATGTAGGGGCCTTGCTATAGAACTGTAACTGTAAACCCACTGAAACATCTCCATGTAGGCGGTATATGACCACACAGTGGCTGCTGACCAGGGTCGTATATTATAAGAATCTGAGCAGTCTAACTTTCAGTGATTCAAGTTAAAAAGTTTATAAAACCTGCGTGCACTCCTCTTCTGTGCACTCCTCTTCTGTGCACTCCTCTTCTGTGCACTCCT
>ERZ1740065.731-NODE-731-length-18308-cov-12.251301_pt1 | contig 18308 bp, 15 predicted proteins | sample MGYA00581738_ERZ1740065 | MGnify/ENA primary metagenome ERZ1740065 (study PRJEB43018, sample SAMN04849749) | marine metagenome | isolation source: floating plastic debris | place: Pacific Ocean | collected 2008-09-01 | study: EMG produced TPA metagenomics...
CCCCCCGTCCCTATAGTAAGATCATACAGGTGCCTGTGTGATACCGCAGGGTAGTAGCAGGACATTATACAATCTGACACTAAATTAACACTACAGCTAGCAGCTGTAGCGGCCTAGCTGGCAGGCTGCTGTGTATCAGCATTGATTAAGTGATGTTATTGTACCTTTTGGTCACTGGCTTATTTTGAAGGACTTCCGGAGACACAAACTGGGCCGTGCCAACAAAAGAGCTTCTCCTCTTTGACCTGCTGTTGGCGCTACTTGGCTCTAACGTTAGAACGAGTAATCAGTGACTGTCTTACTCTACATACACCACATACACCACATGCACCACATACACCACAGGTAACATGTTACTTGTGGTGTATGTACTGTACACATAGAATTTCAGCGTTACAAAACTATAGTGCTTTTCCAAAATAGCAGTATTTTGAATAATAGCGTTTAGAATTTTTAGCGATTTGTCTTTGATGAAAACTAAAAATAGCGACTTTGAACATATAGATATAATGTCTTCAGCTGAGTCGCCATTATAGCTATTATTGTGAGGTCGCTAAAATTTCTATGTATGCAGTCCATGGTAAACATAATAGCTACTCTCACATTTCTTTGTTACCACAAGATAGACACCATAAATAGAAATACTATATTAGTATTAAAAATAGAATAATACTATAAGAATAATACTATAAGAATAATACTATAAGAATAATACTATAAGAATGCTACCAGTACTACATTTGCTTGAGAAAAAGTGAGCACTTGTTACGTAACAGTGGTAAGGTATGCACTGCTGGTACAATGATACCCACGCCTTTGATAGCATGAAAAACATACGTGAGAAAATATGGTAAGAAAATAATACTAGCAGCCTCATACCAACGATGGCAGTTAAAAATAATAGTCGCTATGATAATGAAAATATATATAAATGTAAATAGTAAACAATGATAGTAGTATATTATATTATAGTATATTATATTATAGTATATTATATTACAGTATATTATATTATAGTATATTATTATTAATAAAGTGGATAAGAGAGCAGTGTACAATGCACATGCATTCGGTGAGTTGTCACTGTGTGCACCACATACGGAACTGATTTCCCAAACTGTCATCATAGCGTATGTATGACGCATATACCATCAGGTTGTTTTAGAAATATACATCAAGAATAATAAACATCCAGAATAATAAATAAATCTTATATGCCCTTAATTGCATTTGACATAAGCATAAACTGTAGACTTAGAATTCCCACAGTTGGCCTGTTCACAGTATATATAATCTGAATGCAGACATCAGCCTTTCATTCAGCACAGCAAAGGGAGAAGCCAAGTAACTTCACACGATAGAGACATGAGACTCTACTTAGTTCATGCAACACATAGACACATAGAGCCGAGCAGCAGACATGCATTCTGTCTCGACAAGCGAAGGATAAGTCACGAGGAAAAGGGACACACCTCCACCATACACCAAAACAAGAAATAAGGAACTCCCAAAAAAATCAGCTGCAGCATGCTCACACATGTACTACGGTAAGAAAAACCATAACCCATAGGAGAGATGCAGCTTTCCAAGTGAACAGCCATTTGTTATATGTTGTGAAGACACCATGAGCCCCCAACCAAGTAGTATCGGGTAAAATACTGCGTCTCAGCTCTGCGGCGTCTCAGCTCTGCAGTGTCGCAGCTCTGTGACGTCGCAGCTCTGTCGCAGCTCTGCGGGGTCAGTGTCTTTAGTACATATAACAAGCAGCTTTTTACTATTGATGTCTACTATGTCTCATACGTGTAGGCATTACTACTAAATAAATAGCAGAAAGCCGATTACCATTGGTTAAAATTACAGGAGAAGACAACACTTACCCTGATTTTTGTCTAACAATTGAATTATTGCTCAATAGAGGGTGAAGTAGAATGGGAGCGAGAAATTGATGGATGACATGAGGGCAAACGCACTTAAGCTGTCTGATTCTTGCTTGGGTGAAGAGTCGTTCTTGAGAATCCGTGCGGAGCCAAAATCCGTGATTCTAATGTGCATGTCCTTGCTGAGGAGTATATTCTCAGGCTTCAGGTCCCTTTCAAGTATCACATGAATCGCCACATGAATTGTCACATGAATCATCACATAAATTGTACAGCTCGGTAATGCAGAGGTCAATAATGAGATTCTAGCAGTAGACGTGCTACCTGTGTACGATGTCGAGGCTGTGGAGGTGCTGGAGAGCCAACACGATCTCCGACGTGTAAAACTTTGTGCTCACCATATCAAAGGCGCTCAACTTGCGAATGTAATCTAACAGCTCGCCATTGGGCTCGTAGCTCAGTACAAAAACTGCGAACTAGTTAAGGATGGAAGAACAGAGTAACTGGTGTCCGTGAATAGTGGTGATAATGTTAGCTGCAGTAAGGCATCAGCCTCGAACAGTAGAGACTACAGACCCAACCAAGCCAACAGTAGAGATCAGAGATGTGCTTTCATCCTCTCCCCCACCCCCAACCCCCTCAAAAAAGTAATGCATGCTTGGTGGGAACCTGGGCATGTAGCCTGAACCGCTGCTGCAAACGAAAGAGCTGTGTCACCATGACATCGTAGCCAGCATGGCATAATGAATTAGATTTCAGATGTAGCGAGTATGAGTAGGATACAGAGTCTATTGGTGTCTTGAAATGTGGCAAAGAGGCTGACAAAGAAGGGATGACCATGCTGTCCGAGCAGCTGCAGAATGGCTTTCTCTCGCATCACATACTCTTGCTTTCGTTCTCTAATCATCTGCTGCTTCTGGAGGACTTTTACTGTTGAACAAACAGGGTGTGAATAAGGGCTGGTAAAATTACGGGCTGTGATGGTATACTTGAGGCAACTTGAATAGCATACAAACCAGCATAAGTTTTATCAGTTGAAATTTCCTTTGCAAGATATACCTGAAAGAAAGAGGAATTGTACAAACCTTAAAACTATGAGGTAATGAAGGAAAGGGCATGGTGACAATGATCTACAAACTTACTGTAGAGAATGATCCTTCGCCAACGATCTTTCCAAATTTAAAATCATCTGCCGTTGGTTTACGAGAATTTCGCGAGCTGCTGCCAGGATTGCTACATGTTGAGCTTGGTCGACTTCCGGATGGTGTATGGGAGTCACCAGTATCAGCACTTGACGAACTCATCACACGTAATTCCCAGCAGTTCTCACTCTGTGGAATGGAAGACTAGCGGTCTACAAGGAAATAATGCAATAAGGAAACTCTCTACAGAGTGAGACGGTTAGTAGACGGAAACTTGATGCCCATTATTCAGAATTTAATGCATAATATACATCACAAGAATAACATGCGACTCCTGGATGCAAAAATGTCTGAATTTGTAGAGTAGTGCAAGGGAATATACCTGCTTACCGACAAGTTACTATACGCTTGTAGTGCCCGACCGGCACATGGGCGTATTAATCGCGATGAGCTTAGACACCTGGAGTACAGTCTGAACTGATGAGGGGAATAAGACGAAAAAACTTCATTCAACCTGTTTCAACGCACAAACGACATCAAACACAGATTTTCTTGATAGTGATAATGGGATAGGAGTACGTATGTCTGCGTATTAAACTACGGTCCAAACCTCATCTAGACGTCTCAACTCAAAACGAGACTGTCAGCGACCAGGCATCCGGGTTCCGTAGTCCGAAAAGCAGTAGACGACAGGCAAACGTTTAGATTCAACTTCCCGAGAGCAAGTTCAAGTCATACGCGGACTAGTAAATAATGCTGAAAATGTCCTGCATCTGATTTTCTCAGCCGACCATCCCATGTCGCTTGCTCAACGTCTTTAGTGATGATAATAGTTGGTACATCCTGTAATACCGTAAGGTAGAAAGTCATACTTTATTCCTAGACACATTGTATACAACATCGATGTGCTGACATTTTGTTTTTGATGTCAGCAACTGACTTATTTTGTGTTTCATATCCAGTCTCTCACCCATGAATTGAGGAAGTGTAACCGTAACGCGTACGGCTGTCGAATACTGTTACGCATAACCAAATTGCAGTAAATCTACGAAGCCTCTTTAACTGTATTTTGATTTTAACACTACGACTTTTACTTGTAAATGTTGCTAACTCGATTTTATGGCTATTTTTATTTCGTGTAAATACTGATTGCTGATATGTTTTAGTATGCATCTTTAGTGAATAACTTGCCTTGTTGAACTGCCATCCAATACATCTGCCCAAGTATAGACATTCGTTTTTTAGTGGTGCAAGATTGGAGAAAGTTGCTGGGCTCAAGATATTTACGGCAACCTGCTAACTAAGGTGAATAGGATAATCGTATGCATCGCTACATGTTTGTTCAGTTGTCATGATGAGGGTATCCACCAGTTCGTTAGTCGATGTCGGCGGCAGATAGAAAATCAATTGGTCTAACACTACACAGCTGATTTCTGCTGGGGGTTCTATTTGTACAATATTTGGGACCAATAAATTAGTTTTATTTATGCGTAGAGGAAATACCGTGGCTTATGTGTAGTATATGCATTGACGTTGCTCAGCTCACTTCCAATGTCAGGGTAAATTGGATTTCAACGTAAGTGATATTGCTCTATAAATAAGAGCAAAACAGATACTAGATTTGACTCTGTTATATGGAGCGTAAAGATTTGGACTTGATGGTCAGCTAAGATAGCTGAATAGAGACAACGTGAAGTTCAAGCGTGCCATCTCATTGATACGTTACTTGCAGATTCAGCGACCAGTGCCCCTCATTGCTCCTCAGTGCCCCTCAGCTGATAGGAAAGAGATGACAGGAGCTTTGTAAAGCAAATTTATTAGGTAATCATTGACTCAGTGCCTGCTGATAGGCAATCAGAGTGTGATAAGGGAAAAATGAATGGTGTGCTAGATATGTCACTTCCATTATATATAACTACTACTACCGCTACTCTATCACTACTCTATCACTACTCTACCACTGCTACACATACCGACTACATGCCGACTACTACACATGCCGACTACTACACATGCCGACTACTACACATGCCGACTACTACACATACCGACCACTACACATACCGACCACTACACATGCCGACTACTACACATACATACTATCACCACCACTGGATGCTTTAGTGAGATAAGTATGCGTCGGTGGAGAGCTATCGTTTAATGCTGCCGCAGTGAAGCCAGGCATGCAATCTGCTTTACGATGTATCGCTGCCGCAATCCGATCTACTGCGGCTGTGACTGTGACATCGGTCCAATCATTGGAGATCGTTCATACCAGTCGATGGATACTGTCGCCGATCATAGCCCAATTAGTATGCTGATGTATTACGCCTATAGTCATCATTATACAGTATGTCTGTCGAGTGCCGCTCTACTCATATCCTTCTCACAGTAGCGGCTCCTCGACGAGATGTACGCTGCCAGTATCATACATATAGGGCAGACAACTCCTTATCGTACATCGAGCGGCGAGGGGCCGAATAGGTTGGTGAGCAGGAAGGTCCCGTGTGTATATGTGTGTGTGTGAAACAGGGAGCGGCGTTTGTTTAAAGAACCATTTTGAGGGCGTTACGACAAGGTTTATCCGCTAGCCAAGCTAGGCCCCAATATCAAGCTGTTTGCAATGGAGTCTCTGATCTTGCTGAGCACACACATCTGGTCAACACACTCGTGAATGACCGAGGCTCCTCGATTCGAGCTGCCGCAGGGGTAGGAAGTAATCTTATTTGCTTTCTCAGGTAATAGCCGAGCTAAACCAGCTTCTACAGTAGTACTGGCATAATATGATATCTCCTCGGCACTGCTCCTCTCACTCTCCTCTCACTCTCGGTCAGTACCTGCTGCAGCAGTAGTCTCAGTGCCCTCCCTGCCTCTGCTGCTTTTACGTGTAGAGAGTAGGTAGTAGCCACAGTCTATTTCTTGTCCGCCATGCTAGAATACTCAGCACCGCAGCTTGCTCCAGAACCTCGTTGGACCAATGTTTTTGCAGGTAAGGTGTACAGTAGTAAGCAATCTGTACTACGACATAATTGACCATAGCCTTGTTGAATTGGTTGCACCCTCCACTGCAGCTGTCTGTGTTGTGTGGTTCTGTTTTTTAGAAGTTTGAGTTGTTGATGCCAGGGCTGTTTGTACATCTACATGGTCACATTCCTAGTCCTGCACTCGTGTCACTCGGCGGTTTGATTGGCTCTGACTGTTGCTGTACAGGTAGCCTTGTTTTTGCGGGTCGCGTGCCGGCAGCAGCAATTGAGCACGAAATTGCCCTCTGCTGCTAATCAGCTGGCTGGATTGTTTGTAAGCAGCGTGAGCAGCAGCGCAGCAGCTTTGTCTTGGAGGCGGAGTCAATGAGGCAGCCTGTCTAATTAGCTAAAGAGCATCAATATGTAACAGGAAAGAGTAATCATGATAGTTAGACCGGTTCACCAGTGGATTACGAGAGTGAGAAAGACAGCACTCGGCTGTCGGGCTGCTCACTCGGCTGGTTGGCTGGCGAGCTAGTTGACATCCAGGGGAGGAGTGGATCTCTAAGTAGTGTGTACAGCCGCTAATGCTGTCGTTCGTTGCTGCGCGGATATTCTGACAAGAGACTCGAGACTTTCCAGTTGGCAACATGGAGACCAAGGTGCTGCCTGGGTCGCCGTCATCGCACATACCTACATTCAAACAATTTCTTTCAGAGCGACGCGATTCAAGGCTCGTACCGTCAGCCGTAGCTTCGCCAGAGCTCAGCTGGCCGTCGCTGTACAGCGGTCAGCCGCTGCCGAACAAGGACGCTTACCTCGGCCAGTACATACACCGCATATACTGCAGGGAGTGTCGCGAGCAAGAGATCATGGCTGCCAGCCAGCAGAATGCTGCTGCCGCATCAGCCAACCGAGCAGGAACAAATCCTGACAGCCCGCCGCAGTATCAAATGGACCAAATGTCTCTCGCTGCCAACATGGATGAGAACAAGGAAGGTTAGTAGAGTTGCTATTATCACTCATTTCCTCATCGGTCTCCTATTGTATGGCTCTCCTACAATACCTTGTCATTGACATTGTGCACTGCTGTCCCTTATCTGTGTCTTATCTCTACATACAATCCAGACACCAGATAATACCAGCTCATCCAAGTCATTTCGTGATGCTTGAAACCAGCTGTAATTTTTGTCACCATTGTTTCAGCTTTGAGCAGGAAGTTGATGGTGCGAAGATCAGTGCCCGAGCTCATTGAACAAGGCATTTACCCATGTACGTATAACAACCAGCAATCATGTCGGACCGCTTGTATGCAGCATCCCCCTCCCTCTGCTCCCTCATCAGGTGTTGACCAGTCTTTTATTCCTCCTGCTTTCAGCGTTGAAGTCCCCAGCCGCATTCGCCGTTGAGAGACTGCACTTGCAACGAGCCCAGGTGAGTTTGAAGTCATATCCTGTTGACATCACCACGCTCCCATGATTTAATAACGTATGCGAGTTGTTGTCTATGTCTGCGATGGCAATTAATATTTCATATCAGCGATCAACGTCATTTTTTATTAAAGTTTTATGCCATGCCGAGATAGAGTGAGTAAGCGTTGAGTGCGCCGGCCGGCGATCTCACATCCTCTTCAATGAAGTAGTAGTAAGAATATCAACGCGCAAGCGCTAACACATTGCTGCGCCGTCCCACGCAACGGCTGGATGGTGAATTTAGAACATAAATGGAACCAGGCGAGATGCGCTGCAGTGTGGAACATAACAACTAGCAAAGCATCGCTTGTTTTATATCGCCTTCTAACGTAATGCCAATTATCCAAAACCAGCTCACCGTCGAAAGTAGGCTCGGATATTTCACAACACGCCGATGATGGCAGGCAGCTGAGAAATGTTTTCAATTCAGTATTTACCTGTCTACTGCTTAATATGTCAGAGTTTAATTTGCTTACGTTGCCTAATCCATTCGCTGATTCCTACGTACCGTACATACCGTACGCCAGCCGACCAATCGTGTGTCAGTAGTGGCAGCAGCTCCACCGTCCTGCAGCCTGCAGCCTCCCGTAGAGTAAACCTGCAGTCTCTATTTGTTCTCCCATGTCAAGGAAATGAAACTACACGAGTTCTGTCTGTACTTCTTACATAAAAGCTATCAAAGTCATCCTTTAATCTCGGCGGCCTGGCAGCAGGCAAACAATACCGCTGTTAGTATCAACCCCAGCGCTGGTCTAATTGTTACCTGCTAGTTATTACACAGCGGTGGCACTTATTCTCTTCGTATCGGCGGCTGTTCTGGCTGTCTGCGACTTTTTAACATCTCCCTCCCTCCCTCTCTCCTTCTCTCGTTCTCCTCCCTCTCTCTCCTTCTCTCGCTCTCGTTCTCCCTCCCTCTCTCTCCTTCTGTCGCTCTCATTCTCCCTCCCTCATGATACATTTTCTGTTGACATTTTTTCCACAGACCAGTGATAAGCTCAAACACAAGATCCAATCACGACCAGACAGGCAGTTCCTGGTACAGAATCACATTCTTGAAGGTCAGCCTCCTCATCCCTGTCTGGGTCTATAGTTGCAATATGACTCATCTACGCTCCTGTCATCAACCATGTATCATGTATTCAACTGTGGTGTCCTATGTCTTCATTCAGACTCCAGCATTGACCCGTCACTGCAGAGCAAACAGCGGCAGCTGAAGAAGGCAAAGCTGACAGATGAGCTCAATGAGAAGATTGCCAACCGGCCCGGCCCCCTGGAGCTGGTCGAACAGCACATCTTGGAGGTGGACGAGCCGATCAAGCATGCAATCGAAGGTTAAGATCTACAGCTACCGTTGCTCAGTCGGTCAGCTGACGCTGTCAGACGATTAGATGTTTTGTTGTTGTTGTATTTATGTATCCTATACCTGGTGGCCCTAAATACGAACGCTACTTACACTAACATTTATCACCAGGCTGCCATTTGGTAATGGCAGCTCGTGGGGCTGCTAGCCATCAAATTGCGCCTCACTTTTGTGTAATGACGGAGGGAAACGATCATCTTAGGCTTGTGTAGAAATGTCGCCTCGTGTGTAAAGAGCCACTACATGATTCTTTTTGCTGGCATTTAAGCGCCGTTCCCGACGCTCGGCCGCTACGCAATGCCACATCGATTCAAAGGGCATACTGGTTCTCTAGCATTATTTCATAATGGAATACCAATTAAATGAAGTCATTTATTTGCTGCTGCCTATTTTTTGATGAAGCAGCCCTGACTTGTTTTAGAGGGAACACTGGAGTTTACCAAGACTCAGGAGGGTTATCAGTCATTGTTTATAGCCAAGGTACCTTATGAGATTGACAGTCCTAAATCGGGTACGTCATCGCCCGAACCCAACGACTGTGATACTGACTCTAACGCCAGCAGCGCTGCCTCCACTGGTTTCAGCCACGTACCGAGTCCACCTGACATTACGCCGCTGCTCAAACAGACGCACCACATCACCATTGGCGGCCAGACAGTGCCAGTGACCAGTCAGATGCTGGTGTCTCCCACCATCGCTGCCTCCATTGTAGCCTCGGCCAGCACACAGCCTCCAATCTTCTCTTCCGCACCACAGCACACTGTGACTTCGCAGCACAACCGCCTGATCAGCGTCGGCAGCAGCCGATCAAACAGGAAACAAAGCAAATCCAGTCGACCAAAGCAGCAGAGTAAGCAGAGGATCATTAAATTCCATGAATATAAGGGACCATCCAACTCGAAATCGAGCTGCTCAACATCATCGGGCGGCTCCTTCATCACGACCACGGGGCCACTGCAGAAACTGGACTCTCTGACGCCGTATCAGGTGCGCGTGCAGCAGCAGCAGCTCTACCTGCAGTGTCAGCTCGAGGTGCAGAACAAGGGCGCCATGCCCACCGTGCTCGTACCCATACAGGCCCCGGTTGCCGCGTCCATGCTGAAGAAAGATTACCCAGAGATCTCGTCACCGAGGCAGGTGGATCTGAGTCGGCCAGTCACTCCCGCTCTGAAATCTCCGCCTCCGTCTGTCCTCAGCGCGCCACAGACGCCGGTTCACATCAGCCGCTCGCTCAGCAACCTCGAGGATCTCAAGGTCGCAGATCTGAAACAGGAACTCAAGCAGCGCAACCTTCCCGTGTCTGGCCCCAAACCGCAGCTGATCGAGAGACTGAGGAACCACCAGCTACAAGAGATGTCTGGTAAGCCCACCCCCTTCCCCTCTGTCCACCACACTCGTCCCCGGTGTCAAGGTCTAATACATGATGGCTACGAATTTCCAGTAAATGGACAGTCGGTGAGCAATCTGTCAGACTTGGGCAGCTACAGCAACTTACCGAGCGTCCAGAGCTTCTCAGATGAAAGTATCATGGCTTCACCTAGTGTGGCCTCCACATGCGGTGGCGGGCGAGTGATATCACCTCCCACCTCACCGAGCGATGAGTTCACCAGACCTCAGTCTACGGCCAGGTACCAGGATATGGAGACTGATGAGTCAAGGTCAGTTGAATGACACGTAGCGTTTTGTGTAGATTACTTACCTGTAGAGCTGAGCCGCGAGCCTCTAGTCTATGAGTTGATTATTTTGCAAGAGTCGACTCGATTTAAGAAAGCTAATTGCACTAAGTACATTAATTTGAAACAAAGTGCAGGCGTTAGCTAATTTCGCAATAGATGGTGAAGTGAGGGTCACGATGATATTGTTAATATGTTATACAGTATCACATCCACTCTTCTCACATTGTAACATACACTTAATGTACACTTAACGTACAAGACTAATCCTGAGTGTCAGCGCTGTTCACCACTCGTCAACATCTCAAAGCCTCTGTACTCTTAGTGCCGCGATGGCATAATAATTCTTTGAGCAAATGCTGCTCACGAAGCTTAACATGCGTAGGTACAGCTGTGAGAGGCATCGCTCTTGTCAGAGGAAACAGATAACGTAGAATTAGACAAACTTCTCGAGCATCTGAACCTGATTCTTTAATTAGCCGGTGCATACCAGCGCTCTCCTTGATGGAAGCAGCGTGGTGCGGCAGCGAGCTATAGCGTAATGTTTCGCAGGGATCCGGCGCTGCTGTGCATTCTGACAGTCAATTCAACCTGACAGCGTCGAACTTCAGCCCGTCTGCTGCACTCTATAGGTGCCAAAGCAGCTGCGAGCTCTGTCTTACTATATATATATATATATATATATATATATTCATTGCAGCTCCTCTGCCAAGTCCACTGCCGATATCGTAAGGGAACAGGCTAAGAAAATCGAGGAGCTGCAGGTACGACTTGGTGACACGAGTGCCCTTTCTCCATTTTCTGCAGATGTGTCAACATTTTTTGTATTGACTCGATTTCTAGAGGGCGCTTCAGCAGTCGCAGCAGCAGCTACAGCTCGTCCAGCAGCCTTTTGTCGTGGGCACAGCCGTGCCAAAGTCAGCGGAGTCTGTTGACTCGAAAGCAATGATCTCTCACCCTATTCAAGCTCAAGCGCCTACGGTAGTGCAGACACACCCTGTAGACATCACCAACAAGCCCGTGTTCCTGGCCTCCCCCGACGGTACGATGACCGCTTACAACTTCCTCATACAGAGCAATGGTCTCGTCACCAACGTGGCGCCATCACCCGCCATCAGCAACAAGTATGTATCGTACGTACACGAGCATTTGTATACTTGGCATTCTACTGCTTCTTGAGGCTGATAAATGTTGACTGTTCTAGGATCGAGTCAACTCAGATACCAGTCAGCATGAGTGGCAGCCATTCGGGCGTCATACCGCTGTCGGCGGTGAACGAACAACAAGTGGAGAAAGTGGGGGAGCAGCAGAATAACTCACTCCAGGAGAGAGTATGTAATCCTCCGTTGGCAGCGGCGTGCGTTACGTTTATGCCATTGCATTTGTTTCATTCTGTATTTACAGTTTGTGATCCCAGGGAACAATGATGCAAACCTCAATGTCGATGATGTGATAGAAGCTCTCATTAGGACTGAAGGTAAGAAACATTGCGTCTATCCGATCACGCCACCGTAATAACCAGCAGCAGGCGGCGCCCGCGGATGGTTATGATATTATCGAATGTTGATTGGGCTACTCGGCGGCGGCGGTATCACAGACTTCATTGCTCCTCCAGTGAGCTCCATAACTCGCCGGCTCTATACACTACTGTTTATACTACCCTGCTACGGCGCAATCATTCCCATGGCTCAACTGATTTTGAATTAGGCGTATTAGTCTACCACACCGGAGTTGTCTCCCTTGTTTACTCATTAAAAAAGGTGCCTCATAGCCTCCTCATTGCGGTAAAGAATGATCTTTGAAGTATAGATAATCCTAGAGTAAACCAGCCGTTGTGTCATTATTGGAGAGTAATGCAAGAGCGGTGGTTTTGGAAAACTGATTATTCCTTTGGCCAGCACTGAACACCCTCTTTCCATAGAACTAGCAGGTCCCCAGTTCATGCAGTAGGATGATACTACTCAGCTTATGCTGTATACGTGGTACTTATTGCGGGTCCAAAATATAGCGAGAATCTCGAAACCTCTATATTTTTTACGCTTCAAACTTAATGTTCTCCACTTATATGTCAGTCGTTAGTGGTAAAAAGTGAAAAACTTCGTTGTTGTTCTATTAATAGCGAAACCCATGAAATCGCTATCTCACTATAATTAATTACCATGTACACAGTATTACACAGCTCCCTAGAGCTTCGTCTTGCAGAATTGCGATCAGAGCATTCCACAGAAAGGTAGCGTTTTTTTACAGCCCAAACGGGAGTTGTTGATCTTATGATAGCGGCGAGCCGAGTTTGTAACTGCCGTTATATGACTCGCTCCATTCATATGTATGTATGCATCTCGTGGTAATTGCGAGCAGGACTAATAGGTTCAGGTGTAACTCATTGCGCGCTCGCAGTACATCTAAAACATGTCTGCCTTTGCTAACTTGTAGGACTCCGGTCGCAGCCGAGCTCCACTGCAGCTGAATCCAGAAATACAGCACCCGTGGTAATGAACACTCAGTCAGTGTCGTCGCACAGCTCCAGCTACCAGACTACTTACAGCACAGCTCAGTCCCACCCTCTGCTAGCCACGGACACCAACCACACATCCAACCTGGAGGAGCTGTCGTTGGACGAGCAGCTCTCGCCACTCGCCGACATGGACTGGATCGAGGACGAATCCAATACCGACTACTTAAATGACCTTGACCCAGGCTCATCGACCATAGACGGCCATGATGCCGTGTTTAGTGACCCTGACAACCTTGACTGGCTCTCCGACATGATGCAGATCGAGTCGACGCAGTCAAACCACATCCCTACCACTCAGTCATTGTCGTTCAATGGCACCTCGAATGCTGACCCTATTCTGGCGCCTAAGACACACGACGTACTGAATATCTTTAGCATGGATGAATGCGAGCTTAGGAGCTCTGGCCACCTCACCCAGGCCATCAACGGCAGTTGGGACCGGCCCCTAGGCCAGCCTTCGCATGGACTGTAGTACACGAGCATTTAGACGCGCACTTACTGTAAAGTGTAGACACGATAATACGGCGTCTTGGATCGGGAGGCTTTGGAGAGATCGCTGTATTCGCCTAGTGCTTCAATGATTCTGATGTCAACGTTACGCTGTCAGTAGAAACTTCTATATGCTCATAGACCAGCACACAAACTGGATGCATTATTTCTACTTTACCGCCGACCAAGGGGTATACAACACGTTCTCTCTGATTAACGTTTGACATTCCATATGAGCTTGTTATTGGGACATATGGGTGCGCGCACGCACGCCAAGTTCAATGTCAAAAGTTCAACAAATTTTGATCTGGGTCCATCGATAACAGTGATTACTGTATATTAACCTTCCTGAAATAATTTCATGAATTTTCAAGGAATTGGTTTGTATTTTTTCTAGTTCTATACCGTTGCGTTCACTCTCGATAGATAGCTGCAAAATCGCTGACACTTTCTACTCCTTTTGAATGTCATAAAACCTGAAACTGTTGCTGCCAGGTCTTGTATTGTTGAAATAACCATCAAGGATAGTAACTATACGTTGTCAGACTGCCCTGTAGCCCTACTTTCTCTGCTGTAAACCCAGACCCTATCATGTCCTTCACCTTCCACATAGACAGGAGACCAGTTGGGTAACGGAAACCGACAGGCCAGCAGCACAGCATTTGGTGACATTTCATTCAGCAGCTTCACCTCCAGCTGGTCCATAAGGCTCTCTACTCCAAATACGACAATATTGTCATACTTGCGGAGATCAGTCTTAAAAATGTCTTGCTTCATGAATCTCGTCTCATGGGAAGTGAGACCATATCTCCAGGACTTGTACTTGGAATACAATACCAGCCAGGTGTTCAATTCCACGCCGACAGCTGTTGACAGGGACATTGTCTCATCTGTCCGATTTGTAAGCATCAGCTGCTGGATTATTCTACCATCTCCACTACCCAAGTCTATGATACTACCACTACGGTTCGTAAGACACTTTGTGACATTGCTTATCTGCAAGTCAGTGGCCGGAATGTATGGGAGACAAATCTTTCGAAATCCTGGCAGCACAAATGGCACCGCAATTCCGTATATAGTTGCTGCTATAGCTGCACTGGCCGCAAGTACTATCTTCCCACCTTTGGAAAGGCGTGGCTGCTGGGATTGTTCGCCTTGTCTTTGGATTTCGTCACATAATTCGCAATCTGTTGAACTTGCCATTCCCCGTTTGGCAACCACCTGCTTGACAAAAAATGTACAAAATATTATATATAACATAGTATTTTCATTTTGATACATCATACCACGATAGAGACACATATAGTACTATAAACTCTCATTTCATTAGTTCCTTGATACTCTAAGTCGGTACTTTGGTGCAGGGGTGGATTAGCACGGTGATAGTTAGCAAAGTGGTGAAAAATTTTAAGGAAGAATATTCAGCCACTATAAAAAATAATAAGAAATAAACTGATGTGATAGAATGATAGATCAGCTGGAAACATAGTAACTGCATACGTCAAGACTGGGATATCAATAATCCTGGCCTTACCGGAGGTCAGATTCTATTCATATCAAGAAATATGCAGTAACCAGGAGTGTAGGTGGATTATATATGTTTATAGTATCATGCCCGAGTTTTATGGTCCAGGTCATCTCATATAAGTATGGCATGTATATGGCCGTAGTTACTTTATGAATGAGCGGCCAGCCAGCTAATGTCAGGTCAAGTCCTCAGAAATTACTAACACTCTGAGGTTGTCTAGATCCATAATAGCTCCTACTTAAGAGTGGCATGAAAAAATTGACTTAAAATACTCACACTTGAGTCATGTATGGGTCTAAGCACAAGCAGTCATTTTGTGATGGAGGTGTAATGAATCTGTCAGAAACTGAAGCATGCTTAGCCTAATGAACTAGTAGCCGGTGGATTATTTCGGGTTCTGATCAAAGCCGTATACGGCTTTGGTTCTAATACTAGAAACCCCGTCTTATTTTTAAGATTATGTTCTTCGTTTAGCGTGCTCTTGACTTGCGAAGGTTCTTTCCTTAGCACCAGGTTCTGGGTTTCGTTCGCTTTTTCCCAACTGGTTTCTCATCGCTGTAGTGTTTTCCTAATTTATGTCCATCAGGATGGAAGGTAGACTAATAAAATAGAAACTAGCCGAATAATTTTAAAGATTCATAGCTTGGATTAAATGAAATACAGGCACAGGCAATCCTGATCTCGTAGCAAACGCACAGTTATTCTCGCGTTTCAAATAGGAGTCATCCCTCGTGGTGGTGCTCCCGTACCGAACGATCAGCTAAACACTGCTTCTTCCAAGAATCAGCTAGTACGCGATCACCGTACGTTTCTATCATCCCGTTATAACGTTTACTTCCAATTTCGTACGGATTTCGGTCATGGTATGAGATTTTACTTCACTTGAAGAGTCAATGAAAGTCTCTTCGATTGATTAATTCCTTGGTGGGTGCTATTCTAAGTTTGATCGAGATACATACAGTATGTGAAAATACATTCCACACTCACATTGAGGTCGACAAATTACTTCTATCTCACGAAAACCTCAATAAACATTAAAAAACAACAACTCGTCATCTATTCTTGTTTCCACGAAAAATTATGAGATTTTAGGTTGCGATTAGGGTCTCTAAATCGAACGTATTTCATCTTTATGCATTTCAGGACGGGCCCAGTACACTAACCACAAGCCACCAGCCACGTATGTGAAGCTCTTCTCATGAGCAAAGATGCTTATGGCAAGATCGTGCACCAGACTAATGCAGTTACGCCCAGGGATTCACAGGGGATTGTGTGCATTGCCTGAACCAAAGTACCCCTCAGAAAAGCCAGAGAGTATGTCACCTCTTGGTTTCTGTTGTGGTTGTAGTTAACCTAAGTCTAGTAGTATCATTGCTGTAGGATTGTGTGCTATCAGGTGCAGTAATTGATGCTCCCAAAGTGATGATGAGCAAAAGTATCAGTGATACGTGACTTCCCTATTGAGTTTTACTACAGCAGTTGCCTGCCTGTTATTTAGAGGAGATAACTCCGTAATCGGCTTTTGTTTGATTATATTATATACAAGAACGCAATGGTATGAGCTGCTAGCTGTGTCCTCAGAGTCTCGCCTATGGCAGACAGATAGGCTTCGAGCCGCTAACGCTAAAAAGCTATGCTTAGAAAATATGTCCTTATTTTTTGAGTTCGAATAATGGTAGAACTTAGTGGTATCACCTGCAGGCTCACGGCTGATGACAGTTTAGTACCAATGATGAGAAGTCGCCCATATTTTAACTGCCAAAAATTCTGGCTAAAATTGTTACTATTGATTGCCTAGTGTTCTGTTGTGGATTGTTGCTGATGTTTACACATATATGGCAGAACGTTAGTTGTTGGGGGAGGGAGTAGGAGTTCTGGGCTATAGCTTCCCAGAGTTCAGAAAAACTGATTCCCCGATATTTCTGGTCCTATGATTTGTCATCTATGTAGTGCAGTTACAATAATTTAACTAATGCAGATACCATTAAAAAAGGCAGTAGCTGATGGTGAATCTAAATAGAAGCTGAAATGCTAAAATACGTGAGCTGCAGGGTATTCCGCCAATTCAAAGGGAAGGCAACTCTACTACTGTGGTTATAATAAACAGAAAGTAGTTCGATGGAGGAATCCAGTAGTAAGCAGAATAAAAGTTCGCCATCAGCGCTTTGCATAAGGCGTTCTGATAGGCTTTAAACTAGTGCTGCTGCCATGAGTGTAACAGCTTGAGGGGAAGTCAGTAGTAACTGGCTGAGAATCAAGTTACCAGGTGTCTTTACTGTGCTTATTGCTGGATGTATAACGGGATCAATAGAGTCTCCATACTCTGATGATCAGAATATGATTTAACATAAAGCCGCGCACTGGCCAATATCTGCTTCAGTCGTTGCCTGAAGGGCTGCAGCTGTCTGATAGGACAAAAATGAGATAATTTAAACAATTTAAAATTTCCACCTTTTTGTTGTAAACACTGAAAGAGTCGTTGAAATTGAAGTTTTACTGTAGTTTAACTCTTCAGTTGGGTCAGGTTTATGCTGAAATGGAAAACAAACCTAGAGACCTGGCTACCTACCTTCTCCGTATGGATGGCTAACAGAGATATCGGCTGCCCAAGGGAAAGGAAATGCAACATTTATTTATTATTTATTATTATTTATTTATTTTGAATTAAATTATTTTAAAAACAAAGATGCTATTTATCTCATTAACACTCACTGTCCATCAAAATGACACCTTTGACTGCGTGTAGCGTTTTTTCTATCTTACCGTGATATATACAACATCCCAACTCCAGTTAGAGTTGCCTGTGTATGTGATACTGTTATTGTTATTACTAGTCGACTACACAGATCTTAACAAGGTCGCACTGACCTTGTATATGGCTGGTATCGAGGAGGTGAGCTCCGTATCAATGATCAAGAAGTCGCTGAATTTCAATAGCAGCAGCCGCATGCTGGAGGTAAGGCTCTACAGTTACACGGTTTGCCCAGTAAATAATAATGTCAATTTAGCGGCCTGTCAAGTATCTCGCACCTGTCACCATCTCAGCCTATTGATCACAGATCATGTTTGGAGTGTGGTCATGTTCTGATCATAAATACACAGATTTCTAACGCTAATCTAAAGCCAAAGAAACAGTGATCCTATTGTTTCTCGCCCTCCCACTGCATGTTCCCACCTTTTATCTTTGGTTGCCGTCTCCCCGCCTGCCTACCCCTCTAACCGACTGGCGAACCAAATCAACGTAAAAATCAGAAGATAAGAAAAGAAAAACGCAGAAAAAAAGAAACGG
>ERZ1740065.732-NODE-732-length-18302-cov-12.347126_pt1 | contig 18302 bp, 17 predicted proteins | sample MGYA00581738_ERZ1740065 | MGnify/ENA primary metagenome ERZ1740065 (study PRJEB43018, sample SAMN04849749) | marine metagenome | isolation source: floating plastic debris | place: Pacific Ocean | collected 2008-09-01 | study: EMG produced TPA metagenomics...
AAGCTGAAAATCCGAACAGTAAGGATTAAATCCGAGTAGTTGAGATCCCTGATTTTGATGGTAAATCTTCTGGGGTTTTATCTCATCGAGATCACAAATATGGAATACCAGTATCAAATTATCCCTACTCCACAACTGCCATGCGGGTAGCTTTTTGCACCCCTTGCTGGATCTGCCCCTGGGTATGAACCAATATATTCGCTCAAGAACATTATTTGAGCAACAGAAAAGCTGATGGTGTTCACAAATAAGACGCCGTTCATAACCTCTGTTAGATCAGACACAATTAGAGCTAGAGTTATCTTCTCATGAATTGAACATACCGTCAGACATTTTGTCTGCAGCATGACAGTAGAGAAGTGCATGCACCCTGCATTGAACAGGAAGTCAAAAATAACTTTTATAACCGTTCAATCTGAAATAATCCTCAGACCAAGGAGAATGTATAAGTTGTTGCAGATGCCGGTTAGTTTCAACTTCTAGGATTAATTTTTACCATTGCCGACCCAGTCTACAGCCCGTCGCTCCACTGCTGAGTAAATCTCCCAGCTTTTAGCAGAGCATTGGACATACAAAATTCTTTCGGATCGCAAGAAAATGTACTGATTATCCTGAACAGCTGCGACAAAAACTTTCAATCAAAGAATTCTGGCCGGAAAAATAATTTACTTCTTGATTTTGAAGGTAGACATCCGAGTCAGACGCAACGTCTTATGAGAGAATACCATCTTTGGGTTTGAGCAACACTCCAGCTTTTATATTGAGCACAGAGCTCTGTCCGATGATAATACCAATAACACCGGCTTCAATAGGGAGTGGCTATACTGAGCCAGTCTCTGGGTAGCCCAACAACCAGCAGGCCTCTAGGAGTTACATTCAGACCAATCATTTCTACAGTCGCCAACGGGTTTAGTGCAATCTAACTGACTCGATATACTGACCTGATTTAGTAACTGTGACTCTAGGTCAGGTTCTCTCTGCCATGTCATATTACAATTTGGCACCTGGCAGTGAATTAGACCCCAAACTAGTTCTGATGATGCTCTCCATTGCAGGTGCTGTTGTACACATTGAAGAAGAATCATCCTGACGACCCAAACATCCTGGCGAACACACTACTCGTCCTGCCTATGCTTCGAGAAAACTCGGTAGTCAACATGAGAGGCATCGGTAACATTGTAAATAGACTACAACGGGAGTCGTTCCCCCTTGTATTTGAGATGCTGCAATGTTAGCGTTATTTTGAAGCGCCTACCAAGTCATACTGATTTGCTCCTCAAATGCTCATATATTGCATTTATCAACTTGCTATCCATACTATTTTTCATATGCACATATGTTGACATGTATATATTTCTCTTCACTTGTTTCATAATTGTTTGCAAATTAACAATAATAGAAATAACAATAACAATTCACTGTCTAGTTTTGAGCCAGATTTATTGATACAATATAAATTCTCCAGTCACTTAGAATTTTTTGAATGACTTTTTGGAGCTGGCTGACTTGGCGACTTTGATGACATTGAATCTAACCGTCTTGCTAAGGGGCCGGCACTCGCCAACAGTCACGACATCACCAGGCTGAACATCCCTAGACAAGAACAAACTTGTCTTTCAACTATCTGAACGATCTCAGTACTGATACAGGGCTGGTGGGTAGACTTACCTGAAGCACGGACTGAGATGGACTGACAGGTTCTTGTGTCTCTTCTCAAAACGTCTGTATTTTTTGACAAAGTGAAGGTAGTCACGGCGGATGACTATGGTCCTCTGCATCTTCATCTTTTTGACGACACCAGTGAGGATTCTACCACGGATGTTGACAGGCCCGGTGAATGGACATTTCTTGTCTATGTAGTTACCGGTAATAGCCTGTAATCATGAGAACTAAGTGTATGAGTACTGTAAATATAGAAACTTTAGCAACCTCACAATAATAGCTATAACAGTGACTCCCGAAAAACATTGTTGAGCGCTACATTTTCGATGGCCCTTTATGATATATACAAGCTGGAAAGAAATCACTGAACATTTCAAGCGCTACTATTAAAAATACAGCTAATTTGAGGAAACGCTATAGTTTGACAACACTAAAATGTCTGCGTACAGTATATAAAACTGCACACTATGAAATCCAGTACCATATGATCTCGAATCAAGATAACACTACAACTGTACTAGTCGAAGTCACAAGTATATAAACAGCCAAACGTAAAGAATTCTATCTAAATGAATGTTAGTGTACACAATTTGATGAACATCATTTCTCTGCAATAGTACTTTGAGCGCACGAAGATGCCCTAGATTACATCAACGATGGTTCACATCTAATATTGACGCGCAACTGCTGGAGCTTAGGAGGACAGCTGAATAATGCTGCTTGAATACTGACCTCACGTGGAGTTTTAAATCCAAGTCCAATGTTCTTGTACCATCTTGGGACGGTTTTCTTTTTGGACATCAACAGGGATTTCTTGTTGATGTTGACATTTCCTTGCTTTTGAAAAGCACGTTCCACCTGGAGCGAAGCAGAAGTGGAATAAATGAATAAACCTTCATATCAATGAGATGCTTCAATTAATGGATGGAACAGTTTAATTCGATCACAGTTCCATATAGTCATTGAACAGCAAACGAAAAAGGAGTGAAATACAAAACTAATTCACTCAAAGATTGCTTAGAGGATTCGCTACAGCTACGATACACATCTCATCAGTAGCATAATGGAGAAATACTTAGGAAGTGAGAGAAAAAGTTACCTGTTCCGCCATGATGGATGGATTAAGAGACCGGATCTTGGGTTTTCGACGAAGAAATCAGGAGATCTGCTTCGATTGAACCAATGGTGTGCAAGTTCTGAAACCGATCTATCCAATCAGCGTCGACAACGCCACAGTATTTAGTGCTGTATCCACGCCTTCTGAGACGTCAAATCCTGTGTGCCGATTTGAGTAGACAGTCAGGAAGCCAGATAAAGGAGAGGATAAGAACCCCCCTAAATACCAATCAGCCAATATTGCTCGCAACCTTGACTCTTGCGAGTGAAACGTCTCTGTTGTCAAATTGGTCTACCGTGTGCATAATGGCATCTCCAACCCTGTTTCAAATGTCTAAGGTAAAGTTTTGCTCCTTCCATGAATCACGATCAATTCGGTGTGTTGGTGGCACTTGCATTTACACATCACTGTTATAGAAGTCGAGAAAGATGGTTATCATCATACCACACACATAATACGATAACGACATCCATTTGTCTTTACTCAACACCTTGCATGTCTGCTAAATTTTATTCTAAAGCTGGCCTTCAGCCGTAGAGCATCCGCCTTGGTGACCAGGAGTATGTGTACAGCATCTGGGAACAAAGATTCTGCTCAGAAAAGTGAACCAACTTCGAAAGGTATTCGGCTGAAAAGGCTATTCGATTCGAATCGGTTGTCGTGCATGTCTACTATGTCCTCATATCGATGTTGTAGTACCACAAGAACAGCAGCAGCAGCCTAATGATATGCAGTATTTCAAGTATAATCCGATGACATTTTATGACTTCGAAGTCGAGATGGAAAGTATGAGACTTTCTCAACCATCGAGTGTGAAACAGAAATGACCATGAATGTGTTTATAGTGTGCCCTATTCAATTGCTGTCACTAATGGATGGTGTGTTATGATCTTCAAGCCAAGCGATGTTCTACTTGTTTCTGACATACATATATATTGATTCTGGAAAAAAAACCATTGAGGTATCATTGAGTGCAAAGAATCAAGTCTACGTCTATATTTAAACAGAAAAAAGTATTTACAATGCGTAGACAGCCAATCTGTCTGTACTTGCTATATACAGCTCTAGTAGTGTGATGTCATATACGATCCAGCGCTTCCAGTAAAATAATGCTGCTTCCTCTCACGACCTGAAAGAAATGAGGAAAAATTAAAATCATACAAAACAGCCTGCGTGTGCACGGTAATATTTTCGCAACATGACATACATTGTGTTCTTTACAAGGTAGCATGATCGCAAAGAAACCTTTTGCAACATTTTCTGTAAATGTATATTACTCAAACCGATGGGAAAATAGCATATATTTTCTGTTCGTAAAAACTGATTGTACAATAATGCCGGAAACTTGGAAATTTCAGTCCACACCATTACTCCAATAGAACCTAGACAAAGCAACAATACGGCTTGATACCTAACAGCATTAGGAAATACAGCAGTCAATAGTATTATTACTACCATGGTTGTGTAACAGCTACCTAAGGGCCTCTATAACGTATGAGCAGATCATAATAATTATAGTTATTAGTTATAATTCATTGACAAAGTTTCCAATCAAACTCTGTCTCTCATTGGAACAGCATTGTATATAAATATCTAGAGGGGAGGAGAGGCACAGAATGATGTCCTGGGACACAGCGGCATTCTGACAAATATTGAAGTTATCTCTTATGATCCAAACCCTTTCTTGAAATATATGTACCTGGCACTTCACGACCATTTCTAGCACTGCTGACTTGGATCAGAATTTGATTGACGTTCAGTCTATGCAATTTTGAATGCAGATACAAAGAAATTATGGGGGCTCAAGGTGTGTTTACATTTACCCCAGTGCTGGTTCCACACGCGCCACTATCAAACATTGAAACATATTTTGATTCATCCTGCACAGCTTTTGACAATAAAAAATGGAAAACAATAAGTATTAAATGACTTTTTATATTATATTATCATATTATATATATTTTTTATAATCCTCAAGCTGTTGTGTAAAGAATTCATCAGAGTACACCGCTTATTGGTGATCAGTACGCGTTTACAGCCTCAAGAAAGCAAAACTATTCTGAAGTTATGAGAGCCACTCATTCTCTAGCTTTATTGTGGTTTTACTGCTGATCTAACTCGATAATATCAAACCTGAGGGAGAATCAAATTGCTGATTCTTGGAATCAAACCGGCACAAAGCTGACAGGTACAAACAGACTTAGCATGAGACTAGTTCATATTTTGACATCACAACAGAAATTCAACAACTGACAAGCATTTTGTCCCAACTGCCTGGCAGCTCAGCAACAATGGTATCATTTTAGCAGGCTCTATAAACATTTTTGGATGGGCGCGCGTTCCAGAACCCTTGGAACGCTGAGCGCAAAAGCTAGCTATTACAGTAGTAAATAGTGAACACTTTGTTTGCTGTTCTCGCTGAGCTATTGATACGCGGCTAAGAATTGTCACGTGAAGCTAGTAGAAAAACATACTTTGTAATTCCTAAGTATATGAACCGATAGTATCTAGCTAAGCAGCATTTGGTAAACGTTGACACGTCAGTAATTCCAAAAATGACTTATGTTTCTGATATTTTTCTTTATAGGAGAATGTGGGTTTCAGCAAAGAAAGTAAACAAAATTCAGAATGAATCCCATAAAATGAATCCTTAGAATTTCTTTTTGGTGAACTGAATATTGGAGATAATTCTCAAGGGATGGTTATAGTCATGTTTACAGTCCCTAAAGAAAGTTGCAAAAATACTGCTCTATTGCCTCTTCCCAAACCAACTTCACAGAAACTTAGGAAACAAATTGGTACATTGTTGTTGTTACACGCCATCATTGCTACATCTCGATATGATGGTAATGTCTGTTAGTATTGCCCCCATTAAAAATAACTGATCGATTCAGATTCAGTCGAGAACTGAACAGATCTTTCCGCTGCATATACACCAAACCTTGACATTGGATTTCATCTTCACTTGGTTCATTTCATACATGACACATTTTTCTGTAGGACCAACAGAGTGGTAAGGATAATTTAGGTACATACCACCATGCCAATGCCGTGCTTTTCACCAGATTTGGTTTCCTCCACAGTCTCGTCAACGACCAGATTCATAAAAGGGTCGAATCCCCTCAGAACTCCTGTCACCGACCGACCTCCATTCAGCTTTACTGAAACAACAAGCCTGGCATGATCAACCATACTGACACCAAACTGGGGCTTTCAGCCTGCGTTAGAGCTGATATATAGGCTAGTCTGAAACTTGATTACCTGAAGCCGAAACTAGAATATTTTCATGGATAGAATCTAGTGAGAATTGGTCAGCTATAAACATCAATTCACTAGCAGAAGAAGTGCACATATTGACCATTATTTGGGGGTGTATCGACTTTGCTAAGCCTGATATACAAATTTTCATCCAACTCGAATCCAATCAAAAGGAGGTTCAAGGCCAAAGCCAGCAATGATGATATGCCCAGGTCATAGTTTCATATTACATATAAAAAGTGATGAAATTTTCATGTTTGGCTGTTGCCAATATAGTAATGGTGACGAAGAAAATGAACTGTGTGTACTTACGATGGAGTTTCTTATCCATGTACCTACAATGGACAAGCAGAAAGGTCTTTATACGCAACCCATAGGTTATGACAGCGCAATAAATTACCATGGAAATGCATGTCACCAGCACCAGTGGAATCTACCTCTGGCTCTCAGATTAAGCTCATTTAATCAATGTGAAAGGGTAATGAATAGCTGATGAATTGGACATATGATGAAAAACCACACACCTAAACTTAAAATAAATCGACATTTTAGACTTATTGTGTACACATACTTCTTTAATTCGGGTGGATGGGCTTTACTCATCTTGAAAATCGACGATGACACTAGAGATGAATAGGTAGACCCTTCGGAAAAGGTTCTTTTTCGCTCCTTCCTAACGTTTGACCTGCAAACGACATTGAGACCGAGTCTGATCAACGGAAAATCTTTTCGAGCCTAAACACCGTTACTCTGACTGCAATACAGAATTATTAGTTTAAAACCTATGAAAAGAATTTAAATAAAAATTACATAAATTTATCTACTTTTAATTGGACTAATTATCAGCGTTAAGGCATTTTAGGGAAGTACCGAACGGGCGATCTGCAACCATATGCCGGATCTTTTCCAAGAGGAGGATTCAACGACTACGACGCCCTTGAGTCAACACCTGCCGCGTCGATTACTGCTACCTTTTTGTGGTATTTTCTACTGATGTGTGTGTGTGGTGGCTAGATACATTTCACATGACTTTTCATACGGATAATCAGTGTAAGCATCCATCACTTTACCTGATTTGGATGCTCAAGGACTAACGCCATTTCATCAGGTTGGTATACGCTTGGAACTTGCACCGTTTACACGTGCTAGCTGGTACAGGCAAACATAATATTTGCTATAGATGCGTCTAGTAGGAGTATTTCCCCATTTCTATTGATAGCTACGTATATGCAAATCGTGAATGAGCTCATTGCTGCCAAAATTTAATGGCCTACAAGCCTTGTAATATTGCTCACGGCCTTTCAAAAACATCTAAGCCTGTGTAAGGATGTTACATAGATAACACTAGATGTCAAGTAGTCTGAGATCAGTATTACTGACTGATTTTGTTGATACTTTGTTCTGGTAGATCACAAATAGCTCCATATACCCTAGCTTTGAAAGCTCATCTTCAAGTAGAGACCACAAAGTTGACCTACGAATTCTGTATTTGATAAACGCTGTGTCATATAGTGTTAAATAACCCAAAAGTTTCATCTCCAGACCTTCATAAGTTACAGGAAATTGTCAGTTCCCCAAGTAGTTCCAATGATAGACAGTTTGTTTATTTCCTCCTTCCCATTATCATTATGCTCATCGGAGAGCTTTAATACCTTGAAATAACTTTATTTTTCTTATCTTACACTATCACCGAGAATGTTGAACCATATCTTTAGCTATGCAATAATTGGGCTATGCTGTATGTACTGCATGTGTATGATGCACGCTGTCAACGCGCTATCGATGACAACTACAGCTGTTGGTTACTATGCCGACGCACGGATACGCGCTTAGTCCTCTTGTTCATGAGGCAGGGAAGCAATACGTTGCTGTGGAAACCCCGCTAGCGTCCGCCTGCGCTGTACATCATTCTATCATACGTACGAAAAGCCGTAAATTGTAGTTGCATTTCCTTATGATATTCATACGAGCCATCGGTTTTCTCGTTTGGAAGTTCATGCACTTATCGATTGTTTGGTCAGGTTGCATTGTTCTTTAGTGTTTGCTAGAAAATGTTTAGTTGTTTAGCGTTGTTATCATTGGTTATTCTGGAAGCAAGTGCGTACACGTTCTTCCATGTGTCAAATAACTGTTGTGAGATCGACAGAAAAGCTGCTCAAGCTGAACTCTGATAAATTTTTCTCTTTGATCGTCTGCTATGGAGCTTTAGTTTGTCTCACTCTAAACCACATATACTCAAATGCAGTCTATTCATATTCTGTTCTGTTGACTGTAGGCTTGTAAGTTTTCTTCTTCCTATCCATCATAAGTCTTCTTCTCCCATAAATAAAGGTTTGTTTGTTTAAAATTTCCGTAATCAATTCAAAGTTGATGAAAGCATAATCTGATTGGTTGGTATTGATATATTATTGGGTTTGGCACGGCAGCCGAGCGCCTAACTTCATTATTTTAATAATCTCGTCCAAGCTTTGTATGATTGGAAATAAATAGTGATTAAATAGCTCACTTGCATCGTGCAATCATTATTGTTATTACTGTGGGTAAGGATTATTTATTCACTTCAGTTTATGTACTCTTTTAGTCATCGAATAGTTATAGATCATATCATCTCAGTAGTAGCATCTCCTATTCTAGCAGCACTACTCACTCAGTAGTCAATGAGGAAACTGTCATCTACTGCCAACACCTCTAAAGCCCTCGTGCTTCCTTGAATTAATACTAAATGGGTAGTTATCTGTTTCCTTGCCCTGAGAGTTTTTTAAGAGCTCTTCACGAATTCTTCAAGAAGTCTTGAAGAAAGAGAGAAATCTTAAAGTCAAAGTAACCCCTCGAATTCAGCACACAAGCAGTTATCAACATTTATACGTTCGATATATATCATTCTGTAGCACACAGCAGGTCTTTGAAGATTTTCATGGTGGGGAAGGAGACAACTCCATGATATTCCCACTCGACGTTTTGCTGTCGGTACTCAGTGTAAATAAGTTATGTGTATCGAATGAGCGGAATGCTATGATTAGACATGGATGGTCAATTTCATTCCATGCTGGCACTCATAATGAGGCTATGGTAATAGTGTGTCATACGGCATCATTGAATGCTGATTAGTTTGTTTAAGGCATTGTGCTGAATAGGGAGTCAAATAAACGAAAGTTTATACTCTAAACTTGCTCTCTGTGTCTCACTGTGTATACGAGACTCGCTGCCATTCTAGGCAGCATAGGTCATAAGCGTAGGCGGGTAGTAGTGGTAGGGTCATAGATGGCGAGATTTAGTACGTTTTCTGTGTGGATATGAAGACCAGGTAAGATATGAATGTTGCAGGCTCTATCGAAGTGTATTTCATGATGGGTTTTCTCATCGTCAGCGATAGTCTCAGTATTCATGTCTTCCTTTCGTACAGACAGGGCCCGTATGGTGTGGCGTCGGCCGCTGGCAGAACTGCCACCAGAGTAAAGCACTCCAAGATGTCTGGCTCTCGTTACAAGAAGGCTTCATTGTCAATCATAAGCGAGGGCGATGAGCTGACAAAGCTGCAGGTAGGTCTACTTGTTGAGTTTTTGAATTGAATTTGTAATTAATATTATCCTCAGACTATTGTCAAAGGCATTAGCACAGTTAGCCTGGTGTCTATCTCGCTGAATCAGCAGCCATAATGTGGCTATCAATTTTTTTTACTAGCAATGCCTCGCCATTGACAACAGCAAGCATTGCGTCTGTATCAATGGTTCCACTATTCTATAGGCAATCTGGCCTTGTGTTTGTAAATGTTAGACGTGTGCTTCATTACTCCATTGTTCCTAGTACACTCAGAGGCTTGATCACCTTTCAATATCGAGTACAGCACTGCTGCTGTACTACAACTCGGCAGTTTAAACCATCAGAAAAATGCTGATCTCTCTAGCGCTCTGACAGCGATCTACAACCATAAAATCCTATCTAGAGAGAAGGAAAAACAGAGGGAGGAATAATGGAGGGACGGAGGGAACAGGATGGATAGAGAGATATGGCGAAGAAACCGGAGATATGGAGGAGGGAGGAGGTAAGGGATGTGGAGGAGGGAGGAAATGAGGGATGTGGAGGGAAAGGGAGGAGGCGAGGGACATGGAAAAGGGAGGAGGTGAGGGACGTGGAGGAGGAGAGGAGGCGAGGGAAGTGGAGGAGGAGAGGAGGCGAGGCTTATGGAGAAGGGAGGAGGAGTAGGATTTGGAGGAGGGGTGGAGAGGGTAATGGAGGAGGGAGGGAATATAGAGTATAGAGAAAGGCTGTACATACCATGTGCATACTATACTGTGTTTAGAAGCTATATGTTTACACTTGGATTGTATTTTGCAGGACATATTACACAGTCGAGAGAGCTGCCTGAGCCAGGAGGAGATGTGGGCCATCTGTAAGGAGTGCTGCCTCACACTCAGGGGTATCAGCAGCTCGTCTGAGACGCTGCAGTCTCTCTGCGTCATGCTAGAGACGCTGGCATTCGACTCGACCGGCAACGTCTGCTTCGTCGACTATGAGTCAGGTGTGTATGATGACTGGGTAAAACCATCCGCTACTAGCAGTAGTAGTACAGTCACTGATAAAGAGACCAAGTATATGAGATAGTTCATCAAATTATCTGTTCAACAATGGAAGTTGTCCTCTCCTTGCAATTTTCATCAATACTGATTTCATATAGAGGATGTCTTGATGATTGTATTACAATAGACATGGAGACCAATATCAAATTATGACTACCTCAATAGTGTTTGGTAGAGAGTTAGATGACTTCGGCGCGTTGTCTAACGGTGTCAAGGTCATGTAGATTATGTTTTCAAGAATGATGTCAGTTAAAACTCTTATTCACATGGTATTCCATCCTTTCATATATTTTGATTTGTCCATTATTGCTAGTATTCTGTGAGTTGTCGTCAGTATTATCGATGTCTATGCTGCCACACCGCTGACAGTAGTGCACTGTGGTCGCAGGTTCTAGTGTGAGCTACAGGCCTCCTGAGTATGACAAGATAGGCAACACCACCAAGGGATTCGTCTACTCTCTGGCACTGCTGCTGTGTGAAATATCAACTTATAACACAGAGTCTCAGCAGACACCGTCTCATTCGCCACGTCTGAAACGTCTCATCCAATCGTAATCTTTAAACTATCACTCCTTGCATCTGACAGCAAATCAGTCTTTTATAGAGTGCACCTTTTGGCAATGACCAATGTGAGTTCATTGCTGTGACCTGGTAATCTTGTTAGTATGTCACAAAGGTCCATTACAATTAGGTTCAAACCAACAACAGGAAATGGTACAAATAAACTGGGAATAGACTTACATCATCCAAAAGATAAGACTAGCCGCCGCTGGGACGCTGAAGTTCCCGTTTGAACAAAGGAAATAAGTAAAATGATGAAATATCTTTGTTGAAATTACGCATGAAGCCAGAGAGAAGTCTAAAGTGTGTCCTTGAATCTTGAACTACAGTTGTTTAGTGAGGAATAGACTAGTTACAGTGATCCAAACCAAGAAGCTACAGTGTTAGCTGTGCGTTATAGCTGTGCGTTTTCCCTTACACACAGTAAAAGTTCTTATATAGGATGATGGATACAGACTACGCCGAACGAATTGGACTAGACAGCGTTATGAGTGAATGTGATCTCTTCTTCAAATCACATGTCAACGGTTCGTCTCACGATGTCTGCCAACGACTGGTGACTTCCTTTCTGAGGTGTAAATCTACAGTTGCATTTGCAGCAGATGAGAAAAGTCATGGTATGTCATTTACTTGCTCCTCAATCTATCTCTATGCTTTCCTATATCCGGAATCAAACATTCTATTGAGAGAGGGAAGGAGAAGGAGGGCTAGGGACGGAAAGAGGGAAGAAGTGCTAGGGAATGAAGGATGGAGGGACGGAGGGAGAGAGGGACGGAGGGAGAGACGGAGAGAGAGAGGGACGGAGGGAGGGAGGGAGGGAGGGACGGAGGGAGGGATGGAGGGAGGGAGGGAGGGAGGGACGGAGGGAGAGACGGAGGGAAGCTAGGAAAGAGAGCTATGGAAGGAAGAAGGGAGAGGAATGATGGTAAAGAGAGAGGGAAAAGATGAGTGGAGAAAAGAAGGGAAGGAGAGAGGGCGGGTAATGGAGAGAGGGAGAGAAAGATGGAGGGAGGGAGGAAGAGAGAGGTAGCAAAGGGGGGTGGGAGGAATGGAGAGAGGGAAGGGAGGGATGGATGGAGAGTGGCAGGGAGAGAACAAAGGTATAGCCAGCTGGCATTGATAATCCAGTGTTATAATACAAGGTTACATTGTTACATTGAAACAAAATGCTGGCTTCTTTCTCTTCCTAGACGTACATTAATGCAAATACTGTCCAATGAAACCTTTCACCACCAAAGCCTGCCATATTCTCCCAGCATATGATTCCACCTTTCCCAGTCCAAATCTAATCACTTTCAATCATCCACACCTCTTCTATATGCAAGGAGAGAGAAATGAGCAGACAACTGCTGTTAGCTTACGTGCAAGGAAATAATTTCTTCCATGTCTGACAATGGCTGACATGACGATAATCATGGATAAGAAATAGCTTATTATCATCTATCTTAAAAATTCCATGAGCCAGTCAACACTGGCGTCCGCTCCACTATTTAAGAATAATCCCTACTTTTGATCTCCTCCTGACATAGCGTTATGATTGTGTTTCGGCTGTAGAGGACAATGTAGCTGGTGATCAGGAACAGGAGTTGTCTCCCACATCTTCATCAACGTCGAGTCTTCTGACTAAGTCAGTGGACATGAGTCTGCAAGACTTAGTTAACAAGTACCAGCCTGGTCGTCTGGAGGTGGGTGCCCAAGCTATACCCCTACCATACCCTAAAACGTTCTTAGGAATTCAAACTACTATAAACGTTGTTTTAATTGAGATCTATAGTATAACGGTTTTAGGTAAAGGGAAATGATACCGGTTGTAACAATAACGGATTGGGATGAGTGACATATAGGCTTACTAAACTCCATATAACTAAAACGGACGCTTTGATAATGCTGCTGCGTTCATCTGCTAAGCCCAGCAGTTACAGGTTTCGATGGCACAGTTTGCTGTGTGATTAGTTATTGGTTTAAAATATTATCGACGAATTCTTTTTTTCGCTAATCAAAATATTTAAAAATCAGCACACTTTTCATAAGTTCACAAGTTCCCACCGTAACTGCCCCCTGGGGGAGAATACGCATTCAATTCACTTCGGCCATAACTCTGTTGCCCCAAAATTAATCAATCGAGCGTTCGTATGATGGTGCCGAAAGTATTATTGATTGCAATATTTCTACTCGTGACCTCCAGTCGACCTCCAGTCTCTTCTAACCCCCTTCCCTGTCTATTTACCATCGGATTAATGGGATAATATGTCAATGTAACGTCACTCTGTTTGAGCAGGCATATCTGCACACGTACACCGAGCAATGCTATCACGACCACCAAAATAGCATCGCCCAGTCTGAGCTAGCGGTAATGGTTTGGGTTTTTGTGTGAGCTCCTCTATTAACGCTGTTTTGTTTTAAATCATGATTCCTATTATATCAAACCAATGAACCGACTGAGGGATGACAATGAACTACAACTAGGCCGACAGACGCCGAGCCTTTCATCTATACTCCGCTTGTGGTTGTGGCTGCAGCCTATGTGTAGATACTCCATGCATGTTTGGTCTTGTAAGGTTATCAGGTCGCTGTTGAGGTAAGTATGTAGTAAAACTCCAGCTGTCTCATGTACGTAAGTCTGTACCAAGTCTCAGAGAGTCTTATCTCAGTCTGCATTCAGTCTCCGGTTGTCTTATGTTCGTCTATGCTACGTCTCAATGAGTCAAATGTAAGTCTATACTATGTCTCATGAGTCTTATGTAAGTCAGAGGCAGTGAGCGTAGCCTCAGAGGCAGTGAGCGTAGTCTCAGAGGCAGTGAGCGTAGTCTCAGAGGCAGTGAGCGTAGCCTCAGAGGCAGTGAGCGTAGTCTCAGAGGCAGTGAGTGTAGCCTCAGTGTAGCCTAAGTTTCTATGTCTGGTCTCGTTTGTTGGTACAGCACCTCTGTCCTTAGTAGTAGGTAAGAATACCATACATACCACCTCTATGCTGATATCATGCTATCAGCTGACAATATGAATAATCCAGGATATTGAGTTTAAATGTATGATAGTATGGGCAATCATACCAACTAGTCATATAATAGTCATATAATAGAGGAATGGTGAAATTTAATTTTGCTACGACTTTCTAACGCTATAATATTTGAGAAATCTCTGCGTGAAAATGCTAATGTTTGAGTTGCTAAAATTTCCCATTCGTCAATACGTGGATTATTTTTGGTTGTTTCAACTATTTGCTAACAGAGTTTGCCAATCATGTGACGTGACGCCGGGCTTATCCATTGTTGTTATGTGTGACATTGTAACTATCAGCTGCTGTCACACAGTTATTTCTAATCACATCCTTTGATTGGTGATGATTTTAGGATGGGGAGGCAGACAAAGTCGCTGATCAACTCGATCAGCTTATGATCTCACCTCCTGAGGCATTTGGATCAAAGATGAGTGGAGACAACTCCCAATCCACCAGTGCTTTCCTACCCAAACAGCAGGCGATAAAGAGCAAAAAGAAGTCAGTGTAGTAAAAGTGTTTAATTTAAACTATTTTAATTTGATAAGTAGTCTATTTCCCTCCCCAGAAAGTTCTTGAAGAATTCTCAAAGAGGTCTGACTTTTTCAAAACTTCTTATCTCGAACGATTTTAGTGCGGAGAGATTGACAACTACTTGATTTCGTTTTTTCGTGTTTAACATGGAATATTTTATGCAGGGATGTGGGAGAGGGGGTGACTCTGAAGGCAGGGAGATCGCCTCTACGTCTACCAGATGCATATCATTCCAGTGCCACTCACTTCTCGCCAATAATACTCTCTAATCAAGACAAAAAGGCAGCTCATGCAAAGCTGTCCTTAGGGAAAGACAACTCCAGGACTGACAAAGCAATCAAAGAACTCAAGAGACAGCTATTGAAATCACATGGTGCTCAAGATATTGATATCAGGATTAGCTCTGTCGACGCGCCAACAGGCCCTGCTGACGCGCTGCCTGTCACCGTTGCTGCCACAGAACCGTCCAATAGTATTCCTCGCCTGACGTCCAAACCTCAGAATTCATCCAATCCGTCCTCTAGCAAGCCTCTCCCCTCAGCCAAACCGTCCATGATACACAGCAGAGAGAAAGGTGCTGACTCGACGCCCGTCACTCAGGCAGTGAGACCTCTACCTCGTCCGTCAGACACTCAGACCGACAACGGTAGTCCATCCGTCCACAGCAGAACTACTACCAGCAGCGCTGTCATGGCTAATCGCAACGCAGTGCAGCAGACGTCCATCCAAACTACGATTCCGTCCATATCGCCGGCACATGGCAGCCAGCCACTCATTGTCAGCAGCGCCACACTGCCTCCTACCATCATCCCGTCATATCCAACTGTACCCATGGTGCTCCAGGGTGACTCGACAGCATCTGGGGCTGTCAGCTGGATTCCAGTAGTGGCTAATGCAGCTCATTACAACATCGCTCCCTATTGGACGATGCAGGCTCAGCAGACACCAGTTATATCAACAGTGCAGCAGACCCCAGGCGTGTCAGCGCCTTCTGTCTTGGAAGCTTCCTCTGAGCGTAGCCTCTCCCATACTCAGAACAGCAATGTCTCACAGCTTACTCAGCCAGACGCCCCCAAAGATAATCAGTCCATAATAACTCAGCAAGGTCAGCAAGGTCAGCAAGGTCGAAAAATGACTAGTAAATCTAAGAACAGAGCTCCTGCTGCTCCTAGAAAACACCGGGACAGTGACTCAAACAGCGATGACACAACTCCCAAGAAACCAGTGCCAAGAAGTCGTAAGATCAACCAAAGTCAGTGTCAATGTGGTTCGAAGTCCGTGTTTCAAATGAGCCGTCTGCTGCCATTTCTAATCTCGTTACCAGGCGCTCAGAATCCTCTGGAGAACTGCACTCCAACAGTCACCAACCTCCGACAGCTGCTCAGGAATGAGTTTGCTTTTGAAGGTTACATGGACCAGGGCGAGGAAGATCTGGAGATGGGTGAGCCACGACTTTTCGATTTTCCATCGCCTATGAGTTTGACCTAATATTGAGTAAACCAATCAGGATGCTAGCACATTTCATCGTATTCCAGCCAAGTTCATGGGATCGTTGCATTTGCCGGCACTGGAGTATCAGCAATGGTGTAATGTCATAGTCGCCAAATATGGCGACCTCTATTGGTCGGACGAACTGCTCTCGGCTCTCTACCGCGTCATTCACAGCAAGTCTCCCGATGCTGACAGGTGGGTATAACTCTTCTTCATAGATTTATAGGAACAGTATTTTCCTATAGCAGAGAGGGTGTTTTTGTAGGTCAACCGATTGCTATTAATAGTGGTTTTATCTCGTTGACAGACCGATGTTGGACTTGTATTTCGTAGGCTTTAACTGTTCCACTAATGGCTGTTAGTAGGAATTAGCAAGTCCCATGAGAACTTTCTTTCTGCCGTCAAGTGTGGGGTTTCAGTGAATTACTCTCCATTGCCTGCTTGTCGTGTTGTACCTATCGCACTCGGAATTACAAGGCGCTAACAGCTTATAAACGCTATCAGCAAAATATTTGAGCAATGCACAATGGTAAGCGTTTTTCATATACTACTTGCAAAATTCGAAATTCGGGAGTCTACTGTGATGTTGGTATGGAATAATAATATTTATATGAGCGTGAAGGAGAGTAGGTTTGTGTATGAATCAAGGGTTGTGATTGGCTCGGTTGCTGAGCACTAGTTGTAGCCGTGTGTCTGATTGCCAGACCGCCGTCTGGAGCACTGAGATCAAAGTCAGCTCGTGTGATCAGCATCGATGAACCGAACTCAACGACTAGCAGCAAGAGGAAACCCACGGCCGCTGCCAAACAAGACCGTATTGCTACCTCTCCATTCAGACCAATTCCAACTTCGGAGCCTCTGCTCAGTACTCCTCAATCAAAGAGCTTGACTAACTTATCTGCTGCCAGGTTTGTACTTGCCATTCATTCAATCACCTCGTCTTCTGCTATGACTGAGAGACAGCGTGTCAAGGTCAAAACTCTCCACATTTCAGTTCAGTCTTCAAACCAAAAGCGGTGATGCCTCAGATCCATCAGACTGATACGGGGGCCGTGGATGTGGCCTTCACACAAGCACCAATGCCCCTCGGTCTAACACGGGTCAAGAGTGCCTCCGTACAGGTGGGGTGGTGGTCCTCCTCAAATCAACTTTCAGAGCTGGTTTTCATTGTATCGCTTCACAAAATTATGTGTTCATGGATATATCAATATATATAGTTGTGTATGTACTTGTATGTACTTGCGTGTACTTGTATGGGTATGTATATACGTGTACGTGCCTTAGAACTCCAGCTGGAGTTATATTGCTTGGAGAGTGAAATCTGCTGGTGAAATGAGAGCCTATCTTTATAGCGAACATGAAAATACGTCTCTTCCTTGCTGGAAAAAATGTGTTTTTGATGTTGCTGATATTAATGCGATTGGTTTATCAAATGCAACAGAATTGCAAATACACTAAATGTGAACATGCTTTTGTTCCCTGTCAATATATCTTCCTATAACTAAGAACTAATAGTTAAATTCTATAAGCTATCATCCTTTCATCCAAAATTGAAGTGGTGATCATCTTAACAGTGATGCTACGACCGATGATGAGATAGTGGGCCGTACTATGTGGTTTTGTAACGTACCTCTATGCTATAATTATCCCGTTTACATCGTGTACTTCTATTTATGACACGTTGGATTACAGCCGCAGTCCATTAGCAATATTTGTCAGTTCAACTTAAGTAACACAGTAATGCTGAGGGAATTGTCCATTAATGGCTTTCGCTTATGACCTTGACCCTTAATATTTCGTTTGTGTGATCAGTTATTTACTGCGATGGTTTACCCCCAATGCTTGCGTTCGTGTATAGGAGTCAGACTCCGATAGTGAGGTGAGACAGAATTTTATTAACTCGTTTCTCGTTTCTCTTGCTATACGAGGTGTTCCGTTTTCTCCTGCTTCCTCGTACTCACAGTCTGCAGGAGGATCTATATCTTTGATCTTATTCCTGCTTTTTTCTTACTTTCTTGGTTTTTTCTATAACCAACTGGTTTTTTTGCTTGCTCCCCTGCCCCTCCCCCACTCCCCTGCCTCTCCCCCACTCCCCTGCCTCTCCCCCCCC
>ERZ1740065.733-NODE-733-length-18301-cov-16.591143_pt1 | contig 18301 bp, 15 predicted proteins | sample MGYA00581738_ERZ1740065 | MGnify/ENA primary metagenome ERZ1740065 (study PRJEB43018, sample SAMN04849749) | marine metagenome | isolation source: floating plastic debris | place: Pacific Ocean | collected 2008-09-01 | study: EMG produced TPA metagenomics...
TAGCACTGATAGGTGGTGCAGGTGGCCGAACACACACCGCGCTGCCCCCGCAGCTCAACCATGGAGAGTTTGGCAAATAGGCCATTCATGCCGCCGATGGGGCACAGATAGCGACACCAAAACCGCCGCTCAAACAAAGCCGAGCAAATCATGGCCCCGGCGGTAATAATCAGTAACAGCCAAGCAGAAAGATAGGCGGTATTCTCTAAATTCCATAGTTCTTCCCAGATCAAAATTGCGGCAAAGCCACCATATAAAATCCAGCCGCCCCAGCGCTCAGCCCATTGCCGGGGCCACTCTCCTAGCTGTCTGGGCCATAGCCATAGGGACAGTTTTTGGGTAATTTCTCCATAGATCATAAAGGGGCACACGGCACACCACAGACGTCCCACAAACGGGAATGACAACAAGATCAGCGGCCACCACCAGGCCCAAAAGAAATTGAGTGCAACATTGGCATCACGGGTTTGGGGACCTAAGAATAGTAAGGCAACCACTAAGACATAGAACCAGCTGGTAAAGCCAAAATTAATCCGATCTGGCCACCAAGGACTGCGTAAAAACTGCCGTAGTTTAGGGTAAGCGTTGAGCAAATTCCAGCGAAATCGCCCCTGTTGTTCCCCGCCCGACCAAAAGACTTCTTCGGTCAGCTGCTGAGCACAGTCAGATTGTTGAATAGCCCGCTGAACAAGATTATCGAGTTCGCGGAGATTGCCAGGAAAATCATAGCTTTGCAAACGGCGCAGGGCCTCGGATGTCAGGGTGGGTTTGCTAAGACCACGCTGACGACAATATAGCTGAATGTAGTAGTTAATCTGGGCTGCCATATCCGTTTTTCGTACCCGCAGCGGCGGTACTTTGATGGTCTGGGGAGACAAATTAGCAAAAGGTGTCAGACTCTTTTCTGAGATCATCATGATCCAAGCAGAGCTGGTTTTGAGGGTCGGGGGAGCCTGCCCCGGTTGCACACTCGGCTGATATTGTCGTGTTTTGAGCAGCCTTAGGATAGCGGGTCTGATGTCAGGGTCAAGATCCTGGATGTTGTTGAGCAGGAGAGTGCCCGTACCGAGCCAATCTAGCAGCCCTGGCCGACTGTCACCGCGACCAAACAGATCCACGGTGCGTAGGGTTTCACAGTTGACTTTGATCATCGGCTCTTTTTTATACTCAGAACCAAAGTGAATCAGGGCCGCAAGGTTGTCTTTTTCTAAACCGGGTTCACCAAATATAAGCACCGAATCACGCTGGCCACTGTCGTCAGGTGTGACACTTGCAGCCGTTCGCACCGCCTGACGCAGCCGTTGCGCATAGCGGCTGGCACCGATAACACCCCGGCTAACCCTGGGCACTAAGTAGGGGCGCAGCTCTTGCTGGCGTTCTTGCTCGTAGAGCAGCTGGGCCGATAGCTGTTCTACTTCCTCGGCCAGTAGTTCAGACAGTTCCTGGCTAAGGCTGGGGTATTGGTCGGCGATTTGCTTGAGCTGCTCGGCCGATAGCTGCCATAGTTCGCAGTCTTCTACGGTAATCACCGTATAATCCGTCGGCTGCTCTAACAGGATTTCTCGCAGATGGAGAACCTCTCCTGGCATCAGGTCTGCAGTTTGGGCCATGGAGGTGCGCTGGGTGCGATAGCGCTCTAGCTGACCTGTTTTGAGAATGTAGAGGGCGTCGGGCTGGGTGTCTTCTAAAATCAGACGGCGGTTGGCCTCGAGCGATAGGGGCATGAGCTGGGTTGCGATCGCAACTATCACCTCCTCAGACAGCAGCCCCAGACAGGTGGTCTGCTGTAGCCAGGTAACTCGCTCTGGTATTTGCGACTCAACGGTATCGGTTGATTTGGCCATGGTGATGTGCCCTGATTAATCGGACGGAGTAGACGATACGATCACACGCCACACAATAAATAATAAGAAACTGAGATAGGTGAGGGTAAACACCCAGTTTTGCCAACTATCCCCCGCCTGGATGAACTCAATATCAATCATGACTGCGCATTAACCTGACTGATCAAACGGTACAACCCTGGGTGACGCTTACAAAGTTTCGGTAAACCGTACGGTAACGCACCGCCACCGCTTGAAGTAATCGCTAGGATAAAATGACCCAGCCCCCTAAACAGGAGGTTCACTATGCTTAACAAAGACCTAAAAAATTCGAATACTCAAGCCGGCTGGCTGCAAAAGCCGCTTAAAAAGCTCAGCCATCGTACGCTACAGCTTTCCCATCCCCATTGGAGCGATAGCGAGCTAAATCAAGCAATTTTGATGCTCGATCTCAGACAGGATAACCCCTGTGGAGATTTGGGCGTCATTCTGACCTGAGCATGAGCTTTCTTGGTACCACCCCCCTGGGTTTTATCTACGAAAGAAGACATTTACATTGTTAAATAGAACACTTAATAGGGCACCGTCTGCCGTCAATCCTCTGAAGATGGCACCAAGCGGTCAGACATGGCTTGTACCAACATCTGATCGCTAAGATCATGGTTCAGATTGGCAATGCCCAAGATTTACTGTTGCTGATTTAGAGGATGAACCGATCAGTTAAATATGCCGAAGGGCAGCACCTTAGAGATAAATTTATCCCAAGGATCAGCAACGGCGAACTTTTTAATATCAAGCCTTCCTCACAAGTCGTCCAGACAACGATTACGGCCTAAATTTCTGTGTTAATGTGGCCCTGGATAAGTAGTAAATTCTCGCTCAGACGCTTATCTAGAGGTATCTAGGCTAAGTTGTCTCCAGAATTACTCTTGCCAGAGTCTTATTTCAAGTGTTTGGAGAAAGTTCATGTCCATTTATGTAGGGAACATAGCCTACAACGTTTCGCAGGAAGATATTCAGGAAGTGTTCGCAGATTACGGTACCGTTAAGCGAGTTACTGTTCCTATGGATCGCGAAACTGGTCGCCCTCGGGGGTTTGCGTTTGTAGAGATGTCTGCAGATTCTGAAGAAGACGCGGCAATTGAAGCGCTAGACGGTGCAGAGTGGCTAGGCCGTGAAATCCGTGTCAATAAAGCGCGTCCCCGCGAAGAACGTCCCAGGCGCTAACGCTTAGGAGCGCTCGGGTTTACTCTAGCGCTTCCAAGCGTTAATCGCTGTGTCGCATTGATTGAATCAATGCGACATCTTTGGGTGTCTAGAATGTCGTCTAGATTGGTGCCTGAATCGGTCTAAACGCTATTCTGTTGCGGCTACTGCCAGACAAACTATTGCCAGACATAGGTACCGACAAAGACAGCTGCTGTGGTGCCAAAGAGTACGGCCCAGATAACCATTTCTGTTGGCGAAATGGTTCTCGGATCGAGGTTTAGCTTAAAACTATTCTGCTTTGGCCGTTTTTGGGCCACTTTTCCATAGTTAGGATCACTTTCCTTGCGGCGTTTGGCTTCTCCCATGGGTTCCTCCCGAATGGTGTATTACTTAGACTAGCTTTTCCTGCAACTCTGTTTCCTTAGCTCGAAAGCCCACTAAAACAGCTTGTTTATCTTTTACAAACAGGGGCCGTTTGAGAAGCATGGCATCCTCGGCAAAGGCGTCTATCCATTGCTCATCGCTCCACGTTTTTTTGTCTTCCCCCAGGGCTCGATAGGACATACCTGAGGTATTACGCATGGGTCTAGCGGTTAGGGTGGCGACCCAGTCAGCAATTTGCTCTCGGCTGGGGGGCTGTTCTTTCGTATTGATAAAGTCATAGTCGACACCGTTTGCATCTAGCCACTTCAGGGCTTTTTTGCAGGTGCCGCAGTTGGGGATGCCATAAACCTGAAGCGCCATGGTCAGAAATCGGATAATTTGTCTCCGGATGTTAGCATTTTTTCTGCGGGTGAGTGGGGCAACCACGATGTGCAGGCGTCGCTTTTTTCTTACCTGGTGTTTAGTCCTATAGCAGGTATGCTATGAGCTTGAAACTGGTTATCGGCAATAAGAACTATTCATCTTGGTCGCTACGGGCCTGGTTATTTTTAACGGAAAGCGGTCTGTCGTTTGAGGAAATTCGGCTGCCGCTGTTTACGGAGGCTTGGCAGCAGATTAGTCAGTACACGCCAGCAAAGCGGGTGCCCGTGCTCCTAGATGGGGATATTCGGGTTTGGGATAGTAGTGCAATTTGGGGCTATGTGCGATCGCAACACCCTAGCGCCATCGGCTGGCCAACAGCGCCACAGGCCCAAGCAACCGCCCGCTCAATTACCGCTGAAATGCACAGCGGGTTTTTCGGTATTCGAGAGCAGCTGCCCCAAAACATTCGCGCCCGGATCCCGGTCATGCGAAACACCCTAACAGCAACCACCCAGCAAGAAATCGACCGGGTAGACCATATGTGGACCCAAGCCTACGATACCTACGGCGGTCCCTGGCTATTTGGGGATTTTTCCCTGGCTGACGTGGCCTATGCCCCCGTTGCCCTGCGGTTCGTCACCTATCAGATTCAGCTATCACCAGGGGCTCAACCCTTTATCCAAGCCGTACAGGGGCTGCCCTCTATCCAATCCTGGGCCGCCGACTCAGCCGCTGAAGCTGACGTCATCAACGTCATTGATCAGTTGCACATCCCTAAGAATACTCGATAAAATTAGAGCCATATCTGGGTTACTCCTAGGGGGATGACTAGCCCGTGAGATTGATTATTCTTTACAAAATCACAATCATTATCGTGGCTCAGTTTCATTCTTAAAACTGTAAGCTACGATTAGAAAATTCGTTAGATCGCTGATGTCAGGAATGACTGAGTTAGTGATAGCTAGTTACTAGTCTGCTGCTTCAATGTCATTTCCCAGTATGGCAACAGTGTCCTCTGTCCATTTATCTTTGTCGCGCTCGAAGTCAAGAGGGAAAGACTCATCGTACAGAAACATCGGATCAACCGTCAGATCAAAGCCCCTAAAGTGTTGCTCATTGACCACGAAAACAACAATCGTGGCTTGACCGATACACAGGATGCGCTCAAATTGGCTGAAGAGGCTCAGCTTGACTTGGTTCTGGTCTCTGAAAGCAAACAGGCTCCTGTGGCCAAGATACTGGACTATGGCAAGTTTCAGTATCAGCAGAAAAAACGGCAGAAACAGAGCGCGCGCACCACGGTAAAAGAAGTCAAGTTTCGCCCCAATGTGGGTGAATCTGACTATCAGCTGCGCATCAACCAGGCCATTCAATGGTTGGGCAAGGGTGATTCTGTTAAATTCCGTGTGCGCTTACGGGGCAGGGAGCACCAGCATCGAGATCGGGCCCTAGAACTGCTAGAGCGAATTGTTAAAGACCTTAAAGAGAAAGGAAAGATCCAGTCTTTTGACCGTCGGGCATTGGTGTTGCAGCTCATGCCAGCGTAGCGACAACCAAGGTCTCAATCGGCCAAGGATAGGCAGTGAGTTCTGTTGAGCAGTCACCCATCTGGTTTGTTTCAGGTGGGCTTATCTGCCTCATACTGACTCACCATGGTTTCAATCTCTTCGGCTGCAGTTTCGATGGCGCTCTGATCGAGCCTTGTGGTGACGGGATAATGCCGGCTACCCATTTGGGTGTAAACCGTTATGGCAACTTGATTCGGTGTTTGACCACCAGAAATAAGGTGAGGGGCTAGCTGAGACGAAACCTGGTTGAGAACATCCGCCAAGCTAGGCCGATAGGCTTGTACGGTAAAAATGCCCGGCTCCCAGGCAGCAATATCATCGGGCCCAAGGGCATCAGCACCTGTGGTAAAGCGCTTGATTTCCTTGATGGCTGGGTGTGCCATTAAGGTGAGAAAAAGTTGGGGTGTGATGTTGTCTGTATCGGTTGGTAAACAGTTGGCAAAATCAAACGTAAGCCACAGAAAACGTGATGGCTTAGACGAGGTGAGGGAGGGCTGAGGTGGGTTCACAGGTTAGAGGCTGAGGTTGGGTAGATAAGGATACACACGTGTTGAGGTCGCAGAGATAATATCTCAACTGATTCTAGGCCATTATCAATGGCTATAAAAAACCACTCCCATTGGCACTGGAGTGGTTAGAAAAACTGAATTAAATATCTCTCTTTCATAGAGGAGAGAAAGAGAGTTTAGACTTTAAGCAGTGACTAGATCGCTCTCTAGCGCCAACAACCGCTCAACTCGCTTATCTGTTGCCGGATGGGTAGAAAACAGGCCGCTAAACATTTGCTTAGGAACAGCGTGCATAATCATCAGCGGTTCATAGGCTGGGTTGCCCGTCATAGGCATTTGCTTAGCACTGGCTTCGAGACGCTGGAGGGCGTTGGCTAACGCACGGGGATTACCGGTGAGCTCAGCGGCACCCGCATCGGCTGAAAATTCACGGGTCCGGCTGATGCCTAGCTGGATGACGGTCGCTGCCATGGGCGCTAGGAACAGGGTGGCCATAAGCGCGATGGGGTTGGGGCCATTATCGTCGCGGGAGTTACCCATACCGCCAAACCACATGGAATATTGCAGTATCTGGGCCAAAAATGCGATCGCACCTGCGATAGTAGCCGCCACGGCCTGGGTCAGGGTGTCACGGTTCATGATATGGCTGAGTTCATGGGCGATGACACCTTCAAGTTCATCCGTACTCAGCATTTTCATAATGCCTTGGGTGACGGCAACGGCCGCATGTTCCGGGTCACGGCCAGTCGCAAAGGCGTTGGCTGACTCGGTGGGCAGAATATAAACCCCAGGCACGGGGATGTCGGCCTTCTTTGCCAACGTTTCCACCATGGTGTAAAGCTCTGGAGCAGTCTCACGGCTGACTGGCTGAGCCTTATGGGCAGCTAGGGCAATTTTATCGGAGTAAAACCAGGACCCTAAATTGGTCGCGGCTGCAATCAGGATGCCAATGATGACACCGCCTGTACCCCCAAGTGTGTAATAGCTAATACTAATTAGCAGGGCGCTGAGCATGCTCAGCAATGCGAGAGTTTTAAACTGATTCATACTATCTCAACTCTTTGATTTCGCCATTAGGCTTATAGTACTGAGAAAAGCCAAAACCCGACAGGGATGGCAATCCGAACCTATAACCGAACAGCGTTAGCTAGACCGTAATAGGTAGGACCGCTGTTGTAGATAAATTTACGATTCTGGGTATGTCTACGCATCTATCTTTTGTCATAGGCACGTTTGTCATAGGCAAGGTGGATTAACGCATAACTATTAACTGTTTACTTTTGGGAGTGTTTGTTTGTGGTGAATCGATGGGGAATGGCAGTACTTGCACTAGCAGTTTTTGCAACACCTCTGGCTGCCCAGGAGCCATCGTTAGAAAATTCAGAGTCGGTGGAGGATGCTAGCCCCGTCCTGCCAGATAGCGGCAGTCTAGATCAAGAGCCGCCCATAGATGTGTCTGACCCCGCCGCCGAGGCCGCCACTGACCCTGCGCTTACTGACCCCGCGCTTGATGAACCGTTTGATGACTCTGACGACTGGTCACTTGAGCCCACCGTCGATGTGACTGAGCTGAGGGCGGCTATTGCAGAAACATTGCCGACGACCGCGCCACCACCGCCGATTATTACCAACATTCTGCCGGCAAATACGCCAGCGGCGATGATTGTTAATACCCGTGATGAGGCCTGGGCAGAGCTGAATCGGTATGCGCTGTTTGCCCAGTTAAGTGAGTCTTTTGGGGTGGGTCCGAGCCCCCAGGCACTACCGCTGCTACCCTACAACATGGACTACGTTGAGGATATACAGCCATGGATTGGAGATGGGGTTGCGATCGCACTTCTCCCCGTTCCCAGTATCCGCACCATCAACCCCGTAGAGCGCTCCGTCACCATCGTACCCATCAGCAACGCTGAGGCATTTTTCGACTTTATCCCCACCCTGGCCGAATCCCGCGCGGCCCTCCCCGAGCAAATCTCCTATCGCACCTTTCCCATCTGGAACTGGCCTTCAGAGTTTGTTTCCTATGACTATGATTGGGATGAGTATCCTGAAGACATTGAGTTAGAGGAGCTGCCAGAGGTGCCACCGCCGAGTGGTCTTAGCGAGACTCCTGACAATGCACCGACCGCCACCGGTCAGACCAATGGTCTAACACCTGCCCAAATTGCCCATTTGCGCGCCTATCGGCAGCCAGAATTTCCCTACATCTATATTCCTGACGGTAACTACTCATTAGATGGCTATACCATCCCTGGCTATGCTGTTGCCCACCTGGGCAACTATATTGTCATGTCGGAGAATCTTGACAGTCTGCGCCAGTGGATCGAATACCAAACCCAGGGGGCTCCCACCTTAACTAGCAGTCCCAGCTTTGCAAAAACCCAAAGCCATCCCGAATCCGCCAATAGCTTAGCCACCGTATATGGCAATGTCGGCGAGCTCATCAACTTTGAATTTAGCAATCCGTTTCAGGGTTTTGGCCTCCCCCCCATTCCCCAGCCAAGCCTGAGTGAGCGAGCCGCCATGTCCGCGTTGCTCAGCAATGTCACCTTTGATGCCCTAGTGTATCCCCAGGAAAAAGGCTTACACCTGGAAGCTCACCTATATACCGAAGGGGCACTGCCAGCATTACCCCCCTCCCCCAACGCCGATCATTCAATTTTTGGTCTGATCCCAGCCGCCACCTATTTTATGGGCAGCGGCTATGACATCAGCGGGTTTTGGAATGATGTATCGTCAGCTTTTTCCTTAAGTGAGGTGAGCGGCGGTTTGCTAGAGACAGCCCGCTCCGTTGTGGCCTTGGCCACAGGGTTAGATCTCGATACCGATATTTTGAGTTGGATGGATGGAGAGTACAGTCTGTTTCTCTTTCCTAGCCAATCGGGGTTATTAAATTCGTTTTTTCCAGGCGTGGGGATGGAAGGGGGAGTTTTGCTAGAGACCAGCAACCGTCCAGCCGCTGAAACAGCCCTGGAAGCGTTAGACGGAGTGGTGGGTGAAGAGGTGGCATTACCTGGCTCTATCGGTGACTACCCGGTGGTTAACTGGCAATATGACGTCAATACCGATGGTCTGATGGACAGTGTCCTGACCCACACCTGGGTCACGGACGACACGCTGGCATTTACCAGTGGGACGGGGGCCATGGAGCGGTTAGTAGTGCCCGCCGGCTTTAACCCATTGGGTGGCCACAGCACGTTTCGCAATGCAACCGCCACATTTCCCTCCCCCAACAATGGTTATTTCTATGTGAATATGGGCTCCACCCTATCGTTTTTCTACAACTTGTTTGGGTTTAATGCGTCGAACGATCCTTGGGCAGCGGATATCAGACGGTACTTTGGTACGGTACGTAGCCTGAGCCTGAGTACGTCTAGCAGTGCTCAAGAGTTTCAGATTGATGCGCTGTTGGGTTTGGCAGCGAGCGAACCCATAGAAGATGAGTTAGAGCAAGACGCAACAGAAGAACAAGAGACCACAGAGAAACAAGAGACCATAGAAGAGGACACGCCCCAGGATTCGGGCGAAGAATAAATCAACGCGCATAAGGCAGCTGCCTTATGCGCTATCTTTCACCTAATAACTCTCATCACCCTCAACGCTCTTTATGGCCAGCAGATGATTTGCCTGCTCTAAACGCTCTGCAATATCCTGACGTAGGGTTTCACTGACCGTGGGATCTGCCAAGATAGCCTGGGCTAACTGTCGATAGCGAGCGCTGGTGACGACATCAACTTTCTCCAACTCATTTAAGTTCTCATAGACGGTTTTGGGTGAAGGCTTTTCCATGAGACTCCTTTAGGTTAACTATCGCTGACCTTGTAGCCAGCGATACTATTGTGTTCTAGCAGTCTGGGTTCAAAAGAAGAACGTCGTTAGACCACAGAAAACAATATGAATTGGATCATTCCGTATTAAAACTTAAATCTTTTACCAGTAACGCCTAGCGTACGACAACAATTCTAAAGAAAGCCCAAAAGTTTATGAATTCAGGGATTGATGGCATGGCCACCACTGAAGTTGTGTTGTGTGTAACAATTTGACGATTTTATTAAGGACTTTATTAAGATCTGTGCCAAAAAGCTTTTGTCGTTAGAGAATTAAAATTCAGATTAAGTTGTCTTGGGTAATTGTAAATAAGCAGTTTGTGCTATTGTGCGGTTCCTGCAAGCTAAGTGCTGCTGGCTGCCCTTGACAAATCTGGTCAACAACCGCGTTATCGCCAAAATACTTCTATGACTAGTCACCAGTTTCCTCCCAAGCAGGGTCTGTACGATCCCCAATTTGAGCACGATGCGTGCGGTGTTGGGTTTGTTGTGCAAATGAAGGGGCTGGCCTCCCACGATATTGTGCAGCAGGGTCTCCAAATTCTCTGTAATTTAGAACATCGGGGTGCCTGCGGTAGTGAGGTCAATACGGGTGACGGTGCCGGTATTTTGGTGCAGCTTCCCCATCGTTTTTTGGTCAAGGCCGCCGCGGCTGAAGGAATCAATCTGCCGAATGCAGGTCAATATGGTGTGGGGCTAATTTTCACCTCACCCGATGCCACCGTGCGGGCTGAGAGTCGACGACGGTTTGAGTCAGTAACCGCCCAGATGGGGCAAAAGGTGCTGGGATGGCGCGATGTACCGACAGACAATAGCACCCTGGGGGCAACGGCTCAATCGAGCGAGCCGTTTATGCAGCAGGTGTTTATTGCCCGTGGGGCAGATCTGGCTGATGATCTGGCCTTTGAGCGCAAGCTATACGTCATTCGTAAGCTGGCCTACAACGCCATTGGCAAGACCGGCCATGACACGTACTGGTATCCGGCCAGTTTGTCGTGTCGCACCATGGTGTACAAAGGGATGCTCACACCACCCCAGGTGCGAGACTTTTTTCCTGATCTGAGCGATCCAGATTTTGAAAGCGCCCTGGCGCTGGTGCATTCTCGCTTTAGTACCAACACATTTCCCAGTTGGGAGCGGTCTCACCCCTATCGCTACATTGCCCACAACGGTGAGATCAATACGCTGCGTGGCAACACCAACTGGATGATTGCTAGACAGTCCATGTTTGAGTCGGCACTGTTTGGTGACGACATGGCTAAAGTCAAGCCGGTGATCAACATCGACGGTAGTGACTCAACCATTTTTGATAATGCCCTGGAGTTGCTGGTGCTAGCCGGCAGATCGCTGCCCCATGCGGTAATGATGATGGTGCCTGAGCCGTGGACCGGTCATGAATCCATGGATGATGCCAGCAAAGCATTCTATGAGTACCATGCCTGCTTGATGGAGCCCTGGGATGGTCCAGCCTCAGTAGCATTTACCGATGGTTCTATGATCGGAGCGGTACTAGACCGTAACGGGTTGCGCCCCTCTCGCTACTACGTCACCAAGGATGACCGGGTGATTATGGCATCAGAAGCCGGGGTGCTGCCCGTTGAGCCGGATCAGGTCCTAGAGAAGGGTCGCCTACAGCCAGGGCGCATGTTTTTAGTGGATATGGCCGCCGGTCGCATCGTCGGTGATGAAGAGGTCAAGTCAGACATCGTTAATGCCCAGCCCTATCGCCAGTGGCTAGACCAGCATCAGCTCACCCTATCGGCGTTAGCGCCTAAAACGCCACGGGCTGAGGTGTCGGGCGGTAGTTTACGACAGCGGCAGATGGCCTTTGGCTACACGTTTGAAGAACTGCGCATGTTGCTGACACCAATGGCGCAAAACGGTGTGGAGGCCATTGGTTCCATGGGGACCGACACCCCGCTAGCTGTGCTATCGGACAAACCAAAGCTGCTGTATGACTATTTTCAGCAGCTGTTTGCCCAAGTAACCAACCCTCCCATTGATTCTATTCGTGAGGCGATTATCACCTCGGCAGTGACTACTGTGGGCTCTGAGCGCAATCTGTTGGACCCACAGCCTGAGAGCTGTCGGTTAATTCAGCTCAAGACTCCGGTCATTAGTAATGGTGAGCTAGCGAAACTACAGCATATTGATGAGTCTGGATTTGCGGCGTTGACGCTGCCGATTTTGTTTGATCCCAAGGCTGGCGTGCAGGGGCTGGAATCGGTAATGGCGTCGATTTGTGGACAGGTGGACAGCGCCATATCAACCGGCACCAACCTGATCATCCTTTCTGACCGCAGCATGGATGCTACCCAGGCACCCATTCCTGCCCTACTGGCCGTTGCTGGGCTACACCACCATCTGATCCGTACAGGCACCCGCACCCAAGTCGGCATCATTCTCGAGTCGGGCGAACCCCGCGAAGTGCATCACTTTGCCGTCCTGCTGGGCTATGGCTGTAATGTCATCAACCCCTATCTGGCCTTTGAAACCCTGGATGACATGGTGGCCGATAGGATGCTGGTGGATATTGCCCCTGAGGACGCTCACAAAAACTACATTAAAGCCGTTACCAAAGGCACCATCAAGATCGCCTCAAAGATTGGTATCTCGACGCTACAAAGCTATCGAGGCGCCCAAATATTTGAAGCCATTGGTCTCAACCACAGCGTTATTGATAAGTACTTTACCTGGACCGCCTCACGCATTGAGGGCATCGACTTAGAGGTTATTGCCCAAGAAGCCATCATGCGCCATGGCCATGGATTTGCCGAGCGGGGAGATATCCCAGTCCTCGATGTGGGGGGCAATTATCAATGGCGTAAGGATGGCGAAGCTCACCTATTTAACCCCGATACCATCCACACCCTGCAGCAGGCAGTGCGGGCTGGTGACTACAAGGCCTATCAGCACTATGCCAATTTGGTTAACGACCAAAGCAAGCAACACTTCACCCTGCGGGGATTGCTAGACTTCAAGACACGTCAGCCCATCCCCATTGAGGAAGTAGAGCCCGTCGAGGCCATTACCCGTCGGTTTAAAACTGGGGCCATGAGCTATGGTTCCATCTCCAAGGAAGCCCATGAATCTTTGGCCATTGCCATGAACCGCGTAGGGGGTAAATCCAATACCGGTGAAGGCGGTGAAGATCCCGAACGGTTTACCTGGACTAACGAGCGCGGCGACTCTAAAAATAGCGCCATTAAGCAGGTAGCCTCGGGTCGGTTTGGTGTGACCAGTCTCTATCTCTCCCAGGCCAAAGAGATTCAGATAAAAATGGCCCAGGGTGCCAAGCCTGGGGAAGGGGGCCAACTTCCCGGCAAAAAAGTCTATCCCTGGATTGCTAAGGTCCGTCACTCCACCCCTGGTGTGGGTCTAATTTCCCCACCTCCCCACCACGACATTTACTCCATTGAAGACCTGGCGGAGCTGATTCATGACTTGAAAAATGCCAACCGCAGCGCCCGCATCAACGTCAAGCTGGTGTCAGAGGTGGGTGTGGGCACCATCGCCGCTGGTGTAGCCAAAGCCCATGCCGATGTGGTGCTAGTTTCTGGCTTTGACGGCGGTACTGGCGCATCGCCCCAAACCTCCATCAAACATGCCGGTCTTCCTTGGGAGCTAGGTCTGGCAGAAACCCACCAAACCCTGGTGCTCAACAACCTGCGCAGCCGCATTGTGGTCGAAACCGACGGCCAAATGAAAACTGGCCGTGATGTGGTGATGGCGGCACTGCTGGGGGCAGAAGAATTTGGATTCTCTACCGCACCGCTGGTCTCCCTTGGCTGCATTATGATGCGTGTCTGCCAAAAGAACACCTGCCCAGCCGGTATTGCCACCCAAGACCCGCAGCTACGCAAGAGCTTTGTGGGGGATCCTGAGCACGTGGTGAACTTTATGCAGTTCATTGCCCAGGATGTGCGCGAGATTATGGCCCAGCTAGGTGTGCGGACCTTTGACGAACTGGTGGGCCATACCGATTGGTTAGCAGTCCAGTCTGCCATTGACCACTGGAAGGCAAAGGGTGTGGATCTCTCCAAAATTCTGGCCCAGCCCCAGGTGGATGACAGCGTAGGCCGCTACTGCCAAATCCCCCAAGATCATGGTCTGGATAAAGCTCTGGATATCACCACCCTGTTGGATCTGTGTAAGCCAGCCATTGAAAACGGTGAAACGGTGAGTGCCACCTTGCCCATTTGCAACATCAACCGGGTGGTGGGAACAATCCTTGGCAATGAGATCACCAAAAAACACTGGGACGGTCTGCCCGAGGATACTGTCAACCTCACCTTCCAAGGCAGCGCTGGTCAGAGTTTTGGTGCCTTTGTCCCGGCAGGGGTCACCCTCAAACTAGAAGGGGATGGAAATGATTATGTAGGCAAGGGGCTCAGCGGTGGCAAGATTGTTGTCTACCCGTCTAAAGCGGCCACTTTTGTTCCCGAGGACAACATTATTATCGGTAATGTGGCCTTCTACGGTGCTACCGGTGGTGAAGCCTATATTTATGGCATGGCCGGAGAGCGCTTCTGTGTGCGTAATTCCGGTGTTAATGCCGTGGTAGAAGCGGTGGGAGATCATGGCTGCGAGTACATGACCGGCGGTAAGGTGACTGTTCTTGGCACCACCGGGCGTAACTTCGCCGCAGGCATGAGCGGTGGTATCGCCTATGTGTTCGACGAGGCCGGAGACTTTAGCACCCGTTGCAACACTGAAATGGTCGACCTTGAGCGGTTAACCGATCCAGAAGAGATTGCTGATCTGCGCGAGATGTTAACCAAACATCAGGACTATACAGGTAGTCAAAAAGCAAGCAAGATTTTAGGTGATTGGGACGCTCTCTTACCCACGTTTGTCAAAGTGATCCCACGCGACTATAAGCGTGTTATCCAGGCTCTAAAGCAGGCACTGGAAGATGGTCTGAGCGGTGACGATGCTCTGTCGGCAGCGTTTGAGGCAAATATTAAAGATGTCGCCCGGGTGGCGGGGAACTAACCCCTTCATCACCGTTTGCCTTGATTCGATCATTGTTTTTATATCGATATCGGGTTGTCTTGTTTTCCACGGTGGGTATGGCCCACCCTCCAAATCAATCATTAATTCTCAACGATTTCTCCCATGGGTAAACCAACCGGCTTTCTCGAATACACCCGCGAAATTGCACCCGATGTCTCACCGCTGATGCGGATTCATCACTGGCAAGAGTTTCATACCCCACTGCCAGATGAGAAACTGCGTAACCAGACAGCCCGCTGTATGGACTGCGGCACGCCCTTCTGCCATACGGGCAACACCATTAACCGCATGGCCAGCGGCTGCCCCATCAACAATCTTATTCCTGAGTGGAATGACTTGGTATATCGCGGTTTGTGGAAAGAGGCCCTAGATCGTCTCCATAAGACCAACAACTTTCCTGAATTTACCGGTCGAGTTTGCCCGGCCCCGTGTGAAGGGGCCTGTGTACTAGGGATTCATAACCCACCGGTTACCATCAAAAATATTGAGCATGCCATTATCGACAAAGGCTGGGAAGAAGGCTGGATTGTCGCCGAGCCGCCAGCAACGCGCACGGGTAAGACGGTTGCCATTGTGGGCTCTGGTCCAGCCGGTTTGTCAGCGGCAGCACAGCTGAATAAGGCGGGTCATCTAGTCACCGTATATGAGCGGGCCGATCGCCCTGGTGGCCTACTGATGTACGGCATTCCCAATATGAAGTTGGAAAAAGAAGCCGTGGTGCTACGTCGCCTCAAGGTGCTAGAGCAAGAGGGCGTACGGTTTATTTGCAATACCGAGATTGGTAAGGATCTGCCGGCAGACACCTTGGTCAAAGAATACGATGCGGTGGTGCTGTGTACCGGGTCCACGCGTCCGCGAGATTTACCCATTGAAGGCCGTGACGCTAAGGGCATTCACTTTGCCATGGAGTTTTTGACCAAGAACACCCAGGCGGTGATTGACCCCACCCAGAATGACCAGGTGATTTCTGCTGCGGGTAAAGATGTGGTGATCATCGGCGGCGGGGATACGGGCACCGACTGTGTGGGCACCTCAATTCGCCATGGGTGCACCAGCCTGACCCAGCTAGAGATTATGCCCAAGCCCCCAGAGGAGCGGGCAGCCAATAACCCCTGGCCCGAATGGCCCAAGGTTTATCGGATGGACTATGGCCAAGAGGAGGCGGCGGCTAAATTTGGTGGCGATCCTCGGGCCTATCTATCTACAGCGACTAAGTTTGAATCTGATGAGAATGGCCATGTAAAAGCCGTGCATGTGGTGGATGTGGCTTGGGAAAAGGATGAAAATGGTCGCTTTCAACTCCAGCATGTGGCGGGGTCTGAGCGGGTAATACCCACACAGCTAGTGTTATTGGCCATGGGCTTTCTGGGGCCAGAGCAGCCGCTGATCGATGCCTTGGGTCTAGACCAAGATGGTCGCAGTAATATCCAAGCGGAATTTGAGCAGTACACCACCAGCATTCCTGGGGTGTTTGCAGCGGGTGACTGCCGTCGGGGTCAAAGCCTGGTGGTGTGGGCCTTTAATGAAGGTCGCGGTGTGGCTCGTGAATGCGATCGCTACTTGATGGGTCACACCGATTTGCCATAGAAATAAGCAACTAGCGAGAGGGTATACAATCTTAAGGGCAACCTTGGTAAGTAGGCTTCTAAGATTCAATGACATTGCAAGTTGGCGATCCGGCTCCTGACTTTAGCTTGGCTGATGCTGATGGAAATACCGTCAGCCTGGCCGAGCTAAAGGGCAAACGTGTGGTGCTATATTTCTATCCCCGCGATAACACCCCTGGGTGCACTAAAGAGGCCTGTGCGTTTCGAGATAATTACGACGCTTATCAGGCGAAGGATGTGGTGGTCCTGGGCGTTAGCGCAGACAATGCCAAATCCCACCAAAAATTTATTACTAAGCACGATTTACCCTTTCCACTGCTGGTGGATGAAGAGGCTAAAGTAGCAACCGCCTATGGCAGCTATGGTCTCAAAAAGTTTATGGGTAAAGAATATATGGGGATTAGCCGCAGCACCTTTGTGATCGGTCCAGATGGAAATCTGGAAAAGATTTACCGCAAGGTCAAGGCTGAGAAGCATCCGGTTGAACTTCTTGCTGAACTAGACGAGCTTTGAGCCCATGCCGCAATTTTGGCGACCGGTACGGACCCTATTGGGTCTGCTGTTACGACGGCCTCTAATCGGCACCAGCGTGATTCCCATTCTGCCCGATGGTCGTATTGTTTTGATCCAGCGCCGTGACAGCGGTCGTTGGGGGTTGCCCGGTGGTCTAGTGGACTGGGGGGAAGATATTGCCACCTCTGCTAGGCGAGAGCTATTAGAAGAAACAGGGTTAGATTTACTCAATGTGGGTCGCCTAGTCGGGGTATATTCCCATCCAGAGCGCGACCCACGCTTCCATTCCACCTGTGTCGCCCTCGAAGCCCATGTGGATGGCAAATTCTTTATTCGAGATAAAGCTGAGGTCATGAGAATTGAGGCTTTTGCGGTGGATGCCATTCCCCGTGGTAACCTAGCCCACGATCACGATCAGCAGCTACAGGACTATTTTAATGGAGCCACTGTTTTGGCCTAAAGCCAGTCTGCCCGTACGCAACCTGCGCCGCCAGCTAAAGCATGGGCAGCTGTTTTGGCGAGAGGTGGGTCGCGGTCAAACTGTGGTTTTTCTCCATGGGTCATGGCATGACGGCGATCAGTGGAGTAATGTGCTGTCGCAGCTGGGGCAGCAGTACCATTGCTTGGCTCCTGACCTGATGGGATTTGGGGAGTCCCAACGATTAAAAGATAAATCTGCTTACTCGATTGCTATGCAGGTGAATACCCTGGCAGAGTTATTGGAGTCCCTGCGATTAGATTCTGTTGTTTTAGTTGGGCAATCGCTGGGGGCTTGGGTAGCGGCTCGTTATGCCCTCAGCCATCCAGAACAGGTAAAGGCTCTGTGTGTGTTAGAGCCCGAGGGGCTAAGCTATGACCCAAAACGCTGGCAGCAGGCCCGCTGGCTGATTAGCCCATTGGCAGGTCTATGGCTAGCTGTTGCTAAACTCTTTACTCGCAAGCCTAAACCGGGACGGGTACCGACATGGTTGCAGAATACTCGTCTACGGCAGCTTTTTAAGCGTTATCCTGTGGCTTGTCGACTTTTATTTCAGCGACGTCGAAAGGTTTTAGAGCCAGAAATTGTTGGAACCCAGCTAGCTTCGTTGTCTATGCCCATGGCTGTCTTGCAGGGAGAAGGGGCAGGGGAGATTAGCCAACAGCTGACTCAACTGTTTACGATGGCGGCTCCGGGTGCTGTCGTAAAAGTTTTACCGGGTAATGATGAGTTACCTAGCTATGAAGCGGATGCGATCGCAAAGTTCTTAAGGCACTGGATTTCGTAGCATTCATTTTTACTAGCTCACATCAAGAGTTTTTGATAAGTTCTCATGGAAATAGCCAAAGCATAACTAGTGGTGCTTCTTGGCAATAAAAAACTCTTTTTAGCAACCTCAAAAGTTTATCTCTTGACTCAGTTCTAAAAGAGATTTATAGTTTGTCGCAAGCTGTTTTTATTACGGCTTTCCTACAGAACTGAATATCTAGCACTGTCGGCAGGTG